>ULUB01032084.1_pt1 | contig 50922 bp, 45 predicted proteins | sample 1958111 | NCBI WGS metagenome assembly ULUB01 (sample SAMEA4835749, study PRJEB28245) | human gut metagenome | biome: gut microbiome; material: fecal sample | place: Denmark | collected 2008
AGGTATGCCGCCGATGGGACCAAACGGAATGCCGATGAACGAAAATGTACCACCAATGAGCAATCCGCTTGGTGGAGCACCAGTGCCACCGATGGGCAATCCGTTTGAGACGATGCCAGAGGTTAAAGATGCTGAGAAAGAGAACGTAGAAGAGAATAAAGGCGCCGAAGAGAATAAAGGCGCTGAAGAGGATAGGGAGATACAGGAGCAGCCAAAGATGGAGAAACCATTTGGCGAAGCTCCAATACCGTCGATGCCAGAGATGGGCAATCCATTTGGTGGAGCACCAGTGCCGCCAACGGGCAATCTATCTGGCGGAGTACCGGTATCACCGATGGAAAATCCGATTGAGCAGGCGCTAGAGGACAGGGCAGCTGAAGATAAAGAGAATGAGAATACAGAGGAGACATCGGAGCAGCCGGTTACAGATAATCTGATTGGTGGAGCACCGGTACCGCCGATGTCAGAGATGGGCAATCCATTTAGCGGAGTACCGATGCCAGAGATGGGCAATCCATTTGGCGGAGCGCCGATGCCACCGATGCCTGAGATGAATAATCAGTTTGGCGGAACACCGGTATCATCGGCAGTGCCAATGGGAATGCCGTTTGAGGAAGGCCCTGCTCCATATTTCATCAGAATGAGGACCGGTGAGAGAATAAATATTGATAAGGCAGAATTCAAGATTGGACGTAAGGCTTCCGAAGTAGATTATGCGATCTCTGACAACACAGATATAAGTAGAGTACATTGTGTGATAGTCAAAGACAGAGGAGTATGTTTTATCAGTGACAATAACTCAACGAACGGAACATATATAAACGGACAAAGATTAAATGAAGGGGAAAAGAGATTCCTTACAAATGGTGTAGTTGTTTTATTGGGCAATGAAGAATTTGTATATCATGTAAGATAGTCTTGTCACCAATAATTAGAATGTATATTTGGAAGGAGAGCTGTGATGAGATTTAGTGCAGTATACAATACAGATGTGGGAATCAAGAAAAAGACCAATCAGGATTCGCTTGCAATAAAGATTGCAGAGACACCGGACGGACAGGCCTTGTTCTCACTCGTATGTGACGGTATGGGAGGACTGGCAAAAGGGGAGGTCGCCAGCAAAGAAGTTATATGTGCGTTTTGCGATTGGTTTGACCAGCAGTTCGCCGAGATGGTAAAAAATGAGAGCTTCAGTGAGGGAGCATTGAAATATCAGTGGCTTCACCTTGCCGTGGACATGAATGAGAAGATAAAGGCATATGGTGAACAGAATGGAATAATGCTTGGAACAACAATATCGGCAATCCTGATGTACAGAGGCAGATATTACATAGTACATGTGGGAGACAGCCGTATATATCAGATGAGCTCGACCGTGCAGCAGCTCACAGCTGACCAGACTCTGGTTGCAAGGGAGATAGCAGCTGGTAGGCTTACACCGGAGCAGGCAGAGACGGATAGCCGAAGAAGCGTTCTTCTCCAGTGCATAGGTGCATCGCCGGTTGTTGAGCCGGACTTTGTGGCTGGAGATATCCAGGCGGGTGCAACATACATGATCTGTTCAGACGGATTCAGACATAAGATCTCAAACGATGAGATAATGAGTAAGATCGGGCCGGCAGCATGTGGAACAGAGGCAGAGATGGAGGACGGATGTAAGTTCCTCACAGAGCTGGTTAAGTACAGAAAAGAAACAGACAATATCACAGTGGTTCTTATTAAAACGGAATAATGGGGAGATAAGATGACAGAATTAGGAACAGTATTAGATGGGAAATACGAAATACTAAAAAAAGTCGGACAGGGCGGAATGTCGATAGTCTATCTCGCTATGGATAACCGACTTAATAAGCAGTGGGCAGTCAAGGAGATTAAAAATGACGGCTCCAAAAGTACGGCAACTCTCTTGAAAAGTCTGGAGAGGGAGGCCAACATACTCAAAGATGTCGACCATCCGGTTCTTCCGCGTATCGTCGATATTATAAACGAAAACGGTACGATATATGTAGTGATGGATTTTGTCGAGGGAAAACCTCTCAGCGATGTGCTCAAGGCTGAGGGCGCACAGGATCAGAACAAGGTCATAGAGTGGGGCAGAGCCCTAGCGAGTGCACTGGATTATCTTCATTCCATGAATCCACCTATAATATACAGGGATATGAAACCGTCAAATGTAATGCTTAAACCTGATGGTTCGGTAAAGCTTATAGACTTTGGAACGGCAAAGGAATATATCGTTGAGAACAATGCTGATACCACAGCTCTTGGAACCAGAGGATATGCAGCACCTGAGCAGTTCGGAGATTCCCAGGGACGAGGTATATACAATACGGATGCAAGAACCGATATATATAATCTGGGTGCTACGTTGTATCATTTGGTAACGGGTAAGAATCCATGTGAGCCTCCATATGAGATAAAACCTATCAGACAGTGGAATCCAACGCTCTCGTCAGGATTTGAGCAGATAATAATAAAATGCTGTCAGCCTAGCCCGGAGGACAGATATCAGTCGTGTTCAGAGCTTTTGTATGCGCTGGATCATTACAATGAGCTTGACAACGAATTCAAGGCAAAGGCAAAGAGAAAAGTTGCAGTATTTGCAACGATGGCGGGACTTTCTATATTGTCCGGATGTTGTGCGATATTTGGCGGAGTCAAGAAGGGACAGCTGAAGGAGCAGGATTATAACAACAAGATAGCGGAAGCAGAGGACGCGGTCGATTCGAGCGACTACAACAAGGCATTTGAATGTTATAAAGCGGCTGTGGACATTGATCCTACAGCATCAGAGGCGTATATAGGATATATGGACACATATGCCTACTATTACACGGATGAGGATGTGGCTACAGGAACGGGTACAGAGACACCGGCGGAAAAGGGAATCAAGTTTGCCTTGAGGAACATTGACAAGGTAAAGGATGATGTCAAATATGAGATAGCCCTTCTGTATTTTAATGAGGTACCGGATTATAGTGCTGCGAGAAAGTACTTTAATATGGTAGGAGATACGGAAAACTTTGCAAATGATGTAAAACAGGCAAAATACTATGAGGCTATATGCGATAACAAGATAAACAAGACAGCCGATTTCAATGACAGTAAGCAGGAAGTATTTGACTTTCAGCAGTACAACAGCGACAACATAGACGATACAAATACATACAAATATGTCAATTACCTTAATATAGCAACTATATATGTAGATAAGCTTTCAAGCGATGAGGAGCTTGCGAACAGAACGATAGAACTGTTGCAGGAGGCGAGCGACAAGCTGAACGACAACGCAACTGTCCTCTCAAAGGAGTTCCCAGAGGAGAGAGGAGTTAACTATTACAGCGGTCAGTACTCAGCGATCCTGTGTTCAGTCTACACATATCTTGCAGAGAAGGAGAGCGATCCTGTTGAACAGGTAGCTTATTACAGAGAGGCTATAAACAGCATTGATTCATATCTGTCAGGATTAGATATGAACGGAGATGCTGTCACCGAGAAGACAAAGAATGTGTACGCAGAGTATTCCAGAAAAAAAGCTGAGATATATGTGAGCATGGGCGACATCAGTGGTGACGACAAAAACTATGAACTTGCAGAGAATGTATACCTTTCGGCAGAGCAGATGCTGGGTGTTGATGATTACTCGGCAGATCTCTACACGAGTCATCTTACATATCTGTATAACAGATACACGGATCTGTATGGAAGCGCTCCTGATACATGGGATAAGAGCGCAAGGAATACAGTTATTTCGGTATACAATAGTGGCAGCAGGATAAGCATGCTGGCGGATGGAAAGAAGCCACAGTGGAACACGTTGATACACAAACCGGTTATAGAGGCTATAGTTTCAGGAACCGGAAGTAAGACAGGCAAGTAGAGGGGGAAAAGATATGGCAACAATTTACAACATAATGCTATATGGCGGCCTTGCACTTGCAGTCATATTTGCCGTTACGGCAATCGTATTATTCTTTACACTGAAGATACCGAAAGCGATCGGAGATGTGACAGGCTCAACTGCCAGAAAGAAGATCGAGGAGATCAGGGAGAAAGGCTATGAAAGTGTACAGGGGGTTGGAATTTCCAAGAAGGAAGCGATAAAGAACCATACAACGAAGATTTCTGTGCGAGATGTCCAGTCATCTGAATCGAGTAAGAGAGCTGAAAAGGGAAGAGCAAATTACGAGAAGGCGGTTGCAGATATAAAGAATAAAAAGAAAAACGAAGATTATCTGAAGTCTATACATGAGGAGGCTACAGATATTCTCCATGAGGATATGCAGGAGCTGGCAAGGAACATGTACTCCGATGAGGAGGCAACGGATGTACTAATGGAGAATGAGGACAGCGAGGAGGCAACAGATGTGCTCAGAGCCGATGAGGACAGCGAAGAGGCAACAGATGTGCTCAGAGCAGAAGACGACGGCGAAGAGGCAACAGATGTGCTCAGAGCCGATGACGACAGCGAAGAGGCAACGGATGTGCTCAGAGCAGAAGACGACGGCGAAGAGGCAACGGATGTGCTCAGAGCCGATGACGACGAGGCAGCAACGGACGTACTCAGAGCCAATGACGACGAGGCAGCAACGGATGTGCTCAGAGCCGATGACGATGATGCAACCGATGTCCTTAGAAATGATGATACTGAGGCGACCAGCGTGCTGACCGGACAGTCAGATTTTACGGGAAGACTCAGTCAGGGAGAAAATAGTATGCTTAAGATGGTCAAGAACGTTGTGATCGTTCATACAGATGAGAGTATATAGGAGGGAGAAGGTATGAAAAAGATATTACATAATAAGTCATTGCTTCATCGACTTATAGCACTTGTAATGTCAGTGGTTATGGTCCTGACCCTGGTGGCGATAGATTCCAAAGTGCATCTATTTGCGGAAGAAGAGATAAAGACCGTAGATATCACTGATCTGCTCAAGGGCGATGAGACGGATATGCTTTTTGGATCCAAAGAGATCACGAAGTATAAATTTGCGAGCAAGCCGGTTGATGATGTGGATCTGAGCAAGATCGTGTATAAGTCATATACTGGTGATGATCCGGAGGAAAAACTTCCAACATCAACAGATGTTACAAAGTACAACAGCATTGGCACAGAGGAAGCGTTTACGAATGACAACAAGGTGTCTAAGTATGCGTTCTACTATGTGGAGTACAATGATGATGGAGAGATCGAAAATATCAAGTTCATGGGCAAGCTCAGAGCGGTCTATGACAACAAGAATCCGGAGATAGAGAGTGTAGAGCTGACATCAAACAGCGGCAACATGATCGTGAAGGATGGATATTATCTTCTCGATGTGACTGAGGATGGAGTGGCATTGCCTCAGTTTACCATCACAGTAGATGATGGTACAGAGGAGACGGACACAGGAGTGGCAAAGGTCGTATATCTGAAAAAGGGCGAGACCACAGAGACTGAGATTGAGGGAACAGATGGAAAGTATACGTTCGGTGTCCCAGACGAGACTGGAGAATACATATTCAGAGTATATGACAAGGCAGGAAATGTAAGTGCTGACACACAGCCACTTGTTATAAAAAAGCTGAATGGCGCTCCATCGATCAGCAAGATAAATCTGAGCAGTTCAAACAACAAGGCGCAGAAGAAATTGATCAACAATATGGAATTCATAGTTTCACCTGAGACTATGACAGTTCAGGCTGAGATAAATATGTCTACAGCCGGAGACGGTGATTCGACGGTGGTTGTTGGCGCTCAGCTTTGTTACAGATTTCTTTCAGATGATAACACAGTGGACTCGCCGGAGACCATATGCGAAGTCACAAAGAATGCACAGGGCAAATACGTGGCAGAATTTGAGATCCCAGTGAATTCACTGGATAAGAAGTCACTTACAAAGATGGCTATCTGTGTAAAGGATGAATTCGACAACAGATCATGCTATACAGATCTGGAAAATCATATAGTATTTGTCAGCGATCAGTCACCGACAATCGATTTCACCAAGATGACACAGATCAGAGGCGAAGGGTATAAGGCAAAAGATGATAACAACTGGGTAAAGTCGATGTCATTTGTTATGTCGGCAAATGATGATTATGCTTATATAGACAAGATGTACTATAAAAATGGCGGCGCAGAGACAGTGATTGCGCAGGATCTGAACGTATTCAGCAAGAATGCAAAGATAGGAATAACAGGAACGGCTCATCCAGGTATAGATGCGGGCAGCATAGCCCTTGAAGATGGTCAGTACAAGCTGACATTTGGCGCAAAGGATTATATTGGCAATGATGGCACAAAGGATCTCGATGTGTATATAGACAATACAGCACCGGTTCTGAAGTTATCATCAGACGCCCCTAAGGTAAAGGTCGGTTCAAAGAAGTACTATTCGTTGTCGAAAAGCACAGATAAGATTGATGTGGCATGGGAGGATGCAACATCAGGTGTAGATGAGAGCGCTACGACTGCAGTACTGTTCAACTCAGCAATATCCTATACACTTAAGGTCAACAGGGATGAGGCAGGCAAAGGACATGTCACAATGAGCAATGCCGTGGAGAGTGGAGAGTACGCGCTGGAGATAACGATCTATGATCATGCCGGAAACAAAACGACCGAGAGCGTACCTGTATTTGTGAACAAATCAGATTTCTCTGCTGAGATCTCAGCAGAGGCCGACGCTGAGGAGATAAAGAGTGGTAAATATGTTTCTGCTGACAAGGTAGTGGTTACCGGAACTGCAGAGGGATTTTGTCTGACAACTGATGATGTTGATGTGCAGGTAGAAGTTGATGGTAAAGTTATCAATTCAGATAAGCATTTGAGCATATCAAATCAGAAGAATGGAACAGTCATATTCACATATGTGATATCAAATACCAAGAAGGAAGATATGCAGGGACATTACAAGTTCAAGATGACCGTGCGTAATCATGGTACTGATGTCACAAAGACTGCAAGTTATTCACTGGTGTATGATACCACGGCACCAAATATGACAGCAGCGGAGGTGACACCTTATAATAATAAGAAGGTTAAAGTTGCTTGGACTGCCAAGGATAAAGAGGACGTCAAGTATATTGAGATAGAAGGAACCAGAACGGTATGTGTTTACAACAAGACGACCGGAAAGGTAGATCAGACAGAGCATGAGATCAGCACATTCCGTCTTAAGGGCACAGAGACAAGCTATACATTTAAAGAAGACGGAAAATATGACATCGATATTTACGCATACGATGCCGCCGGAAATGTAAGCGACTCAGCAAATGTCAGGTTTGTGATAGACAGGGAGAATCCGGTAGTTGAGTACACAGAGAAGGTTACAGATCCATCTGCAAAGGATAACAGCGGCCAGACTATAGAAGTTACTGTACATGACTCATACAGGATAGTTAGCAGTGATGTCACTGCCACTGTATATTACAGAACGTATGACGGTGCAAGCGGAACGATGATCGGATCGCTCAAAAGAGTGAATAATGAGACGATAAAGGCGTCCATGAATCTCAAGCCGGTCGGCGGAGCGGCATCGGTCTACAGAGTCGAGGTCAAGGGTAACGATAAGGCCGGAAATGCTGTTATGGACAAAGTGGATCTTGCAAAGAACAGATATTATATCGATAAGACAAAGCCGGAGGTCAAGATCTCGCCAAAGCCGGAGTCAAAGAATGACGGTTACTACAAAGAGAATGTGTCATTTGATATCAGCATATTGGAGCAGTTTAACAGAAAGCATACACTTACAATAACTGATGCAAATGGAACCGCCCCTGAACGGACAGAGAAGTTTGAGTTCAATGAATATATGTACAGTCCGACATACAGAGATGAGGGAAGCTACGACCTTACCATAAAGGTTACAGATGCTGCCGGAAATTCATCGACAGTCGGAACAAAGTTTGTTATCGATAAGACAAAGCCTACAGTACAGCTTGGCACGGTTCAGCCTCTGAATACAGGAAATGTAACTCTTCCTGTGACACTTAGAGATAACATGGAGGGATCAAAATATACAGTCCATGTTGTCAGAACAGATGCAAATGGCAGCAAGGTATATGACGCAGACCTTGAAAACGGAACGTGGACTGGCACAGACTTCACCAAGAATTGCACATTTGCTGATGAGGGAGACTATGTTGTTACTGTATCAGCAGAGGATAAGGCTGGCAATAAGTCAGATGCGCAGATATCAAAGTTCAGGATCGACAGGACTGCACCAGTCATCACGATAAGTGGTGTAAATGACAAACAGACGACAACAGGCACAGCAACTATCAGCGTGGACGAGGCATTCTCATTTGACTATGAAGGCAGAAGTCTTGGTGCGTCAGATATAAAGGTGTCGATAACAAAGAAGACAGATGGAACAGGAGCATCAAATATTGCAGAGCTCACAGCGGGAAGCTTCTCAGGCGGCAATCCACACACAGCATCCTACAGCTTCACAGAGGATGGTGAGTATACGATCACTGCAAATGCTAAGGATCTTGCAGGAAATGTTGCAGCCAGTGCCACAAAGACTTTCAAGATAGACTCAAAGGCACCTGTCATCAAGATGTCTGTATCTGATAAGAACAGCAAGACGATAAAGAGCTACGATGCAGTGGGAAGCACAGATATGCTTGATCCAAACTACGTTGACATGTCACTGTCAGTTGAGGAGACATTCTTCAGAACAAACAATGTCAAGATAACAGTTAACAAGGATGGCAAGGATATATCAGCATCGAGCTTCACAAATTACAGCAACTCATCAGCTGTGAGTACAGGAAGTCAGAGATTTGATGAGGATGGTGTATACGAGATAACAGTCACAGCCCAGGATGAGCTTGGAAATAAGACGGATGATTACAACATCGTATTCACCGTGGACAACACAGCACCTACGATAGAGTCCACATCAAAGCTTCTCAGCCTCATGGCTAAGTCAACTGCAGGTGAGGATGGAAGCGTACTTCTCAATGCAGATGATTTTGCGGATATCCTGAACTCAGGATACGATGCACTTTGGAATGTAAACGATACATCGGTATTCGATGTAAATGTCAAGATGGATGGAGTCGATTTCATCGATTTCTCGGACATGGAAGACGGATACCACAAGATAACATTAAAGGCAACTGATGAGGTTGGACACGAGACCAGCCAGGAGTTTGGATTTACATATGATGGAACCGCACCGAGAATCATAATAAGCGGTGTGGAGGATGGCGAGACAGTCAGAGAGCCATTTGACATGACGATCGGACTTGAGAACGAGGAAGATGAGATCACATCGATCGTGATAAACGGCAATACCATCGATCCTGCTCAGTACAAGAGCAACAATCAGTACAAGATGCATGTGGAGGAGTATGATTCATATACAATAGAAGTAACAGCTACAGATAAGGCTGGAAATATCTCATCCACGGTTGATGAAAAGACTGGAGCTGTATTCACATTCAAGCTCAGCGAGAAGATCTCATCAGTCGCTTTGATACTGATAATAATAGCAGCGATCCTTCTCGTAGCACTGCTGATATTTGTCATAATAGCAGGCAGAAAGAGAAAGAAGAAAAGTGCAGCATAAATAAGATCACAGGAGACGGTGAATGTATAAAGCAGTAGTGTTTGATATGGACGGCGTGCTGGTGGACACAGAGCGGATATACCGGTTGTGCTGGAAGAAAAACGGTGTGAACATTGGTATTTCGGAAGATGATATGGAACGTGTGTGCGACCGGGTCGCCGGCGGCAATAAAACCACCAATGCCCGTGTATTCAAAGACATAATGGGTGAGGATTTTGAGTATCTTCCATTTCGTCAGAGGACGAAGGATCTGTTCGATGAATACGTTGCAGAACATGGAATTGATATAAAAGATCATGTAGCAGAGACACTTGGATTTCTGAAGGATAGGGCCGTCAGGATCGCTCTAGCCACATCCACAGGCAGAGAACGGGCGATGCAGAGACTTTCAGATGTTGGTATTCTTGATTTCTTTGATGAGATGGTTTGTGGCGACGAGATAGTCAAGGGCAAGCCTGATCCAGATATATATATCCGGGCGTGTGAAAAGCTCGGAGTATCACCGGCAGAGGCAGTTGCTGTTGAGGATTCAGTAAACGGAGTTATATCAGCGGACACTGCAGGACTTTATACCGTGATGGTGGTAGATCTCATAAAGCCAAACGATATCACAGAGCAGCATGCTGATCAGACGTTTTACGATATCAAGGATATATGTAGTCTGTTTTAAAAAAGACATAAAAGATTGAAGACGGTCAGATCTGAAAAGGTTTGACCGCCTTTTTCATATTTTTATACTAATAAATCCGTGCATAATGACATATTTATATAATGAAGAAATAAATGGTGGTTTTGTAGTGGCAGGACAGAAAATGCTTGGTGTGCTGAAGGGACTTATAATATCCTATCTGATCACGATTATTCTGCTGTTTGCAGTTGCAGTCGTGGTTTATAAAGTGGGGATAAGTGATACGGTTCTGAGCGGACTGATAACGGCAGTATACATATTTGCGACGTTCCTGGGGGGCTTTGTAACGGGAAAAAAGGTTCAGGAGAAGAAGTTTGTGTGGGGTGCGCTATTTGGATTTACGTACATACTTATAGCTGTGGCACTGTCCGCAATCGTGGGAGGAGCTGAAGCGGGAACTTTGGTACCCCGCATAACTAAGTGTGTAATGTGTGTCGCCGGCGGCATGCTTGGGGCTATGTTGGCCTGAAAAAACTCTTTTACTTTATATATCTTTATGTTATAATCGCGGTATATGACATAAAAAGAGAGGTGTATCTAGAATGAAGAGAATTAAGACACTCACAAATAAGACTATGAAGAATACAATGGTCAAGGGTGGATGCGGCGAGTGCCAGACATCATGCCAGTCAGCTTGTAAGACATCATGCACAGTTGGTAATCAGAGCTGTGAGAATGTTAACAACAAGTAATTTGTAACAGTTTGTATTTGATCAGCTAAAGGGGACCGTCGTTTATGATGACAGTCCTCTTTAGTGCGTGTATAAGGGATACCGTGTGTGGTGTCTGGAAGATTATAATTCGTGTATATTTATTGAGATCCTGAGTGGATCGCAAGAAATGCGCGGATTTTGTTGAAGGAGAATTATGGTTCATCAGTACAAGAACAATGGTTATAATATAGTGCTTGATGTCTGTAGTGGTTCTGTACATGTTGTAGACGATCTTGTCTATGATATTATTTCTTTATATGAAGAGAAGGATAAAGAGCAGATGATTAAAGCCCTGCCACAGTACGACAGCGCAGATGTCGCAGAGGCATATGACGAGGTTGCCCAGCTGGTAGAGGACGGAACGTTATTTACAGATGATGTATACAAAGATTATATTATAGATTTTAAGAAGAGAAAGACAGTTGTAAAGGCATTGTGTCTGCACATAGCCCATGACTGTAACCTTGCATGCAGATATTGTTTTGCAGGTGAGGGAGAATATAAGGGAGACAGAGCCCTGATGTCGCTTGAGGTGGCAAAGAAGTCTCTGGATTTTCTGGTTGCAAACTCAGGATTTAGAAGGAACCTTGAAGTGGATTTCTTTGGCGGCGAGCCTCTTATGAACTGGGATGTTGTGAAGAAGACAGTTGAGTACGGAAGAAGTCTTGAGGAGAAGTATGACAAGAAGTTCCGATTTACCCTCACGACCAACGGAGTGCTTCTGAATGAGGAGATCATGGAATTTGCCAACAAGGAGATGGCGAACGTGGTACTCAGCATAGATGGAAGAAAAGAAGTACATGACTACATGCGTCCAACCAGAAACGGCAAAGGAAGTTATGACGTAATACTTTCCAAGTTCCAGGAATTTGCAAAGAAACGTGCTGGCAAGAGCTATTATGTGAGAGGTACTTACACTCACAACAATCTTGATTTTTCAAACGATGTTCTGCATATGGCAGATCTGGGATTTGATCAGATATCGGTTGAGCCTGTTGTGTCGCTCCCTGACGAGCCTTATGCCATAAAGGAAGAGGATATTCCAGTGCTGCTGGAACAGTACGATATCCTTGCAAAAGAGATGATAAAGAGACATAAGGAAGGAAGAGGCTTCAATTTCTTCCACTTTATGATAGATCTTGAGGGAGGCCCGTGTGTTGCCAAGAGACTTTCCGGCTGTGGTTCAGGAACAGAGTACATGGCGGTTACTCCTTGGGGAGATCTGTATCCGTGTCACCAGTTTGTAGGCGAGGATGACTTCTGCATAGGCAACGTATTTGACGGAATCAAGAATCAGGATATAGTCAATGAATTCAAACTCTGCAATGTATATGCAAAAGATAAGTGTAAAGACTGTTTTGCAAGATTCTACTGCAGTGGCGGATGTGCAGCCAACTCATACAAATTCCATGGAAATATACTTGATGCGTATGATATAGGCTGTGAGCTTCAGAAGAAGCGTATAGAGTGTGCGATCATGCTCAAGGCAGCCATGGCTGATGAAGCTGATGAAACTGATGAAGTTGACGAAAGCAAATAAGATGCTGAGGATAGCTCAGAAGACGGTGTAAGGGAGAATGCATAGATTTCCTGCACAGATGAAAAGAACTAAACAACAGCTGCTGTGGTATACAGACAGTCTGTTGTCTAAGAGGAAATAAAAAGGGTAAAAGGAGAAGACGATGAAGAAAACAAAGAGAAATGCTGTGCTCGTCATCATAGCCTTTCTGCTTGTACTGGGTGTTGCTATATATACAGCGATATTCGGTGTTGCGGACAGAGGTAAAGTTGAGTACATCAAGCTTGGACTTGACCTTAAAGGAGGTCTGAGTGTAACTTACGAGATTCAGGAAGACGATTACAGTGACAAAGATCTCGAGGATACCAAGTATAAGATTGAGAAACGAGTTGAGGCATATACCAATGAGTACTCAGTATACGAGGATGGAGATAAGAAGATCACAGCAGAGATACCTGGAGTTACCAATGCGGATGAGATACTTGAGGCTTTGAATATTGAGGGAAAGCTTGAGTTCCTTGATCCTGACAACTACACAAAGTGGTCACAGGGACAGGAGTATGAGGCTGCTCTTACAGGAGATGACATCAAGAATGCCACAGCCGGAATTGACTCAGATAACGGCAATGACAATGTGGTACAGCTTGCATTCACCGATGAGGGAGCTCAGAAGTTCGCTGATGTTACCGCGGCAAATGTTGGAAAAGTAGTATACATTATATATGACAACAAGGTCGTAAGTGCACCAACAGTACAGTCAGCCATAACAGGCGGAAGCGCAGAAATCAACAAGATTGGAAGCTACGAGGAGGCCGAGCAGCTTGCTACTACTATCCGTATCGGTGCACTTCCTCTTACACTTAAGCAGGTTCGTTCCAATATAGTAGGTGCTACACTTGGATCAGATGCCATCAGCACAAGCCTTAAGGCAGGTGCGATCGGTATTGCACTTGTATTTCTTATCATGATCATAGTATTCAGGATTCCGGGTCTTGTGGCTTCATTTGCCCTGGCATTCTATACAATACTTGATCTGCTGGTTATCAACCTGTTCAACGTAACACTGACACTTCCTGGTATAGCCGGTGTTATCCTGTCAGTAGGTATGGCGGTTGATGCCAATGTAATCATATTCACACGTATCAAAGAGGAGCTGGCGGATGGCAAGTCCGTAAAACAGGCGGTAAAGGGTGGTTTCCACAATGCCCTGTCAGCCATCATAGATGGTAACGTTACAACGCTTATCGCAGCTCTTGTACTTGGAATATTCGGAACAGGTACTATCAAGGGATTTGCGATCACACTGGCTATCGGTGTTGTTCTCTCAGTATTTACAGCTCTGGCAGTCAGCCAGTCACTGCTCACAGCGCTTGTGAATCTCGGTGTTGCAGATGCCAAGTATTTCGGTGTTGCAAGAGAGCCAAAGAAGACAAACTTCGTGAAAGCAGGCAAGTTCTGTATGCTCGGATCACTCATCGTGATAATCGCATGCTTCTGTATGATGCCTGTTAACAATAAGTCAAAGGGTTCACCACTTAACTTCAGTGTTGAGTTTGCAGGCGGTACAAGCCTTACAGTAGGTTTTGACAAAGAGTACTCACTTAGCGAGGCTGAGTCAGATATAGTTCCGGTTATTGCAGAGGCGGCAGGTATCGGCGAAGCAGGTATCTCAGTTCAGACTGTTTCAGGAACAAACGAGATCGTGTTCAAGATGCCTGAGCTTTCTGATGATGGTACAGATGATTCACAGATGTCAAAGGTAAGAGCTGCATTGACAGACAAGCTTGGAGCTGATGTCAAGGAGGCAAATGTAATAAGTGGATCAGTCAGCAGCGAGATGTCCAAGAATGCTATATTCTCAGTCATCCTTGCAGCAATCCTCATGCTTATATATATAGCTATCAGATTCCATGATGTGAAGTTTGGTGCAAGTGCAGTTATCGCACTTCTCCACGATGTTGCGATGGTATTCTGTCTGTATATTATACTGAGACTTACAGTTGGTAACACATGTATCGCGTGTCTGCTCACCATAGTTGGTTACTCGATCAATGCGACTATCATCATATTCGACCGTATAAGAGAGAATATAGATATAATGAGACCTAAGAAGGCAACATATAAAGATATAGTCAATCTGAGTATCAACCAGACATTCAGCAGAACTATTTATACATCACTCACAACATTTGTTACAATATTCGTTCTGTATATCATGGGAGTGGCATCCATCAAGGAGTTCGCTCTTACACTTATGGCAGGTATAATCATCGGTGCTTACTCTTCGGTATGTATCACAGGTCCACTCTGGTACACTATGAAGACAAAGCTTGGCAAAGCCAGAAAAGACGGATTAGAATAATATCGTACGATATCGTGAAACATAATAAAAACAGGCAAATGCCTCCATGACAGTGATGTTGTGGAGGCATTTGCAGTTTACAGATGATATGATCTGAAGTACAATGACATGAAATAATCCGTAGTGAAATAGTTTGAAGTGAAATAATTCTGAGTGAAATAACCTGGAATAAAACGGAGGTGAGGACATGGTTGGTGCAGTTGTATTTGATATGGATGGGGTCATTCTTGATTCGGAGCAGCTGGTGGTGAGGAGCTGGCAGAAGATTGCGGGCAAATACGGTATAGAGAATATAGAAGGTTTCTGCATGGCGGCACTTGGACTCAACCGCGAGGCGGCAAAGAAGCTGTTTGTTCGGATGTATGATGGCAGATATGGAGATGAAGAGAGATATGAAGTGCTCAAGGCAGAGATGGCATCAGAGTTTCACCGTGCGGCGGCGGATGGAGAACTTGTTCTCAAGCATGGAGTCGCCGATACTCTGAAGCTTATCAGGGATAAAAATATTCCATGTGCTCTTGCAACGTCCACCAGAAAAGAGGTCGTGACCATGGAACTAACCAATCTGGGAGTGATAGATTACTTTGACAAGCTGATATGTGGAGATATGGTGGAGAGAAGCAAACCAGCTCCCGATATTTTCCTCAAGGCATGCGGGGAGCTCGGCGTAGCTCCAGAGAATGCATTTGCTGTGGAGGATTCGTATAATGGAGTCAGAGCCGCTCATTCTGCGGGGATGAAGGTGGTCATGATACCGGATCTGGTTCAGCCTGATGCTGAGATGCGAGAAAAAGCCCTTATCATATTTGATAACATGGACGGGTTTAAAGAGTATATCATGAAACTTGTCACAGCATGACGGGGATACTTAAAACAGAATAAGATACAGAAAATATATAAAAAGAACTCCTGATGCAGAGAGAGCAAAATCTCTGTAACAGGAGTTCTTTTAGTTGTTTTTAGGGTTTTAAGGGGACTGGTGAGGTCCCATATATAATATGTAAGTCCCGGCAAAGGTCTGACATATTTTGATCTAATGGGTCAGTTAGATCAATGACTCGTAGAGCTTGGTGATATCCTCCACGCTAGTCTCTCTTGGATTGCCCGGACGACATGCGTCATCGTAGGCTGACTGTGCCAGGAATGGAATATCCTCTGGCTTTACAATGTCTTTAAGGTCTGTAGGAATGCCTACATCGATGGACAACTGGCGTACTGCGTCAACTGCAGCTTTTCTGTATTCTTCCTGGGTCATGTCGTCTACGCCCTTAACGCCCATGGCTCTTGCTATCTCACGATACTTTTCTCCTGTTGCTTCTGCATTGTATTCCATTACAGTAGGCAGGATGATCGCGTTGGCAACACCGTGAGGTGTGTCATACAGTGCACCGAGTGGATGTGCCATTGAGTGAACGATTCCAAGTCCGACGTTTGAGAATCCCATGCCTGCAACATACTGACCGAGTGCCATATCTGCACGTCCTTCAGGGGTGTTTGCGACTGCGCCGCGAAGAGAGCGGCTGATGATCTCGATTGCTTTCAGATGGAACATGTCGGACAGCTCCCATGCAGCGGCTGTGATATATCCCTCTATGGCGTGAGTCAGAGCATCCATACCTGTGGCAGCTGTAAGTCCCTTTGGCATAGAACTCATCATCTCAGGATCCACAAATGCAACAACAGGAATATCCTTAGGATCAACACATACCATTTTGCGGTTCTTCTCTACATCGGTAATAACGTAGTTGATCGTTACCTCAGCCGCTGTTCCTGCGGTGGTTGGTACTGCAAATATAGGTATGGATTTGTTCTTGGTAGGTGCAACACCCTCAAGACTTCTGATATCTGCGAATTCAGGGTTGGCAATAACTATTCCGATACCCTTCGCTGTGTCCATGGAAGAACCGCCACCTATTGCGATAATGTAGTCAGCACTGGCTGCCTTGAAAGCCTCCACGCCCTGCTGAACATTCTCTATTGTTGGGTTTGGCTTGATGTTTGAGTAGATCTCGTATGCAAGACCGGCACCGTCGAGAACGTCTGTGACCTTCTTTGTGACACCAAATTTGATAAGATCCGGGTCAGAGCATACAAGTGCTTTTGCGAACCCTCTTCCAATAGCCTCTGTGGCAATCTCAGCGATTGCACCTGCACCGTGGTATGAGGTCTCGTTAAGTACAAATCTGTTTGCCATAAAATTATCTCCTCCTTCTTTGAAAAATATAGCGGCACCCCGATGATGGAATCTTGTGGCCGTATATTCCTTAGGTGTGGCGTAACCGCCAATTTATAAGTGCATATTGCACAAAAGTAATATTAAAATACTGATACTATTATAACATTTATACAAAAATAATCAATGTAAATAATAGTCAAAATGGATGTATTTATAGTCGAAATGGCATGAATTGAGGACAAAGTAAAGTTGTAATAGAGTGGATGGTTTGATAAAATGGTCAGAGAAATATAGAACGTGAGGAATAGGAAATGATGAGGTCCCCTGAAGAACAGCAGATAATAGACAGATATGTTATGAGACCTAAATGGACGATAATGAGCAAAAGAGCCGATTTTGCAGAGATAGGCAGGAAATTTGGCATAGATCCGGTGGTTGCAAGAGTCATAACCAACAGAGGGATATGCGGTGACGACAATATAAATATGTATCTGAACGGTGGGGCAGACCTTCTCCATGATCCAGGCCTGATGAAAGATCTGCCGGAGGGATGCCGGATAGTGATGGACAAGCTAGAGAATGGCAGCAGGATCCGTATCATATCGGATTACGATGTGGATGGAGTGACATCGAATTATATCCTTCTGCTCGGACTCAGGAAGGTTTGGGCACAGATCCATGGTGCCAGGCCGGAAGAGTGTGAGGTCGTGGATTATGATATCCCTCACCGCATACATGATGGATATGGAATAAAGAACAGGCTTATAGATGCTGCGAAAGCGGACGGTGTTGACACTATAATCACCTGCGATAACGGCATAGCGGCATTTGAACAGATAAAATACGCGAAAACCATTGGGATGACGGTCATTGTCACGGATCATCACCAGGTTCCGTATCAGGAGAACGGGGATGGAACGAAGACATATACCCTCCCACCTGCAGATGCAGTCATTGACAACCAGAGGGTTGACTGCCAGTATCCGTTCAAGGGGCTATGTGGTGCCGGCGTAGCCTGCAAGTTCATACAGTATCTGTACAGGCTTTGTGGCATAGATGAGCGAGAGATACAGGAATTCTTCGAGGTCCTGGGACTGGCAACAAATTGCGATATGATGGATCTCGTTGATGAGAACAGGATATTTGTCAAATATGCCCTTGAGAGCCTGAAGGATAGCCGGAATCCGGGACTTAATGCTCTCATGCGGCTCAGCGGAAAAAATGAAAAAAAGATAACCACGTACGATCTGGGATTCCTCATTGGCCCATGTATCAATGCCGCAGGGCGCCTCGGGGATGCCAGGACGAGTCTGGAGTTCCTGCTGGAAAAGAATGCAGCAAAGGCGGAGACAAAAGCGGCGGAGCTTATCCAGATCAACAATGACAGAAAGTCCATGACTGAAAATGGTGTAAAGCTCATAACCAAAATGCTTGAGGATGCGACGATAGCGGGGAAAATTGGCGATACGGCGACTCTTGCCGACCGCGTTATAGTTGCATACATTCCGGATGTGCATGAGAGCGTGGTGGGAATAATAGCGAGTAAGCTGAAGGAGGCATACAGCAGACCTGTCATGATATTTACGGATAGTGAGCATGCGGGGATACTCAAGGGATCGGGAAGGTCCATAGAGAGTTATAATATGTATGAACATCTGAGCCGGGTGAAGTCGTACTTTAGGGAATTTGGCGGGCACGCCATGGCGGCAGGATTTTCCATAGAGAGCAGTAGACTGGGTGAGCTGAGACGGGTGCTCAACGAACAATGTGCGCTCACGGATGAGGACATAACTCCGAAGGTAAGGATAGATGTCGGGATGCCACTACAGTACCTTGCAAAGCAGAGCATGCGGATAACCGAACAGCTTTACCTGCTCGAACCATATGGCAAGGGGAACAGGAAAGCGCTGTTTGGACAGGCGAATGTTCCCGTGAGAAAAGCGTCAATTTTGGGCAAAAATAGAAATTTATTGAAACTTGTGCTTGATATTGGGGAAAATCAATACATGGAAGCGATATATTTTGATCCGGATGAGTTTGTTAATAATATAAAACAGTGGTTTGGTGCGGACGAATGTGATAAAATGTTAAATGGCCGGCCGAACAAAGTGGTAATTGATATGGTATATTATCCAGAGATAAATGAGTTTCGCAATACAAGAAATGTCCAGATAAGGCTGGAGAGATATGACAAATGTGATTAGAAACGGGAGGATAAAATGAGCGAGGTAGAAAAGTATATCAAGAGCATTCCGGATTTTCCAAAGCCGGGAATTATATTCAGAGATGTGACGAGTGTCACAGAGGATCCTGAAGGTATGAAACTTGCCATTGATGAGATGGATAAACTTCTGGAGGGGGTTGATTACGATGTCATAGCAGGAGCTGAGTCTAGAGGATTCATATTTGGCGCTCCCCTGGCATACAAGAATGGAAAAGGACTTGTACTTGTGAGAAAGAAGGGAAAGCTTCCAAGGGAGACTGTGGAGATGTCCTATGATCTCGAGTATGGACAGGCCACCATAGAGATACACAAGGATTCAATAAAGCCGGGTGAGAAGGTCGTGCTCGTGGATGATCTCATCGCGACAGGAGGAACGATCGAAGCGGCTGCGAAGCTTATAGAGAGCCTTGGCGGAATAGTTGTAAAGATGGTGTTCCTCATAGAACTTTCTGATCTGAAGGGTAGGGAGAGACTGTCCAAGTACGATGTAGCTTCAGTTGTGAAGTTTGAGGGAGAATGATCGTGACAGAATAACAAATATAGGAAGCGTGGTGATCGTATGAGTGAGACATTGGATAATATACAGGATAATATAGTGGCAGAAGAGACTAAGAAGGCAGCCGAAGCCGGCGTGATCACGACGGAGCAAGCTACGAAGGAGGGTATAGCAGCTATAGAGAAGGCACTTGCCGCAGGAAAGGCTGCTCCGCAGAATCAGCTTATGAAGATCGATGAGCAGAATAACAAGCAGACGCGCGCAAAGAGGGAGATAGATTTGTCGACACCTGCCGACTTTACTCCTCCGGAGGACCTTTACAAGGAGCTCATAACAAGGATCCTCACATATCACCCATCGGCTGATATAACCATGATAGAGAAGGCGTACAAGGTTGCTGACGCAGCCCACAAGGGACAGCTCAGAAAGTCTGGAGAGCCTTATATCATGCATCCGCTTAACGTGGCGATCATACTGGCGGAGCTTGAGCTGGACAAGGAGACCATAGTTGCCGGAATACTCCATGATGTTGTGGAGGATACGGTCATGACATCCGAGGAGATAGCCTCTGAGTTCTCCGAGGAGGTAGCTTTTCTTGTGGACGGTGTAACAAAGCTGACACAGCTCAAGATGACGACGGACAAGATAGAGGTTCAGGCAGAGAATCTGCGAAAGATGTTCCTGTCGATGGCGAAGGATATCAGAGTTATACTGATAAAACTTGCCGACAGACTTCACAACCTCAGGACGTTGCAGTACCAGTCTCCAGAGAAGCAGATAGAGAAGGCAAGGGAGACCATGGATATCTATGCGCCTATAGCACACAGACTTGGTATCAGCAAGATCAAGGTCGAGCTAGATGATCTGTCAATGATGTACCTCATGCCGGAGGTGTACAATGACCTCAAGGCACAGATTGATGAGAAGCTGACGGAGAGAGATGCGTACATCAAGAGGGTGGTTGAGGATGTCAAGAAACACATCGACAATGCCGGTCTTGAGGCTGAGATTGATGGAAGAGTAAAGCATTTCTTTAGTATATATAAGAAGATGAAGAACCAGAACAAGACTCTGGATCAGATATATGACATATTCGCGGTCCGTATAAAGGTGAATACTGTCCGTGACTGTTATTCGGCACTTGGTATTATCCATGAGATGTACAAGCCTATACCGGGACGTTTCAAGGATTATATAGCCATGCCGAAGTCTAATATGTACCAGTCACTCCACACTACACTGATAGGACCGGAGGGACAGCCGTTTGAGATACAGATAAGAACATACGAGATGCACAGAACTGCTGAGTATGGTATTGCTGCACACTGGAAGTACAAGGAGAACATAACTGGTACGGTCATGCAGAAGGAGGAGGAGAAGCTCTCATGGCTCCGCCAGATCCTGGAGTGGCAGAGGGATACCGATGATAACAAGGAGTTCATGAGTTTCGTCAAGACGGATCTCGACCTCTTCGCAGAGCAGGTATACTGTTTCACCCCTGCGGGCGATGTTAAGAATCTGCCGAGCGGTTCCACACCTATCGACTTTGCGTATGCGATCCATACGGCGGTCGGCAACAAGATGGTGGGAGCCAGGATAAATGGCCGTCAGGTGCCTATCGACACGAAGCTGAACAACGGTGACAGAGTGGAGATCATAACATCGCAGAACTCCACAGGTCCTAGCCGTGACTGGCTGAACATCGTCAAGAGCACCCAGGCGAAGACCAAGATCAACCAGTGGTTCAAGCACCAGTTCAAGGATGAGAACATCAGCCGAGGCAAGGAGCTGATCCTCAGCTACTGCAAGTCCAAGGGAATCGATTATTTCATGTACTCAAAGCCTGAATATCAGGAGAAGATATACAAGAAGTATAACTTCCAGGACTGGGATTCCATCGTTGCGGCGGTGGGGCACGGCGGAATAAAGGAAGGACAGATAGTAAACCGTCTCATAGATGAATACAACAAGGATCACAGGCAGCAGACAGCCACCAACGAGGAAGTTCTTGACGAATTCTCAGTGAAGAAGAACCACGGCAACCATGTTGGCAAGGGTGGAATCATTGTCAACGGTATAGATGATGTGGCAGTCAGATTCTCAAAGTGTTGTTCACCTGTTCCGGGTGACGAGATAGTTGGTTTCATAACCAGGGGAAGAGGAGTGTCCATCCACAGAACAGACTGTGTAAACGTGTTATGCATGAGCGAGGCTGACAGGGCCAGAGTCATAGAGGCAGAGTGGAAGGACGATGCCGTGGCAGAAGGCACATACATGACAGAGATAAATATATATGCTGATGACAGGAACGGAATCCTGTTTGACATTACCAAGATACTCAGCGAGGCGAATATCAATGTCAACAGCATAAACAGCCGTACAAGCAAGCAGGGAAAGGCAACGATCACTATATCATTTGCAATAAAGTCGAAGGAACAGCTGAATACTATCATTGCGAAGATCAGAAATGTCGACAGTATCATTGATATAGAGAGAACAACCGGCTGATAAAAGGACTAATGTCCGATCGGAGGAAGGGAAATATTATGAAAGGCTACATGAAGAGATATGTTTCGCTGGTATTGGCAGTGATGATGATACTTGGCATAATGAGCTGCCCGGGAGCCGTGAAGCTCCACGTAGATGCAGCCAACGGTACATCTCAGAAGAATACAGCTACGGACACAGATGCCGTCAGCATAAGTGGACTCAATGCGGTTCCAAAGAGTGCTTCATCTATACAGCTAAAGTGGAAGACGATTGCCGGGGTGGATACATATCGCATATATGTATATGATGTGGCGAAAAAGGCATATAAAGAAAAGGGACGTACACAGACAGGTGCTTATCAGGTAAGCGGACTTGCAAAATCGGGAAATGAATACAAGATAGCAGTGAGAGGATACTCGGCTGATCAGGGCAGGATCGTGGCAGTCACGCCTCTTGCCACGATAACTTCAAAGACTCTTCCGGGTAGTCCGAAGCTCTCAGAGCTTGGAGCTAGAAGCACTTCAAACACATATATAAAGTGGAATAAGGTCACAGGGGCTGATGGTTATCAGGTGTACAGATACAACCGTGCATCAGGAAAGTGGTCAATGCTGACAGAGACGGCTGGGCTCGTGTACAAAGATACAAACAAGACGTCCGCAAAGGGATACACATACAAGGTAAGAGCATATATGAAGTACAAGGGACAGCGGTATTACGGTGTATATTCAGCCGGACTCAGGACGGCGACTGTGCCCAAGTCTGTACCGGAGTCCATGTGCTATGAGAATTATGTGCTCAAGAAGAATAGGCGCGGTATGTATGAGATGGCTGGCACGGATGCACCATATATGTACATACACGGATATAAACTTGAACTGACAAAAGCCAAGGGAAGTACAGGATATGTGATATATTATCAGGATGTCCGGGAAATTTCCCAGGAAAATGTTAAAAAATCAAAGGTACTCGGATATACGAGATCGTCTGTCCTGAATCTTGGCAGAACGACAAGAAAGGGATACAAGAGAGTGTTCTGGGTAAGCTCATATTATGTGTATGGCGGAAAGAGATATGTGAATCCATCCAGGATGCCGGTGACAAATGAAGGCGTCAGATACACATACAAGAACAGACTGGGAAAGGTCACAGGGATAGAGGAGTATGAGTACGGTGCTGTGGACAGACAGATATCTCAGGTGAGATACTATACTTCCAGAGGCAGACTGAATAAATACGAGATGTATCTGTACAACAAAAATGGTTTTTCATATGGAATCAGAACGTACAATGCGTCCGGAAAACTTATAAAGACAGAACGTTTCAAATAAGCATTTATAAAATGCAGTTTTTTCAAGTAAACGCATGAACGGAGGATTTATGGCAGAGTTAAACATAGACGCATATGAACTGGGGGGATTTCAGACCAACTGCTACATCGTGTCAAATGCAGACACGGGCGAGGCGATAGTTATCGATCCCTCATGGAATGCGGCATTTATCAAGGGCAGACTGGACGAGAGAAAACTGAAGTGCGTCGGAATATATCTCACGCATGGACATATAGACCACATGGCTGCGATGGACGAGATCAGGGAACTCACCGGTGCTCCGACTTACGCATCGGAGGATGAGGAAGAAGTCCTTGGCAGCAGCAAGGTGAATCTCTCTGCTATGATGACGGCGGTGTTTGGCAAAGTGGTCGAGACTAAGGCAGACAACTATCTGACCGAGGGCGATGTGAAGAAGATACTTGGCACGGAGATGAGATGTATAAGTGTTCCGGGGCATACCAAGGGCGGAATGTGTTATTATTTTGATGAACAGCATATACTGTTCTCAGGTGATACACTGTTCAAATACAGTGTTGGAAGATCAGATTTCCCAACGGGGGATGAACATGCCCTGCTTGAGAACATACGCGAGAAGCTGTTTGTCCTGCCGGATGACACGGTAGTATATCCGGGACACGGTGACAAGACACAGATTGGAAAAGAGAAAAAGATGAATCCATTCTTTTAGCATAACGGGGGTGTAAAGCCTCCGTTATACTATATGAGTGAGACAGGTGTGGGATTTAGATAGAATGATTTTACTGATTCAGAATATTGAAGATTATAACAATGATTTCAGAGTGAGCCTTCAGGCATTTTACGGCGGTGAGAGGATCATCGTACCTGAGATATTTGAGAAGAAACCAGAGCTTAAGAGAGAAGTGGATAAGGTGTTTGCGGCGGATATCCGGGAACAATCTATAGAGATAAAGATGTATGCCGGGACTTTGGAGGATGACGGCAAAGCAGAACTTGCAGAAGCGGTCATAGACGCCGTTATTTCAGGAGAAAAGCCGGACGAGGCGCCCGTGTGCAGCAACAGAGTGGATATAGACGGTGACAGCAGAGATAAGGCTGTTGTCAGAAATCCGCTCAAGCTTGCCATATATGAGATGCTTTCGGCTTATACGGGAAGGACACTTCCGTGGGGGTCGCTCACCGGAATAAGGCCGACAAAGATCGCTGTAGCCCAGATAGAAGATGGTGAGGACAGGGAGTCTGTTATCTCGAATTACATCAATGTTTATGGAACATCCAGGGCAAAGGCTGAGCTTGCATTTGACGTGGCTGGTAGAGAGAAGATGATCATAGACTCCGTGGCGGAGGAGGATGAGTACTGCCTGTATATAGGCATACCGTTCTGTCCTACCAGATGTCTGTACTGCTCTTTTACCTCATATCCCATAGCTGTGTATAAGGACAAGGTGGAGGCTTATCTAGATGCTCTTGAGAAGGAGATGGAGTATGTTGCAGAAGCCTATAGCAGGAAGAAGCTCATATCCATATATATAGGAGGGGGAACCCCTTCATCCATATCGGCGGAGAATATGGACAGACTCTGCGGCATGATCGAGAGGGCATTTGACCTTAGTTATGTCAGGGAGTTTACGATAGAGGCAGGAAGGCCGGACAGCACCACCTATGACAAGCTGGCGGTGATGAAGAAACATGGTGTGACGAGGATAAGCATCAATCCGCAGACCATGAATGAGCAGACACTCAGGACCATAGGAAGGGCACATACTCCTGATCAGACTAGAGAAGCTATGGAGATGGCGAGAAGAGTTGGATTTGACAATATCAATATGGATCTCATAGTGGGTCTTCCGGGGGAGGATACAGATGCGGTTGAGAACACCCTGAGACAGATAAGGGAGCTTGCACCAGAGAGCCTGACAGTGCATACACTGGCAGTAAAGAGGGCTGCGACATTGAATATAGAGATGGACAGATATAAGGATCTTTTGAAGAACGACATAGAGAGCCAGCTTGATGCGGTGACGAGGGCGGCTGATGACATGGGGCTCAGTCCGTATTATCTCTATAGACAGAAGAACATGACAGGTAATCTTGAAAATGTGGGATATTCAAAAGAAGGTCTAGAATGTCTCTATAATATACTCATCATGGAAGAGAGAACTGATATAGTGGGACTCGGCGCAGGAAGTTCCTCAAAGCTTGTGGTGAGACCCGGACATGATGGCGTCACAGAGGGAACCCGCATAGACAGGATAGAGAATTGCAAGAGTGTTGATGATTATATATCGCGTATAGATGAGATGATAGCAAGGAAAAAGGCGGGATTTATATGGGATTAGCAGAAGTGGTAACGGAGAAGAACCTGGAGGACTGTTACTCTGTGGATATGAATGATGCGGTTAGGCATGGCATGTGCGTCAGTATCCTGTCGTCTGAGCTGGCAAGTGAGCTTGGAATGGACGACGCATTTATCCACAAGGTGGCTGTGGCGGGAATGCTCCACGATGTGGGCAAGCTCCAGATCAGTCCGTATATATACGGACGCAGGAGAAACACCATGAAGATAGAGGAGATGCAGTATGTGCGCCTTCATGCAAAGCTCGGCGCTGATATACTGAGCAGAGAGGGCTATGATCAGGATATAGTAGACATGGTCCACTATCACCATGAGAATTATGACGGCTCGGGTTATCCATACAGGATGCGCGGGGATGAGATACCCATAGGAGCCCGCATAATAAGGGTATGTGATGTATTCAGCGCTCTTGTGAGTGACAGACCATACCGTAGGGCATTTGACGCGGATACGGCGTTTGGGATGGTCATAGACGAGGTCAGACATTTTGATATGAAGGTGTTTCTAGCATTCCAACGCATGATAAACACGTCGGATGTGATAGAACGTATAGACTATGTGCTCCATGGAAGCATACCAGGTCTTGACGAAAAGTGAAAAAAGTGTATAGTGACATAAGGAAGTTTTTTAATAGGAGGAACAGCAAAAGATGGCAGAATCTATGCAGGGGCTTAAGAGAAGCCACAGATGTACAGAGGTAAACAGCACAAATATCGGAGAGAAAGTTACGGTTATGGGCTGGGTTGCCAAGAGTAGAAATAAAGGTGGAATAATATTTGTCGACCTTCGAGATAGAAGCGGAATTTTACAGGTTATCTTCGAGGAGGCACAGTGCGGAACAGAATGTTTTGATAAGGCAGGAAAGCTCCGTTCAGAGTTTGTTGTTGCCATAGAGGGAACAGTTTGCAAGCGTGCCGGTGCGGTGAATGAGAATCTCGCCACAGGAGATATAGAGGTTGTTGCGACAAGCCTTCGTATCCTGTCAGAGGCGGAGACACCTCCATTCCCTATCGAGGAGAACAGTAAGACTAAGGAAGAACTGAGACTTAAGTACAGATATCTGGATCTTAGACGTCCTGATCTTCAGAGAAATCTTATGATGAAGAGCAAGGTTGCGGGCATTGCCAGACAGTTTATGGCAGATGAGGGATTCCTTGAGATAGAGACCCCTATGCTGACAAAGTCAACACCGGAGGGAGCCAGAGATTACCTTGTGCCTAGCCGTGTGCATCCGGGTTCATTCTACGCCCTGCCACAGTCACCACAGTTATTCAAGCAGCTCCTCATGTGTTCAGGATATGACAGATATTTCCAGATAGCCAGATGTTTCCGTGACGAGGATCTTCGTGCGGACAGACAGCCTGAGTTTACGCAGATGGATATGGAGCTTTCATTTGTCGATGTTGAGGATGTAATAGATGTAAATGAGCGTCTTCTTGCAAAGCTTTTCAAGGAGGTGCTTGATCTTGACATTCAGCTTCCTATCCAGAGAATGACATGGCAGGAAGCTATGGACAGATTTGGTTCAGATAAGCCGGACCTCAGATTCGGACTTGAGCTTAAGGATGTGAGCGACATAGTTAAAGACTGCGGATTTGGCGTGTTTACAGGTGCTCTTGAAAATGGCGGTACAGTACGTGGTATCAACGCCGAAGGCCAGGGCAGCATGCCTAGAAAGAAGATAGATGCCCTTATCGAGTATGCAAAGACATACGGTGCAAAGGGACTTGCATATATAGTTATCAACGAGGATGGCAGCTACAAGTCATCATTTGCAAAGTTTATGACAGATGAGCAGATGTCAGCCCTTGTAAATGCAATGGAAGGAAAGCCGGGCGACCTTCTCCTCTTTGCAGCAGACAAGAAGAAGGTTGTATGGACAGTCCTCGGAGCGCTCAGATGCCATCTGGCAGAGCTCATGGGACTTGTTGACAAGAATGAGTTCAGATTCGTGTGGATCACAGAGTTCCCACTCCTTGAGTGGTCTGATGAGGAGAACAGATTTACAGCTATGCACCATCCGTTCACAATGCCTATGGAGGAGGATCTTCAGTACATCGATTCTGATCCGGGCAGAGTTCGTGCAAAGGCATATGATATCGTGTTAAATGGTAATGAGATCGGTGGTGGTTCGGTGAGAATCCATCAGAACGATGTACAGGAGAAGATGTTTGAGTGTCTTGGCTTCACAAAGGCTCAGGCGCATGAGAGATTTGGATTCCTTCTGGATGCGTTCAAGTATGGAGTACCACCTCACGCAGGACTTGCCTATGGCCTTGATCGTCTGGTCATGCTCATGGCAAAGCAGGATTCTATCCGTGACGTTATCGCATTCCCTAAGGTAAAGGATGCATCATGTCCAATGACAAATGCGCCTGACCGTGTGGATGACAAGCAGCTCGCTGAGCTTGGAATCGAGGTTTCTCCAGAGGGGGAAACTAAGGAGTCAGAGAATATTACTGAGTAAAAAGTCACAGTATAAATAAATCATCGATATTTAATAAATTGATGCGGAACAGGCTATCTCTGTTGATTTGCCTTATTTGCCGGATATCTGGCGGATAGGGTAAATCAGCATAGATAGCCTGTTTTTGTGTCTTCGGATTTAACAGGGGAGCCTGTTTTTGCGTCTGCTAATTTCATGCAAATTTCATACCATGCAGCATCCTGCGGAAAAAGGAGGATATAAACACAAGCATAAATATCTGTTTGCTGGCATATATATAATATCGGAGGTGAAGCGCATGGAAGGTGAGAAAGCGTATAGATATGGCTGGGTCTGCGGAAGGGTGATGCTGATCCTTGCTATGGCATTTGTAGTTTGTGAGCTGTGTGCCGGCTGCGGCAGATTTGACATATCGGACAGTGGGGAAAAACTTGTATATGACGTGTGCGATGACACTATGCTGCCGGAGGAGTTGTCTGCAATAATAGAGAGGAAGAAAGAAAAACCGTTCAACATGGTGTATTCCAATAATACATATACATATATCGTAGTCGCTGCAGGCATGCAGGAGAGGGATGACGTTGGCGTGGAACTTGAAGAGATGTACAAGGATGATAATGCCGTTTACGTCAAGACTCTGCTCAGGCAGACAGCCACGCCGTCAGATGGGGTACGCGGGGATGGAGTGTCATTTCCATATACTGTAATAAGGATAATGAAGATGGATCTGCCGGTGGTATTCAAATAAATAACCTGAACAAATATAAGGAGTGGTAAAAATATGGAGCTGACGAAGAACAGGATCACAACAACCAATCTAAAAGCTGCAAAATATATGGAGTTCACAGTGGATGAAGATTTTAATGTGCCGGACGCAAAGGGCGATATAGATAGATTTATAGCCAGCAAGGGGCAGATCACTCTTGATGAGACGGAGGTACTTGACGGAAGAGTCAGGATATCTGGAAACGTGAGCTATGCTATTCTGTACCAGACGGATGCGGATGGAAGCACGTTTGAGAATCATGAGGGCGAGATACCATTTGAGGAGGTCATTAATGCTGATGGACTTGTGCCTGGGGATAAGGTGTCGGTGCAGAGCAGCCTTGAAGATCTGTACGTTACGGTGATAAATTCCCGCAAGTATGAGGTCAGGGGGCTGGTTCAGGTAAAACTGTGGGCGTGCCAGCAGATCACTGCGGAGGGCGCTACTGGAATCGCAAATGGTTCAGGTATCGAGTGTATGACGGAGAAGGTGTGTTTTACAAATGTAGTGGCATCGTCAAAGGATATTGTGAAGATCAAGGAAGATGTTGAGATTCCTGCCAGCAAGCCGGATATAGGTCAGATCCTTTGGGATCAGGTGACATTTGCCGAGATGGAGAGCCGGGCTACGGATATGGGCGTACATATAAGTGGCAGAATGGATATATTTGTCATATATAAGCCTGAGGATGAACTTGCTCCTGTCCAGTATGTAAATGCCTCCAGAGAGTTCCAGGACACGATAGGCTGCGATGGCATAAATGAAGACATGGTGCTTGATGACATAATATCAGTGGGGCGCGGAACCGTGTCGGTGAGGGCTGATGACCATGGCGAGGACAGGATACTTCAGGTGGAGAGCAGTCTCAATGTCGATGTGAAAGTGTATGAGGATGTGGAGACAGAGCTGCTTCGCGATATGTTTTCCTATTCGGCCGATGTGGAGCCGGTGAGGTCCAGCTTCAGCTATGAGAATCTACTCATGAGAAATAACGCAAAGACCAAGGTCGTAAAAAAGGAGAAGATCAAGAGCAGCCAGCCGCCGATCCTCCAGGTCGTTAATATCACGGGAAATGTGGATATAGACGAGGTGAGACCATCGGATGACGCAGTGATAGTTGAGGGGGCCGTGAAGGCTGCGGTTATGTATGTTTCCTCGGATGATAGCAGACCGCTATGCCAGATGGAGATTGCGGCGCCGTTCACATACCGGCTCGAGACAGTTCCGCTGAGATCGCAGGATTCCATCAGAATAACGCCCGCACTGAGTCAGATATCGGCGTCCCTGCCGGGCAATGATGAGGTGGAGATCAAGTCTATAGTGGATATGGGGATGACTATATTCACCAGGAAAGAAATTGAATTTATAGATGATATGACGATATCCCCTGTCGATATGAAGAAAAAGGCTGCATCGCCGGGGATAGTGGGATACGTTGTCAAAGATGGGGACAGTATCTGGTCCATTGCGAAGGAATATTATTCCAGTCTGGACTCTATTAGAAAGATGAATGATCTGGAAAATGACAATATACAGAAAGGAGATAAACTAATAGTGGTAAAATGCGTGGCACAGTCGTGATGTGTCAGAACTATTACCTGGAGGTTTTATCCGGATTTTTAGCTAACTTTTTATCCAGACTTTTATTTGACGATTTATCTGATCCTTTATGTGATGGATTATCTGAGGTCTTCCAGCGTATACTGTACCTGCTGTCGGAACAGCTTTTCTGGGAGACTGCAGTTTCCGCTGACGCAAGTTCATTGTATGAAGATGGCATATCAGTGAGCCCAAGAATATAATCGGTAGATACATTATATAATTTAGCGAGATATATCAGATGGCGTATGGGCATGGCGCTTGCATCCCGTTCGTAGCGGGCGTACATAGTCTGAGAGGTACAGAGATAATCGGCAACATACTTCTGTGAATAATCGTGGTCCTCCCGCAGTCCGCGTATGCGCTGTATGTACTTTTTATCATCGTCAAAATATGTATAATTCATGCAATCACCCGAAAAAAATGATAGCATATGACGGGGTGGCGCTTTGGATTCTAGTAAATATATTTACTAGACAAAAATAAAAGAAAACCCGCAAATTATCACTGTTAGATATTATTCATATCTAAGGGTGATAACCAGCGGGTCATATTATTTGTGCTTAATTCTGGGTGGTTGACTGTTCGCTGTATTCCGATCTGTCTGGAAGAAGTCTCTTGAACAGAGGTACAAGCTGGGCTGCTACGACAGCCTTGACGAGGTCAAGTGGGATAAATGCAACGAAGCCAGAGATGAAAGCTACCTTCCATGTGAGGTTTCCGTTAAACTTCCACCAGATCATTCCGATCACATCTATTATCACTGCGCCGAGAATGGCAAATACAGTGTATTTGATCCTGTTGTATTTCTTTCCCTTTATGAGTCCGATAATTATGGAAGCGATGATGAATGAGAATGTATATCCGCCAAATACTCCAAACAGATATCCAAGTCCTGAACCGCCTCCGATAAATACAGGAACTCCTATAGCACCAAGGATCATCCACAGCGCGATTATTATAGTAGAATCCCTGAGCTCAAATACAAGGGCAATCAGGATGATCATGAAGTTGAGCAGTGTGATGTGCGCTGCATTCGGAAGCGGTGTAGGTATGCTAAGATATGCAGAGACACACAGGATAGCGGTAAACATTGCCATCATGACCAGCTCAGTTGTCGTAAATTTGTTTTTCATTGTATAATCCTCCAATTTGTAAAATGATTAGAACATTTGATATGCCTGTTGTGTGTAGGTGAGGCCTCTCGGCTATTCATAACAAAACCAGGTAGATCCAGCGGGCTGATGCTGAATACTGCCTGGAATGTTAACCTATACACAAGGGCTATAGTTGACATTATATAGGGCTATGCCAGAAATGTCAACTATAAAAATAAATGCAGGTTAACATTTACAGTTTATATTTGTTAAGATACTATGGAATGGGGCTGGCGCTTTCACACTTGTAAATTCTTGTCATATGGTTTACAATGTATAAAGGCAATGAGGAGGTAAAGCTTATATGAACAAGGATGATTGTATTTTTTGTAAGATAGCCAACGGCGAGATTCCATCAGCGACTGTATATGAGGACAGTGTGTGTAGAGTTATCCTGGATGTGAATCCTGCAAACAAAGGCCATGCGCTTATAATCCCGAAAGAACACTTTGACAATATATATAGCATAGATGCTGAGACCGCAGCCAAGATATTTACCATAGCTACAGAGGTAGCAAAGGCTCAGAAGGCGGAGCTGAATCCTGATGGTTTGAATATATTACAGAACAACGGAGAGGCAGCAGGTCAGACAGTATTCCATTTCCATATGCACCTTGTTCCTAGATACATCAAGGACAACGTAACAATGACATGGATACCTGGTAAGGCAGACACAGAGGAGCTGTCTACATTGTCTAAAGCGCTCAGAAAGAGAATTTAGGCAATTTCAGATAGAATATATAAGTTTTGTGAGAAGAGCAGCACATGATGAACATAAGTCATGTGCTGTTTTTCTTTAGGCAGGGGAATTCATGGAGAGAAATATAACAACCGATCAGGAAAAACAAAATACAGGGATAAGAATACTGTCATCAAATGCATTGAAAGTCATAGCATGTATATGTATGCTTATAGACCATGTTGGACTTGTACTTATGTACAATAAATGGTATATGCGAGCCGTTGGGCGTCTTGCATTTCCAATATTTGCATTCCTAATAGTTCAGGGGGCTGCACATACATCGAATATCAGGAAATATATTTTAAGACTTGCCGTATTTGCGTTGATATCAGAGATCCCGTTTGATCTGGCGATACATGACAGGCTGTGGTATCTTGGAGCACAAAACATATTCTTTACACTGACAGCTGGACTGTTTGTCATATATTGTATGGAGAGCCGAGGACCGCTTGGAAGGTGGCGGGGCGAGATTGCGCTGGCCACAGCACTTCTGGCGGAATTTCTGAGGTTTGACTATGGAATGGCGGGAGTGGGAGTCATAGTCGTATTTTATTGGTGCGGTAAAGATAGTCGGGCTGAGTTGCCTACAGGTGCAGCTTCTGCTGTAAAATTGTCGTATTTCAGTCTCAGACAGAATATCGAGGTGGTCATAATAAGTGCTCTTACATATATACTCTGCCTTGGCATGAGACAGCTGTATGCACTGCTGGCGTTCATCCCTATAAATATGTACAACGGAGAGCGCGGAAGATGGAATTTGAAATACGTGTTTTACATGTTTTATCCGGCACATTTGCTCATCATATGGTTTATATGGATTATATGGAAAAAATAACTGTTGACTATTGGCTTTAGATGATATAGAGTAATGATTGCATTTTATAAATATTAGAAAAACGCTCTTATTCAGAATGGTGGAGTCATAAGGGACTGTGAAGCCATGGCAACCCCGATGTAAGATATCGGAAGGTGCCGACCTGAGCGACGCGGACGCCGGCAAAGCATATTTATATATGACTTGCTGAGTGACCTGTGATCGAACAATGAGAGGCTTGACAGACACGATCAAACCGCTCATACGAAGCGGTTTTTCTTATGTACAAAAAGAAAGGAAGTAGTAAAGGAACAGTATGGAAAGAAGATTATTTACATCGGAATCAGTAACAGAAGGACATCCTGACAAAATCTGTGACCAGATATCAGATGCAGTACTTGACGCACTGATGGAGCAGGATCCAATGAGCCGTGTTGCCTGTGAGACATCCATAACAACAGGTCTTGTACTTGTCATGGGAGAGATCACAACCAACGCATATGTGGACATTCAGAAGATAGTCCGTGAGACGATCAGAGAGATCGGATATGACAGAGCAAAGTACGGATTTGACTGCGATACATGTGGCGTCATCACCGCTATAGATGAGCAGTCATCAGATATCGCTATGGGTGTTGACAAGGCTCTCGAGGCAAAAGAGCATCTCATGAGCGAGGATGATATCGAGGCTATAGGCGCTGGAGATCAGGGTATGATGTTTGGATTTGCCACAAATGAGACACCTGAGTACATGCCATACCCAATCGCTCTTGCCCACAAGCTTGCAAGAAAGCTTACAGAGGTGAGAAAAAACGGAACACTCCCATACCTTAGACCGGATGGAAAGACACAGGTTACAGTTGAGTATGATGAGAATGACAAGCCTGTAAGACTTGACGCAGTTGTTCTGTCAACACAGCACGGAGAGGAAGTCAGCCAGGAGCAGATCCACGCTGACGTGAAGAAGCATATATTTGACGAGGTCCTTCCACAGGAGCTCATTGATGAGAACACAAAGTTCTTCATCAACCCAACAGGAAGATTTGTTATCGGCGGACCAAATGGTGACAGTGGTCTCACAGGACGTAAGATCATCGTTGACACATACGGCGGATATGCCCGTCACGGCGGCGGAGCATTCTCAGGCAAGGATTGTACCAAGGTTGACCGTTCAGCGGCTTATGCGGCTCGTTACGTTGCCAAGAACATAGTTGCAGCAGGTCTGGCAGACAAGTGTGAGATACAGCTTTCATATGCCATAGGTGTTGCAAGACCTACATCGATCATGGTAGACACATTTGGCACAGGAAAGCTTTCAGATGAGAAGCTTGTTGAGATCATCAGAGAGAACTTTGACCTGAGACCAGCCGGAATCATCAGAATGCTCGACCTCAGAAGACCTATTTACAAGCAGACAGCAGCTTACGGTCACTTTGGAAGAACAGACTTAGATCTTCCGTGGGAGAAGCTTGACAGAGTCGATGCACTGAAGGCATACCTCTAAGATAGAAAAGATTAAACCGGCTTCAGCCCTTTATTATCAGGGCTGAAGCCGGTTTTTATCAACACATTTTGTTCTATATATCACACGTTTTGTCTTATAGGTCTTAGCTCTTATATTTCTTTGCGGATTCCAGAGCTGCATCTATCTCATCGAGGGATGCCTGTATCTGGCGCTGCTTCTCTTCGTCTGTATCAGATGTGTCAACTGCTTCATTTGAATTATCCGAATTATCCGAATTGTCCGAATTATCCGAATTGTCCGAGTTGTCCACACTGTCCGCACCGTCGTCCATATCATCAAAAGCTGAATCATCGTAGTCATCAGTGTGGATGTAATCATCCTCATCAGGTGATACCTGATTGTCATAATCTGAATCTGCGTAGCTCTCATGGGTATTGTCGTCAGGGAAGAGAGCCTTATCGCCTATAATAGGATTTGCAGCATTGTGTGACGAGAGCCTTATGTGCTCTGGTGTGTCTGCAGTCTTTTCGGCTGCCTGTGTTTTTGCTGCTTTCTTATCCTCATCCTTCTTATCCAGGCCTTTCTTAAGTCTGTCGATCTGAGATTCATAATCAGTGATCATGCCCTTGAGTGAAACTGCAAGAATGACGATAACCACCACAAGGATAACGAGAACGATTATGGCTATGAGCATTATCACAAATTTGTTCTTGCTCATGAAGTTTGAGAGGGAGTCGGTTCCGGTACTACCGAGAATGTCTGCCGCATCAAGGAATGTTCCCTCCTGAGTGTTAAAGTAATACCATCCCTGATGTCCATCGGTGTTGGCTGCGTACAGCAGTACTGTGTTCCCGCCTGTGCCCTTCATGTAGGCTTTGACGTCTGTGTCATTGAGTTTGATCTTAACTGGAAGATATGCTGAAGGAACTTCAACTGCGTCAGGCTTGCTGACGATGTAGTATGTGTTTCCGCTTGAATGCACGCTGACGAGAGTGTTATCTGGAATATTCTCAGATTCGGTGAGTGTTCCGACCTCATTCTCCTCGCTGACTGTGGTGCTGTCATATGTTTCGGTATCGGATAATGGAGAGTCAGAGGATACCTCACTTGCAGGAGCGGCAGAGTCGCTTATGTTTATCGAGTTGTATGCCGGAGTCATTTCGATACTCTCGCCGTTGGCTGAAATTATTTCTGTGGCAGTTGTTTCTATGCTGGCTGTGCCGCTTGCCAGAGTTTTGAACTTGAATGTTGCGGTCATAGAACTTCCGCTTTCCCCATTGCTGCTGTAGCTTATGATCCCATCTTCCAGCTTTGTTCCTCCGCTTATGGACTCCAGCAGGGATGAGTCATAATGAACCTCGTAGCTGTAGCTAGATATATTCATTTCATTGGAATCAATTCCAACAGTGATCTCAACGGTATCACCAACGCCGACACTTAATGATGGTACATTCACATTGAATGTGACAGATGCGGCAAATGCTGTATAACTCAACAGGACTGTGATCGATATGAATGCTAAAAGAGTTGTCATAAATAACTTAATGCGTTTAGTTGTTGTCTTCATTATAATTATACGGTTTTACCGTTTCCTCCTCATCCTCTGTTTATTATTATTGTGTAAGTACGCGCTTTTTTGCTCTGGGACTTGCAGACTATCTTGAATGTATTTTTCCCCTTTTTAAGCTTCTTTGTACCTGTTCCACTGACTGTAGCGTACCTATTCACAGGTGAGGCAGCTATCTTTATGCTGTCCACAGATGCTGCTACATTGACTGTGTATGTTGTAGTGTTGTTTATTGCAAATGTCGGTGAAAGCTTGGCGCTGCCGACCTTAAGCGACTTCAGGTAATTGTTTTGATTACCAGGATCGGCAGCCGGCATTTTAGCTGTGGCGGCCGGCATATTTTTATATACAGGTATCGCAAATGTTATGGACTTGTTCAGTGCACCAGATGCTTTATATGCCTCGTATACCTTGGCAGCCTCGGTTCTCGGTGCCTGTACGTTGCCCATGTACTGATGCCAGTAGAGACAATCCTTGTATGTTACGTTGAACTTCTGTGTGTACAGAGTGTTCTGTCCCACGTTGATGTATGCCTCTCCGATGTATATCGCTCCGCCGATTATGGACTTGGAAGGCGATGTCCATGGTCTGTTGTAGGTTGTTCCCGATGCAGCCCACTTGAGCCCGTTTGTTATGGCATTTCCTGCAGCACTTTGGAAAGCTCCGATATTGTAGAAGTTGTATATTCCAGGGTAGCTTGCATTCTTGCCGTTTGTCCCGGATGTCATGGAGCCGCCGACCTCCTGCTTGATTCTTGATGCAATGTGGTATGGACTGACACCAGACTTCTTTGCGGCTGTTATTATCATTGACGAATATGTTGATGATGAGCCGCTAGGCCTTGAGTTGTGCATAAATGTTCCAGATAATATAGCCTCAACTCCTGATCTTGTCTGAGAAGAATCGTATGATAATTTCTCAAATGCAAATACAGAACTTGATGATGACAGATATGTTCTAGGATCAAGGTAATATTTTATCAGATCATCCGATGCGGCGAACCATGTTGATCCGTCATATGAAGAGTACGTGTCTGTCTTGTAGTTATAGCCTACAGTCTGGGAACGCCATCCATAGTTAGGATACAGGGAGGTGCCGTTTACAAGGTTAGTGACCCTTCCTTTGACGTTAACCTCGTTCTTCACCACATCACTCCACTCAAGGTTGGTGTGAACAGCCTTGAATACCCAGTTAGGATGCTCCTTGTGAAGTTTTCTAAGGAGTACTTTGTAGCTCTCAGGGAACTTCTGACTTGTCAGCTGCTTTTCAAATGCAGCGTCTGACTTACCGTTGCCAGGAGTCTTGTAGGTTCCGGCTGTTATGTAAGAGGAGTATACATATCCTGTGTAACTCTTGCTCTTGTATGTGAGCTTTACCTTGTACCAAGTCTTGTCAGACTTATCGGTGACAGTAAGGTTCTGCCCAAACATGAGCATGATGGATTTTCCGTTGTATGTTATCGGTGTTCCGCCTGCAGTCTTGCGGAAATAAACATAGTTTTCATTTATATAGCCGCTCGTGCTCTTCGGAGCCTGAGTAGTAGCCTGGGTTGTTGCTTTGGTCGTTGCCTTTGTAGGTTTCGTTTTAGCCTTGTCGATGACTATGAAGCTTGAGTATACATATCCTGTGTAGCTCTTGCTCTTATAAGTAAGCTTTACTTTGTACCATGTCTTGTTTGCAGTGCTGAGTATAGTCATCTTCTGACCGCCCATGAGCATTATAGGAGCATTATTGTAAGTGATGGGGGTTCCTGATGGTGTTTTACGGAAGTATACATAGTTCTCATTTTTCGCAAGGTGACCGGTCTTATATGAAGCTGTGGTGGTAACTTTTATAAACTTTGAATATATATAGCCCGTGTAACTCTTTTTTCTATATGTGAGGCTTACTTTGTACCATGTTTTGTTTGAAGTACTGACAATGGTCATCTTCTGACCTTTTCTGAGAAGGATGTCCTTGCCGTTGTACTTTATGGTGTTGCCGGATGGTGCATCACGGAAGTAGACATAATCCTCTATCAGAGTTCCCGTGGATGCTGCCTCTGCCTTATTGCCACCGACGTAGAAGCCTGTGATAATGATACACAATACCGCCCATAGCAGCATCACCAGAGATACGATGTTTCTTGTCCTTTTATTGTTGGCACAATTGCTGGTATTCATTGTAATTCCTCCCAAACGTAGAATGATAAGTCAATATCGTAAAAAATAAAAAATCAGTATAAGTTTACCATAATTATTGTAAATAGACATCATTTTTATAAAAAAAGTTATAAAAAAGTAATAAAAATGCAATAAAAAAGGTTTCTACAAAATCAGCTTTCATGCTGATCTGTAAAAACCTTAAAAATCGTCTGTTTCTGCTGGTAGATTCTGAGAGCTCAGACTACCCAACGCGCAGCTTAAATTTCTGGATATCCTTGTCAGTCTCAACCTTCTCTATGAGAGCTCCGAGACCGCGGAGTTTTTCATCAAACTTTTCATAACCGCGCTGTATATACTTTATATCTGAAACTACAGAGAAGTCGTCTGCAACAAGTGCAGCTATCACGAGCGCTGCTCCGGCTCTCAGATCAGGTGCTGCAACATTTGCACCGGAAAAAGTCTCAACACCATCAAGTATGGCGGTGTTGCCCTCGACTCTTATGTGTGCACCCATTCTGGACAGCTCAGCTACATACTTAAATCTGTTTTCAAAAATACTCTCTGTGACTATGCTTGTTCCGTTGGACAAAGCAAGTGTTACAGCCATCTGTGGCTGCATATCCGTAGGGAAACCAGGATATGGAAGTGTCTTTATATTGGTTGCTTTGAGCCTTTTGTCGCACATTACACGAACTGAGTCATCATATTCAGTTACGTGTGCGCCGATATCGGTCAGCTTGGATGTTATTGCCTCAAGATGCTTAGGAATAACATTCTTTATAAGTACATTTCCTCTTGTGGCAGCAGCAGCCACCATAAATGTTCCAGCCTCTATCTGATCCGGAATGATAGAGTATGTGGTTCCGTGTAATGATTTTACACCGCGGATACGGATGACGTCTGTTCCTGCTCCCTTGATGTTGGCGCCCATGCTGTTGAGAAGGTTGGCAACATCTACTATGTGAGGTTCCTTAGCCGCATTCTCGATGGTGGTCTTACCTTCAGCCATTACGGCTGCCATCATGACATTGATGGTCGCACCAACAGAAATAACATCCATGTATATGTGGCTTCCAACCAATTCGTCAGCGTTTACAGATATCATGCCATTGGAGATATCTACTTTTGCTCCAAGTGCTTCGAAACCTTTTATGTGTAGATCTATAGGTCTGGCACCTATGTCACATCCGCCTGGAAGAGCAACCTGTGAGTGCTTGTATTTGCCGAGTAATGCGCCAAGCAGGTAGTAGGATGCCCTGATCTTTCTTATAAATTCGTCATCGACACACAGATCAGAGTTAGGATTGATCGTGCCTCCGGAGATCCTTACGGTGTGCTCGTCAACATAATTGACGGTTGCACCTATTCCCTGGATAGCCTGAAGCAGCACTCTGGTATCTCTGACATTCGGTACGTTTTCTATTGTAACTTCCTGGTCGGTCATCACTGCAGCGGCAAGGATTCCAAGAGCCGCGTTCTTGGCGCCGGCTATGGTCACTTCACCCTCAAGAGGACGACCTCCCTTGATAACATACTGTTCCATATTTCACCTCTTAGATAATTCTCGGATTATCACAACTTTATAGATTATAGCACATAAATATTAAAAGTAAACAACTTTATGCACTGCATGCGCTTATCTGTATGCTTCCAATATTATCCATTCACCTGTCTGCTTCGCAATAGATACATCTGTAAATACGTTTTTCCCTGTCGGTAAGCTTGAAAATGTGGGTGATCCCCTGCTCCGTTGTGGTGATGCATCTCGGGTTGGTACATTTCTTGATGCCGACCAGACGTTCAGGAAGCTCTATCTTGCGCTTTTCAACGAGCTTGCCATCTTTTATGATGTTGACGGATATATCCGGGTCGATATACCCCAGAACATCAAGGTTTATGTCGATATCCTGATCTATCTTAAGAATGTCCTTTCTTCCCATCTTCTCGCTTTTAACATTCTTGATTATAGCAACGGAGCAATCCAGCTTATCAAGATGAAGATCGTTGTATATCTGCAGGGCTTTGCCTGCTGTTATATGGTCAAGTACAATACCATTCTGAATACTGTCAATATTCATGATTATTCCTCCTATGCCTTAAAATCCTTGTCGAGTCCGAGAAGGTCCATGATGAGTGCCATTCGGACATATTTGCCGTTGAGTGCTTGTCGGAAATAACATGCTCTCGGATCGTCATCCACCTCAACAGATATCTCATTTACACGAGGAAGCGGGTGAAGAATCGACAGGTCAGGCCTAGCGAGAGCCAGCTTTGACTTGTCAAGAATATAGGTATCTTTCAGTCTTATGTAGTCCGCCTCGTTGAAGAAACGTTCTTTCTGGACTCTTGTCATATAGAGAACGTCCAGAGATCCGATAGCATCCTCAAGAGAGGAAATCTCCTCATATGGTATATTATTCTTTTCGATGACTTCTGTTCTTATATAATCAGGTAATTTTAATTCATCCGGTGATATGAGAATAAATTTTATGCCTTCGTATCGTGACATGGCCTTTATAAGTGAATGAACCGTACGACCAAACATAAGATCCCCGCAGAAACCGATGGTCATATTGTTTAGTCTGCCCTTCTCTCTCTTTATAGTGAGAAGATCGGCCAATGTCTGCGTAGGGTGATTGTGACCGCCGTCACCAGCATTAATAATAGGAACATCTGATTTCATGGAAGCCAGCATCGGGGCACCCTCTTTATAATGTCTCATAGCTATAATATCGGCATAACAGCTGACGATCTTGACGGTATCGCCCACACTCTCACCTTTTGTTGAAGATGAGGAGCTCGCAGATGAAAATCCGAGAACGTTTCCGCCAAGTTCCATCATGGCAGCCTCGAAGCTAAGTCTTGTGCGTGTGCTTGGTTCAAAGAACAGAGTTGCAAGCTTTTTGCCCTTACAGACTTCGCTGTATTTCTCTTTATTGTCGATGATGTCCTGTGCCAGCACGAGAAGGTGGTCAACCTCCTCAACTGACAGGTCCATTGGGTCTATTAAATGTCTCATTTGACATGATCCTCCTTAACTTATCAGAATAAATATTTATGGGATTATTCTTGTTTGTTCAATAAGCATTATACTATGAGAATATGCAATAAGTCAAAAGCATAGGTTTGAGTTCCTTTCTTTTGAATATACAAAAGTCCTTCAAAATATTATAAATAAAGGCTTTTTAGGATTTTGTTCTCATACTACTATCTTTCAAACTGAACAAATGAGTTCCGATTTTTTCGATGTGTTTTTGAGGATAAAATAGACCAAAAATAAATGAGCAGTATACTATTCTAATACTGTTTGTTTATGGGGTATCCTCAGAAGTTCCCAGATAATCCAGAATTGACTTTAAGGATTAAGATATATAAAATATAGGTAACCAAATTAAAATCAATCTGGGGTTATTCTGGTTAATCTGGGGATTACACATAAAAATGACCTAAAAACAGATTGGGGAAAAATAAGGAAAAAAGTTTCAAAAACCTATGTACAAATTTCAAGACTTGTGGTATAATATATACAGGTCGAAAAAGGCCAGATAATTTAATATTTTGAATGCTTAGAGAAGCGAAGTTACCTTAGACGAGGTTTAACTGGCTTCTCTTTTTTGTTGCCTAAAATTACATGAAAGGAACAAGGAAAATGAATAACAAAGGAACTAAATACGAGTTTGCGTGTAATGCTGGTAAGGTTACCGAGTATGAAGTTAAGGAACACATTGGCACTATTATGGTGGGTTTTCGAGGATTCTCAAAGGAAGTAACCATTGTAAAGTGGAGTGATAGACAGCCTGTGTTTGATATTAGAGCATGGCGAGTATCTGATACAGACGGATTGCAGTACCCTTTGCGTGGTATTACTTTCTCTAAGGACGAACTTATCAAACTCAGAGAAATCTTGAACAGCATTGATGTAAACTGCATTGACGAATATATGTGAGCAAAGATGTGAGGTATGAATATGAACGGAGCAACAACTGATGAAAGAAACTACTATGCTGAAAGCTACATTGCTTTAATCAAAGTAATTATCAAAGAAACCGCTTCGCTGATTAAAGACATAAAGAAAGCAATGAGTGAGGTGTGAATATGGGACAAAAGAAAATGCAAGGTGCAGACGGAATGAACTTTCAACTGCAACTTACAATCAAAGGATTAGAGAGTATAAATCTTCCAGAGGAAAGCCTAAAGAACGAATCTGGAAACGATATTATGAAAATCTCTTGTTGGGGTGGTAAACTGTCGGCCTATGTCAATCTGCCAAATGCAATCAGACCCAACAATGTGCAGCCTTTTCAATTATCGGATTGTATCAAAATCGAATTGGTAAGAAACCAAGTCATTGAGCATATGAGGTTGTATCTGCAAAATCACTTGAAGGACAAATATTCAGATGAATTTCTTTCAATGATGAGCGTTACCAAAATGGAGTGCAATCTAACAATAAAATGTGTTGGGAACTGCAAGCCTAAAGATGTGATTAAATTGTTTGAGAAATCTTTTGCTAAGGTTACGGTTTACAAGGAAACTGACCCAAGCGGAAAAACTCACAGAAAGCCAGAACGAGGAATCACTACAACCAAGCCCCATGAATGGGTGTTAAAAGTGTATGATAAGACATTTCAGCAGAGGCAAGCAGGCAATCTGAAAGTTGAGTCAAACATGGTGCGTGTTGAACTGGTTTTCCTTGATAGAATGCTTGACCGTATGTACTCAAACAAGAAATCGTTAGAGGATATTCTCACAAGGAAAGCAATCAAAACTCTGATTGACCAGTATCAAGTGACCTTTGATGAAATATGCAAAAATAGCATTACTCCTATGCTGAATGCCTGTGTGCAAGATGTATTTGAGAGTTTAACACAGTCTGATTCTGGAAACGAAATCAGCAATACTTTGATTAAACATAAAGAACTGATTGTAGATATTGAGGTGTTACGCAAGGCATTGAAAAAGTGGTATGCGTTTAGGAAAATGCCAGACAATTCTAAACGAATGGTATCATACTACCGCAACAACGGAAAGTTTGGGATTCCCTCTGATGTGCTGAAAACATTAAAACTCATGCACAATTCTTTGGGTTAAACAAGGGCCAAAAGGATATATATTTTGTTACCCTACGGCCCCAAACTTGGAGAAGTGGAAATCTCAAAATCATGGCATAAAACATCGTTTATAGTGGTGTAAAAGCCATTTCACAGGCCATTTGAGCAAAAAGTAAAAATCAAACCTTGTCCATAATTATATGAGACAGATACCGCTACTGCTATCAATGCAAATACAACAAGGGGGGGTGCAATAATGCAGATTGAAAGACTATCAGCAGATATACACTTAAAGCACAGGCCACGAACAGGCAAGCAAGCGTATGATATGCTGATTCAATCTCTCAAAGCAGAGATTCAAGAAAAACAGGATATTTTATCCCAACTAACAACCGACCATGTAAAACAGAAATTCATAGAGAACTGGAATCCAGATACAAGGAGCGTGAACATCTATGATATGTAAGGGAGTGTGATTCTATATGCCGTTTGAAAAAGGCAAATCGGGCAACCCACAGGGCAGACCCCGACAGACAGCAGAGCAGAAATCACAAAGGGAGCAATTTCAAAGATTGCTGAAATCCTCTACCGTTGATGCTCTGCAAAGCATAATCCAGATTGCCAATGACAGATACAACAAGGACCGTTTTAATGCTTGTAGGTACATCATTGACAAGGCTTATGGTGCTAATACTGCTTTTCTTTTAGACGGTACAGAGGAAACAACTCCTATTGTGATTGAGGTTGTGCCATACGGAAAGCAAAATGAAGATGATGAAGATTGGGAGCAAGAATGGAACAATGCCCCAGATGATGATTTAGAGGAGGATTAAGACAATGGCTAAAATCAATACAGTTGCCAACAATGGGCTGACTATCGTTGAGAACTACAATAAACTGTTTGAGCAGATCGCAAAGGCAAAGACCGTTGATGATGTTCGTTCTCTGGTTGCAAGTGTCAAAGATTTTATTTCTGTGTATAAGCGTGTTGATAAGAACATGGTTAATGAAGTCTATGGTAAACTCCAGAGCAAATTGCAAGATATGGTTGCCGAAAATGCTTTTGTGTATGAGCGTATGAACAGCAAGGTTGAAGAAATCCGCAATCGTGGATATGACTATGCAAATGAAAAGGACGATTCACAGGCGGTACAGAGCAAAGCACTTCAGCTCATGTCTCAAATGCCTAAAGTGATGAACAGCAACCATGCAAACCGCATTACCAAGATTCTGAATGATTCTATCAATTCTGGTGTTATCGGTAGTAAGGCGGTTTTGGAACTGCTCAAATACCCTGCTTATGCTGATATGGTATCTGCAAAGGTAAGGGAACGAGCATTTGAGGGTAGCAAGTCTACTACTGAACAGGCATTTGACAGATTGAAAGAATCTGAACTGAAAGACGCTGAACAGGCTCTTGCTTCTGTGTATCTGCAAGGCTTCCACCTTAGAAACATTGAGAAACAGGTCAATGCTTTTAAGAAGCCTTCCGCATGGAATCCAGAGGAACAGACAGCATAACAGGATAAATCCAGAATAATCCAGAGTTATCCAGATTGAATTAGAAGTCATTAGGTAATGTATTCCTATGGTATAGGATAAAAGTCCACCAGAAGTCAACCAGAGACTTCCAGAGGATATATGAAATTGAGAATAATATAAATCGGTCACTAAAGATTAGTCCAGTTGTCCAGACGGAGCAAACACAAATATCATGGACAACGGTGCAATAATTCAGATGAATTTGTATTCGTGTCCCTAATCGAAAGGGAGAATACAAAATGAGAAATGCAAATACTGCAACTAAAATTGAGAATAACGAAGCCACATTTAACATTAAAGAGATTAAGTTTCCTCGTATGGTGCCTATTCAGACCCTTGCTGATGAATGTGGTATTTCATATAAAGCACTTTGGCAGATGTGCAAACAGAACAAAATCGTATATATCAAGTCCGGTAATAAGTATCTTGTAAATGTAGACAAGTTTATTGAGTATCTCAATACCGGCGACCAGGAGTAAGGAGCAAATGTTATGTGTACTATACCAACAACAAGAAAGGACGGTCAACCGATAATATGGGAACAGGCTAAAGGATTTTCAAAGTATCTCATATCAGATGATGGGCGTATTTACAGCGTAAAGCGTGACAAACTCATTGAGCCTTCAAATAAGAACAACATCAAAGGCAGTTATTTGGTGGTTACTCTCTATAATGACGAAGGACGGAAGAAATATATGCTTGTGCATAGGCTTGTTTATATGGCACATAAGGGGCTTATACCTAAAGGCTTGCAAGTGAATCATAAGGACGAGGACAAAGAGAATAACTGCATTGAGAATCTGGAACTTATGACACAAAAGGAAAATTGCAACTATGGCACAAGGAATCAGAGAATCAGCCAAACCAAAAGGCTGTATAGTGCGGTGGCCTGCTGATATGGTATCAGAATTTATACTTTTTGAAACCATGCAAATGAAACCTCAAATAAGTATCAGAAAGTATGCGTAAAAACTTTTGATTATTCTCATAAAAAGTGTGTACTTTTTGAGACTTACCTGATATGATTAAATCAGAAACGAACAGGTGTTCGATAAAGAAATGAGGTGTTCAGATGAACGATAAGTTTAAGAATGACAAGCTAAAGTTTGAGCTTATCAGAAACGCTGATTTGGTGTGTACGGATTGCCTATACAAATATGACGATACGAATATGCCATGCAATGTTTCTAAATGTGAGATGTACGAAGAAAAACCCTCTACCGTTATTGATGGTGGAAACTGTGATTTATACGATAAGGGGGTGTCTGAATGAAATATGTAGCTTATCACAGGACAAGCACAAAGGACCAGCACTTAGACAGAGGAATTGCAGAACTCACCAAGTATTGTGCTGATAATGCAATTTCTCTGTATAAGGGCAAGGTCTACACAGACCAACAGACAGGAAAGAACTTCAACCGACCACGCTACACAATGCTGAAAGATGAAATTCTTGAAAGTGGTGATGTGCTGATCGTCACAGAGCTTGACCGATTAGGACGAAACAAGGAAGCCACACTAAAGGAATTACGATTCTTTAAGGACAACGGTATTCGTGTTATGGTGTTAGAATTACCCACAACATTGATTGACCTGTCAGCTATGGAAAACTCAATGGCTCGTATGATGTTAGAGACTATCAATAACATGATGATTGAGTTATATGCAAGCATGGCACAGGCTGAAATTGAGAAAAAAGAGAAAAGACAACGAGAAGGCATTGAGCAGAAAAAGGCTCGTGGCGAATGGGACGATTATGGCAGACCAAGAGTTATGGACCTTGACGAATTTGCTACCCACTACCGCTTAGTACAGCAAGGGGAAAAGAAACCGTTTGAACTAATGAAAGAATTGGGAATGACGAAGCCTACCTTCTATCGTTACAAAAATCAAATTGAGAAAGGGTGTTAAGAATGGCATCGCTAAAGAGAGTTGAACATAAAAGTGGTAGAGTTGTTTATCGCATTGTGATTTGCATGGGATACGATAAGCAAGGGAATAAACTGGTTAAGAATCTTACATATTCTGTCAATCAGTCTGCTACCCCCAAACAACAAGAAAAAGAAGCGTTAAAGTATGCTATGGATATGGAAGATAAACTGAAATATGGCTATGACTTTAATGCAGAAAAAATGTCATTTGAAGATTTTGCATACAAGTGGCTCGAAAGTGTTAAGGATAACATTGCATACGGAACATACATCAACTACAAGCATTTGCTTGAAAGCAGAATCATTCCGTATTTTAAGGGTTATAAACTCGCATACATTAAAACACCGAATGTTGAAGCCTTTTTGAAAACATTAGTCAATGACTATTCATCTGGCACAATCACAGGTTATGCGAATGTTTTGAGTGGTGTTTTCAAAACTGCTAAAAGATGGAATATGATAGACAACAATCCTTGCCAAGACGCCAGAAAGCCAAAGAAAAAGCAAGAGGAAACAGGATTGAAGTATTTTACCCCTGAACAATCGTTGATGTTCTTAAAATCTCTGAATATGTCGTATGAGGTAACCTATAAAGGACACCAACGCATTGACGATACAGGCAAGCCCTACTATGTCAATGAATATACAGAATCCTATACCGTACCAACACAATACAAGGTATTCTATAACCTCTCTCTTTTCTGTGGATTCAGAAAGGGCGAAACACTCGCTTTGCATTGGGACGATATAGACTTCAAGAAAAAAGAAATCTCTATTGCGAAATCGGTGGGTAGGACGGAAAACGGTTTTGATTATAAAGAGCCGAAAACCAAGACTTCCATAAGAAAAGTACCATTGCCAGAAGTGGTTATACCGTTGCTGAAAGAATACCGCATAGAGTATATGCAAACACGATTCAAGCATGGTACTGCATGGCAAGGCGATACACAAGGTGGCGGAAACCTCTTTATTCAATCGGACGGAAAACTGTTAGGACACACAACCCCTTATCAGTATTTCATTAAGCACTTAAACCGCTACAATGATTGGGTAAGGAATAACCCCAACAAGGCAAAGGCTGAGGGATTGACGGAATTGCCTGTTATACCGCTTCATGGATTGAGACATTCCTGTGCCACCTTGCTAAATCATCTGGAAATGAACATAATCGACATTTCCAAGATTTTAGGCCACTCTACCGCTTCAACCACTATGAACATTTACACGCATAGTTTTGAGGAACAAAAACGAGTAGCGGCCAACAGAATTGATGAATTTATGAGAAGAAACGCATAAAAGAATTGAGAGCCTTTGGAGTCTTTCCTCTGGCTCTCATTCTTCATCTTTCAATTCCATGTTGTCAAGGGCATATCGTAAGGCCATGCTGATAAGCTCATTTCTGGAACGGTTTGTTTTAGCCGACAATTCGTTATATTCCTCTTGCAAAGCCCTATCTATACGAATCGTCATAGTGACGGTTTTATCTTCTTTTGGCGTTACAATGAATTTATCCATAATGCAATCAAATCCTCCATGCTGTTTTGATTACATTATAGTATCTACACCCAACCTAAAACTATAACACATTAAAGAGTGAAATTTCAATGTACTTTTGTGTTACATCGTGTTATAATGACAGCGTCGGAAGCCAAAAGGATAACCGTCAAACGCAAACATAAAGGAATGAGGGATTTTGATATGAAATCAAAACAGCAGAAATTAGAAGAAATAATATTCAAAACAACAGGTATGAAGCGTGAGCCAAACGAAACCTTTGAGCAGTTTGAAGCAAGGGTTAAGGCAAAGGACAGAGAGATTGCAGAACGAGCAACACAAAATCTCAACGCTGCAAAGCAGATGTATCAATACTGCCTTGATAACAACTTTGGTAATGGTATGAACGAAAAATGGGGTGTCAAGCACTTTATGTTGATTGAACAGGCATTACAGAGTGATGAACAAGTGCTTATGTGCTTCATTGGCCTACATAACTACATTTCCATGACGAAACATGATAACAACTTTGCTTATGCAATTACGAATAAGCGTGTGATAATGGCACAGCAAAGAGTAATCGGTCAGGTTGTTCAGTCTGTATTGTTAAAGAATCTCAATGACATTACTGCAAATTCTGGCTTGGCATTGGGAGTTATCACAATCGACACGATTAAAGAGAAATTCAATGTTTGTGTAGATAGTCGTTCCGCAAATAAAATCTGTGAAAAGGTCCATGAAGTTCTACTCTCTATGGAAGATTCCAGAACTACACAACCACAAGTACAAATTCAGCAAAACAGTTCCGCTGATGAAATACTGAAATACAAAAACCTATTAGATATGGGTGTCATTACACAGGAAGAATTTGAGCAGAAGAAAAAGCAACTCTTAGGACTATGAAAAAGGGCCTTGACTAAACAAAACGGTCAAGGCTCTTTCTTTATACTATTGTGATACTAAACTTACGGCGACCTATGGAGAGATAGGCTGAAATAAGGAAAGTAGAAAATCCAAAAAGGTAATACGGGTAATACTTTGGGAGAACTACGGAGAGATAGGGAAAGTGTTAGTTAATCTTTATGGAATTAAGAAGGGTGTACATAACAGCCTTCTCAGCGTGACGTCTGTTCTCAGCCTCATCCAGAATGTGGTTAAGGTTCTTGTCGATAACGCCCTGTGAAATCTCAAATCCCTGATGCATAGGCATGTCGTGGAATACTATAGCTTTGCTGCCCTCGGTAAATTCTTCGTTGAGCTGGTAAGGCATCATCTTTGCAAGAGTTTCCTCTTTCTGCTGTTTGTATGCAGGGTTGTTGAAGAACTCCATGTCTACCCATGTATCTGTGTAGAGGATATCCATATCCTTTGCGTACTTCTTTGCCTCCTCCATGCTCATGGTAGGATCGAGTTCAACATAGTGGCCTGTAGCCTTTGCTGCCTCAAAGAAATCGTCGCCGCATACAGTGTTGTTTACAAGTGGGGTGAGTCCGTAGATGGTTCCCTTCTTCATCTTTGCGAAGAACTCAACAAGTGAGTTAAATACATTGTTCTTTGCACCGATGTACATAAGCTTTACATCAAGGCTTCCGAATTTCTCTATAATAGTGAGGGCATCTGCCAGGATCTGGCATGGATGATAAGAACTGTCACATCCGTTGATAAATGGAACAGTAACGTTGTCTCCGAACAGCTCAACGGTCTCGTTCTTTACAAGACGTGCCATGATGATATCTACATTTCTGCATACATACTTAATCTCTGATACAGGCTCACCAAGTGTAAAGTTGGAATCCTTCCAGAGCTGGTTGTAATATGTACCGCCGAGCTCAGTGATACCTGTTGTAAATGAAAGAAACGTTCTTGTGGAAGTTTTCTCAAAAAGAGTGTAGAGCTTCTTGCCCTCAAGAGCGTGAGCGTACTTCTCAGGGGTCTTCTTCATATCAAGTGCCAGATTAAGAATGTCCATCAGCTCATCAGCTGTGAAATTCTTGAAGTTAAGCATGTTTTTCATAACAAATGTCCTCTTTTCTTTATAATTATAAATTACTTGCAATACGGACAAACATAATCTGAGAATCCTGACAATATATTAGGATATAGGTGTTGAGATATGCCTGCCTGAAATTTCATTATATAGCACATGAATTCAAATGTAAAACAGTTTACGAAATCACATAAATCAAGAATGCAAATATTTGCGGATTTATGCCTGATCATAAAAAAATATAGAAAATAAAGTAAAAAACAACTTAATTATTTGATTTTTATTGACAAAGATGTATATATATGGTTTTATATATT
>ULUB01027476.1_pt1 | contig 50273 bp, 50 predicted proteins | sample 1958111 | NCBI WGS metagenome assembly ULUB01 (sample SAMEA4835749, study PRJEB28245) | human gut metagenome | biome: gut microbiome; material: fecal sample | place: Denmark | collected 2008
ACAAGATACTGAACGTATCGGTATATTCCGATATAATCGAGAACACGAACAGGTTCTTTATACTTCTACAAATCCTTTTACTGCTTTTAAGGAAATAGAGAATGGAAGTGATAGAAATGTTTACATCAGCAAATGGGGGAAAGTTCATGACAGTGATAAGTTCTCAGTTTGCACAGCTATTTGCAGCACTGGTATTGCTCCCGATTCTATTGCTGGAAAATACTTGAATATTATGCGGGAAAAGTTGTGCCCTAATGCATTCAGACAAGCGGAAAAAATGGGAAACATACTGGAAGCTGATAGTGTAGATGGGCATGAAGGGTTAAATTACCGCTTTTCTTCAGCCATTGCTTCTCGAATATTCCAAGGATGTGATGCCTTGCTTACAGTCAGCAAAAAATCTGACGGAAAGGAATTGAATATTACTTTTAAACGGGAAGCAGTTGATACAAAGTTGAATATAAAAGCAGTCTATGAAATAGACGCTCCATTTCGCCATAACGGCTTTATCCTTCATGTCAACAGAATAGGTATTCCACAAGACAACAGAATAGAGTGGTATGGGTGGAGGATAAACATGGAATCTTTCACGCTGCTATCAGATCATCAAGACTTGGATTCGGCTACAATCAGACAAATAATAGAAAGGCATGACGAACGAAGATACCAATTCGTTCTTTTTCCTAACCTTAATAAAAGTCTTGACGATTTTCATTTAGGAATAATCATTGATAATGAAACAGAAAATAGATTTAGTATTGAATATAAGATAGATTTATTATGAAAATAGCCTTTATAAATCCCAATTTTGCCATTTCACCCAAAGGTGGTGTAAAAGTACAGGCCGAGATGTGGAAGGCAGGATTGGAAAAGCTGGGAGAAAGTGTTACTATGGTTAATCCCTGGGACTATGAAATATGGCAAGATTTCGATGCCATAGTCATTTTTGGTTATACACCAGGATGTCGAAACATTATACCCGATTTTGTAAAGGAAAATCCCAACATCGTCATAGCACCGATAATAGATCCCAATAAGCCTGACTATATATATAAATTTTTTTGCAAATATTGGGGATTTCAACATCACTTTGGCCTATCTAGTCGTTTCCATGATTTGTGGTTAGCTCGTAAATATCCCAAATTATGGCTTGTGCGTTCTGAGGAAGAGCGGCATTATGTTAATTATTGTTTTGAAATTCCACAGGAACGTATTGTTAAAGTGCCGTTGCATTACCGAATACCACCAATAACAGATATGCCTACTAAAGAAAACTTTTGTTTTCATGCCAGCCGATTAGCTTCACCCAATAAAAACGTACCACGATTAATTGAAGCTGCAAAAAGATATGGCTTTAACTTAAAATTAGCCGGACACCTGATGGGACAAGTAGAACGTGATTGGCTATATAATCTTATTGGAGATGTAAAAAACATAGAATACGTTGGCGAAGTAAGCGAGGAAGAACTACAAAATCTTTATAGACGTGCCAAGGTGTTTGCACTACCTTCATTGCAAGAAGGTGTGGGCATGGTCGCTTTAGAAGCTGCTGCTTATGGCTGTGAAATAGTCTTAACTAATCATGGCGCACCAAAAGAATATTACGAAGGACGAGCAATATTGGTTAATCCAAAATCAGTTGATGACATTGGAAGAGGCGTTATGCAAGCAATGAAAAATGAAGGATTTGCACAACCGGAACTAAAAACTTATATGGAGCAACACTACAGCGAAAAAGCCTGTTGTCAACTATTGCGTGATGCTATTGCTAATGTCGCATATGGTAAAAATCAAAAATAATGATAGAGCATAAAATATTATCAGATATTTCAACATTTAATATGTTAAATAAATTAAACGGGGGAGGTAAAAAGGTAACGATTATAACCCTTCAGAACATCCGAAATTACGGCTCGGCCTTGCAAGCGTTGGCGACACAGGAAGTATTCAGGTCTTTGGGATGCGAAGTCAACTTTATTGATTATGTGCGTAAGGACAATGTTTCTCCGACATCGAGGATAAGGAAATGGTGCAGGGGTATGAACACTATAAAGAAAGCGGTTTATGCCTGTTTGCTATATCCTACGTTCATTCGGCAGAACAAGGTGTTCAGACAGTTCTTGAAAGAACATCTTAACACGATTCCCGGTATATATTCCACGGAAGAAGACTTTGCCCATTTTCCAATCACTTCCGACATTTATTGCACAGGCAGCGACCAGACATGGAACAGCGCATGGAATGATGGAATATTGCCACCGCTCTTTTTAAGTTTCGTCCCTGACAATGTGAAGAAAATAGCATACGCAGCCAGCTTCGGGAAGCCTAAATTGGACGATTGGGAAAAAAACGAAACACGTAAATTATTAGCCAGATATTCCGCAATCTCTGTACGTGAGAGTAGCGCCGTTGACATCATTAGAGATTTGGGATTACCTGATGCCACACATGTTTTGGACCCAACTTTGCAGGTTGACAAAAGTTTTTGGGAAAGATATGTCGGAAAACGAAAGATAAAACAACCATACGTATTGGTTTATCAACTGAACACCAACAAGGATTTTGACCATTATGCAAAAGAATTTGCCCGGCGTAAAGGTTTGAAGTTGGTACGTTTCTGTACACGCTTCGACCAGGTTGTAAAATGCGGTAAGCCTTTGATTGTGCCTGATGTCCTTGATTTTGTTTCAGCTATAAACTACGCTGATTATGTTATAACCGATTCTTTTCATGCTACGGCCTTCAGCATAAACCTGAATGTTACTCCCATTTGCATTTATCCACACGAGTTCGGCGGCAGGTTGGCAAGCATTCTGAAACTGACCGGCTTGGAAAGCCGGCATCTTACTTCTTATACCGATTTTTCCTATGCCAATACTCCAAAAGTTGACTTCAAAGAAGTTAATGCAATATTGGAGAAAGAGCGTGAAAAAGGTTGGAATTTTCTTAAATATGCCATTGAATAGCGGATATGAACATTACTGATTTTTGTACAGGTTGCAGGGCTTGTGAACAGCTTTGCCCCAAACAGTGCATCACGATGAAAAGCAGTGATGAAGGTTTTCTCGTTGCCGAAATAGACGAAAAACGGTGTGTTGATTGTGGCTTATGTAGAAAGCGTTGTCCGCAAAATAATATGCCAGATAAGCACAGTCCCAAGAAAGTCTTGGCTGTGCGGTATAAAAAGGACACGGAACTGAAAGACAGCGCGTCTGGCGGAGCTTTCGTTGCTTTGGCTCATCGAGTATTGGAACAAAACGGTGTCGTGTTTGGTGCGGCTTATGATGAAGATTGGACAGTAGGCCACATTGCGGTCTACAAGGAAGAAGATTTATATAAGCTGCAAGGCTCGAAATATGTGCAATGCGACACGTTGCATATTTATTCGGAAGTAAAGAACTTGTTGAACAAAGGAAAGACAGTCTTATTCAGCGGAACACCTTGCCAGATAGGAGGATTACGCGCTTTTCTGAAAAAAGATTACGACAACCTGCTTACAACGGACCTTATCTGTCATGGTGTGGCCAGTCCCAAATTATTCCAAAAATACATTGAATGGTTAGGGATAGAAACGAAAGGCAAAATCCTTTATTATAATTTCCGTGATAAAAGCGGGGGCTGGGGGCTGGGATATAAAGCCAAAACAAAAACAAAAACAAAAACAAAAACAGCAAACTCAGACCCTTATTATTACCACTTTCTGAAAGGAGACACTTACAGGGAGTGTTGTTACCGCTGTCGCTATTGCACCCGAGAAAGAGTCGGCGATATAACGATTGGCGACTATTGGGGCATAGAACAGGCGCATCCGTCTTTTTATTCCACCAAAGGCGTATCTGTCATGCTGCTGAACACGGAGAAAGCTCTGAAATGGTTCGGACAAGTTGAAAATTCGTTTTACATTCAAGCAAGCACTTTCGAACAGGCTGCACGTCAGAACCATAATCTGTTATCACCAACTCGACGTCCTAAGATGAGAGATACCGTTTACAATCATTTGGATGATATGGATGTAGAAGGATATTTCAACACGGTATTAAAAACTCCCAATCGTTTCGTTGACAGGATAAAAGGTATGCTTCCTATGAGGTTAAAACTGATTCTTAAAACTATAAAACAGAAGTTATAATGGAAATGCCTCTTGTTTCAGTTATCGTCCCAGTCTATAAAGTGGAACCTTACTTGCATAGATGTGTGGACAGTATTCACATTCAAACTTATACTAATCTTGAAATCATCCTTGTGGATGATGGTTCACCTGATAATTGCGGGACGATTTGTAATGAATATGCCCGAAAAGACAAGCGCATCAAAGTGGTTCATAAAGAAAATGGAGGGCTCTCTGATGCAAGAAACGTAGCTATTGATATAGCTTTTGGGGAATATATAACATTCGTTGACAGTGATGATTACATAGCTCCTGACTATGTAGAAACCCTTTATCGTTTGGTTGAAAAATATCAGTGCAAAATCGGTGTTGCATGGTTACGTGCCTTTCATGAAGGATATGAAATTGACACAAAGCAACCATCTTATTTTGAAAAGGTATTCGACCGTATGGAGGGCATAGAAAAGATGTTTTATCAAGAGCTATTTGATACAGCTGCTTGGTGTAAAATTTATCACCGTTCGCTTTTTGAAACCGGTATCCGATATCCTTTCGGACTTCTCTATGAAGATTTGCCGACAACCTATTTGCTTTTTTTACAAGCAGACAAGATCGCTTTCTGCAACCGCATTATTTACAACTATCTGCTGCGAGCAAACAGCATTGAAGGGCAACCTTTTAAGGCTCATAAACTGGACAGCGCACTGAAAATTTTGGAAATGATACGAAGTCATAGCGATGAACTGCAACCCATTGAGAAAGCCGTACGTTGCCGTTTACTCAGCTTCTGCCTTCACATTCTTCTGGAAATGCCAGCTGGATATCCAGACAAACGTAAGCAAATTCTCGTCAATTATGTCAGAAGAAACAGATGGAAAGTGTTGATGGACAACAGGGCAAGAAAGAAAGCACGCATAGGTGCATTGGTTTCCTACTTGGGTTTGAATACGACTCAAAAAATATTAAATCAAGTAAAAGAACGGAATAAATAAGTGAACCATGATTTCATTGAAACTATATTATCATTTGCTATGCTGGATAAAAAACTTGTTTTATAAATTAATTTATAACAATTCTTTCACGATGCCACTTAGTTCTACGTATCGTACTGGTTTTCATGTTGTTATAGAGGATGTGGGGGGGTAAAAATAGGCAGACATTGTTTCTTTAACAACTATTGCACGCTTGCTTCACGCGCCAGCATAACCGTAGGTGACGGCACTCTGTTCGGCGAAAACGTGAAAGTGTACGACCATAACCATTGTTACAAAGATACAAGTATTCCAATTAAAAACCAAGGTTATACTGCCGCTCCCATAGCGATAGGAAAACATTGTTGGATAGGTAGCAATGTTGTCATCTTGAAAGGAGTGACAATCGGCAACAATTGTGTGATTGGGGCTGGTTGTATCATTTATAAGAATGTACCAGATAATTCGGTAGTGGTAAATCAACAAAAATTACTTATGAAATTAGTTTGAAAAGAATACGTTTTAGACATAGTGTATGAACATAATACAATGATACACCAAAATTGAACACTTACATTGTTGTAAATTATAAACTATGTTGCATCTAACGAAAGAAAAAATAATGAAAGTTTGGGAGAAAGGCACCAAAGTGGAAGGCTATAATCCTGATATGTGGCGAAAAGATTTTGCCGGAGCATGGATCCGTCGCATTGACTATGGACAATGTTCTATGTACGGGTGGACTATAAACAGATTGTGTCCAGCGTCCAAAGGAGGCACTATTGATATCGGAAACCTGAATGCAATGCATTGGAAAAACGATTTATGTAAGGCCGATGACTATCCTTTTTTCAAGTCGTGTGTAACAGCAGAAGAGAATAGGAATATAAATAAGTTACAGAAATGGGAAGTGAAATAATACCTCAAAATGAAAATCAGACAGAAAGGCCATTGTCGTTCCTAAGCAAGCATTTAAGATGGGCAACCATTGCCTTAATTGTTTTTTGCTATTGTGCGCTGTTGTATTCCTTTGGAAATGTCCACTCTTTTGTTGGGATTGTGCAATAGACGCTGGACGATGGGGGCAATTCGGTGATTTCATTGGAGGGTCGTTAGGAACAATACTTACGTTTTTAAGTATCATTCTTCTTTATAAAACGTTTGAAGCTCAAAGAGAGGCAAATAGATTGACCAAGTCTTCCAATGAGCAAATAGCTGAAGAGAACAAGTTACAGTTGGAATGGGAAAAAGACAGACAGTTTGAAAAAAAGTTCCATACGTTACTGGCGTTATATAGGGAGGCGGCACAAGCATATAAAAACAGAAAAGGCAATCCCTGTACCGTTGACGAGTTTGTTACTGAGACATTGGCTGTTTGCGAATTTGGCAACAGAGACAAATATTTGCAAAGGACAAATGCGGCATGCCGTACATTCTTTGCAAATGCGAGGGAGTGCCTGCCAACAATAAACACGCACATGCGGCTGTTATACCAGCTTCTTTCCTTGTTGAGTGAAAGCGGATTGGATGAGAAGAGCGAGAGAATATACGCCAAGTCATTGCGCGGGCAGTTGAGCGACATGGAATTGGTGTTGGTAAGATATAATTGTTGGCGTAAGGTCGGTAAGAATATGCGCCTGTTGGTTGCCAAATACAATATCATGAAGCATCTTCCGCTACTCAATCTGTTGGAATATAGGAAATATACGAATAGTTGCGGGAGAAGTATACCTAATAAATGCATTGGACTTCTTGGCGACGAGCTTGTCTTATGGCGCAGAGAAATTAGTCATTTATTCAAGACTGCTTATGATACTAACGAACAACAAGAAGAAGTAATGTCGTATGAAAGTTTATTTGACGTGAAATTCAGTGTTAGTAAAGATTGTCACAAATATAAAATCGTACTCGCGCAAAAGAAAAACAACAAAGCCGGTGTTAAAGATGAGGTGGCAAAACTATTGTTTGACATTTCTGACAAAGATACGAAAGGTCTCTTATTAGAATTTCATCGGGAAGTGTTTGATTTGGCAAACTTCAATGAATGGAATAGTATGGATGGCTTAAGGCAGTCTGAAAAGCCACAGTATAGCCAAGTTTCTATTGAAACCTTATCTCATGCCCCAGAGTGTTATAAGTGCATTTCGCTTAATGTGGAAAGTAAGAGACCTCTTAACGTTTCATATTATCAAATAAAATCTCCTAAAGTAGAATCTGATGAAGAAGATGCATAGTGATTGAAAATATATTGGTTTTCGCAGACAGGAAAGTCAGGCTCAACGCCTTTATCCGCCTTACTTGCCACTGCCTCGGCATTTACGACATAGCCAAGCGTGTTTTCATGTTGGTTTACACAAGAAAGAATGAACGCAGGAAGTGATTAAAATAAAGAAAAATCATCATTTTATTGTTTATGAATATTTTATTTATCGGTGGAGCAGGTTTCATCGGTTCAAGCCTTGTACGCCGTTTTTGTAAAGATAATAAATATCGTGTATTCGTGATTGAACCGGAATTTGCCAACGTTTCAAGGCTGGACGGTATGCAGGTTGAAATCATACGTAAGTCATTGTCAAATGTTGAATCCATAGAACGTATTGTCTCGGAGAATGGCATTGAGACGGTTGTCCACCTCGTATCGACACTTATTCCGGGCAGCGGTTATGATGATTTCAACAAGGAATTCGAGAACATGATTTTTCCGTCTATCCGCCTTATGGAATATTGTGCCAAGAACAATGTGAAGTTTGTCTATTTCTCATCAGGAGGAACAATCTACGGAAACCGGAAGACGTTGCAGCCTTTCGTAGAGACAGACGACATGGCTCCGATAAGCTATTACGGCTGGTCGAAACAGATGATGGAAAACAGCATACTATTCAAGAACCGGACGGAGGGATTGCGTTATCTCATTGTAAGGCCTTCAAACCCATACGGCCACGGACAAAACCTGCATGGCAAGCAAGGACTTGTTGCCGTCGCCATCGGGAAAATCATGGACGGAAAGCCCGTGGAAGTGTGGGGAGACGGCTCGGCGATACGTGACTACATCTATATTGATGACCTCGCCGAGATATTTTTCCAACTCATAGACAATTACGTAACTAACGAGACTGTCAACATAGGCAGCGGACGCGGTTACTCGGTGAATGACGTATTGGCATTCTTGAAAATCATATCAAAAATTGACTTCAAGATTATTTACGAGAACGCAAGACCTATGGATGTTTCAAATATGGTTCTTGACACAACTAAAATGTTAGAGAAAGTTGATATAAAACTGACACCGATGTTGGATGGTATATCTGCTTTTTATCAAGAATCAACAGAAAATAAAAAATAATACTTGAAACAATATGAAACGTATTGCGATAATAGCAGGCGTACTCCATTCCGGCGGTAAGCGTAACCTGATAATGGAATACTACCGTCACATGGACCGCTCGGAAGTGCAGTTCGACTTTATATGTGATTCTGACTCAAACGGCATACCCGAGAAAGAAATAACAAAATTAGGGGGTAAAGTGTATAAGGTCGCACCATACAAGCAGATTATTCCTCATCTGAAGGAAACGTATCATATCCTAAAAGAGAACAAGTATGAAGTGATGCATGCCTTTGACAACACGCTTAATATTTTTCCGATGTTCTTAGGTTGGCTGGCCGGCGTGAAAGTAAGAATATCTGAAAGTATCTCGAAAGGAGACAAGAACGAGAAGAAAACACTGATAAAATATGCCTTACGCCCATTTTCCCATTGGTTTGCCACAGACTTCATGGCCAATTCAGTTGATTGCGGAATTTGGCAGTTCGGCAAACAAACTTATGAAAAAGGTAAAATCAGTATTTTCAAGACGGTGATAAACGCCGATGCCAATGCTTTCAATTCAGAACTTAGACAAACAACACGCGAGAAGTTTGGCTGGAATGATAAAGTCGTGTATGGATTTATCGGTCGTTACGTTCCACAGAAAAACCCCTTGTTCCTGATTGACATATTTGCAAGGATAGCACGGAAACAGAAAAATGCCTTGTTGGTCATGATTGGTTTCGGTGAACTTGACGAGGAGATGCACTCACGAATTAACGGGCTTGGTTTGGTGGATAAAGTCGTAGATTTGGGCAGACGTGACGACATAAAACAGTTTTATAATGCTTTTGACGCATTCCTGTTACCAAGCCTTTATGAGGGTATGCCTGTGGTTGGTATTGAAGCGCAGTGCGCCGGATTGCCAATATTCTTCTCTAAAAACATAACCGAAGAAACAACGGCTTCAGAACTAGCGTATTACATCGGGCTGGAAGAATCTCCGGATGTTTGGGCTGAAGAAATAATAGAAAAGACCATAACTAATATGCCAATAAGGAGAAGCCATGCCGATGACATAAAGAAGAACGGTTTTGATTCTTATAGTGAAGCACGCAGGTTACAAGAGTTTTATTTAGCAAAAATGAAAAATTAGGATAAAGAATGAATAATAACCAACATAAAATCAAATTATATGAAAGGAATCGTATTAGCAGGTGGCAGCGGCACGCGGTTGTACCCTATCACCAAAGGAATCAGCAAGCAGCTCATCCCAATTTTCGACAAACCGATGATTTACTACCCGATTTCCGTTCTGATGCTGGCGGGAATCAGGGAAATACTGATTATCTCGACACCTTACGACTTGCCGGGGTTCAAAAGGCTGTTGGGTGACGGAAGCAACTTCGGGGTGAGATTCGAGTATGCGGAGCAACCGTCGCCAGACGGACTGGCACAAGCTTTCATCATTGGAGAAAAATTCATAGGTGATGATTGCGCTTGTCTTGTACTGGGAGATAATATCTTCTATGGCGCAGGGCTGAACGACTTGCTGGAACAGGCTGTTGTCGATGCAGAAGAGAACGGCAAAGCGACAGTTTTCGGGTATAGGGTTAGTGACCCGGAGCGTTACGGCGTGGCGGAGTTTGACAAGGACGGAAACTGCCTGAGCATTGAGGAGAAGCCCGAACATCCGAAGAGCAACTATGCTGTTGTAGGATTGTACTTTTATCCCAATAAGGTTGTTAATATCGCAATGAACATTAAGCCGTCGGCACGTGGGGAATTGGAAATTACAACTGTAAACCAAGAGTTCCTAAAAGCTCATGAACTGAAAGTACAGACCATGGCGCGCGGCTTTGCGTGGCTCGACACGGGCACGCACGACTCGCTGTCGGAAGCAAGTACCTTCATTGAGGTACTTGAGAAGCGCCAGGGTCTGAAGGTAGCCTGCCTTGAGGGCATCGCCTACCGCAAAGGATGGATAACGGCGGAGAAGCTTCGCGAGGTGGCGCAGCCGATGCTGAAGAACGACTACGGCAGGTATCTCATCTCGATTCTCGACGAGAAGGAAGATACGCTGGAGAAGAACCTCGAATATTAAAGTCACTCTCAATCTCCCCTGTGGTGAGAAGTAGATTTGCAAACGGAATAAACATATAAAAACGATGGAAGTAATAAAGACAGAGATAGACGGCGTAGTGATAATAGAGCCGCGCCTGTTCAGGGATGCGCGCGGGTATTTCTTCGAGAGCTGGTCGCAGAGGGAGTTCGAGGAGAAGGTCGGACACGTTGAGTTCGTGCAGGACAACGAGAGCATGTCGTCATACGGCGTTATGCGCGGGCTGCATTTCCAGCGTCCGCCATATACGCAGGCGAAACTCGTAAGGTGCGTGCGTGGGCGTGTGCTCGACATCTCCGTTGACATCAGGAAAGGTTCGCCCACCTACGGCAAGCATGTCGCCGTTGAACTGACCGAGGATAACCACCGGCAGTTCTTCATCCCGAAAGGATTCGCCCACGGCTTCGCCGTGCTGAGCGAGACGGCGGTGTTCCAGTACAAGTGCGACGAGTTCTACCACCCGGAGGCCGACGGCGGCATAAGCATCCTTGACGGCAGCCTCGGCATAGACTGGCGCATACCGACGGACCACGCCGTGCTGAGCGACAAGGATACGAAGCATCCGCTGCTGAAAGAGTTTGAGAGCCCATTTTAGCCCCACCCGGCCTCCCCTGTGGGGAGGAGAATAACAAATGCAAACTTGATTAATCATCACAAATAACATAAAATAACCACACCCGCCCGGAAGCCTCCCCACGGGGGAGGTTTGGAGGGGCTTCATTTAACATCATGAACATACTTGTAACAGGCGCGAACGGCCAGCTTGGCAACGAGATGCGCATAATAAGCAAAGATACAGACGACAATTATACGTTTACGGATGTTGTCGAGGTTGAGGGCGTCGAGACAACCATTCTGGACATAACCGACGCCGAAGCAATAAAGCGTATTGTTAAAGAAAAAGACATACGGTGTATCGTCAACTGTGCCGCTTACACCAACGTGGACAAGGCGGAGAGTGACGAGGCACTTTGCCGCAGGCTGAATGCCGATGCCCCGAAGATACTTGCCGAGGCGATGAAAGAAGTGAACGGCTTTCTCGTGCAGATTTCAACCGATTATGTTTTCGGTGGAGACCCGTACAACACGCCTTGCCGTGAGGACCAAAAAGGAACGCCAACGGGCGTTTACGGCAAGACAAAGCTCGAAGGCGAGGAAAACATCGAGGCGGTAGGTTGCGATTACGTCATCATCCGCACGGCATGGCTCTATTCAGAGTTCGGCCACAACTTCGTAAAGACCATGCTCAACCTGACGGCTACGAAACCAAAACTGACTGTGGTATTCGACCAGGCGGGAACGCCGACCTACGCATACGATCTTGCCGTGGCTATCAAGGCCGTGCTTGCGGATTATGAAAAGGAGAACCCGAAGGACGGTTATTCCAAACGTGGCATCTACCACTTCAGCAACGAGGGCGTGTGCTCGTGGTTCGACTTCACAAAAAAGATTGCAGAGCTTGCAGGGCATACGGCCTGCGACATCGAGCCTTGCCATAGCGACGAGTTCCCCAGTCCCGTCACACGTCCGGCATATTCAGTTCTCGACAAGACGAAAATCAAGGCGACTTTCGGACTGAAAATCCCCTATTGGACGGATTCGCTGAAAGTCTGCATGAAGAATATGAGTGCGTTGGAAGCGTGACCGATAGCATTGTTGGTAACACATTGAAAATCAGGAATTTACCGACAGTTTTCCCAAAAATAAGGTTTCAGGCCGCAAAAGGTAAGGTTTCGCGAGGCAAAAGATGACCTTTTACAGACCAAAAGACCGTCTCTTACAAACCGAATGTTTTATCAATAAATTAAAGACACAAAAATCATGGATTTCAAGAGAAACATCATCATAACGGGCGGAGCGGGCTTTATAGGCTCACACGTGGTACGCCTGTTCGTCAACAAATATCCCGAGTACCACATAATCAACCTCGACAAACTGACGTATGCCGGCAACTTGGCAAACCTGAAAGACGTTGAGGACAGGGAGAACTACACGTTCGTAAAAGCCGACATCTGCGACTATGAGACGGTGAAGTCGCTGATGACGAAGTACAACGTTGACGGAATAATCCACCTCGCCGCCGAGAGCCACGTTGACCGCTCGATAAAAGACCCGTTCACGTTCGCGCATACAAACGTGATAGGCACGCTGACGCTGCTTCAGGCGGCAAAGGAATACTGGGAGAGTCTGCCCGAAGGCTACGAGGGCAAGCGCTTTTATCATATCTCGACAGATGAGGTTTACGGTGCGTTGGAGCTTACCAACCCCGAGGGAATTGAATCGCCGTTCACCACAAAGGCATCGTCGGAGCATCACCACGCCTACGGCACGGAGTTCTTCACCGAGGAAACGAAGTACAATCCGCACTCCCCATACTCTGCGTCAAAGGCGAGCAGCGACCACTTTGTCCGCGCTTTCCACGACACTTACGGTATGCCGACAATCGTAACCAACTGCTCAAACAACTACGGGCCTTACCAGTTCCCCGAAAAACTCATACCTCTATTCATAAACAACATCCGTCACCGCAAGCCGTTGCCTGTTTATGGCAAGGGCGAGAACGTGCGCGACTGGCTGTATGTGGAGGACCACGCCCGCGCTATCGACCTCATTTTCCACAAAGGCAAGACAGCCGACACGTACAACATCGGCGGCTTCAATGAGTGGAAGAACATCGACATAATCAAGGTTGTCATCAAGACCGTTGACCGTCTGCTTGGCCGCAAGGAGGGCGAGGACATGAATCTTATCACTTACGTCACAGACCGAAAGGGGCATGACAAGCGTTATGCCATTGACTCAAGAAAACTTCAACGTGAATTGGGTTGGGAGCCGAGCCTGCAATTTGAAGAGGGCATCGAAAAGACCGTCCGCTGGTATCTCGACAATCAGGCGTGGATGGACAACGTGACGAGCGGCGACTACCAACGGTATTATGACGAAATGTACAAGGGCAGATAGACATCCGCCTGCAAAATCAAGGGCAAGGCCGCGGTCAGGGCTTTGCCCTTTTATTTCTTTATTGCATAGATAGGCCGTTCACAGTTATGTCAGAAAACGGTTATTCACTCCGCGATTACCAGCAGTCGGCAGTCCGCCGTGTAATTGAGGCATGGACATGCCGCCGCAGCGTGCTTGTGCAGATGCCCACGGGAACGGGCAAGACCCGCGTGCTCGCCGCTATCGTGGGCGAGGAATTAAAGGCAGGAGGCGCGGCGGCGGACGGCGGCGTGTGGATTATCGCCCACAGGCGCGAGCTTGTAGGGCAGATAAACACGACGGTGAGGCAGTTTATGGCCGGACGGCAAATCAAGGTTTGTTCGGTTCAGTGGCTGGCAAGACACCTTAACGACATCAGTCACAGACCGCGGCTTATCGTGATAGACGAGGCGCATCACGCGCTTGCCGACACTTACAGGGAACTGTGGCGGCGCTACCCAGAAGCGAAGAAGTTAGGCATGACGGCCACGCCCTGCCGCATGAACCGCAGGGGACTCACCGATTTGTTTGACACTCTGATAACATCGGACAGCATAGCGGACTTTATCAGGCAAGGGTGGCTCTCCGCCTTTGATTATGTCTCGATACGGACGGACAGCGAGGACCAGCGGTTGATAGACGGATTGGAGAAGCGCGGAACAGACGGCGACTATCAGATAAAGGAGATGAATGCCGTGCTCAACCGCCGGCCTACAATCGAAAGACTGTATGAAAACGTGCGGCAGTATGCCGACGGCAAGAAAGGAATAGTCTACGCCATCAGCATCAGCCACGCACGTAACATCGCCGCGTATTACAAGGAACACGGGATAAACGCCGTCGCCATTGACAGCAGGACGCCCGCCAACGAAAGGAAATGTCTCATTGAGGACTTTAAGCAGGGCAGGATACAGGTGCTTGTGAACGTGGACGTGTTCAGCGAGGGGTTCGACTGTCCCGACGTGGAGTTCATTCAACTGGCGCGTCCCACTCTCTCACTCGCCAAATACCTGCAGCAGGTCGGGCGCGGACTGCGCAAGACGGACGGCAAGGAAAGCTGCATGATTATCGACAACGTGGGGCTTTACCGCCTGTTCGGATTACCTACAGCGTACCGTGACTGGCAGGCTATGTTCGAGGGACGGCTGGCCGGGAAAGGTTATCCCGCCACCAATGCGAGGGCTGTGGCATATATGACCGCAACACAAACGAAAGACGAAACGGTGAAACCTGACGGACAATTAGAGACCATCGTGTCGCACGGCCAACTGTTGGAGTATCTGCGAAGCAGCGCGTCCCTGCCTGAAAACAACGGCAACCATTCAGAAGAACTGAAATCTTTTAAGGACAGGCAAAGCGGACTCTGGGGACTGAGACAGGGACAGACCATTACCGCAACGGCGCGATACCTCGCGGTGTTTGACATAAAGGACGGACTTGCAGCCGTGAAGTTCAAGGACTACCGTGCCGGCATCGTGGATGCGGACGGAAATGTGCGGACAAGACTCGACCGATACCGCCGTATGCGATTCATGCCCGACGGTATTGTCTCGGTAGAGGATAACGCTGACAAGACATTCTACATAGACTTGAAGAGCGGAAGCCTGTATAACGAAAGGCCGAAAGTTATGCGCTTCGGAACGGTAGAGATGCTAAAAGCGGGGGACAAGTATTGCAGCCGCACGAAGCATGTCTACAAAAGCCGTTTACGGCTGGGTGATTTCGATATAATCCCAAGAGGCTTTTACCTCCGCATCCATGACAAAGTCCCGTGCAGGCATGAATTCAAGTCGGTTGACGGCTTCCATTCACTTCTGTACCGTGACTGCGTGTGCATTCTTGCAAATGACGGTGAAGATTACTATTGGCTTTGCGGAGAGCTGGCCGACGGCAGCATCGTGATAGCCGACGGAAACGGCAACTATTACCATGCGGCGGCAGGCAGGGAGAAACAATACGTCGCCTCGGAACATCCCAAGAATAAGGCGGATGACTTTGACACGGCAGTGCCGCGTCTGCTGGCGGAAGCCGAAGCCCGTGCGGCAAGGATGCGTGAGGCTGCCCGACGGGAGAATGAGCAGAAGCAACGGAAACGGCTTGCCGATATACAGGATGCCGTTCCGTTCAAGTCAGGGTTGAAATGGGGACTGAAGTCGGGCGGCCGCATCATCGTCCCGCCCGTTTATCGCAGCATACAGAAACCCGTGGGCAACTATTGCGCCGTGGAAGCCAATCCCCGACAGTGGGGCGTCATCATGCTTGACGGGAAAGTAGTTGTGGAAGCCTGCTACTCAAAGGTGGTGATAAACAGTGACGGCACGGCACGGCTGACGGTCATCCCCGGAAAAGAGATAACCGTGTATCTGGGAACATGACAAAACAGTAAATCCGCGCAATAAACAATCAAACAAAAAATGCCGCAAGATGTCCAAATAGTTTGGAGAACATCTTTCGGCATTTTTTGTGTTTTTATCCCGACCATGCACGGAAAATTTGTAAAAGTACCGAACTGCACCTCACGGCGCAGGCCGGCACACAGACATTACTCGGAACTTATGCCGTTGACTTTGCCTCCAAGAAGCGGTAGGCATTGTCATTGACGAGCTTTATTATCCGGTCGTGGTACTCGGTGTTGGAGTTGCATACTCCACGGCTCTGTACCACCTTTCCTTGCCTAATCGAGAACTCCACAGTCTCGATTCTGTTCCCGTATTTGTCATGAGCCGAAAGGATGATGCTGTCCGCCTTGGCGTAATACTCGCACCTGAACACGCAGTGCTTCATCTTTTCACCCTCGGCACGGAACGCCTCGATGGAGTCAAGCACGGATATTTCAATGTCGCCGTCGCTAATGACAATCCCGAAGAAGCACGACTTTTCCCGGTAGAAATCCGCCTCGTGCCTTTTTGCCCTCTCCATCTGTTCCGCCATCCTGCGCCTTTCCTCTATCCGGGTGGCTTTCGCAAGCCATCTGTCGTGTTCGGCTTTCAAGGCTTTCGGACAGATGTACCTGACGGAACGGATGTCACGCCCGCACCTTTCGAGCAGCCTTACCATGTCGCACCACAGCCCGTAATCCTCCGGCTCATAGCGGTGGCGTCTCGCTATCTTGTATGACCGCCAGCACCTGTCAAGCTCAGCTTCGTGTCCTATGAAGTATTCCACCGCCTTGTAGTCCTTCGCTTTCATCATGGTCTCGATACGGCTGTCGGAAAGGAGAGCCTGCGCCAGCCTTGTCGGGTGGCAGGCAGGAAGCCGTCCCCTCATGCCGTTGCGCCTCAGTTCCTTTATGGTGGAATAATGCGGATAGGTGTAAGTATTTGCTATTGCCCACTGCACGTTTGACGCTCCCCTCAGCTCGATGTCCGAAAACCAGTTGAAGCAGTCCATGTAATGTCCCAACAGCCTCGCCCTTGACGTGACGGCGGTCTTTCCGTCCTTGTCGAGCCACAGACGGCACACCTCATTATGCCATGTATACAGCTCCTTTCCCTTGCGTGTGACGGCGGTCAGGAGGAACACCCTCTGCACGTGGAAGCCGTCCACCCTTTCGATGGTGGAAAAATAGGAGCATTCCTTTGCCTTGCGTGTAAGCGTGTCTGTCACTTCTATCTTGTGCCTGCAATGCGGACAACGGATATGTTTGCCTTTTCCCTTATAGTCGAACTTCTGTCCGCAGTCGCCGCAGGTGCATTTGTGCCCCGATGTGCGGAACGCAATGTAGCTTACCGTGTTCCTTACCGCCCATTCAACGGCTTTCGGGCTTATAGCGGACAGCTTCATGTTGGAAGCCGCCACCGCCTTTTCAAATCTGCTTCTCGGTTTCATGGTTCAGAAATTGTCAAAAAGTGAGAGTTCGGGTTGTCTGTTCTCCTGTGTCTTGGCAGGTTTCGGCCTGTGGTTGCGTGCCTGCAGCTTGCGCAGTTCCTCCTCCTGGTAGCGTTTGAGGGCAAGAGCTTTTTGTTCCGCCTTTTCTTCCTCTGTCAGCTCTATGTGATGGTTGACCACCACGTCACAATTTAGCGGCTTGCCTATATCAAGGCCGGGCTCGTCTATGACGTGTACCGCCATAGAGTAAATTTCGTTGTCAGAAAAACCGCAACAGCCGGAGTTCTTCACTTCATTGAGAATGAAAGTCACCACATCGTCAATGGTGCGTGATGTCGTTTCGTACTTGGCACGGAAGAGTTCGTCCTCCTTTGCCCTCTGGTCAAGATAACACTTGATTGCCTCCTTGAATTGCTCTGTTCCTTTCATGTCCGTAATGTTTTATAGTTCAAAAAATCTAATGAAGCGTTGAAGTTTAATCTTTTCCCTTTTGTTTGAAGCCTTGCGGATTCCTGCTCCGGGAAGGTTTTACGATACCCTCGGACGGAGGGTGCAGGTGCCGCTGGTGCAAACGTGGCAGGCGGAAAACACACGGAATACCCGATTTGGCACAAATCGCGGAAGGCAGCCGTGCGTTTTCTGCCGTAGCCAAGCCGTGCGCCGTTTGCAGTAGGCACGCCCTCAGTAAATTTGTATCGGGAAACCTCACGGGGCAGGATGACAAGCAGGAAACAATGGCTATAAAGGATGACAACACAAAAAAATCCCGATGCACATTCTTATGCACCGGGACTTTCCAAAATTATAGAGGCAAGATTGTCTTACAGAGCCGTCACTTGCCTTTTGCCATTTCCAATGACATTTTGCGGAACAGTTTCAACTTCGGCTCCATGTCGATTGACACGCGTCGGGCACGTAGTCCGGCCGCCTTGTTCCCTCCGTCAAGCTGTGACTTGGCGTTTCTCAGGAACTTCTCCATCTCAATTTCAAGTTGTCCTATCAGTTCTCTCATAATAAACGGTTTTATGGTTGTCAATAAAAATCTCACTTCACGTTATAAATGGTAATTACCGGCCTGAACCTGTGCGGCTGGTCTTTCGGCGTCTCCTGTATCACGCCCGACTGCATGGAGTAAAGCCACGCCTTGTCCCCTTTCTGGCCCTCCACCTCCGTTGACGACCACAGCCAGCAGCCGTCCGCGCCGAGGTCTATCGGGTCGCCACCAACGTCGGCAATCCTCCCGTTGACATACTGCCTCACATCAAACAGCAGGGCAAGCTGGCGCACGGAAGGCACGTAGGCGGACTGGCCGTAAGTCCACAGGTCGAACACTTTCATGGCCATCGGCGAGGATACATCCTCGGCGGTGAAGAGCGCGTAGGTATTCGCGTTCCCGTCCTCCGCCGTAAGGGAGGCCGACGTGCCTTGGTCCACGCCGAGGCTGTCGGCAAAGGCCAGCGGCTCCATGTCACGGATATAGACGGCATAGCCAAGCCCCTCAATTTCCGGATTACGGTTCACATGGAATACAATGCCCACCGCCTCCTTCCCGGACTTGTCAAACTCTCCGTCAGTGAGAACGGAGCCGTCAGAACACACCACGCTTCCCACGGCGAGGGAAGAAGCAAACGGCACTTCCAAGTCATGGTCGCAGTCGCAGGAAACGGACGTGAGGCATATCAATGCCATTAACGATAAGAATATGGATGTTTTCATATCAGCGGTATTTCAAATGATTTCACAACACAAGTCGCGTCCCTGTCGAGGATGAACCAGTATTCCGAGCGGTACGGGTTGCCGCTGCCGTCCTGCGCCTCATATTCTATCTTGACTTTCCAGCCGGAAAAGTCCTTCTTTTCCTTTCCTGCGGAAACGTCAGGCAAGAGTGAGCGCAGCACCGACATGGCCGACATCTGCCTTTCCATGAGCGCGGCAGTCCCCCTGTCCCTTATGTCGAAGTCCTTGAAGCTGTCGGTCTCCTTCATTATCTTCTTGTTGATTTTCATCATGGCCGTGGCAATGACCATTTTCTCCTCCTGCGAGACGTAATCCCTGCCGAATACCGAATCAGCCTTGCTGACGGCGTGGACCTTAATCGTCCCCGGTCTGTCGACCGACGCCTCCAGCGCCTTTACCGCCACTTCCTTTGCCCGCTCCTGCGGAGAGGACGAGCAGCCTGTAAAGGCAATGGCGGACAACAACGCCAACGTGCAGGCAAGCGTTGTACCGGAAATAAATCTCATTTTCTGTTTCATAAGTCATATTTTTATGATTTGAAGCCTGTCGGGCGATAGGCCGAGCCGCTTGCGGTATATCGACCCGTCGTCCCGGTACATTTCAAGTTCCGATGACGTGATGCTTTTCGTGCAGATTTCCTCCACTTCCTCCAGCGTGAGCGGATGCCCACCGATGTTTCTCCATATCGAGAAGTTGCAAGGCTCTGCCTCGCGGCCGTAGTTGGAGCAGTTAAATGCCCGGCTTCCCACGCGGATGTCGCCCCCGCAATGCGGGCATTTGGCGACGACGGGCTGCATGTTGACAGCACCGTCACCGGCAAGCTCCAGCACGGTCGGGAACGTCTTGCCCTCCTTCGTGGCAAAGCCGTCAAGCAGTATGCGGCGGTTCTGCAGAAGGCAGGCAATCTCGCCGTCGGACATCCTCCTGTTGCCGATGATGCCGTTGATGTTCAGCACACACGATGGCTTTTCCCCTATGTTGTTCTCACAGCGGTAGCCCTTGCAGGTCTTTACGACCTTGCCGCCGCACAGTGGGCAGCGACCGACGGTTTTCTTTTCTGTTTCCATTATGATTGTCAGTTTATAGTTGTAAATTCCATGTTACAGGTCAGTTGAATCCCCTGTTCCATTCGGCGACGATGCCGCCGATGATGTTCTTTCCCGACATCACGCTTGCCCATCCCTCAGGGTCGAGCGAGAACCACAGGTCGTTCCACGACAGCGTGCGCACCTGCCAGGCCAGTATGAACAGGTCGGTGTTGATGGTCTCAAGCCTTGTCACCACCTCGTTGGCGATGTAGTACCTTTCGGCAGAGCTGAGGAGGTTGACCTTGTGCTTCTCGTTTGTCCCGTCCGCGCCGGTGACGTCGTATGTGCCCGAAGTGACAAGCTGTTTCATGAAAGGGTAAAGGGCGGCCATCTGCGTCGCCGCGTCCGCCAGTTCGTCCGAAACAATGGCGGCTATGGCCGTGCCCTTGATGTTTCCCACTGCCGACTTCGCCAGCAGGCTGCAGTTCTGCGGTATCTCGGTCAGCACCAGATCCCCGGCGCGCTTTATCTGGTAGAGGTTCTGCATGGCGCCCTGCGCGTTGGAGAGGTATTCGAGCATCTTGTCCTCCACGCTGTGTACCCTGTCGAGTGCCAGCGTCACCGCCGTCTCCGCGGCGATTATCTTCTCCTGCGTCTTCCGGCGCTTCTCATGCAGGTTCTTCAGTTCCGCCGTCTGCGCCAGCACGGCTGCGGTCAGTGCAGGGTCAGTCTGCTGCGCACGGCACGGAAGTCCGCCGAGAGCCAGTCCTAATAAAGCCGCAAAAACGGCAGTCCTGCCATTATTCAATATCATCTGTCTCATAATCAATATGGTTAAAGTTTAATGCCTGTACTTCTCCGTTCCGCCAGCCCTATTTCACGGTCGTTCTTGTTCGGGAGTATGGCCTGCTCCATCGGCCTGTTCATCAGGCAGTCGTTCCAGTCCTTGAATGCCCTTGGCGGCGGCCAATGGCCCATTCTGTACCGGATGGAAAGGTTCTTGCCTACCTGCGCAGGCAGCGGCCTGTCCGGATCTATCCTGAATGATTTTCCTTTCGTTTCCACAAGTAGCCCTCCGTCCTCCTTGCTGATTTTCATCGGGATGCCTTCCAAGAGAGCCATCATGCGCAGTCCGTAGATGTGCCCGGCGAAGTCGTTGTCAAAGCAGTCGAAGGCGCGCGCTTCGGGGAAACGCTCCATGACGCCTGTGACCTGGCGGTCGGAGAACGTACCTCCAAGCGACACGAGGGCGGCGTCCGCGCCGATCCGCACCCTGTTTATCTGGTAGAAAGCCATAGCGTCCAATGCCGACTCGCAGAAGAACACGCTTCTTACAGCCATGCCTCCGCTTCGGGACAGGTCGGCCACCCATGCCGCCGTGGACGAGTCCGTACCGGCCGCCTTCGACTTGTAGCCACCGTGCCCACGTATCTCATAGCCTTTTATTTTGCCTTCGGTGTCTGTATAGGGAAAACCTATGTTGTACCCGTCGAACTTTCCGTTCTTCTTGTCCCGTATCAGGGTGATGAAAGGGGCGAAAGCCGCCACCGTGTCTTTGGTGATGCCGCGCCTTGCGAAAATTGCGGGGATGTTATCCTCTTCCACCGGCTTCACCTCGTAGCGCGCACTGTCAAATACCTGGGCGTGCCCGGCCGACCTTACGTATTCGCGGTCCTCCCTGTATTCAGGCTCGGGCATGTTGGCGAAGCGTGCCATTACCTTTGCTATTTTCTGCCACTCGTCCTTGCCGGAGACGAAGAAGGCGTCAAGGTTCTCGCGTATGAGCGTGACCACATCGCCCTTTGAACCGTCACGGCGGAAGAAGGTCTGCGCGGCCTTGTCGTTGGGGTGGCTGACGATTATGGTGTCACGCCTCTCCCTGCCTTCGCCGAGCACAAGCTCTATGTAGCGTCCCACTCCGGCCTTGCGGTCAAGGCAGTAGCCGAGGGCGTATGCGATGTCGTCAATCCCGACACGGGATTTCAGCTCCTTGAAGTTCACCTTGTAGTCGGTCATTTCCTTAGGGTTTTGAGGTTATAAGGATTTTGAGGTTCTTAGATTATAAGGTCTTGTGGTTATAAGGTCGGAGATTATGAGGCCTGCGATGCTTTACCATGCAACCCAATAACCTCATAGCCCAATAACCTTAAAACCGTATAACCTCATAAAAATATTACATTCCGATTTTGGCACCGGCTTTCTGCGTCCGGCCAAGCACGGCAATGTCCGGCTCGTATATCTTGCGTGCCGTCATGTTGAGGAACGCCGCCTTGTCCTTCATGTCCGTAAGGCGGAAATACGTCATCGCCGTGCCTTTCGTCACAGGTTTCAGACCGAGTTCCACTCCGCCGTAGGAGGCGCGGATGGCGTATCCGCCGGAACGTGTCTTCACTATCGAGGCATTGCGGAACGGCACTTCCTCGTCAGGCCCCAACGGCCAGAGCGGGTCGTTCTTAGCGAGATACGGCTGTTCTCCGAGCGCAAGACGCTGGCTGTCGATGCGGTCAAGTATCATATCGGATGCCTTGTTCACGTCCGCCATAACGGAGACGATGAATTTCGGCTCCTTCTTCAGCACACCTATCCATGAATCCAAGTAGGCTGCCGAGTTGTCAGTGACCTTGGAGTCGAAGCCCATCGAGTGGCTTATCATCGCCGCCGTCAGTTCGGCGACAAGCTCCTCCTTGGCGTACTTCGGGTCACCGAACCTGCCCATGCCGTCGCGGTTGAGCCTTTCCGGGGTCATGGTCGAGTGCGCCATCTCGTGTAGCATGGTGGAGTAGTATTCCATACCGCCGCGGTATGTCTCCTCCGGCGTGCCGCCCTTGTTGAACTGTGCTTTCATGGGAACCACCACGATGTCGCGCGAGGGTGAGTAGTACGCTCCGTCGGCAGGCCTGTCGGCCATGACCGGGCACACCCAGCCCTGCGTCTGCACCATGCGGTCGATGGCTGCGTGGGCGTACATGCCTTCCGTATCGCGGAGTTCCGGCACCTTGAACTTTTCCATGAGCTTCTGCATCCTTTCCGGCTGCACTTCGGCGAGGTTCGTCTGCTCCACGTTGTACACGGGAAAAGCCTTGACAAAAGGAAAAACCTCCATGCCTTCCTTCTCCTCCTTGCCCATAGCACGGTATTCTTCCGAACTGACTTTCCTGCCGTCCTTGTCCTTGACCAGCATATCCCAATAAACCACGGGAAACGCCTTCTCGCCTTTCAGGACGTGGGCTTTGAGGTTGTGCGCCTGCTTGAAGGTCAGGTAGACGGGAAGCCGGTAGCCTTTCTCCGCCGTGTAGAGCTGCAGGAACAGCGAGTTCGAGCCGGAATAGTTGCGTCCGCCCACGTTCCGGGGCAGTCCGGCGTAGCCCGACGCTCCGCCAATCCAGCCTTTCTTCCAACCGGTGGCCTTCATCTGCTCCATGCGCTCGATCATCATCTCCGTAAAGCGGTCGAGCGCGGCCTGTCCCGCGCCGTTGTTATAGCCAGATGCCATAGTCCCCGTCGTCCATTACCTGCCTGTCCATCATTTCAGCCTCGGTCTGCTCGATGTAGAACTCGGCCGACTCGTCGCACTCTTCGGTGCCGTGCGAGCGGCACCATTCCCTGTAATCCTGAGCGTTGCCGCTTTCCAGGACAAACTGGAGGTGGCCGATGCGCCCCTCCTGAAGAAGCTCCACAAGCTCCTCGTATGTCTTTGTCGGTGTCATGTCTTTTACATTTTTAATAGGTTGTTGATTACATTTTCATTGAAACGGACTTCTCCGCCTTTACGGCCGGTGCCGCGAGCATCCCCTTGATTTCCGCATTGAGGTACTTGGCGGCTATCTGCTCCCGTGTGGCGGTCTTGGCCTTGAAGAGCGAATAGCCGTCGTCAAAGGAAATCTCGTGCTTTGCCGTCTGCCCCCTGTCGCCTAAGTCGGCGGACACCTTCCACTTGTTGTCGGCCCTGTCCTTGGCCACGCGGACGCCTTTGAGGTCTACGCCTTCCGGAAGCCGGTACTTCTCGTAGGCGGATTTCAGGTGCAGGCGTTCCCCGAAGTTCTTCTCCACTAACTGTACGGGAGTGGCCACGCGGTCGAAATAGGCGTTCAGGTCCTGGCGTGACGCCACGGCGGACATCCTCGCTTCGCCCACCTGGGCGTAGAACTTGTACTTGCCGTAGTCGGCACGCCCGACATCCTTTTCCTTATAGACGTTGAACTTCTCGATGGTGACCGTACCCTCCGGGCCTTCCATTTGGCGTGGGAACTTGAAGGCTTCCTCCGGCACTTTCGGCATGAGCTTCGTGGGATAGTAACGCTGCATCAGTTCCGGCACGGTCATCTCCTTTTTCTGGTAGGCCGCGAGGTCTGCTGCGTCCATCCTCAGCGGCTTGAGCTGCTTGCCGTCAATTTTTGCCGTGAAGTACCAGTCCTCCGGATTGGTCTTGCTCTGGTAGGCGTGGCCGTGGGTAACTTTTCCTCCGTCCACGGTAACCATCTGCGGCTCGCGCGGCTTGCGTTCAGATTTTGCCTCGGTTTTTTCCGCGACATCCGTTTTCTGTTCCACTGTGGCCTTCTCCTCCTGCTTATTCCCGACCTTTGCTTCCTGTACCTTTTCTGCAGGCTTCTCCCCGGCGGTGTTCTTCACGGTCGGGGCAGGCTCTTCCTGCGCCTGCTGTGTCTTTTTCTTCCTTGCCATGTCTGTATCGTTTGAAATGGTTTGTCCTTTGTCCTGCTTGCCGGCCTTTTTCCTGACATCATCCGAAATCTGGTCGCACAAGGCCACTCTTGCCCCGGAACGGATGAGTTTCGGCAAGTGGGTGTCAAGTTCCGATACCGGGAACGAGGCCACCTGCAGTTTCCTGTCGGGTAGTATCCGGTCGGTTATTTCGACGGCGAGTATGGCGGTTGCCTTCACAGCGTCCTTTCCGTATGCCTCATAAAAGTCCCCCGTCCTGAACAGCAGCAGTGCGTCAGGATGTTTCTCTTTCAGCGCGTTGAATTGCCTGAGCATTCCGGCGGTTGATTCCTGTCTGTCTTTCTTTGCCATGACTGTATGCCTTTCAGAGTTTAAGCCCCTTGCTGCGTTCCTCTTTCGGGGAGGACAGCCTTATGGCGCGTTCCACGGACTGCCTGTCAACGACCTTCCTGTATTCCCAACTGTTCTTCTCGGTTTGGACGAAACCGTAAAATTCGGGATGAAGCTCGTCATAGCGGATTTTCTGCTGCCGCTCCCATTCCTTCAGGTCTCCCTTGATGACCTTGAACCCCTGCGGCTCTTTCAGGTCGATGCCGACCGCGACTTTCTCGCCGCCCACATTGAGTTCCACAGGCTTTCCCTCGCGCACCTGCTGTTTCTGCAGTGTGCCCAATTCGATGTCGTTGACTTTCTCCATGTCACGGAGCTTCTGGCCAATGCCGTTGTCGGTCACATTCCGGTGAATGACCGACTTCGTTTCGGGGTCGAGCTGTAGGTACTGCCTGGTTTTCACGCCGTCAACGTCCATGCTCTTTTGGATGACCTCGCCCTTGCGCAGCCTTTCCGCTTCATGCTCCGTAAGGCCGATAGCCTTGTTGCGCTCCGTTTCAAGTGCCGCCCTTACGGGATAGGCGAGCAGGGCGGGGTTGCCGTTTCTGTCGGCCACCATCTGCAGTTTGAGCGGCAGTGTGATTACATTGCCGTTCCTGGCACTTATCGACACCTGCACTATCGGTGTGACTTCACCGGAGGAAAGTTTCTCCTTTATCTCCTGCGGCAGACTGTCGGCCTTTTTGCGGTCTATGCCGAGGAGTGCCAGCTTCTCGTATGGCATCACCGCTGCCTGGTTTCTGTTGTCCTTTTCCATTTGACTGTCGTTTTGCTGTTAATTTTGCGGCGGAACCGCTTGAATGCCACAAATTTATTACGGACATAACAACAAAAAAGAAATGCGCAACACTATTCTGGCCACAGCCATATCGCTGCTGGTGCCTGTACTGGCATCAGCACAGTTCCATACAGTCACTAAGGAACATTCCGTAAATCACTGTGTCACTGCGTCTAATCATGGGCATGATGTACAAAAGATTGAATGTATGAAGTGGAGTTCCGATACTGCCGGAAAGGCTGGGGATATTCTCCACGACGGTCTGTATGCCCGAAAAGGAGACGGTCATGCCAATATTAAAACGGCAGGGAAAAGACATAAGAAAGCGGCAAAGCCGCAGCTTCATCCGATGGCGGGGAATGACGTAAGCCTTCCTGAACTGACAATCGCCAACCTTTACAAGGAAATCGTGCGTAACGGCATCCTCTATCCGGAAATCGTGCTGGCGCAGGCCATACTGGAAACGGGCTGGTTCCGCTCGTCCCTGTGCCGGGACAGGAACAACCTCTTCGGGCTGACCAACCCACGGACAGGAAAGTATTTCGAGTTCGGGCATTGGACTGAAAGCGTCAGGGCTTACTATACAAAGGTGCAGTACAAGTACAAGGGCGGCAACTACCTGCTTTGGCTGAGGAAAATCGGATATGCCGAAGACCCGAACTATGTCAGGTCGGTCATTAAAGTATTGAGAATGTTACAGTCATAGTAATCGACAATGTTCAAATTAACAGCCATATCACTATAAGATGCAACGGATAAAAGGCATAGAAGCCGTATTTGGCCAAGTTGCCTTTTATAAATCCTCTTGTCCCGTCATACAGGAAGATGACGGAACAGGCCAGCAGCGCGCCTGTTATGCCGTAATGTGCCGTGAACGGAAAGGTGAAGGCAAGTTGCAGCAACCTTACGCTTGGGCTATTGCTCCGCTGACGGTTGTACAGACTTCTGAACAGGTGGAACAGGAATATCATCAGGATACCGCGCCATCCATAATCCATACCTAATAATCCTGCAAAAAGTGCAGTAAAGAGAACTAATATCAATGACACATTTTTGTGTTCATTAAGCCTGTCAAAAGCAGCCATTGCCGCCACGCCAAGCGCCAGCGTGAACATCACGTTGTGCGTTCCGTCCGCACCGTTCAGCAGATACCACGGCACTTCGCTGACAATGGCAAAGGCCAGCAGGGAAAGGAAGTACCGCATCCTGTTCCGGGTATAGGCGTACCCTTCGGCCACAAGCAGGGAAAACACAGGAAAGGCGATACGCCCGAAACAACGCATCATTCCGTATGCTACCGTGTTCTCTTCAAGAAAATAGTATGCCGAGTGGTCTGCCACCATTGAAAGGACGGCTATGACCTTCAACGCACTGCCACTTAATACCGGAGGCATACGGTATGAAGAAATGATTGAATTACATCTCATATCAACTTATATATCAATATATTGTGATATTTTGATTTTGTTTTAACTATTATCCGATACCGAGCAGTTCCTTAATCATGTCCTCGACCTCCTGGTTGACCCGTTTGAAGTTGCGGTTGAGCATTATCTCCTTTTCCCTGTCGTTCTTGAACTCGTAGATTTTCGGCAGCGGCACATAGTGTTCCTCCTCACGCTTTATCTTTTTCATGTCGAAATGCGTCTTGCAGAAATACTTGGTGGTCTTGAACTCCTCCGACCGCTCGATGTCGAACTTGTCCAGCATCCTCTCGTCCGTGGCGGTGAAGTCGCGCGCAGCCTGTCCGGCCAGCCAGCCCGTGGCCATGTCCGCTATCTTGGCGGCAGGCACGAGGTAGTCCATCTTCTCGGATATGGTGGTGGAAACCTTCTGGTCGTTGATGGATATGGAGCGCGAGGTCTGCTTGGCCTTGCCGAACACGTCGTTCTGTGCCCACTCCAGCGTCTCCTTGTTGCGCGCCGCCCCCATGAAGATGTTGCCGCAGGTGGTGATTATTTTCTGCATCCCGACTTTGCCGTAGTCGGCCTCCAGTTGCGGAAGCTCCTGAAATCCCAATGTCACGGCCACCTTGTTGGAGCGCGCCGTGCCGATAAGGCGGTCTATCTTGTGGAAGTAGAGCGTGGGCAGCTCGTCCACGATGATGCTCACCGGAATGTTCCCCTTGGAGTTCACGCGGGTTACAAGTCGGTTCAGCACCAGCGCGTTGAGCGAGCCGATGACCTGCTCCTTTTCCGGGTCGTTGGCAATGACGAGGTAGCTCGGATGCTCCCTGTCGGAAATCTTCAGGTCGAAGTCGTCGCCCGTGAACACCCAGTAGGCCTCCGGCGAGACGAGCCTTGCCGCATTGACACGAAGCGTGCCCACCATACCTTCCAACTGGTCGTTGGCCTTATTCTCGTAGGCGCTCTTGAACGGCGCCATGAGCGAGGCTATCCTGTCGTCCTGCATGAGGATGTTGAACACTTGGTCGTATGGCCTGCCGAGAAAGGAAAGCACATGCGGCATGTCCGAGTATTCCCCCGTGACGGTATCCGGCTCCACCTCGTTGCCCTTTTCATCCTCGTACCAGCAGCGTCCGATAGTTATGAGTTTTCCCGACCTGTCCTTGTAACGGAAGCCCTCCAGCTCCACGAACATCCTGTCCTCGTCCGTGGACACGTCGTTGCCTTTCTCGTCCACGAAGTCCAGCACCACGTTTCCTTTCTCATCTATGGCATTGAAGTCGTCCCAGTTCCTGATGACGATTTCCAGCTTCTTTCCCTCATATAGGATGAAACGCCTGAGCTTCCTGCCGTCCTTGAAGCCCACGGGGTGGAAGTTTACGAAGAAGTAGATGATGGCCGCGAGGAAGTTCTCCGCCGAGTTGGTGAAGAACGCCTCCGAGCCGCCTTTCTTGTCGCCTCCTCCCTTGTTGAGCGAGGCAAGGAGCGTGGCCGCCGTCTCCGAAGCCGCCGCGAGGTCGGGGATGTACTTCCGCTGTATGGGGTTGATGCGATTGGAGTATTCCACGTCGGTGAAGTTCACCGTCCTGAAGCCGCAGTTCGGCGGTAGTTTCCCTGCCTTGCGGTTCTTGCAGAACTGGTAGAAGAGCGTCTTAGCAAGCGCCGGGTACTTGAAGTCGTACACCATCATGGCGAAGCCCTTGGCCGAGTGCTGGCGGATGAACGGGTCGATGACGCCGAAAGACTTTCCCGAGCCGGGCGTACCAAGGACGATAGTGCCGCGGAACGGGTTGATGATGTTTATCCAGCCACGGTGCATACGCTTCTTCCAGTAGTAAATCATTGGGATGTTGACCGAATACTCGTTGGCGACAAGGTTCTCCGACTGCTGGAAAGACTCGTTCTCGAAGTTGAAGCGGTCCTCGCCGACCTTGTTGTTGTAATACTTGGCGATGCCGTCCAGCCCCTGGTGTACTAGCATCGTGCCCACGACCGAGCAGACGGCGTACAATATCCTGCCCGCAGGGAAACCGAACCAGCTAACGCCGAAGTCCATCCCGTGGAAAACGAAGCACAGCCCGACCAGCGTCAGCCCCGACAATACCGGATAGACGACCATCGTGCGCACGTTGAACTTCAGCGCCTTTTTCGCTTTCGTGCCGATGCAGACGATGCAGATGCACACCAATTCCGTCACCTTGCAGCCGGACACGGTGTTGAACACCTTGAAACGCCCCAACAGTTCGAGGATGAACTGCGTGACGCGGTTGTCCGCCGTAACCGGCAGGTTCATCACGATTTCTATAATCAGGAAGATGTATATGCAGCTGCGGAAGTAGTTGTACATCTGCTGTTGTTCCCTTGTCTCTTCAAAAGCCATACACTTTGAATTAAGAATTAAGAGTTAAGAATTAAAAATTGGCTTCATAAAGGGATTAGAACGGTATCTTCACTCCAAGCAGCAGGCCGTTACGGAACGTGTCGCCGTGCAGGAAGTTCACGTTGTTCTTCTGTATGACGGAGAACTCCCAGCCGTTCAGGAACACATAGCTGTACTCGAAGCCCGCCTCCAGCCCGATGAAGAAGTCATGCCTTACGGCACCGAACTGCGGGCCGAAGCGGAAGCGCAGCATCCCGTTCTTGTAGCGTGCGAGGCGGTGCTTGTACACCAGCCCGGCAGCCCACCAGTAGCCGTCCCAGAAGCGATGGCATACTGGGTTTTGCCAGTGGTTGCCGGCCTCGCCGTACAGCTCCACGGCATTGCCGTAGGTAAGCGGATACTCGTAGCCTATGGCGGCGTTCAGCGAGGAGGGGAACTGGAAGCCCGCGCTGACGGTGAACTTGCCCTGTGAATAGGCGGACACGCTGACTGCCGCGCACATCATCATTGTAAGTAGGATTTTCTTCATGGCTCAATAGTTTATGTAGTAATGGTGGAACGGATAGGCGGACTTGCTTTCCAGCACGTCCTCGCCGAAGCCGTCGGCATTCAGGATGTCTTCGTACTCTATGGTCAGCGTGACGGTGCGGCCGCTTATCTGGCTCTCGGAGATTTCAAGCCGTAGGACTTTCTCCTCGGGGAAGGTCAGTTTGGGCAGCACCAGCACGTTTCGGTAGTCTTTCCTGAATTTCCTCGCCGAGTTGAGCGAGAACACCGGAGTCAGCTCGATGGTCTGCGAGTTGGTGGCCTTGGTCTCCTTCTTGTCCTCCAACTTCACGCGCACCTCCCCGATGTCGTAAGGGATTTTCGTCCTGTTACGCAGCGAGTAGTCGATGAAGAAGTAGTCGCCGACGGAATAGATGTTGTTGAGGGTCGCCCTTATGCCGTGGGTGTTTGACACAACATGGTGGAACTTCCTCTTGCTGCCGTACACCGCCCAGGCGTAACGGGACATTTCCGACACGGGCATGGAGACGCCCGGATTGACGTATGACTCAGTGTCGCTGTAAGGCACATGGAAGATGGAGGCCGCCGAGCCCGGCTCCCGTGTATATACGATGTCGTACTGCGCGATGTGGCGTTCCCCGATGAGCGTCACCGTGCCCAGCAGCTCGTTTTCCTTGTAGTCCGCCTGAACGGAGTCGTTTGGCATGGACGGCTTGATGCGGACGATGTTGTCGGTGCATTGGTTCCCCATAATCCTGTCCGTGGAGATGTCCACCAGCTTTATGTTTTCCGGCATGACGATGTGCGTGGTCACTCCGCTGTTGACCAGTATTTTCTCCTTTGCTAAAGCGCCGGTCATGACGGCAACGGTGCAGGCGGCCGCCAATAGGATTTTCGTTTTCATTTTCATATATGGATGATTTAATTATTGTCGTTATATCTACGTTTGCTTCACCTTGCGTCATCGGAGTTGATGAGATAGACGATGGTGTTGTACTTGATTTTCGCCTTGTTCCTGCGCATGTTGGAGGACAGCGCCGACGTGGCGGAGTTGTACATGTTCTGCAACGCCTGGAGGGCGATGGCCTCGCCGGATATGCCCGAGCCGTAGCCGCCGTCCGATTCGATGTTGATGTCCTGCTGCACCACGCTGGAACCGGCGTCCTTCACGAAGTCGCGGAACTCCGAATCAGGTACATAGAAGCCCTCCATGCCGTCGTTGTCGAAGACGGAGAGGTTGACCTTGATGAACCTGCCGCCCGTGAGTATGCTCGTGACCGCCGCACGGACGCGCTGCCCTCCGAAGCTGGTCACCGTGCCGTACAGGTAGGTGCCTTTGGCTATCCTCACGCCGCTCACCGTCACGTCGTCGAGGAGCTTGAAGCGCAGGCGCGTGCCCTCGCGTGCCTTCGTCGTCCGGTCAATCATGGCACGGATGAGCGTGGCGTTCACCGCCGCGTCTTCCGCCCTGACGGTGTTGAACTTCCCTGCGTTTGCCTCCGGCGACTTGACGACGAGGTTCGGCCTGTTCCTCTCTTTCCCCTCCCGTCTTGCCTTCGCTATGGAGTCGGCCCGCTGCCGTTTCGCTTTCTCTTCCTCTTCAGGGCTTCCGAACCCCAACCCTTGCTCTATGGCCTTCTGCCGCTCGTAGCTGCGCCGCTGTATCTCCTCCAAGTCGCGGGCGAACTCCTCCTGCGCGGATGCGCCGCGTCCGGGCGCTCCGTCCCCGTAGGCATAGGAATTGATGTGGCGCCTCGACTCCGCAAGGGAGCGTTCCAGCTCCTCCAGTTTCTGCTGCTGGCGGTTGCGCTCGGCTTCCGCCGCGTCGATGCGGTCCAGTTCCTCCTCGGTGTACCCGTGTCCTATTCTCTCCGTGTCCGCCTCTTCCTCCCCGATGCCGGATACGGCTGTGAAGGCGTCCTCGTCGCCAAAGCGGCGCGACATCTCGTACATCTTGTCCCCGGCTTCCTCTGCATCCGCCTCCGGCAGCTCCATGTTAATGCGGTCTGTCGCCACCGCCTCCCCGTTTTCCGTGCTTCCGCCGCCGAAGGTCTGCATGACGAAGTAAACCAGCGCGCACAGCGGTATGAAGATGACGGCGGGGAAGATGTATTTTGGTTGTTTGAAATTTACCTTAATCATGTTTTCCGCTGTCTTTTATGAATTTCACGATGTTCTCAAGCTGCCTGTACCTCTCAACGATGTTCACCGAGTCGCCATGCGACTTTACAGGTATGGCTATCATCGAGTCGAGTTCCCAGCGGATTTCCTGACCTTTGGCAGTCAGCTCCTCCAATGTCCGCCTGTGGATGTCCTTGTTCACCTGTATGGTGCGAAAGCCGCTGAATACCGGCTGCATGTCGGCAATCATGCCCGTTTTCGGGATGTCCGGCTCCTTTTTCCCGCCGTCGACGGCGACGTTCAGCACAAGCACGGCCGCCAGCACGCCCACGGTGCAGGCGGCTGTCCGCTTCGGGTGCTTCGCCGCCCATGAGTTGGCCAGCCTTATCCTCGCGGCAAGGCGACACTTTGTGCCGGCTGCCTGTATTTTCGGCCTGAGCCAGGCACGCATCATGTCGTGGGCTTTCAGGCGACTCTCGCGTAATTTCTTCTTCAAAGATTTCATATTTTTTGGTTTTACGGTTATATGGTTTTACGGTATTACGGTTGATAGGTCTCTTACGGCTTTTTGGTTGTTCGGTGCTATAACCTTTGGCTCTTACGTACAATCCGTATTACCTTACAACCTCCTGACCGTATAACCTGAAAAGTCAATATTCTATGTCCTTGTTCTCGATGGTCCTCCAGTTGGTGATCAGCAGCCCGTGCGGGTTGTTCCGTGTCCTGGGCACGTTCTCGATGTTGCCGGTGGTCACTATCGAGCGTTTCAGGTCGCGCGTGCGCCGCTTGATGAGCTGCGTGCCGTAGTAGGTGAACTTCCGTTCGTGCTCGTCGAAATTGATAGAGTCGCACATGATGGTGCATACCGCCGACGAGGAGATGATGTCGGAGTAGAAGCCGTTCTCGTCCATCGCCTGTTTCTGCTTCAAGGCCGTGCCGTCCGCCATGTACATGGCCTTGCCGAGCGTCCACTTGATGTAGTCGTTGTCGGGCGGCAGGTTGAAGAAGTACTGGTGGAAGAGCTGGATGTGCGCCTCCGCCTCCATGATGAAGTTCGCCTCCAATTTCGCGCGCTCGGCGAGGAACGGTATGTCCCCGTCGAGGACGTATATCTGCTGCCTTTCCTTGTTCACGAGTGAGACGCAGCACCACACGGTGAAGCCGCAGATGAGCGCGCATCCGCCTACAACCGCCCAGACCGTCATCATGGCGAGCTTCGTCTTTTGTGCCAGTGTTTCTATAAGCATGTTTCCTTTGTCTTTATATGTTCATAATCCGTTTTGTCCTTATCTCCTAACAGATTTCACTACGGAGCCCGCGCCGCTCACGACGGAACCCGCCGCGCTTCCCACGGCCGAGCCTGCGGCGGTCGTGATGCCCATCGCCATCGAGCCTGCCACAGAACCCGTGCCGGAGCTTACGCCGCCCGGTATCAGCCATGAGGTCACTTCCGGCACGAAGCGTATGATGTACGCGCCCACGAGCATTCCCATGGCGTACATGCAGTTCGAGCCGATGCCCTGGAGTCCGAGCGCCCCTATCTGCGACCACGAGTTGACGGAGCCGTGCAGCAGGTGGTCGTAGGCCACGAGGTCTTGCTGGAGGTTGTACAGCAGGATGAAGTCGATGTAGTATAGGCACATGTAGGTCACGAAGCCCCACAGCGAGAGGGAGAGGTATTTCGACGTCCACTGGCTCCACGCAGAACTCCACGGCGGGGCGAGCGACAGCGCGAACATGACCGGACAGAATATCGCCATGATGGCCAGGAATATCCTCTGCGCCACGAGTATCCCGTAATAGGACATCTGGAAGATAAGCTCGCCAACGAACCGGATGATGTCGTTCACCCACTCGCTGACTTTCGTCTCGGCGGCGACGGTGGCGCGCTGGGCGTAGTTGTTGATGGTGTTGCCTAAGTTCTCCACGTTGTATATGAGCTTGTCCCACCAGGAGGCGTCCTCGCCGATGGCGGCCACCTGCTTTGCCGCCGATATGGAGTCCTGCACGGCCCTGAGGCGTTCGAGGTACTCGCCCTGTTTCTGCGCCACCTTCAGCTCGAAGGCGGCCACCTCCTTGTTCTTGGACTGCGCCATCGCCTTCGTTGCGGATTCCAGTCCCTTGCCGGGCACCTGCAGGGCAGAGCATATCCACGACGAGGAGGAAATGCAGATGGAGATGCCGACGATGCGGAGCAGCTTCATCACGTCCATGCCGCGCCGTCCGAGCATCATCATCCAGCACTCGTAGGAACCCACGCAAAGGGCGAGCAGCAGGCCTATGACCTTGGCCAGCCCCACGGCGTCGCCCAGAACGGCCACGTTGGGGAACGTCTCCATCGCGACGAGCAGCTTGTCAAGGCTCTCGTCGATGGCCGGAAGGCCGATGGTCAGCAATGTCGATAAAAGTGTCATGTCCTTTACTTGTTGTTTTTTTCAGTTCAATAATGTGTGGCTGCGACGGCGCACAAGTGCGCCGTCCTGCTGACGAGCACGCCCATCTCGGTTTTCGCGTCCTCGTAAGCCTGCTGCCGCTTCGCGTTCTCCAGTCCGTAGCCTATGCCTGTCTTGTGTATGTAGGCGATGCCCTCACAAAGCACCTCGTTCCGGCGGCTTAGCTCGTCCACCTGCCGTTTCAGCTTGCCGCCGCTCTTCGTCAGGCAGTAGAGCAGACCGTCGGAGATGCAGGACTGCATACGGTCGAACTCGTCCCGGTAGGAGGCATATGCAAGGTCGACCGACCGGTCCGCCTCGCGCAGGAGTTCCTCCTTGTAGAGTTCCTCGATGCGCACGCGCTCCTGTTCCGCCTTTTCGGCCTTCTGCCGCTGCGTCTCCTCGGCGGTGACGCGCACCGGCATAATGCGCTTCACATTGGAGTCCTCCTCCTTGAAGCGGACGCGGAAACCGGACTTGAAGCCCGCCCATTTCCAGTACATCTCCGCGCCGGAATATCCGTTGTGCAGGAAGTAGTAGTACCAGTCGGGTGCGAAGTCCCAAGGGCCGTTCTCCATCGACTTCCATTGCTTTTCCTTCTCGCTGTCGTGCGTCGTGCCTTGTGCGGACAGTCCTGACGGGAGTCCGATGCACGCCATGCAGAACATATTTATTATAAATGTCTTAGCTTTCATAACCGTTATTCCATTTGTCTATCACTTTTTCCGCTATCGCATCTTTCACTTCTGAGTTCAGTATCTCCCAGATGTAGTCAGGCTTCCAGCCACAGTCCGTGACGAGGTAGCAGTACAGGTTCGCGTTGTCGATGATATAGCGTGCCCTGTCGATGGTGGCCTTGAGCGTCATCACGAGGTCGAGCTTCTCGTCCATGGAGGCCTTCATCAGGTTGATGCCGGAGGCGGCCACCGAGGCGTAAAGGGTGTAGCAGTGCTTTATCTCCCTCGATATGGCCACGTTGGCGTCCGCATAGTACCATGCCACGAAAGGCTTCTTGCTGACGTTCGAGAACGTGTTTGCCGTGAAGTCCTTGTATTCCTTTACTAATTGGTAAAGGGAGTTGGCGGTGGACGATATGGCCCCGGCAAGCACGATGTACGAATAGGCGTTATTCATCTTAGTGTCGAGCGCGGTGCGCACGTCGTTGAACTTCTCCGCGCCCTTCGTGATAAGCGACTGCTCGCCGAAGCTCGCCGCCACACGCTGGAGGGCCTGGTCCTCGTCCTTCTTCACCGCCTTGTGCAGGGCTATCAGCGCCTCTATCGTAGGAAGGTCTTTAGGAATGATGAAGGCCGACGTCCTGACCGGCAGGGAAAAGGCCAGCGCAAGAGCCGCATATACCATGACTGTCCGCTTCATAAACTTAATCTTTTTGCCGTTGCCTATACCTTATATTATATGTTCACACTGATGCCAGTCCTTTCCAGTCGAGTACGAGGCTTTCGACACGGGTGCGCATCGTCACCACGTTTGCCCAGCCCTCCGGGTCTATGGCAAAGAAGAGGTCGTTCAGCGTGGCGTACTGCGCCATCGCCAGCATTCCCTCCACCTTGTACCTTATCCTCATCAGGCCGGTGTAGATGGTGTTGGCCACCGTCAGGCGCTCGTTCCGGTCGAGGAAATTGTAGCCGTCGCCCTTTGTCTCCGCCGTGGCCTGTCCCTTCAGCGGGTTCTCCACCTTTGCGTTGCACACGATGTTCACGAAGTCCGCCACCAGCTGCTGCGTCTCCGCGACAAGGTTCCCAAGCTCGTTAAGGCACAGGAGCTTGTTTGTGAATTTGGCTTTGCCCACGGTGCTGACAAGTTCGGGCACGCCCGCAACGATGTCGAGGGCGCAAGCGCCTATTTCCTTGTAATAGAGGCTTTCCGTGCCGAAGCCGGAGACGTTCTCCACCGACAGCCTGTACAGCTCCTTGATGGTGGCCATGCTCACGGTGTACAGCTCCACCTTATGCTTCCTTGCCGCGATGGAGTCCAGACGCTTGTTGTGCTGGTCCTCGATGAGTTTCTGCGAGGCCAGGTTGGCCGTCACTGCCTTTATGCAGGAGGGGTCGATGACCACCCTCCATGCGGCGGAGGCGTTTACCGTGGCAGCCACGGCCGCCGCCAGTAAAATGTATCTTAACTTTCTCATAACGTCATTACTTTCTGTTGTCTGTTCACTTCCCTTGCAAATTCGAGGTACTTGGGGCTTCCGGCGCGCCTGCGGTCGGCCTCGATGCGCGTGATGGCCTCCTGCACCGTCCCGTAGTGCCTCAGGTATATCTTCAGGGCCTCCTTTTCCGTGCGCTCCGTGGTGTAGGCCCAGTAGCATTCGGGCGGCTCCTCCACGCCGAACACGTCCGAGACCTGTCCGCGGCATATCCACACCTCCTTGAAGTAGTTGCGACCTTCGTGGTTGTCGAGGGCGTTGACCGTGAAGATCTGCTGCCGCTGGACGGGGGTAAGTCCGAGTATGGCGGCTATGTCCTCGTACCTGTCCTTGAACTTCGACTGGTCGAGGAGTATCTTCACGTCGGAGTTGTTGATGATGGCCTCCTTGACGATGGGCGAGTCTATCACGTCGTTCAGCTCCTGCGTGACCACGCCGGCGATGCCGTGGAACTTCCTGACGGTCTTGTACAGGTACTTGATGTACTCCGCCATCGTGGGCGAGGCGATGGCCTTCCACGCCTCCTCGATTATCAGGGCCTTGCGTCCTTTTTTGATGCGCATCTTCTGCAGGAACACGTCCATGATGATGAGCACCACGATGGGGAAAAGCACGGGGTCGTCCTTTATTTTATCAATTTCAAATACAATGAAACGCTCGTTGAACAGGTTGACGCCCATGTCGGCGTTCAGCGTCGTTTCCAGCTCGCCGCCCCGGTAGAACTGCTTGAGGATGGCGGCGAAGTCACGGATGCCGAACCTTATCTTCTCCTGTGCCGTTATCTGCGGGATGCGCTCCAGCGCGAACTCGTAGTAGGAGTTGAAGGACAGCTCGCGGACTTTCAAGCGCTGCTTCTGTTTCTCCATGCGGTCTATCCGCTTCTCTATCCGGATGAGCATGGTGTTCTCGTACAGTTCCTTGCGGTATTTCTCCACGATGCGTGCGGCGTGTTCCTTCTCCGATTCGGAGGCGGCCCTGTCCCGCATGAGGGCGACAAGCGAGCGGCACTGCCGGATGAGCTTCATGCGCCTTATCTCCGAGGGGAGTGCGGGCAGCATGGATGTCCTTTCCTCCGGCGGCTCCTTCGCGTTTATTTGCCGGTCGATGTCCTCCATGTCGCGGTCGCTCTTGCCGTGGCCGTCCTCCATCTTCGCCTCCAGGAGCAGTTTCCGGCGGAGGGTCTCGCGTTCCTCTTCGGTGAACTTCTCGAACGGATGGAAGTAGGCGTCGTAATACTCCACGATGGTCTGGTTGACTATCATGTCCTCTATCTTGGTCGGGAAAGCGTTTCCCTTGTAGATTAGGAAGATGAGCGACTTGAGGAAGTTCTTCTTCTCGCCGAAGTTCTGCGCGTACTCTTCCTGCGTAACCTTGAAGGGGTTCATGGAGATGGGGTTCTCCTTGGAGTAGGAGATGTACGTGCCGCCAAAGTAGCCGCAGATGCCCTCGTAGGAGTCGCCCGTGTCGACCATTACGACATCCGTGTCCTGTTCGAGGAGCTGGCGCACCACGCTGTTCATATGAGAGAGTATTTATAGTTGATTATCAGCGATATAAGAAAATATCGGTACAAAAATAATCGCTGTAAGAAACAGGGTGAAAAAGCCGTTTTTGGAAGAAGCAAAGAGGAAAAGAAAAAGGTGGGTTTAGGTGAAGATTTAACAAAAACTTAACAAACGGTAGTCATTTTTATACTTTGCTGATGGCCGCTCGGAGTGAGGTCAAAACTGCAACGGAATTGTCGGGGAATTATTACTTCCTTTTGAAAACAAGCGTATTATCCAATATGTGAAACAATAAAGGTACAATTAAAACAAGATAGATGTGTTCTTAATCAAGTATAAAGCTAAAATAAGCATACAGCATTTTTGGTTGCTTAAAATATAAATAGTAAATTTGCAGTGCTATACACAATAAAAATATGAAGCTAAATTGCATAAAGAGTATATTGGAAGACAAAGGTATCAGCCAAACATGGCTTTCAAAAAAACTGGGTAAGAGTTTCAGTACTGTTAATGCTTATTGCTGCAATAGGCAACAGCCAAATCTTGCGACACTATACGTAATAGCTCAGTTGTTATCTGTAGAACTTAAGGACTTGATAGCCGATAATACAAAGGATGAGAAATAATATGTTAGGTCAGATTATTGAGAATACTGATAGCTTTATTGCTTCAGTACCGAAAGACAAACGGAAAAAGTATGGGCAATTCTTTACGAATTTGACTACAGCTAAATTTATGGCCGCTTTGTTCAACTTTGATTTGTCTAAACCTAATATTGAAATATTGGATGCCGGTGCGGGAACTGGCATTCTTTCTGCTGCCGTTGTTCAGCGATTGGTTGAAAACGGGTATCAAGGGCATATACATATTACCTGCTATGAAACAGACAATATAGTCTTACCATTATTGGAAAAGAATATGTCTGTTATTATGGAACAGGCAGACGTTTCATATATAATTAAGAATGAGAACTATATAACATCACAGCCATTTGGCATAAATTCATTATTTCAAGACAATGAGAATATTTACGATTATGTTATAGGGAATCCTCCGTATTTGAAAATACTTAAAGATGCAAACGAAGCTAAAGCCATGCCAAGTGTATGTCATGGTGCGCCTAACTTGTATTTCTTATTTTGGGCAATGGGTATCTATAATTTGAAGCAGGGACAAGAATTGGTATATATTGTTCCACGTTCTTGGACATCAGGTGCATATTTCAAAAAATTTAGAGAGTATTTATTTGATAATTGTGTAATTACGGACATTCATCTTTTTGATAGCCGTGATAAAGTGTTTAATGGAGAATCTGTTTTACAAGAAACAATTATTATAAAAATTCGGAAAACAACAGTTGCTCCAGAATCAATCAACATAACAACATCATCCACATCTGATTTTTCAGATATTAAGCATTTTAAGACCTCATATGATACGGTTGTTGCAAAAAACCAGTTTGTTTATCTTGTTACAAATGAGGATGATGCAAACGTGCTTCATGTGATAAATAATTTCCACAGAACGCTTCCTGAAATCGGATTGAAAATGCAAACTGGTATCATTGTGGATTTTAGAACAAAAGAAGTCCTTAGAGATAAACTTGAAGAGGGGGCTTATCCACTGCTTTATTCCCAACATATTAGGGAAGGTAAAGTAGTGTGGCCGTTAGGCAAAGAAGGCGAGGTGATTAAAACCGAAAGAAACGGTCTTTTGCAAAAAAATAGCGATTACCTATTAGTAAAGCGATTCACCTCAAAAGAAGAAGAAAGAAGATTGCAATGTGGCATATACTTGAAGCAAAAATATTCGCAATTTGATTATATCAGTACGCAAAACAAGGTCAATTTCATAAAGTGTGATTCGCCATGCGTTACTTATGGATTGTATGTGTTATTGAATTCTACTCTCTATGATAGCTATTATAGGATAATGAATGGCTCAACTCAAGTAAATTCGACAGAAATCAATCAGATGCCTATACCGGAAAGAACAGTAATAGAAGAAATGGGTCGGGATTTGATGCACAAAGAGTTGTCAGTAGTGAATTGTAACAAAATTTTAAGCAAATGGATAAATTAGATTTAGCTAAACAGCTTTTGGAACAGGTAAATATGCCTACTAAACAGCAAAGCACCCTCTGCTGTTTAGCTCTGTTAGCAATGGCAAAATTAAAAAAGGATACTCCGTGTTCTCAGGCAACAAATGATTGGGTTCGGATTCATGATATAATAGCTTTTATTGGTGAGAATTATGGTGTAATATATGCTGAAAATTCAAGGGAGACTTTTCGTAAACAAGCGATGCATCCATTTAGAACAGCAGCTTTAATTGAAGACAATGGGAAAGCAACGAATAGTCCTAATTATCGCTATCGTATAACAAACGAGTTTCTAAAAGTGATTCAAGATATGAATGAGAATGAGGGATGTTTGTGTGAAGAAAATGCTTCTTTATCCCTTTTTCTAACACGACATGATAGCTTGTCTAATATTTATGCTTCCAAGAAAAAGATGCAGAAGATGCCTGTTAAGATAAACAATAAGGACTTCACATTTAGCCCTGGAAAACATAATCAATTGCAGAAAGCAATTATAGAGGAATTTGCTCCCCGTTTTGCACCTAATTCCGAATGTTTATATGTTGGTGATACAATCCAAAAAGATATGGTAAAAGATGTAGATAAGTTGTCCCAACTTGGTTTTGAGATTACTTTACACGACAAAATGCCGGATGTAGTTCTTTACCGTGAAGATAAAAATTGGATTTATTTTGTGGAATCAGTTACATCCGTTGGGCCAATGGATCCCAAACGGATATTGGAAATAAAATCTATGACGAGTAGAGTCACTGCTGGGAAAATATACGTGACTGCTTTTCTTGATTTTCAAACATTTAAGAAATTTTCCGAACAGCTGGCTTGGGAAACGGAAGTATGGATTGCTGATATGCCAGACCATATGATTCATCTTAATGGAGATAAATTTTTAGGACCTCGTTAAATTTGAGTAATCATATAAATGCAAGAACGATGGGAAGCGAAAATATTTTTGACATTTGGAGGTTTTTAGGCAAAGGTACTCCATTCATTGTTAGACGAAATGGATGGTATCATCTGTCTTATAAGGTAACAAGAGTAATTCCTAAAGGGAAATATGGTGAAGCCTTTGGGTACAGATTAACGGACGGGAAAATAGAAGTTGATACTCCTCAAGAAGAATCTATCGGCTGTTGTGGATGTGGAAATTGGGAACTAATAGAAAATCTTATTGAAGATGTTGAAGCCTTGCGCTGGGATTGTCTTGATGCGAATAATAATTTGACTTTTGGCAAATATAAGGGAATGAATGTAGAAGAAATAAAAAGTAAAGACGAAGATTACTTCAAATGGGCATGGGCTAATGTTGGAGGTCTTAGCGAAACTCTTTTTATCAGAAAATACGATGTTTCTTTGCAAGATTTGCTTTCCATAAAAAGACAAATTAAGGCGGCTTTGAATTTCACTTCGGATGATTGGATTAAGTCGCCAGTAAAGAACAATTTTGATTTTATCTTAGACCAATATAAATACGCATGCTGTGCTAAACAAAAAGACATTGCAACAGCAGTCAAAGAGATTGAAGATTATTTCGAACAGAGTAAAACCATAATATAAAGGCTTATGAAACGTGTATTAAGTAAATGGTTATTAGCATTTAGTCTAATCATGCTTATGGGGCATGCCAATGCCCAACAAAGATATTATTGCGAGGTCAAGGGCATCGAGAAAAGTTTTACATCCGGTCTAAAAATCATTTTTGATTTTGGTACAGAGGCTTCTTACAATATGTGGGGAGATTTAAGTAGCAAACTTAAATTTGTTGATGAAAAAGGGAAAGAAATTGACTTCAATAGCATGGTAGATGCAGCAAATTATATGGTGCAAAGAGGTTGGGTCTTTCAGCAAGCCTATTCTTCTTTATATGGAGGAAGTCCTATCATTCATTGGATTTTCTTCAAGGATGCAGAAAATATGGAACAGGCGAAAGAGGGCATTTTAACAAAAGAAGAGTTCCAAAAAATACAAAACCAAATGAAATCAAAACGATAAATTATGAGTACACGTACAAAATCCATTTTAATCTATGTGGGCGGTGTCGTAACAGGTATCATTCTTACGTTCGCATTCTTTTTCTTTATTGCTTTAGGAAATGCAAACGGGACACCTTCCGACAACAATGTTGTTTTGTTTGAAAAGCCACAACAGGAAATCAATGTGAAATCATTTGAGGTTATGCAAGTGCTTCCCGATGGAAGCGCATTGGCTACGGTAGAAGACATTTCCAATATAGGAATGGTCGTTTTGTTCCTTGCGGATAAGGGAATTTCATATTATGACGACCAAAAAATAAATGTTCCATCTGGTAAATGTGTAATGCAAATCGGTACGTACAAATACACGACACGTAGCGAAATGGAGAAAACTGTTCCTATAGTAGAAATTATGGATAAGTAAAAGAATCTCACCGAGAAAGCCCGTTGCTCTGTGAAGAACTGATTTTCCAGTCATACTTACCCTCCGCCACATCGCCGACCTCTTTGAGTGTATGGCGATGTTTTATTTTGTCAAAAGGCTGTCGGCTCTCCGCATAGTCACAGAGCCATGCGCCGACCATGTTCTGCTGTTCGGTGGTTTCTCCATATTCCTGCATCACGTTCTTGATGTCGGCGGCTTCGGACGGGGCGAAGATGGATTTATGCTGCTCCGTGCCGAAATGGATAATCGCATCTATAGCTCGCCTGAAAACCTCGCTTGCCTTGTAGAGCATATCCGCAAACAGGCTTAGGATATGCCTGCTCGCTTTCAGCGTACTCTGCAACAGGCGGATAGTCTTGTCTTTCTCCGCCGTGGCTTGGCTCACCGCTTGGCTGATGCGCTGCCGCTCGCCGTCCTTTTGCTCCTGAAGCTGCCGTACCGCCTTGTCCCTTTCAATGGCAAATGAACGGCTCTGCACCAAAGCCCTGTCACGCTCCGTTTCGGCTTTCTGTTTTTCTGCGACCAATGCCTTTGTCCGTTCTTCCACCTTGTCCTTTACAGCTTCGGCAAAGGCTTTCTTCATGCGCTCGTTCTCGGCTTTGAGTTTGGCGTTTTCCTTTTCGACCGCTGCGGACTTGCCGACCCCCACAAGGTTGCCAACGCTGTCCAGTATGCTGTCCACTTTCGCCTTTCGCTCGTCTTTCAACTGCTTCTCATTTTCGGCAATCTCGCTGTCAAGGGAAAGGCGGTATTGCTCTTTCGCCTTGTTCTCGCCCTCCACGAATAAAAGTTCCGCTTCGGCTTCCTCCTTGGCGGCGATGGCTGCTTGCCTTGCGGCTTTCGCCTGTTCCGCTTCCTGTTTCTGCTTGGCGATGATGAAGTCCGTGCGCTCCAGATGTTCCTTGCCCGTCACCTCCTTTGAGGTGCCCCTTTCCATATCAAGACACTCAGCCAAAACCGTCTGCATCTCACTCATGGCTTTCTCGTCCAGTTTGCAGGACTTGCCCGTATCGTGGTTCATCCAGTCCCACACGATATGGGCGTGTAGGTTGGGCTTCCATGTGGCATTGTCGCCGGGTATTCCGTAATGCCCCTCGTCACGGTGGATAAACACTTGTAGGGCTGTGACACCCCAACGCTCGTTACACACCTTGCAGAATTTTTGCAGCTGCTCCATCGTGGTGTCGTCCTTGATGACGACTACACCCTCCTTGAGCGGTGTGCTGCCACGGACTATGGTCACCTTTCCTGTCTTCTTGTTCACCCGTTCCCGGTCTTTGGTCTGCATTGCCCGACCTGTCTTTTCCTTGACCATTGCGGCTATCTGATTGTAGCGGTCGGTGAGCGTAGCTTCACTGAAATCAGGTGATACCCATGTTTCGTTTTTCACCATGAGGTCAGTACGGATATAGAACTTCTCCTTGCGGATATTGGCGAGATATTCCGCTGTCCGCCTGTTATGCGCTTCGCTGCTGCCGATGTTGCACGGCTTGATGTTGATGGATGTCTTCTGTGCCATAGGGCTTGTCTGTCATTTTGAGTTTCACTTCGGGTTATTAGGGCAGAGCCTTAATCGGAGGGTGCAGGGAGAGGGTCATTTCCCGCTCCGGGTTCTTAGGGGTGGAAGCCACTAAGCGGAGTTTCCAAAGAGAGGGTCACTCTTTGGTCGGGTTGCATAGGGCTGAAAGTCCTTGCCAGGTTCTTAGGGCAGCGTCCTAAGCCCCTCGGGAGAGCCCACAACTTCGGAGCGCAGTGGAGAAGTTATAGTGGGCTATATCTGGGCAAGCCCAGTCAGTCACGCCACGCCAACGGAGTACCGCTGAAATCCTGCGCTGTGCGCCCGTCAGTTCTCCTGCCTATGTCGGGGCATCCACGCCGCCAATCGTGCCGTCCTGCGCTTCTTTCGGGCTTTCTATGGGGTTATTGCCATGCTGCCCGTTGTCCTTGTCTTTGACATGGAAATTGTCGGCTTTGTCCTCCGCATCCGCTCTGTCATCCGAACAGTCGGAAACTACAGACGAACATAGGGAAGAAGAAAGGGCGGCTGCTCCGCCTGCCATGCTGTCCGCATCCTGTCTTGGGCATTGACAACCGTCCGGCACGGTACACGGCTTATCCTCTGACGGCGTATCATTAGAGTATGGTGTTCGCACTCCGTCTGCCTGTCCTTTGGAAACAGCCGTTGGCTTGACATAATGGGGATTGGTCAGCAGGACACCATCCACATACCACCCCGTCAGGAAATGCAGGGTGTGTACGGAAGTGCGGTTGTTGGTTCGGGTGGTCAGCATACCGAGCCTGTTGAAACTGTCGATGAGCTTTCCGATGGTCTTTCGGTTGCAGCCCATGTATTCCGCCAGTTCCACATCGGAAGCTGCCGCCTGTCCCACCTCCAAGGCAATCTCAACGCCTTTGATACGGAGGGCGGTCTTTGTTCGCACGGCTGCGGTCATCAGTCTGTGCAGACACTTCTGCCTGTCGATGGCGGCTTTGCCGTCCAAAAGGAAATCCCACTGCCCGGCGGAAAGGATGGTGCAGTAATGTATGGTCTGTTCGTTCTTGCACATAGTCTATGATGTTTATAGGTGTTACACCGGTTAGCTACCTGCCCATGCCATACCCGTGTTCCGGCATGTGGTATTCCCTGTCCACTGCGATATGGTTCAGCACATCCTGCAAGCGGTCGAGCTGGTCATGGTCAAGCACACGGATGGCACTGATGGTTATTTTCTGCGTGGCAATCCTGCGGTGGGCGATGTTGTTCTCGCTCATCGTGCCGTCACCGTCCGCATGGACGGAACGGAGGTAGGCATTGACCGCTTCCGTCTGTTCCTTTGAGGGGTACGGTGCTGCCCACCTGTCCTTAATGTAGCCTACCATTTTGCCGACCGCATCAGCTAAAAGTGGGTCATACCGTGCGATGGCGGCTGTCAAATCTTCTGTCTTCATAAGGCTTGTTGTTTGTTGTCCGTCTGTAAAAAGCCCGGCTTGCGTTTCTTGCCGCTGCGCAACGCTTCGAGCCGCCTGTTGAAATCTTCCTCGCTGCCTGTCCCCGATGTTCCGCCCTGTTCAATCCACTGCATGATTTCATCCTCGAAGAAATAGAGCCTGTTGCCACGCTTTCGGTACGGTATGCGCTTTTCGGAAGTCATGGCATAGATGGTGGAAGCCGATTTGCCGAGCAGGGCGGCGACTTCTTCAAGGGAAAGCAGGCTGCGCTTGCCCGTGTCTTTTCCTGCCGCCTTGCCCAGTACCTCGTCCACCTTTCCGGCAAGCTGCTCCACCCGTTCTATCAGGGTGGAAACAGCCTGCGGCAGTTGTTCAAATGTGATGTTACCCATATTCAATCTTTTGCTTTGGTTGTCCTGTTCCTATTATTTGAGTGTTATCTGCTCGGAAGCCTTGCGCTTCAGGTCGTTCACCACATCCGCATAAACCTGCGTTGTCGCCACGGTGCTGTGCGTAAGCATCTTTGATATGGTGTAGAGGTCGGTGCCTGCGGCGAGTTGCAGGGTTGCGTAGGTATGCCGGAAGCAATGGAATGTGATGTGCTTCGTAATCCCGGCAGACTTAATCCAGTCCTTGAGATACAAGGGGAGCAGGGCTTGTGTCATTCCCTTGAACACCTGCCCCGTGGAACGCTCGCCGCAGAGGGCAAGGGCTTCGTCCGACAACGGCAATACGGCTTCCGTCCGGGTTTTCTTGGTGACGATGTGCATACACCAACCGCCGTCCGCACCCCTGATGATGTTCTCCCACTGCAGGCGTATGATGTCGCTGATGCGCAGTCCCGTAAGGCAGGAGAAAAGAGCCGCCGACTTTACAACTGGTTTCTCGCAGGACGTGTTGGCAAGCATCCTCACTTCCTCCAGTGTCAGGAACTCACGCCTTGTGCTGGCTTCCTTGGCGTGTTTCAGCCGTGGGGCGATGTTGTCCTTGATGCGCCTTTCCTCGTATGCCTGTCGCAACACGCATTTCAGCTTGTTCAGGTTGTTGTTGGCTGTAGACGCCATCATCTTGGTGCGGTTGTGCGTGGTGAGCGACAGCATGTAGGTAAGGAAGCCCTGGCAATATTCCACAGTCAGGTCATCAAAGGTGCAGCTGCCGCCGCAATACTTCTCGAAATGTTTGTAGGCAACATTCCAGTTCCTAAAATTGTCATCGTCCGCCATTTTGGAGCGGAAATACTCCAAGAAGCTCTCCTTGCCCCTGTTACGGTCGAGGAAACCGAACTCTTCGTTGATGATGGCTTCCGTACGCTTGCACTTGATTAGCTCCGCATTGCGCAGCATGGTCTTGTTGAACTCTGCTTCAAACTTCTCTGTCGGGTTGGCATAGATGTAAATGCCGAGGTACTCCCTCCGTGTCAGCCTGCCCGTTTTCGGGTGCCGGACAGGTGGGTAGAAGTCCAGATAAAGCGATAACTGTCCGTTCTTGATGGGTCGTTTCCTGACCGTCACTTTCGTACAAATGTTCGTCATATAGCTAATGTATTTTGAATGTTTGAAAATATCTTATTCTTCCCGTTTGGCTTTCGTGCTTGCGCTTTTCCGCTCCGCTTCCTTACGTGCCGCATCCCAATCGGCTTTCAGGTAGTACAGGCGGTTGCCGTGTATGCGCTTCGTCCGTACCCCGTGTGTGAGGGCGAACCTGCGGACTTGGGTCTTGCCCAGCCCGAACAGGCGCATGATGTCGAAGCACGAATACCAGTGTTCCGAAAGGTTGTTGCCCAACCGTTCCGCTTCCTGCGCCATAGCCCTGTCAACCTCCGCTTTCGGGAAACACTTGGTGGAGTTGGCTTTGATGCACGGTATCGAGTACCGCATACGGAGGTTGTAGAACCGTCCGTAGGTATAATTGAACTTTTGGCATATCTCTGCCATCGTATAAAGGTCTCCGCCGACACTTTCCCTGTCCGTGAAAGTATCACGCACGGACTGCTTATAGTTTGCCGCCGGAATGAGCCGCCGTTTTGTCGGGCTGCCATTTGTTCCTTTCTTTCCCTCTTGTCGGATAAGGGCTGTCTGCCCTTTGCCCTGTCTTTCTCCGTTCATTTTCTTCTTTGTCTTTTTCCCCTGCTTGGCGAATATCGAAACGCTCCGCTTGCAGTAGGTGGTTTCCTTAATCATCAGGAAGAAATCCTCCTTGGTGATTAGCGTGATATGGTATGTAATCCTGCAAGCCCGGAGCGTACCCTTGTAAATCAGGTTATACACGGTGCGGCTGCTCACTTGCAGTATGTCCGCCACCTCCCCAATGGTGAGGAACGGTTTGTCTGGCATATCCCAACCGAAGTCGGGCTGACCTGTTAATTTGTGTTCATTTTGACGGTCCATCATCGAAGAAATTTAGTTGCACATTGTTGAACGCTGTTGCACGCTGCTGAAAGGAAATCGAACCGTGCGACCCCTCAGGCGAGGTACAACTGTGGTACAAATTTACTCCAATAAGGACTAAACGCCAATAGCCGGTTTCTTCGTTTGTTAAAACATATTAGCTGTAAATCAAGTATTTATAACAGTAGATTTTGCAATCGCTTGCCGTCGTTTTGTCCTGTTTTTCTCCATGTGGAAGCTCTTTCCGCTTCCGCTTGGCCCGATGCAGAAGAAGTTGGAATTGTCGGTCATCTTCACCTTGCCTTCCTTTCCGGTGATGTCTATGCAGACGGGCAGTCCCTGGCGGTCGGTGTAGTACGTGGTCAGGGGCGTGTCCTCCGACGCCCTGAGGTGCTCCTTGAAGAAAAGGCACAGGGCGGCGTCCGAGAGGGTGAGGAACAGGTCGTAGTCGGGGTTGAAGGCGTATGCGTTGCCGGGGAAGCTGTCTGTGAAAAGCTCCAGCTGGTTGTAGGCCGTGCGCGAGGGCATGATGCCGCATCCGTACAGCTTGGTTTCAAGGTAGGAAGTGACGGGGGTGACCTTGTCCGCAGGGCAGCTCACCAGGATGTTGAAGTTGGCATATACCAGCAGCGAACTGTCCACGGCAAGCCGCTCCAGCACTTCCTCGATGTCGGCCTTGGCTATCCTGTTGCTAGGGTCGGGCATGGAGCCGTGCCGTTTGGCCTTGGCCTGGAGTTTCCTCAGCAGTTTCCGCTGGCTGGGTATCTGCACGACCTGGTTGTACACCACGCAATCCGTATGGGGAACGCTTGTCAGGAACGAGAAAAGGTCGGTGGCGATGCCGTAGCCGTTGACACCGGCCTGCGTGTAAGGCCTGACCCATGACGGGAGGTTTATCTCGTCAATGTCCACCAGCGGATAGGAACGCACCACGCGGCCGCCCAGCCTCAGGTATTCGTCCGAGGCCTTGAAGTTGGTCATGAAGAACGGGCCGTGGCGGAAGCGGAAGGCCATGAAGCGGTGGCAGTACTCGTCCACCTCGCCTTTTGTCAGCCGCCGGTGACGGATGTGCTTTTCGCTAAGTATATCCTCCGCCTTGCTCACCTTGGAATGGAACTCCAGCCACTTTTTCGGTTCGTACTGCACGAACTGGCTGCGCTGTGCCTCCTGCGTGATGACAAGGAAAGTGCGTATCTCGGTGTACTCCCTTCCCTCGAAGTAGCGGAAATAGCTCCGCGTCAGGAACTCCGCATCTTCCGGCACGTCATGGTGGTAGGCCTGCTTGCAGAAGATGTCCTGCTTCTGCAGGGCATAGCCTTCGCCGAGGGTCTGCACAAGGTTCGAGAGCACGTCCTGAAAACGCAGGTACTGCTCCGCGTCCGTACATAGCTGTTGCACGGGATTGGCCATCTCAAAGATGACCGAAGGCTCGCCCCTGGCGGAAAAGAGGACGACATGGCCGTCCGTATCTTCCAGCCCAGCGTAAAGTCCCTCAAATGCCCGTTTCCTGTTCTTTGCCATCGGTTGCTTTCTGTTTGTTGGTTTTTCAATTTGTTTTTCGGATGTTCTTATAGACGTAGATACCTTTCGCCCGTTTCTTATTGTGCAGCCCGCCACGTTGTTTGACAAATATGACGGCCAGCCCTGCGGCGGCCATCGCCAGCATGGCGATGAAGCCCGCCAGCTTGCCAAGGACTATAGAGAAAACGATGAAGCCCACGAATGACACTCCTATGGCTGCGGCCGCCAATGTGAGGAAACGCCCCCGGATGCCCATGAACTCCAGCGGTTTCTGCAGTCCCTTGAACACGGGGAAACCGTCCTGGTTACTCTTATTATCCTCCATGATTTACGTGAAGAAGAGCGGCATGGCCTCTGACAGCGCAATGAATGCGATACATCCGCCGATGGTCAGCATGATGGTCTTTTTCACGTCCTGGTCGCCGTTCTGTAGGCTTGGTTTAGAGCGCCT
>ULUB01008916.1_pt1 | contig 48305 bp, 35 predicted proteins | sample 1958111 | NCBI WGS metagenome assembly ULUB01 (sample SAMEA4835749, study PRJEB28245) | human gut metagenome | biome: gut microbiome; material: fecal sample | place: Denmark | collected 2008
TCATTGCCCACAGAATGCGTACCGTTGTACAGGCAGATAAGGTCATCGTACTGGATCGTGTCATGCGTTGCCCTCTGATCAGAGCGGGGTATCAATATCGTTTTAATGACAGATCAAAAAAGAATATAGGATAAACAGTGCTAATGTGATAAAGTAGTGATAGAGAACAGCATAGAAAAATCATAAATAAAACAACGAAAAGGAGAAGATAAATGACAGCAGAACAGTTAAAAGAAATCATTTCACAGATGACACTGGAAGAAAAAGCATCTATGTGCTCAGGCGACGACTTCTGGCACACAAAAGCAGTGGAGAGACTCGGCGTTCCGAGAAGTATGGTATCAGATGGCCCTCACGGACTCAGAAAGCAGGATCAGAGCGGAGATCATCTTGGTATTAACGACAGTATCAAGGCAGTCTGCTTCCCGACAGCCTGCGGAACGGCGGCAAGCTTTAACAGAGATCTTCTTTACAGCATGGGACAGACGCTCGGACAGGAATGTCAGGCAGAGGATGTCAGCGTTATTTTAGGGCCTGCTGTCAACATCAAGCGTTCTCCGCTCTGCGGCAGAAACTTTGAATATTATTCAGAAGATCCGTATCTGGCAACAGAGATCGCGACAAGCCAGATCAATGGAGTGCAGAGCAGGCATGTCGGTACTTCCATCAAGCATTTTATGGCAAACAATCAGGAAACAAGACGTATGTCCTCCGATTCCCGGATCGATGAGCGCACCATGCGGGAAATCTATCTGGCAGCTTTTGAAGGTGCGGTAAAGCATGCAAAGCCATGGACAGTGATGTGCTCCTACAACCGGATCAATGGAACATATGCAGCGGAGAACAAGCAGCTCCTGACAGACATCCTGCGTGATGAATGGGGCTTTGACGGTTATGTAGTCAGTGACTGGGGCGCAGTCAACGACAGAGTAGAAGGTGTCAAGGCTGGACTGGATCTGGAAATGCCCGCTTCCCACGGCGTCAATGATGCCCTGATCGTCAAGGCAGTCAGGGAAGGCAGGCTGGATGAGGCAGTGCTGGATAAAGCAGTGGAAAGAATTTTGAATATTGTATACCGTTTTGTGGAAAATCGTGATGAAACGGCTGTATTTGACCGCGACAAGGATCATGAAATGGCAAGAAAGGTAGCAGAGGAGTCCATCGTGCTTCTGAAAAATGATGGCATCCTTCCGCTTTCTGAAACAGACGAGATCGCATTCATCGGTAAATTTGCAAAGAAGCCGAGATTCCAGGGTGGTGGCAGCAGCCACATCAATTCCCATAAGATAGACAGTGCCATGGATATGGTGGCAGGTATGGCAAATATCACGTATGCACAGGGCTACGATGATGCAGAAGATGTGATCGATGAAAAGCTGATCGCAGAAGCAGTGGAAGCTGCGAAAAAAGCAAAGGTAGCAGTCATCTTTGCAGGACTTCCGGATGCATTTGAATCCGAAGGCTTTGACAGAACGCATATGAGAATGCCGGACTGCCAGAATAAACTGATCGAAGAAGTGGCAAAGGTACAGCCGAACACAGTTGTTGTACTGCACAACGGTTCTCCGGTTGAAATGCCATGGGTAAATGACGTAAAGGGCATTCTGGAAGCTTATCTCGGCGGACAGGCAGTCGGCGGTGCGATCGTGGATATCCTGTTCGGACGTGTCAATCCAAGCGCAAAGCTGGCTGAGACATTCCCGCTGAAGCTTTCCGACAATCCGTCCTACCTGTATTACATCGGGGAAGGCGATGTTGTGGAATACAGGGAAGGAATCTTTGTAGGCTATCGTTATTATGACAAGAAGAATATGGATGTGCTGTTCCCGTTCGGACACGGACTGAGCTACACGACCTTTGCGTATTCCAATATGAAGCTGGATAAAGAAAAAATGTACGATACCGACACACTGACGGTTTCCGTTGACGTGACAAATACCGGAAAGATGGCAGGCAAAGAAGTGGTGCAGCTTTATGTGGCCGACAAAGAAAGCACAGTGATCCGTCCTGTCAAAGAACTGAAGGAGTTTGCCAAGATCGAGCTTGCACCGGGCGAGTCAAAAACAGTTACCTTCAGCTTATCCAAGAGAGCATTTGCTTACTTTAACACAGACTTGCATGACTGGCATGTGGAATCAGGCGAGTTTGATATTCTGATCGGACAGTCCTCCAGAAATATTGTCTGCCGGAAAACTGTATATGTAGAGTCTACCGTGGAAGTATTTAAGAAATATCACTTGAATACAACGATCGGCGATATTATGAAGGATCCGCTTGCGAAGCCGTTCCTGAAAGATATTCTGGATGCATGTATCATGAATGATGTGAATACGACAGAAGGAGAAGGTCTTGGCGCGGCGGCAGAAGAGATGCAGGAAGCCATGATGGGCTATCTGCCGGTCAGAGCTGTCATCAGCTTCATGGATGGCACAATGACCCATGAAAAGCTGCAGAGCTACATCGATCAGATGAACGCTTGCCATGCATCGAAGATGCATGACTAAATAACCTGCGCAGCAGGTTATAGCCCGTAACATATATATCCAGTAAATGTGCGACCGGGTAATCTGCGCAGCAGATTATAGCTTGTCCTATATTCCAAATCCCGATAATAACCGGAAGAATGATCGAAAAAATCGATGGTTGTTATCGGGATTTTTGGTTGACTTTTTTACCGGATACGCCTATAATCGTACCTAGCTGGTACATTACATTGACGCGTTAAAGTGTAAGTGTACAATAAGGAGGAGATATATTATGAAGAAGAAAATGCTTTCTGTTCTGCTTGCAGCAGCTATGACAATGTCACTCATCGGTTGCGGTTCTACAGCAGATACAGCAACAGACACTACAGAAACAACAGATACTGCAGATGCAGCTACAGACGCATCTGATGCAAGTACAGACGCTGCAGAAGCTACAGATGCAAGCGCAGATTCAGACAAGACATATACAATTGGTATCTGCCAGCTTGTACAGCATGAAGCGCTGGATGCAGCTACTGAAGGTTTCAAGACAGCTTTAACAGATAAGCTTGGTGACAAGGTTACATTCGACGAGCAGAACGCAGCAGGTGATGCACCTACCTGTTCTACCATCTGTACAACATTCGTTACAAACGACTATGACCTGATCCTCGGTAATGCAACAGCAGCTCTGCAGGCAGCAGTTGCAGCTACAGATACAATCCCGGTACTTGGTACATCTATCACAGACTACGGTACAGCACTTGGTGTAGATGACTGGACAGGTACAACAGGAAAGAACATTTCCGGTACAACAGACCTTGCTCCGCTTGACGGACAGGCAGACTGCATCGCTGAATTATTCCCGGATGCAAAAAATGTAGGTATTTTATACTGCTCATCTGAGCCAAACAGTATTTATCAGTCAACAACGATCAAAGGATATCTGGAAGAGAAAGGTTACACAGTAACAGAGTATACATTCTCTGATTCCAACGACGTTGCAGCAGTTACACAGAGTGCATGCGATAACTCAGATCTGATCTACATCCCGACAGATAACACAGCAGCATCCTGTACAGAAGCGATCAACAACGTAGCAGATCCTGCAGGTGTTCCGATCTTTACGGGTGAGGAAGGTATCGCTAAGGGTTGCGGTGTTGCAACACTTTCCATTAATTACTATGACCTTGGTTATAAGACTGGTGAGATGGCATACGATATTCTTGTAAACGGTGCTGATATTTCCACAATGGAAGTACAGTCCGCTCCGAACTTTACAAAAGAATACATCAAAGACCGTGCTGACAAACTCGGCATTACTGTTCCGGACGGATATACAGAAATTACTGCAGAATAATATCTGATTGGTAAGATATGCAGAGAAAGGGTCGTAGTGACCTTTTCTCTGCTTTTGTAGTGAGGAAAGAAACCAAGCATTGTCGTATATTTGCGAAGCAAATGTACGGCCAAGTAACCTACGTAGTAGGTTACAGAAGGTTTCGCCCGAACGTAATATGTCATGCATCAAAGATGCATGATGCAGACTCGGTCCATCGCCGCAGGCGATTATGAATGGACCGAGGTTCAAGCAGAGAAAATCAAAGAGTGCGAAGCACGTCTGACAGCAAAGCTGGCAGGATTTTCGAGTCTGATGAGGATAGAAACAACCAGGGAGGTAACTATGATTCAATATTTTACATCACTTAACCCGGCGGCATTTGGCAATGCACTTCCGGGCAATGTGGCGCAGGGGCTGATATGGGGTATTATGGCACTCGGCGTGTACATCACATTCCGTCTGCTGGATTTTGCGGATCTGACCGTAGACGGTTCTTTTGCAACAGGCGGTGCGGTGACCGTTATGATGACGATCACAGGACATAACATCTGGATCTCACTTTTATGTGCATCACTGGCAGGACTTTTGGCAGGACTTTGTACAGGACTTTTACATACAAAGCTCGGTATTCCGCCGATCCTTGCAGGTATTCTGACACAGATCGCACTGTACTCTGTGAATCTGAATATCATGGATCGTCATGCCAATCAGGCACTCAGCATTGATAAATACACATTGATCCTGTCTTCCCGTAACCTGACGAAAGCGATTATCGTCGGTCTGCTCTTTTCGGTTGTACTGATCGCGCTTTTATACTGGTATTTCGGTACAGAACAGGGGTCTGCCATCCGTGCGACAGGCTGTAATCCGGCAATGAGTAAAGCACAGGGTATCAATATCGACAATATGAAGCTGATCGGTCTTGCACTTTCCAATGCGATCGTTGCAATGTCCGGCGGACTGCTTTCCCAGTATTCCGGTTTTGCCGATGTCAACATGGGACGTGGTGGTATCGTTATCGGTCTTGCGGCAGTTATCATCGGTGAAGTATTAGGTGATGCGATCCTCGGTAAGCGTATGGACTTCAAGGGACGTCTTACTTTTGTGGTGATCGGCGGTATTATTTACTATATCGTTATCGGTATTGTTCTCTGGTTGAAGATGCCAAGTGAGGATCTGAAGCTGTTTACCGCGATCATCGTAGCAATTTTCCTCGCTGTTCCTTATCTGAAAGGGCAGAGTAAGAGCTCCTTTAAGAAAGCAGGAAAGAAAGCGGCTGCTATGGCAGCAGGCAGTAAGGAGGGGAAATAAATGTTAGAAATCCGTAATGTACATAAAACCTTCAACCTTGGCACCATCAATGAAAAGCATGCGTTAAACGGCGTAGATCTCAAGCTGGACGAGGGCGATTTCGTTACAGTGATCGGCGGAAACGGTGCAGGGAAGTCTACTATGCTGAATGCTGTAGCAGGCACATGGCCGGTAGATGAGGGCTCTATCCTGATCGATGGTGTAGATGTGACGGGGCTTCCTGAATTTAAGCGCGCTACCTTCTTAGGACGTGTATTCCAGGATCCGATGACAGGAACGACCGCAACCATGCAGATCGATGAAAATCTGGCACTGGCTGCAAGACGTGGACAGAAAAGGGGACTCCGCTGGGGTATCACAAAGGCAGAAAAAGAACAGTTTCATGAGCTGTTAAAGGAACTGGATCTGGGACTGGAGGATCGTATGACTTCTAAGGTCGGGTTGCTTTCCGGCGGACAGAGACAGGCAGTTACCCTTCTGATGGCAAGTCTGCAGAAGCCGAAGGTACTGCTTCTGGATGAGCATACAGCAGCGCTGGATCCGAAGACTGCTGCAAAGGTACTTGCCCTGACAGATAAGATCATTACAGAAAACCATCTGACAGCCATGATGGTTACCCACAATATGCGTGATGCGATCGCACACGGCAATCGCCTGATCATGATGAATAACGGTAAGGTGATCTTAAATATCGCAGGCGAAGAAAAGAAAAAGCTGACAGTAGAAGATCTGCTGCAGAAGTTTGAGGAAGTATCCGGTGAAGAATTTGCATCCGACAAAGCGCTTCTCGGGTAGATAAATAAAGCATCCAAACGAAAACAGGAGCGTATGAAGGAAAAACCTTCATACGCTCTTATCTTTAGGGGGTGTCATTATAAGACGTTTTCTCTCCGATCGGTGTACTCCTGAAATGCTTCTGCTGATACTTTTTGGGCGTCATGCCTGTTTTTTTTCTGAAAACATTTGTAAAATAACTCTGATTTGGAAAGCAGAGTATCGTGGCAATTTCTACCGGGGAATATTCCGAATATATCAGCATATTACAGGCAGTTTCCACCTTCTTGTCCGATATATAGGCACTGATCGTCTGCCCGGTTTCAGCCTTGAAAAGACGTGACAGATAGGAAGGATTTAAGCCGACATGATCAGCCAGTGTATCCAGTGTGATACGTGTATGCAGACTTTCGCAGATGTAATCAATGCATTTTGCCACGGGCTGGGAACAGATCTTCTTTTTTCGCAGATTTTTCATTCTGATCGTATAATCCAGACACATTAAAAAATGCAGGTCTGAGATATCCTGTCTGATTTTGCACGTATCTACCTTTTGAATATAAAAATCGCTGATACTGTATGCTTTGGAAAGGGACATACCGCCTTCCATGCAGTAACGGGCTGCCAGTGCTGCTGTAATGGCAAAGTGGTATTTAAAATGCTGCAGCTCGTTTTCGGAAAGTTTTCCCAATCCTTTTTTATCGGTCAGCGGTTCATTGCACAGCTGTTTGATCTTTTCAACATTCCCTTCCCTGATACAGGAATAAAATTCGAGCTCCGGGTTGTATGGAGCATGGATCAGATTCTCTTCCTGCTGGACAAATTCCCGATAAAGCTGTTCTTTTTGTAAATTTTCTTTGGATTTCATAATGCCTCCCACGGTGCAGTTTCTTCTGCCGGAAAACTAGTTGTGTATCTTTTACAGGCTGTATCATCCGGTAACATATCCCTAGTATAGCATATGTCATAAAAACATAAAAGAGGTAAATAAAACGATATATATAAGTCCGGTTAATTGCTATAACTACAGAAAAGACATTACACAATGTCTCGAAACAGCAAAAAATGAAAAAGGAGGAAGTTATGAAGCAATTAAAACGGGGACTTGCATTTTTACTTGTTTTAGTCATGGTCATGGGCTCTATGGGAACAGGGGTTGTGGCAGCACCGAAGGCAAAGACAGGTAAAAAAGCAGCAGTAAAAACAGTAGCAATCACAAAGCCGGATACCAAAACGCTGGTGATGAAGAAAGGGCAGAGTTTTACGCTGAAAGCGAAAGTCACAACGAGCGGAAAAAAAGTATCCAAAGCAGTCAGCTACAAATCTTCAAATGAGAAGATTGTAAAGGTAACGAAAAAGGGAAAGCTGAAAGCGTTGAAAAACGGCAAAGCAACCATTACAGTAACAAGCAAGGCTGACACAAAGAAAAAGGCGACGATCAAGGTTGTCGTAAAAACACCTGTAACAAAGGTGAAGCTTGATCGGAAGGAAATCAGTCTGACAGAAGGGGAAACAGCGGTAGTAAAGGCAACAGTTTCTCCGAAGAAAGCAACGGTTAAGAAGGTTTCCTACAAGAGCAGTAATAAAGCTGTGGCAAAGGTAAACGGTAAGGGAAAAATTACAGCTGTAGCAGAAGGAACAGCAGTGATCACAGTAACTTCCAAGGATGGCAATGCAAAGAAAGCAACCTGTAAGGTCACTGTGAAGAAGGCAGGACAGACATCGGGAGAAACACCGTCCGCAGCACCGAGTCAGGCTCCTACAGCAGCACCCAGTGATAAACCTGCACCGGCACCAAGCGATAAACCTTCAGAAACACCAAAGCCGCAGCCAAGTGAGGAACCGAAACCATCTGAAGATCCGGATCCATATGATCCAAACCAGAAACTGAATCTGCAATTAGATAATTCAGATTCCGATTCCGAGACATATGCAAAGCCATCTGTTCCAACAGTATCGGACAATGAATATACATTGATGTGGTCAGATAATTTTGAAGGCACAGAGCTTAATCGTAAAGACTGGAATGTAGAAACACACGATGCAGGCTGGGTAAATGCAGAGTCACAGGCTTATGTTGATGATGAGAAGAATATTTATGTAGAAGACGGAAATCTGATCTTAAGACCGATCCGTCAGAAAAATGCAGATGGCACCGAAACGATCACATCCGGTCGTGTCAATACACAGGGCAAGCATGATTTTACATATGGCTTATTTGAAGTAAGAGCAAAGGTTCCGACAGGTAAAGGTTTCCTGCCGGCGTTCTGGATGATGCCAACGGACGAAAACTTATATGGTCAGTGGCCAAGATGCGGTGAAATCGATGCCATGGAGGTCATGGGACAGGAAAATAATAAATTATACGGAACAATCCACTATGGTAATCCACATAGTGAAAAACAGGGCACTTATACACTGAAAAACGGGAACTTTACAGATGAATACCATACGTTTGCATGCGATTGGGAACCGGGTAAGATCACATGGTATGTAGACGGTGTGAAATATCATGAAGCAGATGACTGGTATTCTACAACAGAAGGACAGGGAACGGTTGCATATCCGGCTCCGTTTGATCAGCCGTTTTACGCAATTTTAAATCTGGCAGTTGGTGGATCATGGGTTGGATATCCAGATGAAAATACGAAGATCAATTCTTCAGCATACATCATTGATTATGTAAAGATCTTCCAGAAAGATAGTTATGATGAAGATGTACAGGCACCTGAAAAAGAGCCGGATGTGTTCAAAGAACCTGATGCAGACGGAAATTATATCACAAATGGTGATTTTGCAAAGGACGAAGCACTGGACGGAACGGAAAACTGGCAGTTTCTGACAACACTCGGCGGAGATGCAGCAGCTGTGATCAAGAATGGAGAAATGGTGATCACGACAAAGGATCAGGGAACGGTTGACTATTCCGTACAGCTGGTACAGCCGAAGCTTCCGGCAAAACAGGGATACACCTATGAGGTAACATTTGATGCATATGCATCTGCCGACAGAGCGGTTGGTATTGCAGTAAAAGCACCTGACCGCAGTTATAAGGCTTATCTGGAAGATAGTGTAAATGTCACAACAAAAAAACAGACATATACGCTTACCTACAAAATGGATGACGCAGATGATGCAAACAGCCGTCTGGAATTCAACATGGGTGCGAAGAACTCAACTGCAACGCTGTATCTGAGCAATGTAAAAGTAAAAGTGAAAAAAGCACCGACACAGGAAGAACTGGATCAGTATGCTGCAAAGAAGGTGCTGACAGACGGTAACTGTATTTATAACGGCAAATTCCAGGAAGGAACAGGCCGCCTTGCATACTGGGATGTCAAGAAGACGGAGGGTGCACAGGTTTCTGTTACAAAGCTGGCAGATGGAAGACGTTTAAAGGTGGTTGGCGCAAAAGGCGGACAGCCTGAAGATGTTACGATCAGTCAGAATGCACTTCCGATTGCAGAAGGAACAGATTACATTCTCAGTTTTGAAGCGCAGGCTGATAAAGCAGCCACAATTCAGTATACGATCGGTGGCATGACAAAATCTGTTGATGTTACAGCAGAAAAGGTAAAATATACACAGAAATTCAGCAAAGAGGAAATAAGCAGTTTTGCAGATAAGGATTTTGCTTTCCTCTTAGGAAACGTCGGAGAAATTTACATTGATAATGTACGCTTTGAAGAAGATGCTCTCATCATGAATGGTAAATTCAATGCGGGAACATCAGGATTTGAGGTTTATGTAGACGGTTCCGCTTCCGCATCATATGTAGTAGACAGTCAGTCGGAAGATAATGCACTTGATCTGGACATTAAAAATACAGGTGATGCAGAGTGGAAGATCCAGGTCAAACAAGGAAGCGTTACTTTGGAAGAAGATCAGTGGTACACCTTATCCTTTGACATCCGTTCCGGCATGGAACGTTCTATCCAGTATGCTATCCAGAGAGATGGCTCTGTACATAAAGATGTAAATGGTAAGGAAGACTGGACACCATATGTACAGGAAACGGTTAAGCTGGGTGCATCCACAAAGGATTATACAACGGTAACAAAGACATTCCAGATGATGCAGGGAACAGATACAGGCAGTATTTTCAATATTGCACTCGGTGGAGGCAGCAATACAACACAGCACAGAGTATGTATTGACAATATCTCTCTTGTAAAAACAGAAGCTCCAAAGGAAGAGGAAGAACCGGAAGGAACAAACCTGTTAAAGAACGGTGATTTTTCGGACGGAGAGGAAGGCTGGTCAGGTGAGGTTATCAGTCCTGCAGAGGGAAAATGGGATTTTACAGAGAAAAATGCAACGGTGACAACTACAAACGCAGGAACCGCAGCGTGGAATGTAAACCTGAAACAGAAAAATGTAACCTTGAAAAAAGGTGCTGTATATGAAGTCAAAGCAACGCTCACTTCTGATGTTGACAGAACTGCAGAGTTTGCATGTATGGACAGCGGCAGCTCAAACTGGTATGTACAGGATGAGGTTAATCTTATTACTTTAAAGGCAAATGAGCCGACTAAGGTTACTTTTAAGGTCGGTGTCGGTGATGGAAAAACGGATAACGGTGCATATATTGGATTTAACTTAGGTAAGATTTCTGAAGATACACCGGATGCATCTGTTATTATGATCGATGATGTCAGCATGATTAAGATCAGCGGTGAAGATTCCGGAGACGCTGAAGAACCGGAAGAACCTGGAAAACCAAGTGTTTCTGGCAATAATATCCTTAGGGATTCCGAATTTGAAAACGGAAACTGGCATGGTGACTGGGGATTATATTCTACGGATGATAAGGAAGTGAAGATCGAAAACGGTTCCGCAGTCGCAGACCTCAAGAGTGTGGGAACAGATCCGTGGTCAGCACAGCTGAAGCAGGAGAACATTGCATTTGAAGCAGGCGCAAAATATATTTTAAAGATGACTGTAAATGCAGAAGTATCAAGAATCATTAATGTACAGTTCAATACAAGCACAGATGGTTATATTGCAGGTACAGATATTAAACTGACTGAAGGCGATAATGTAATTAAACAAGAGATTACAGTAGAAGCTGATAAAAAGACTGTCGAAGACGGCATTTTCAAGATCAACCTTGGAAAAATAGATCAGGATACTCCTGCAGGAAAACTTGTGTTTTATAATGTGACTTTAGTGAAAGTAAATAAAGAAAATTAAATAAGGCTACTTCCATTTCACTTATACATTACATAAGAAAGCCCTCCGGCGTTTGCCGGAGGGCTTTCTATGCATATCAGAGGATGTTTTATTCCTTTTCCTGTTTTTTTTGCAAAGCAGCTTCCACAAATCCCTTAAAGAGAGGATGCGGTCTGTTTGGTCTTGACTTAAATTCGGGATGTGCCTGCGTAGCGATAAAGAACGGATGGGATGGCAGCTCGCACATTTCCACGATACGTCCGTCCGGTGAAAGACCGGAAAGCTTCAGCCCCTTTTCTGTCAGGGCTGCGCGGTAGTCATTGTTGACTTCATAGCGGTGTCTGTGTCTTTCGTGGATCGTTTCCTTACCGTATAAGCGGTAAGCCAGAGAATCCGGATTGAGGACACATGGATAAGAACCAAGTCTTAAGGTACCGCCAATATCCTCGACACCGTTCTGGTCAGGCATCAGGGCAATGACCGGATGGGTTGTGGCAGGATCCATTTCAATGCTGTGTGCATCGTGGTATCCGACAACATTTCTTGCAAATTCCACAATTGTCAGCTGCATACCGAGGCAGAGACCGAGGAATGGGACCTTGTTTTCACGGGCAAATTCGATCGAGGTGATCATGCCTTCGATACCGCGGTCACCAAAACCGCCCGGAACAATAATGCCGTCTGTATCACCGAGTGTTTCTTTTACATTGGCAGGTGTTACCAGCTCGGAATCCACCCACTTGATATCTACGGTTGTGTTAATGAAAATACCGCCGTGCTTTAATGCTTCCACAACACTGAGGTAAGCATCATGCAGCTGGATGTATTTGCCGACAAGTGCGATCTTCACTTCGTGCTTCGGACTGCGGAGCTGCGCTACCATATGTTCCCAGTCGGAAAGATCCGGCTCCGGGCAGTCAAGCTTTAAGCAGTCACATGCAACCTGTGCAAGACGTTCTTTTTCCATGGCAAGCGGTGCTTCGTACAGATATTCCACATCCAGATTCTGCAGTACATGACTGTTCGGTACATTACAGAATAAAGCGATTTTGTCCTTGATCTGCTGGTCGAGCGGATGCTCGCTTCTGCAGACAATAATATCAGGCTGGATTCCCATGCCCTGCAGCTCCTTGACACTTGCCTGTGTCGGCTTTGTTTTCATTTCCTGGGAAGCGGAGAGCCATGGGATCAGTGTGACATGGATCAAAATGGCATTTTCGTGTCCGACTTCGTGCTGGAACTGACGGATGGATTCTAAGAATGGCTGGCTTTCGATATCACCAACCGTACCACCGACTTCGATAATGGCGATCCGTGTTTCCTCATCGGTGAAGTTGCGGTAAAAACGGCTCTTGATCTCGTTGGTGATATGCGGAATGACCTGTACGGTACCGCCGCCGTAATCGCCGCGGCGTTCCTTCTGCAAAACGCTCCAGTATACCTTTCCGGTCGTGACGTTGGAGTTTTTATCCAGACTTTCATCGATAAAACGCTCATAGTGTCCAAGGTCAAGGTCTGTTTCCACGCCATCATCTGTTACAAAAACTTCACCGTGCTGGATCGGATTCATTGTGCCCGGATCGATATTGATATAAGGATCAAATTTTTGCATCGTTACTTTGTAGCCGCGTGCTTTCAAAAGACGGCCGAGGGATGCAGCGGTAATGCCTTTTCCGAGACCGGAAACAACACCGCCTGTTACAAATACGTATTTTACTGCCATTTCTTTTTCCTCCTGTAATAAATAAAAAAGAGCGAAACTGCCCCCAAGGGGAGCACCTTCGCTCAAAATGTTACGATATCTACTCGTTGATGGTGCCATATTTCCTGCACACATTTCATCATAGCATATATTTACCGATGATACAACTTCTGTGATTCATAATTTGGCTCGCAGGTTACATTAATGCCGAGTTTTCTGAGAACATTCATATCTACCTGTGAAAGGATCACGCTGGAATGGAACTCTGTCCCGGCGAGATTCTGCAGCTGGTCGATCGCTTCCTTTGCTGTTTCATCCGTTGCTGCGCAGATGGAAAGGGCGATCAGCACTTCGTCTGTATGGAGGCGTGGGTTTTTACTGTGCAGATGTCTTGTTTTCAGATTCTGGATCGGTTCGATGATCGTCGGAGAGATCAGCTGCACATCGTCTGCAATACCGGCAAGTGATTTTAATGCGTTTAACAGCATGGCACTTGTGGCACCTAAAAGCTCACTTGTCTTTCCTGTAATGATGCGGCCGTCCGCAAGCTGGATCGCTGCTGCCGGATCGCCCGTTGTCTCTGCTTTGATCTTGGCTGCGCTGACAACCGGTCTGTCTTCTATGGAAGTGCCGGCCTGCTTCATCAGAAGCTCCAGCTTCAGCTTCTGCTCGTTATCTGCCGTTCCCTGACGGATCTGGCAGAGCGTGTTGTAATATCTGCGGATGATCTCCTGTTTGGAGGCCTCTTTTGTCACTTCATCGTCGATGATGCCATAGCCTGCCATATTGACACCCATATCTGTCGGGGATTTATACGGACAGCTTCCCATGATCTTTTCAAACATGGCTTCCAGAACCGGGAAGATCTCTACATCACGGTTGTAGTTGATCGTTGTCTCACCATATGCTTCCAGATGGAACGGATCGATCATGTTGACGTCGTTCAGATCTGCTGTTGCTGCTTCGTATGCGAGATTGACAGGGTGCTTTAATGGCAGATTCCAGATCGGGAATGTCTCATATTTGGCATAGCCTGCCTTGATGCCTCTCTTATATTCGTGATACAGCTGGGAAAGACAGGTTGCCATTTTTCCGCTGCCCGGTCCTGGTGCTGTGATAACAACAAGAGAGCGGCTTGTTTCAATATATTCATTTTTTCCGTAGCCTTCATCACTTACGATATAAGGAATATCGGACGGATATCCGGCGATCGGATAATGCCTGAACACTTTTAAACCGAGCGATTCAAGCTTTTTCTGATAGGCGACTGCACTGGGCTGACCGTTAAAACGAGTCAGGCAGACACTGCCGACATAAAGGCCGTATCCGCGGAATGCGTCGATCAGTCTTAATACGTCCAGATCATAGGTGATACCGAGGTCACCTCTGACTTTGTTTTTTTCAATATCCTCTGCGTTGATAACGATGACGATCTCTGCCTGATCCTTAAGCTGTACGAGCATATTGATCTTGCTGTCCGGCTTGAAGCCCGGCAGAACCCGGGAGGCATGATAATCGTCAAAAAGCTTGCCGCCGAATTCGAGGTAAAGCTTACCGCCGAACGCTGCAATACGTTCCTTGATCTTTTCGGACTGCAGACGAAGATATTTTTCATTATCAAATCCGATTTTTGTCATAAAAACCTGTTTCCCTTCTTATTTGAAATATACCGTTTCTATATACATGCGTTGTGCGTTTTATAACACGAACAATACTTTTCTATGATACAAAAAAAGCTTTTCAAAATCAATATGAAAATCAGGTAAAAAATGGGGGATTTTATAAATCTTTCATAACTGGTCACAAGTATTTCACAGAAAGCGTATTGATTTTGGTATTTTTAATCTATATAATGATAGAAGGCTTTTAATAAGCCGGACGAGGAGAACATTATGGATAATCAGAATTACCAGGGACCGCAGAACAATGGTGGGAATGGAAATAATAACGGAAACGGTGGAAATGATCAGAAAGGACCGCAGAAAAGACAGAGCTTTATGCTTCTTCTGGTGGCAGCGCTGATCACACTGCTTTCCATGAGCTTTTTGATGAATTCTGTATCAAACAGCTCCAGCAAGGAAATCACATATGATGAATTTCTGCAGATGGTAGAGGATGGCAAGGTAGACAGTGTCCTCATCAAGAGTGATAAGCTTGTGATCACGCCAAAGCAGGACAAGGCACAGGAAAAGACGGAAAGCAGCAGAAATCCGTTTGCACTTTACGGTGGATATGACAGTCAGCCGGAGATCAAATATTATACGGGTATTGTGGAGGATGATACCCTGCCTGCATTTTTAAATAAGTATGATGTCACCTACAGTAAGGAGATCCCGGACAATTCAAGCTGGATCTTATCGATCCTGCTGACCTATGTCCTGCCGATCGTGATCCTTTGGGTACTGCTCAGCTTCCTGTTCCGCAAGATGTCGGGCGGCGGAATGATGGGCGGTGTCGGCAAGTCGAATGCCAAAGTATATGTCCAGAAAGAAACAGGTGTTACCTTCAAGGATGTGGCGGGTGAAGATGAAGCCAAGGAATCCCTGCAGGAGGTGGTGGACTTTCTGCACAACCCGGGCAAATATACAAAGATCGGTGCAAAGCTTCCGAAGGGTGCGCTTCTGGTGGGACCTCCCGGAACCGGTAAAACACTGCTGGCTAAGGCAGTTGCGGGAGAAGCACATGTACCGTTTTTCTCACTGGCAGGCTCCGATTTTATCGAGCTGTATGTCGGTGTCGGTGCTTCCCGTGTCAGAGACTTATTTAAGGAAGCAACAAAGAATGCGCCATGCATTATTTTTATCGATGAAATAGATGCAATCGGCCGGAGCCGTGACAGCAAGTACGGCGGCGGTAATGAAGAGCGTGAGCAGACACTGAACCAGCTGCTTTCCGAAATGGACGGTTTCGACAGCTCCAAGGGTATTCTGATCCTGGGTGCAACAAACAGACCGGAAATTCTGGATAAGGCGCTGCTCAGACCGGGCCGGTTTGACAGACGTATCATTGTAGATAAGCCGGATCTGAAAGGCCGTGTCGATATCTTAAAGGTACATTCCAAGGATGTCAGCATGGATGAATCCGTGGATCTGCAGGAGATCGCACTCGCAACGTCAGGAGCAGTCGGTTCCGATCTTGCCAATATGATCAACGAAGCAGCCATCAATGCAGTTAAGAACGGCCGTAAGGCTGTCTGCCAGAAGGATCTGTTTGACGCAGTCGAGGTTGTACTGGTCGGAAAAGAAAAGAAAGACCGCATCATGAGCAAGGAAGAAAGACGGATCGTATCTTACCACGAAGTAGGACATGCCCTGATCGCAGCCCTGCAGAAAAACGCAGAGCCGGTACAGAAGATCACGATCGTTCCGCGTACCATGGGTGCGCTTGGCTATGTGATGCAGGTTCCGGAAGAAGAAAAATATCTGAATTCCAAAGCAGAGCTGCATGATATGATCGTCGGGCTTCTTGGTGGACGCGCGGCAGAAGAAATCGTATTCGACACCGTTACAACAGGTGCTTCCAATGATATTGAGCGGGCAACCAACATTGCAAGAGCCATGGTAACCCAGTATGGTATGAGCAAGCGTTTCGGTCTGATGGGACTGGCAACGACAGAAAGCCAGTATCTGGATCAAACAACAGCTATGAACTGTTCCGATGTGACGGCTGCGGCTGTGGATGAAGAAGTGATGAAGATCCTGAAAAACTGCTACAAGGAAGCAAAAAAGATGCTGACGGAAAACAGAGCAGTTATGGATAAGATCGCTGCACATCTGATTGAGCAGGAGACGATCACCGGTAAGGAATTTATGAAGATCTATCGGAAGGAAAAGGGACTTCCTGAACCGGAAGAGAAGGAAGATAAAAAAGACGACATGGAAAAAACAGGATTTGCCGCAAAGCTGGAGGCAGAAGCTGAAGCCGAAAAGAAAACAGTTGAAAAGCATGTCACAGTGATCAAAGCACCGGATACAGACCCTGCATCTGAGATGAAAAATGATACAGAGCCTGCCCCTGAGGCAGAGAAGGATGCACCTGAAGCCGGAGACGCAGTGAAAGAGCCGGAACAGAAACAGGAGCGGATAGAAGATACAAATTCCGAATCATAAAAATAGGGACGAAGAGAGAAATCCGCTTTGCGGATTCCTCTCTTGTTTTATAATGTCATGCATCATGCATCGAAGATGCATGATGCAGCTCCGGCTCATCACCGCAGGTGATTAAAATATTGGATAGGACAGAAAACGGAGAAAGGAGACAGATCATGTTTTGTATCGAGGAGGAACTGAAAAAACTTCCCCATTCGCCCGGCGTTTATATCATGCATGATAAGGCAGACACCATTATATATGTAGGAAAAGCGATCGATCTGAACAGACGTGTGCACTCTTATTTTCGGACGAGTACGAAAAAAACGGCAAAGATCCGGAAAATGGTCAGTCTCATCGACCATTTTGAATATATCCTGACCGATTCGGAGCTGGAGGCTCTGGTACTGGAAAATAACCTGATCAAGGAACACCGTCCCAAATACAATACGATGCTGAAGGATGACAAGACGTATCCTTATATTAAGGTAACGCTTGGAGAGGAATATCCGAGGGTTCTTTTTTCACGTCTGATGAAGAAGGACAAGTCCAGATATTTCGGGCCTTTTACAAGTGCGTCCAGCGTCAAGGACACGATCGAACTGATCTGTAAGCTGTACAAGATCCGTACCTGTAACCGCCAGATCCGACAGCCGGAAGAAATTACCGGACAGAATGAGACAACTTCAAATATAGAAAAAAAAGCCGTGCAGGACAGGGCGTGCTTGAATTATCACATGAAGCAGTGTGATGCACCGTGTATGGGTTATATCAGCAAGGAAGAATATGCGCAGAATGTGAAAAAAGCAGTGGATTTCCTGAACGGGGATTATCATGGCGTTTTAAAAGAACTGGAGCAGAAGATGGAAGAAGCCTCCGGGCAGATGGAGTTTGAGGAGGCGATCCGTTACCGGGATCTGCGAAACAGCGTACTGGCTGTGGCGCAGAAGCAGAAGATCACGGACAGCAACGGAGAAGACAAAGATGTGATCGCCCTGGCAAAAGACGAGAAGGATGCGGTTGTACAGGTGTTCTTTGTCAGAGACGGCCGCCTGATCGGGCGCGAGCATTATTACATGATGCATGTGGCAGACCAGACAGAGGAAGAGATCACGGGCAGTTTTGTAAAACAGTTTTATGCGGGAACGCCTTATCTGCCGAAAACGATCATGCTGCAGTGCGAAATATCTGATATGCCGCTTCTTGAAGAATGGCTGAGCGGACGGAAAGGCTCTAAGGTGCGTTTTGTGGTACCGAAGATCGGAACAAAGGAGAAGCTGGTCGAGCTTGCGGCAAGAAATGCCGCGCTTGTCCTTTCGCAGGACAAAGAGCGGATCCGCCGTGAGGAAGAACGGACGACGGGCGCAGTTGCGGAGATCGCGAAGCTGATCGGCCTTACGCAGGTCAACAGGATCGAGGCATTCGATATTTCAAACATCAGCGGCTTTGAATCAGTCGGATCCATGATCGTATTTGAGGGCGGAAAGCCGAGAAGAAGCGATTATCGTAAATTTAAGATCAAAACAGTGGAAGGACCGAACGATTATGCCAGCATGCATGAGGTGCTGACCAGGCGTTTCACGCACGGACTTACCGAAAAGGCGGAAAATAAGGAAAAAGAAAAGGATGATGTTTATGGCAGTTTTACCAAGTTCCCGGATCTGCTTCTGATGGACGGCGGACGTGGTCAGGTCAATATCGCAAAGGAAGTGCTTGAGGAGCTGCATCTGTCCATTCCGGTCTGTGGTATGGTAAAGGATGATCATCACCGGACCAGGGGGCTGTATTATGAAGGTGTGGAACAGCCGATCGATCCGCATTCCGAGGGATTTAAGCTGATCACAAGAGTGCAGGATGAAGCGCACCGGTTTGCGATCGAGTATCACAGATCACTGCGCCGCAAGACAAATGTCCGATCCGTTCTGGATGAGATCAAGGGCGTCGGCCCTGCCCGCAGAAAAGCACTCATGCGTCATTTTGACTCTCTTTCCGAGATCAAAAACGCTTCCGTGGAGCAGCTTTTGGAGATCCCGGAGATCAACGAATCCTGCGCACAGGAGATTTATGGATTTTTTCATAAGGAAAACGGATAAAAAGTTGTAGACCTATTTTATTTATGTTACACTAGTAAAGATGTAGCGTTATATTGGGAAACGCGATATTTGTACGGAAAAGTGCATAAATATAATAGTGAGATAAGGAGCGGGGTTATGGCAAGTGTAAGTTTAAGCAGAATTATTGAAAAATTCAAGCTGGAGAATCTGACACCCGAGATCGAAACAAAGGGGATCAAGATTACTCAGCCGGATATCAACAGACCGGCGCTGCAGCTTGCAGGTTATTTTGAGCATTACGAGGCAACACGTCTGCAGATCATTGGATTTGTGGAATATACCTATATGAACAGCCTGACGGAAGAGCGGAAGGAAGAGATTTTTGAAAAACTGTTATCCAATCCGATCCCGGTTATCGTGTTCTGCAGAGAACTGCAGCCGGATCCGCTGTTTCTGAAAAAAGCGGTTGAACACAAGATCCCGCTGTTAATGACAAAGAAAGCAACCTCTGCTTTTACGGCAGAAGTGATCCGCTGGCTGAATGTAAAGCTGGCACCGTGTATTTCCGTACACGGCGTACTGGTGGATGTCTACGGTGAAGGCGTTCTCATCACAGGTGAGAGCGGAATCGGTAAATCAGAGGCGGCACTGGAGCTGATCAAGCGTGGACATCGTCTTGTTACGGATGACGTAGTAGAGATCCGCAAGGTAAGTGATGATACACTGATCGGATCCGCTCCGGATATTACAAAGCATTTCATCGAGCTGCGCGGTATCGGTATTATCGATGTCAAGACACTGTTCGGTGTTTCCAGCGTAAAGGATACGGGAAATATCGATCTGGTCATCCGTCTGGAAGACTGGAGCAAGGATAAAGAATATGATCGTCTTGGTCTGGAAGAGGAATATGTGGATTATCTCGGCAATAAGATCGCAAGCCATACCATTCCGATCCGTCCGGGACGTAATCTGGCACTGATCTGCGAGTCTGCAGCAGTCAACCACAGACAGAAAAAGATGGGCTATAATGCAGCACAGGAGCTTTATAAGCGTGTACAGGAATCGCTTTCAAAGCGCCGTGATGAAGATGAAGAATAGGAAAGTGTAAAAATAAAAGGAGTATACAGAAGAATGAAAAAATATTGTTTTGGAGTAGATGTCGGCGGTACAACGATCAAAATGGGATTCTTTGATACAGAGGGCAATGTCCTTGATAAATGGGAGATCCCGACACGTACGGAAAACGGCGGAGAAAATGTTCTGCCGGATATTGCAAAGGCAGTTAAAGATAAGCTGGCTGAGAAACAGATCGATAAAGAAGAAGTTTCGGGAATCGGTGTTGGTGTACCGGGCCCGGTAGACAGCAAGGGTGTCGTATATAAATGTGTCAACCTCGGCTGGGGTATTTTCAATGTAAATGAAAAACTGGAAGACCTGACAGGCATTTCCGTAAAAGCCGGAAATGATGCCAATGTAGCAGCGCTCGGAGAAATGTGGAAGGGTGGCGGCCAGGGCTTTCATACACTGGTTGTTGTCACACTCGGTACCGGCGTTGGCGGTGGTATCATCTTAGACGGCCAGATGCTGACAGGTGCAAAAGGTGCAGGCGGTGAGATCGGTCATATCCATATGAATGACGCGGAGCCGGATGAATGTGGCTGTGGCAATCATGGCTGCTTAGAGCAGTACGCATCCGCAACAGGTGTGGTACGTCTGGCAAAGCGTGCGCTTGCAAAAGCAACGGAAAAGACCGTTTTAAATGCAGATACCGTAACAGCAAAGGATGTCTGGGACGCAGTAAAAGAGGGCGATCCTGTTGCACTGCAGGTGGCAGAGCAGTTTGGTAAATATCTTGGTGAAGGACTTGCGATCGTAGCAGATGTTATCAATCCGGAAGCATTCGTTATCGGTGGCGGCGTATCCAAAGCAGGAGAGGTACTCCTTTCCTATATCGAGAAAAACTATACAAAGACCGTATTCCATGCAAGCAGAGACGTGAAGTTCACACTTGCAACACTCGGCAATGATGCAGGTATCTACGGCGCAGCGAAGTTAGTATTATAATTGTCATGAGGAGGGGCCCACGAAGTGGGAGGAGCCCTGATGACTAAATAACATGGAACATGTTATAGAAATGATGTCAGGGTCAAAAGGTCTAACCCCATGTGGGAGTGCAAAGCACGGAACAATCCGTATGACATCTTTCGACAATCATATAAATAATTTAGTAGGTGAATAATTTGAATCAGGCTTTACTGGAGTTTATCAGGGAAACGGTAACCCCGGAAAATATGAAGCTGCAGGAGCCCATGGCAGCCCATACAACATTTCGTACGGGCGGTGAGGCAGCAGTGTTTGTGGAAGTGCCCGGAAAGCAGCAGCTTACGCAGCTTGTACAGTATATGGCAAAAATCTCACAGGAGTTTTTTGTACTTGGAAAAGGCAGCAATCTGCTTGTAGGAGATAAAGGGTATCCGGGGATTGTGCTGAACCTTGGAAAACGATTTGCCCGGATCGAGGTAGAGGGCAATATCATCCGTGCGGAGGCGGGGGCTTCGCTGCCACAGGTGGCAGTTACGGCCATGCAGCACGGGCTCAGCGGTCTGGAATTTGCAGCAGGTATTCCGGGCAGTATCGGCGGTGCGATCGTTATGAATGCGGGCGCATATGACGGAGAAATGAAGCAGGTAACGAAATGTGTTACCGTTTTGAATCAGATGGGAGAAGAAATGGTTCTGGACTGCGATACGATGGAATTCGGATACCGCACCAGTATCATCAAAAACCGACCGTTTGTTGTAGAAGAAGTGGAATTGCAGCTTACAAAAGGTGATCCTGCCGAGATCAAGGCAAAAATGGATGAGTTTAACGGCCGCAGAAAAGAAAAACAGCCGCTGGAATATCCGAGCGCGGGAAGCACCTTTAAAAGACCGGAAGGCTATTTTGCCGGAAAACTGATCATGGATGCGGGTCTGCGAGGATTCCGGATCGGTGGTGCACAGGTATCGGAAAAACATTGCGGCTTCGTGATCAATGTCGGAAATGCATCTTCAGCAGATGTCAGGGAAGTAATTGATGAAGTGAGAGAACGTGTGAAACAGCAGTTTGGCGTTACATTAGAGCCTGAAGTTGTATTTTTGGGAGAATTTTAACTGCTGTAAGGAGGTAATATGCGGCTTGTAATCGTAACAGGTATGAGCGGAAGCGGAAAGCAGACAGCGATGAAGCTTTTGGAAGACGCCGGATACTACTGCGTGGATAATCTGCCGGTACCGCTTGTACCAACGTTTGCAGAACTGATCGTACAGCCCGGCAGTGAGATCGAAAAGGCAGCGGTCGGACTTGATATCCGATCCGATCAGGCATTCGGGGATATCATGAAGGCATTGTCCCAGCTGACAGAGCGAGGTATCGCATATGAAGTTCTGTTCATGGATGCAGATGATTCCACCCTTTTAAAACGCTATAAAGAGAGCCGCCGGATGCATCCGATCGATGGAAACGGTGCGATCGAAGAAAGCATTTTAAAGGAACGCAGTATATTAAAGGAAATACGGGACAAGGCAGATTATGTGATCGATACCTCTTCCCTTCTGACAAGAGAACTGAAGGAAGAACTGGATCGCATATTTGTCCGGAATGAGGCATATAATAGCCTCATGATCACGATCATGTCCTTCGGTTTTAAGAATGGGATCCCGCTGGATGCAGATCTGGTGTTTGATGTCCGTTTTTTACCGAATCCATTCTATATTGATGAACTAAAGAAGAAAACAGGAAACGATAAAGAAGTATATGACTATGTCATGTCTTTTGCGGAGGCAGGTCTTTTCTTGGATAAGCTCACGGATATGCTTGCATTTCTGATTCCGAATTATGTGAAAGAGGGGAAATACCGTCTGGTGATCGGGATTGGCTGTACAGGCGGCAAGCATCGGAGCGTGACTCTTGCAAATGCATTGTATAAGCGCATGAAGGATCATGGAAATTACGGGCTTACACTTGTGCATAAAGACGTTGACAGATTGAAATGATAAAGAGGTGCGGTATGTCATTTTCCGGACAGATCAAGGAAGAACTGGCACAGGTTATCAGTTCTCCAAGACATTGTCAGCTGGCGGAGCTGGCAGCACTGGTACAGTTTTGCGGGCATATAGAAGAGGATGGGTCACTGCTCGTGCAGTCGGAAAATCCGCTTGTGATCAGAAAATGCTTTACATTACTGAAAAAAACATTTAAGATAGAAGCTGTTGCGAAAAGTCAGATGCAGACACAAAATTACAGGCTTTTCGTGACAGGAGAGGATGCGTTCAGGGTATTGGAGGCATTGAAGATCTGCGATACGGCAGGGCATTTGATGATGAGACATTTGACAGATCCTGTTCTGATCAAAAACAGCTGCTGCAAAAGAGCTTATCTGCGAGGCTGCTATATGGCAGTGGGATCCATGAGCGATCCGTACAAGTCCTATCATCTGGAGCTCGTCTGCGGCTTACAGGCGCAGGCAGAGCAGCTTTTAAAAATATTGCATGATTTTTCATTAGATGCTAAAATGATAATTCGTAAGAAATATTATGTAGTATACATGAAGGAAGGAGAAAATATTGCGGATTTTCTAAATATCACGGAAGCGCACAAAGCATTGATGGAATTTGAGAATACGCGTATTTATAAAGGTATGCGCAACATGGTGAACCGTAAGGTGAACTGTGAGGCCGCCAACATCACAAAGACGGTGAATGCTGCGACAAGGCAGGTAGAAGATATCAGACTGATCCGGGAAAAAATGGGGCTGGAAGGTCTGCCGGAGCCGCTGCGCCAGATGGCATATGTCCGCCTTGAAAATCCACAGGCGTCTTTGGGGGAGCTTGGAAAGCTGCTGGATCCACCGGTGGGCAAATCGGGAGTAAATCACAGATTGAGAAAATTGGGGGAGCTTGCAAAGGAACTGAAAGTTAAGTAGGAGGAATCTCAAAATGATTGAAAGAACAATGAAGATTGAGCTTGAAAACGGGCTTGAGGCAAGACCTGTTGCAGTGCTTGTACAGAAGGCAAGCATGCATGACAGCACTATTTACATTCATGCAGAAGGTAAAAAAGTCAATGCAAAAAGTATTATGGGAATGATGAGTCTGGGGCTCGACATGGGCGAAGAGGTTACAGTCGTTGCAGATGGCACAGATGAGCAGGATGCAGTCGACAGCATTGAAAAGTATCTGAGTGGACAGGAATAATCTTTCAGACATTGCAGGCAAGGGACACGGATACGTGTCCCTTTTGTGTAATAGGAACTTTGTTCCTATTACACAAAAACGCTCCGCGGGGATGCGCACTGCGGCGTACAATGTAGATGTCGCTAGCGACCGCCGCAGGCGCAAGAATGTGCCAGGGCACATTCTTTGTTCTAGTGAGGTAAGGAAATCAAGCATTGTCACATATTTGCGCAGCAAATGTGCGACTAAATAACCTGCACAGCAGGTTATAGAATATTTCAACCGAGCGTACAATGTCATGCATCAAAGATGCATGATGTAGCCCCAGCCCATCACCGCAGGTGATTATGCATGGGCTGGGGTTCACGGAGAGAAAAACAGAAGCAGCATAGCTGCGCCGCTACGAAGTAGCGGAATTTTCGAGTAAAAACACACTTTGTAACTGATTTTGATGCCAGGGCACATTACAAAGGAGACAGTATATGGACAAGAAAATGCTTTTTATTTATAATCCACACGCTGGAAAAGCTGCGATCCGCAGCAATTTACTGGATATCATTGATATTTTTGCAAAAGCAGAATATGAGGTGACAGCATATCCGACCCGGCAAAGAGGTGATGCAGTCCGCGCCACACTTGAAAAAGCTGGAAAATATGATCTTGTTGTATGCAGCGGCGGAGACGGAACGCTGGATGAAGTGGTGGAAGGCATGATGAAGCGGACTGACCGCGTCCCTATCGGTTATGTACCGGCGGGAACGACAAACGACTTTGCACGCAGTCTGCATATTCCAAGCAATATGATCCGGGCAGCGGAAATGATCGTGCAGGAAAAGGAATACGCCTGTGACATCGGTTCGTTTAATGAGGACAGCTTTGTATATATTGCGGCGTTTGGTCTCTTTACAGATGTTTCTTATGAAACAGACCAACAGGTGAAAAACGTGCTGGGACATCTGGCCTATGTGCTGGAGGGAGCAAGAAGACTGAATAAATACCCATCCTACCACCTGAGGGTAACGAGCAACGGAACGACGATCGAAGAAGATTTCATGTATGGCATGGTCACAAACTCCGTTTCGGTCGGCGGTTTTAAAAACATTACCGGAAAACATATTCATCTGGATGATGGGGTGTTTGAGGTAACACTGATCAAAAAACCGAAAAATGTCGTGGAACTGAATCAGATCATGGCAGCTCTCATCGGCAGAAATATTGACAGCGACTGTATGTACTGCTTTAAAACATCCGAGATCATCTTTGAAAGTGAAGAGGAGATTGCATGGACGAGAGACGGCGAGTATGGCGGAAGCCATAAAAAGGTCGTTATCACAAATGAAAAGCAGGCACTTCGTATTCTTGTACCGTAATAAGTATGATGCCAGGGTCAAAAGGTCTAAAACCACATGAGCCTGCTCATAAGTGTAAAAGTTTACACGAAATTATAAAAATGTATTCCCTTTAAAAAAAAGATGGGGTATAATAAGGGCGAAAGCGCAGAGAAAAGAATTTCAATGCGTAATAAAGAATAAATGGAGGTAATTTAAAATGGCATTAGTTTCAGCAACAGAAATGCTTCAGAAAGCAAAAGCTGGTCACTACGCTGTTGGTCAGTTCAACATCAACAACTTAGAGTGGACAAAAGCAATCTTATTAACAGCTCAGGAGTGCAACTCACCTGTAATCCTTGGTGTATCTGAGGGCGCTGGTAAGTACATGGGCGGATATGATGTAGTTATGGGTATGGTAAACGGAATGATCAAGGATCAGAACATCACAGTTCCTGTAGCTGTACATCTTGATCATGGTTCATATGATCACTGCTTAAAGTGCATCAGAGCAGGCTTCCCAAGCATCATGTTTGATGGTTCTCATTACTCAATCGAAGAGAACATCGAAAAGACAAAGATCTTAGTAAATGCAGCTCATGTAAACGGCGTATCTATCGAAGCAGAAGTTGGTTCTATCGGTGGTGAAGAAGACGGCGTTATCGGAATGGGCGAATGTGCAGATCCAGCACAGTGCAAGCAGGTAGCTGACCTTGGCGTTGACTTCCTTGCAGCAGGTATCGGTAACATCCATGGTAAATATCCAGCAAACTGGAAAGGACTTCAGTTCGACGTTCTGGATGCTATCCAGCAGAAGACAGGAGACCTTCCATTAGTACTTCACGGTGGTACAGGTATTCCGGATGACATGATCAAGAAAGCAATCTCTTTAGGAGTAGCTAAGATCAACGTTAACACAGAGTGCCAGTTAGTATTCGCTGAAGCTACACGTAAGTATGTAGAAGCTGGTAAGGATCTTGAAGGTAAGGGATTTGACCCTCGTAAACTTCTTGCTCCTGGTTTTGATGCTATCAAAGCTAAAGTAAAAGAAAAAATGGAATTATTCGGATCAGTTGGACAGGCATAATTGTTCTTTCCGGGCGATTTGGAATAAAGAGGAAATTTTTAAGAGGCAGCTATTGGCTGCCTCTTTTTTGCGCGATGGGAAATATCTGTTATTCATTTTATGATGAAAATTATCCATAAAAAGGGAGGATGCCAGGTAGAGGGGCTACCTGGCATTGATTATGAAAAAGTTTTTATTTATTTCAAACATACGTTGTATCCGTTGTTTATGATATTAGTATATGTGGGAGAAATGGATAAACAATGTTATGTAAATGAAAATTCCTTAAATGAAAAATGAACAATTTGTAAACGTACAAATTGTTCATCTTTACTAAAAAATATTACATTTTTTCCGGTTCCGGATAATCAACACCAAAACAGTCCACTGTCATGGATTTGATCTTCTGTTCTTCTAACGGTCTGTCGTTGTAATCGGTCGGTGTTTCGGCAATTTTGTTCACAACTGCCATGCTGTCGCCTGTGACTTTACCAAACGCTGCATAAGAGCCGTCAAGATGCGGGCTTGTTTTGTGCATGATAAAGAACTGGCTGCCTGCGGAGTCTGGCATCATGGATCTTGCCATGGAAAGAACACCATCCGTATGCTTTAAATCATTCTGAAAACCGTTTGCGGCGAATTCCCCCTTGATGCTGTAGCCGGGGCCTCCCATACCTGTTCCGTCCGGACAACCGCCCTGGATCATAAAGCCCTTAATCACACGGTGAAAGATCAGACCGTCATAAAATCCTTTTTTGATCAGGCTGATAAAATTGTTGACAGAGACCGGTGCCACATCCGGATATAATTCCGCTGTGATCACATCTCCGTTTTCCATTGTAATCGTAACAACTGGATTCTGTGCCATAATATTTGTTCCTTTCCTTTCGATGTATAAATTGATGCCAGGGTCAAAAGCCCCAAAGTCTGAATTTGTATGGCATCTTTTGACACCTATACGCTTTTATTCTAAAATAAAAGAAGAAAATCGTAAAGAAAAATATAACAAAGGCAGATAATTGGGACATACGGATGGATGAATCTGTAAAATGAAAAGGTGAGGATGGGACAACGGAAATACCATGGAAAAACGTTATAAGGAAATATTGCTTACAAATGAATACGGGAAACTGCTGGAAGCAAAGAAAAAAGGAATTCCGGCGGTTCCATGTCTGCCTGTCATATATGCAGAGAATCCGATCACTGCAGGAAATGAAAAAATAATGGCAAAAGAAATGGATCTATCAGGCTATCCTTATGTGCTGGAGCAGGCAGAAGAGGTGGAGGATGCTTATCTGGAAAAGATCCGGTGCAGGCTGTTAGGGCTGCCATGTGAAATACTGCAGACAAAACGGTGTATTGTGCGGGAGATCTGCCTTGATGATGTGGATAAGTTATACGAAATCTATGCAGATCCATCGATCACATTATATATGGAAGGTTTGTATGCAAAAAAGGAAGAAGAAATTGCCTACACCCGCGATTATATCAGGTATCAGTACGGCATTTATGATTTTGGAATGTGGATCATAGAAGATGGGCAGTCCGGGGAAGTGATCGGACGTGCAGGGCTGGATCTTAGACCGGACAGGGAAGATGCGGAGCTTGGCTATATGATCCGCAAAAACAGGCAGGGGCAGGGGCTTGCCTACGAAGTCTGCACTGCCATTTTAGCCTACGCAAAAGAAGAACTGGGCTTTGAAAAGCTTTTTGCCAGAACACGGAAAGAAAACCTGGCATCTGTAATGCTTTTGAAAAAACTGGGATTTCATCCGGTTTGTGCGCAATCGGAGACAAAAGAAGCGGATAACGCACAGATAGAATACTATATTGTGTTGTCATAACAAAAAATGGCGTAATTCTAAAAAAAGTATAAAAACCAGCCTTGACATTCCGGGGAGGCGGGCATATACTCACACTTGTAAAGCAAAGGTGCTTCGAGATGATCGAGGCACCTTTTTTTGTGTCATATATCCGAAGGATATATGATGCAGCCTCGCCCCATCTGCGAAGCAGATTTTCATGGGCGATGGTTCAAATAAGGGATGCGCAATCCGGATAAGTGGGGACAGACCCCGACACAGAATACAATGCAGTCCACAAAGTCGTGGAAGAGGAGTGCATTGTATTTTTTATTTAGAAGAGGAGGAGATTATTATGACAGAGGAGATTTTAAATGCCATAAACGGTGAAGTGTATGGCGTCTGGTTTTTGATCGGCGCTGCACTGGTGTTTTGGATGCAGGCAGGATTTGCAATGGTGGAGACAGGTTTTACCAGAGCAAAAAATGCAGGTAACATCCTGATGAAAAACTTGATGGACTTTTGTATTGGTACAGTAGTATTTATCCTGATCGGTTTTGGTTTATTCCTGGGCGAGGATATGGTAGGACTGATCGGTAAACCGGGATTTGACATTTTTACGGATTATGCAAATTTTGACTGGTCTAACTTCGTATTCAACCTTGTGTTCTGTGCAACGACCGCAACGATCGTATCCGGAGCCATGGCAGAAAGAACGAAATTCCTTTCCTATTGTGTATATTCCGCAATTATTTCAGCAGTGATCTATCCGATCGAGGCACATTGGACATGGGGCGGCGGCTGGCTTGCACAGATTGGTTTTCATGATTTTGCAGGTTCCAACTGTATTCATATGGTAGGTGGTATTTCAGCCCTGATCGGTGCTGCAATGCTTGGTCCACGTATCGGTAAATTTGTAAAAGACAAGGACGGAAAAGTAACGAAAGTCAATGCTTTTCCGGGACATAACCTTCCGATCGGCTGTCTGGGTGTATTCATCCTCTGGCTCGGCTGGTATGGATTCAACGGCGCAGCAGCAACCTCTATTGATGAGCTCGGTTCCATCTTTGTTACAACAACGATCGCGCCGGCAGTTGCAACAGTTGTGACAATGATCCTGACATGGGTAAAATACGGAAAACCTGATGTTTCCATGTGCCTGAATGCATCTCTTGCAGGTCTTGTTGCTATCACAGCACCATGTGATGTCTGTGATGCCTTTGGTGCTATCATCATTGGTGCAGTATCCGGCGTACTGGTTGTATTCGGTGTATGGCTTCTGGACTATAAGTTACATATAGATGATCCGGTTGGTGCGGTTGCAGTTCACTGTATGAACGGTATCTGGGGTACGATCGCAGTTGGTTTATTCGCAACAGATACAGCTCCTGCATTTGCAAGAGGTATCGGCGACGGCATTACATATGGTGCAAACCAGATCGCAGGCAAAGGTCTTTTCTACGGCGGTGGCTTTTCACAGCTTGGTATCCAGCTCCTTGGTATGGTATGTACAGCAGCATGGACGGCAGTGACGATCACGATCGCATTTTTGATCATCAAAGCAACAATCGGTCTTCGCGTCAGTGAAGAGGAAGAAATTGTAGGTCTGGATGCATGTGAACATGGTCTTGCAAGTGCTTATGCAGGCTTCAGTATCATGGATATCAGCAACACAATGACAATGGATGTAAATGAAAATACAGATCTTGGTGTCAGCGAGTACGATGCAGCATCAGAGACACAGAAGGATGCAGCAGTCAAGGTGGTGGCTTCTCCATTACCGCCAACAGGCATCTACAAGGTAGTTGTGATCGCAAAACTGGCAAGATACGATGGTCTGAAGAAAGCAATGAACGACCTTGGTGTAACCGGTATGACGGTAACACAGGTTATGGGTTGTGGTGTCCAGAAAGGCGCCGGCGAGATGTATCGTGGTGTTGAAATGGATGCAACGCTTCTGCCGAAGGTTAAAGTAGAAGTGGTAGTCAGCAAGATTCCGGTAGAAAAGGTGATCGAGGCAGCCAAGAAGGCACTTTATACAGGTCATATCGGTGATGGTAAGATCTTTGTATACAATGTGGATAAGGTTGTTAAGGTCCGTACCGGCGAAGAGGACTTTGCAGCCCTGCAGGATGTAGAGTAGCTTTTACCTAAATCCCTTAGTTGATATATACATGAACAGCCCCCGGCGTGCTTCCACCACGCTGGGGGCTGTTCGTGTAAAAAGTAGCAAAATTGACATAAAAAAGACTGAAACTTTGTTTATTCTTCCAAGAAGATATCAGTGCGTCAATTCTCTATAGATGATATAATGAACATACGAGAGTTTCAAATCAAATTTCTGTGATAATTGCACAAAAACAGCAGAGGTCAGTGTGAAAAATATCTGAAATGAAAAGCCGGATAGGATGCAGGAAAGAATGGCTGCAAGGCAGAAATGGATTTGAAAAAACAAAGTCGACCAAGGGGGACGAAAACTATGTCAAAAATGGTGTATTTATTTGAAGAGGGTAACGCAGATATGCGGAATCTTCTTGGTGGAAAGGGTGCCAATCTTGCAGAAATGACAAATCTGGGGCTTCCGATTCCACAGGGTTTCACGGTTACAACAGAGGCTTGTACAGACTATTACAACAATGACCGTACAATTTCAGCGGACATTCAGCAGCAGATCTTTACAGCACTTGCTGATCTGGAAAAGAAGCAGGGCAAAAAATTCGGTGATACCGAAAATCCACTTCTTGTATCTGTCCGTTCCGGCGCGAGGGCTTCCATGCCGGGTATGATGGACACGATCCTGAACCTCGGACTGAATGACGTTGCAGTGGAAGGCTTCGCAAAGAAGACAGGCAATCCGAGATTCGCTTACGATTCTTATCGTCGTTTTATCCAGATGTTTTCCGATGTAGTTATGGAAGTGCCAAAGTCATTGTTTGAGCGCGTTCTGGATGAGATCAAAGCAGCAAAACAGGTCAAATTTGATATGGAACTGACTGCAGAAGATCTGCAGGAAGTGATCGCACGTTTTAAAGCAATCTACAAGGACAAGATGGGAGAGGACTTCCCACAGGATCCGAAGGTACAGCTGATGGAAGCTGTCAAAGCCGTATTCCGTTCCTGGGATAATGAGCGTGCTATCGTTTACAGAAGAATGAATGATATTCCTGGCGACTGGGGAACAGCCGTTAACGTACAGGCAATGGTATTCGGTAACATGGGTGAGACAAGCGGTACAGGCGTAGCCTTCACAAGAAACCCGTCTACCGGCGCAAAGGGTATTTATGGCGAATACCTGATCAATGCACAGGGCGAGGATGTTGTGGCAGGTATCCGTACACCACAGCCGATCACAAAGCTGGAGCAGGATCTGCCGGAGTGCTACAAGCAGTTCATGGAAATTGCCATGAAATTGGAAGCGCATTACCGCGATATGCAGGATATGGAGTTTACGATCGAGAACGGTAAGCTGTTTTTCCTGCAGACAAGAAACGGAAAGAGAACAGCACAGGCAGCACTTCAGATCGCCTGTGATCTTGTAGATGAAGGAATGATCACACCACAGGAAGCAGTGACCAGAATCGAAGCAAAATCGCTTGATCAGCTTCTGCATCCGACCTTTGATCCGGAAGCACTGAAGGCAGGCGAAGTGATCGGACAGGCGCTTCCTGCATCACCGGGCGCAGCAGCAGGTAAGGTTTACTTTACAGCAGAAGATGCAAAGCAGGCACACGAGCAGGGCGAGAGAGTTGTTCTGGTACGTCTGGAAACCTCTCCGGAGGATATCGAAGGTATGCATGCTTCCGAAGGTATCCTGACAGTCCGCGGCGGTATGACAAGCCATGCAGCAGTTGTGGCGCGTGGTATGGGAACCTGCTGTGTATCAGGCTGCGGTGATATTGCGATCAATGAGGATGACAAAGTATTTGAACTGGGCGGACATACCTTCCACGAAGGAGATTATATTTCACTGGATGGTTCCACCGGTAAGATCTATAAAGGCGACATCAAGACAATGGAAGCTTCCGTATCCGGAAACTTCGGTCGTATCATGGACTGGGCAGATCAGTACAGAAAGCTGCAGGTCCGTACCAATGCAGATACACCACAAGACGCTGCAAATGCAGTGAAGTTCGGTGCAGAAGGTATCGGTCTTTGCCGTACAGAGCATATGTTCTTCGATCCTGACCGTATCCCGAAGATCCGTCAGATGATCCTTGCCCGTACACTGGAACAGAGAGAAAAAGCATTAAATGCACTGATTCCATTCCAGAAGGGTGATTTCAAGGCTTTATACGAAGTAATGGAAGGAAGACCGGTTACGATCCGTTTCCTGGATCCGCCGCTTCATGAATTTGTACCGACAGAGCAGGGCGATATCGATGATCTGGCTGTACAGATGCTGATGACAGCAGAAGAAGTACAGGAAATCTGTGATTCCCTGCATGAATTTAACCCGATGATGGGTCACAGAGGCTGTCGTCTTGCTGTTACATATCCGGAAATCGCCAGGATGCAGACAAGAGCCGTCATGGAAGCTGCGATCGAGGTCAAAGCAGAAAAAGGCTATGACATTGTTCCGGAGATCATGATCCCACTCGTAGGCGAAAAGAAAGAGCTGAAATTTGTAAAAGATGTTGTTGTAGAAGTGGCAGAACAGGTTAAGAAAGAAAAGAATTCCGATATCCAGTATCACATCGGTACGATGATCGAAATTCCGAGAGCTGCACTTTTAGCTGATGAGATCGCAGAAGAAGCAGAGTTCTTCTCCTTCGGTACAAACGATCTGACACAGATGACCTTCGGCTTTTCTAGAGATGATGCAGGCAAGTTCCTCGGTGACTACTACAAGAACAAGATCTACGAATCAGATCCGTTTGCAAGACTTGACCAGAAGGGTGTCGGCCAGCTTATAAAGATGGCAGCGGAAAAAGGCCGCAAGACACGACCGGATATTAAACTTGGCATCTGCGGTGAGCATGGCGGGGATCCATCTTCCGTTGAGTTCTGCCATAAAGTAGGTCTGACCTATGTATCCTGCTCACCTTACCGTGTTCCGATCGCCAGACTTGCCGCTGCGCAGGCCGCGATCAATAATCCGGAAGCGTAAGGGAAAAATGGCTTGCTCTGCTTGATTACAGGAGCAGGAAATTGAGTGTAAATCAATAAATACATAATAATCCTTGAAATAATCTGAATTTCATGATTATGAATTCATGAACATCTGGATTTCCGCCCTGCATGATATGCAGGGCGGAAATTTCTTGAAAATTCCATTCCAAAATAGAAAACAATATAAAAACAGGAAAGTGACTAGAAGACTGAGGAGCAATTTCGCCCAAAGAGAGAAAAAACCATAAAAGTATGAGGCATATTAGGTCGCTAAGCAGGGTGTTCATCCAAAAACAAGAAAACACTCTTAAAAAGGCGAAAGCGATCAGAAAGAGCAAGAAACGTTTTGCCTGAAAACCAGCAATATAGTAAAAATGTACGAAAAAAACTCAAACCGGTAAAGAAAAATTAACTTGCCACCGGCAAATATTGTGTTATAATAAGGGCTTGGTAAAAGAAATACATATATTACAGGCTCTAAAGAGCGAAAGGAGATAAAAATGGCACAGGCATTTGCTATCATCATTTTCTTAGCCATGTTTATTCTGATCATCATGGATAAATGGCCGAAACAGTATGTCACACTTGGCTGCGCGCTCCTGACACTGATCCTTGTGTTTGGTGTGGGTATGCACAGTATGGATGCAGTCATTGAGACATTAAATGTTAAAAGTATTTTCACCCAGGGATTCTGGTACACAGGCGGTCAGGCTTCCGAGACTTCAAGCGGTATCAACTGGGAGACCATCGTATTCCTTGCAGGCATGATGATCATGGTAGAAGGAATGGCTCATGTTGGATTTTTTAGATGGCTTTGCATGAGAATTGCAAAACTGGTTAAATATAAGGTAATTTCCATTTTCCTTACCTTTATGATTCTGTCTTTCGTGCTTGCAATGTTCATTGATAGCATTACAGTTATCCTGTTCCTTGCAGCTGTTACGGTTGAATTGTCACAGCTTTTGAAATTCAATCCGGTACCTATGATCCTGTCAGAAGTATTTTGTGCTAACCTTGGCGGTAGTGCAACAATGTGCGGAGATCCGCCAAACATCATCATCGGTACATCACTGGGTTACTCATTCTCGGATTTCCTGGGACATACAGGTGTGATCGCTATTGTTTGCCTGCTTGTGATCCTTGTATACTTCTATCTGATCTTTAAGAAAGAGCTTTCAGATAATGGCGCAGACAGCATTGATACGGCTTCTCTGCCATCACCGGAATCAGCGATCGTCAGCAAAAAGGGATTCGTCGTAAGTACAGTGATCTTCCTGCTTGCAGTTGTACTTCTTGTATCACATGCCAGCACAGGACTTACCGTATCCTGCATCGGTACCTTTATTGCAGCAATTACACTGATCACATCCGGTAAGAATGCACTGACACTGATCAAGAAAATTGATTATCATACATTATTATTCTTTATTGGATTATTCGTTGTTGTCGGTGGTCTGGAGCAGACAGGTGTTCTGGTGCTTTTAGCTAACCTGATCGGTAAGATCTGTGGCGGTAACCTGTATCTGATGATCGCGATCATTGTCTGGGTATCCGCTGTAGCAAGTGCATTTATTGATAATATCCCGTTTGCAGCAACAATGATCCCGGTTATCAACAGTCTTGCAGCAACGCAGGGCGTAGATCTTTCCATCCTTGCATGGTCTCTTGCAATGGGTACGGATATCGGAGGCAGCGCAACACCGATCGGTGCTTCTGCAAACGTAGTTGGTGTGGCAACAGCAGCAAAATCCGGTCATATCATCAAATGGGGCAGATACTGCAAAGCAATGGTTCCTGCAACAGTTATCGTCATGATCATTGCAACCATTATGATCTGCGTACGCTACGTACATTAATAAATAATTTATAAATCTTTACTAAAGGAGCCTAGCAAAAAGGCTCCTTTTGTGGTAAAATGTAACAAATACAAAGAAAAACAAGCGACAGCGAAGCTGGCATTTGTTTTTCTGTATTTGTTAACGAGCAAATGCTTCTGCGAAGCAGAAGATAACATGTGCGAAGCACATGATTTGCGAGTCTGTAAAAATGGACAGCGAAGCAAATGTGCGGTCAAATAACTTGCGAAGCAAGTTATGGACAGCGAAGCACATGATTTGCGAGTCTATTAAAAACAAGCGGATGAAAATATTCATTCAATATAGAAAAGGGAGGAATCATGTATGGGACAGTTAATTATTTCAATCGGACGTGAATTTGGTAGTGGTGGTCATGAGATCGCTGAAAAACTTGCAAAGCATTATGACATGCCCCTCTACGATCACAATCTTTTAGACAAAATCGCTGAAGAGAGAAACCTGAACAGCGAAGAATTAAAGTCATATGATGAAGTACAGGACGGTGTATTCCACAGACGCGTCCGCGGTATGAGCAGCTCTATGACAGAGCATGTTGCACAGCTTCAGTTTGACTATTTAAAGGAAAAAGCAAATGCAGGCGAATCCTTTGTTGTAGTCGGCAGATGCTCTGAGACGATTTTAAAAAACTGCAAAAATATGATCGCCATCTTTGTGAATGGCGACAAGGACCAGAAGGTTGCCCGTGTATCCAAGAAGTACGAGCTGTCAGAAAGCCAGTCGGCAGATCTGATGAAGAAGAAAGACAGAGCGCGTAAGATGTACCATAACATCAACTGCGACAGCAAATGGGGCGATTCCCGTAACTACGAGCTTGTCATCAACAGCAGCAAGCTTGGCGTGGATAAGAGCGTGCAGATGCTGATCCGGTACATTGATGCAAGAGTGGCAAATTGGTAAAGAAAAGCAATAATCGATTGCTGCACAGAAAACAGTAAGAACGACAAGATCCCATGGCATGCCCCGAAAGGATGTGCTGTGGGATTTTTTGTCTTGTATAGTGAAGTGGAATAAACTATAATTTTTAGTACAACTTGTATGGTAAATACAAATATATGCATAAATCAAAACAAGTAAAAGGAAACAGGTCATGCAGCAAATAAGATGGTCATGGGCAGATAAAAGAATGCCTTTTCTTAATACGGAAATAGATAATGTTACAATGTCTGAGGCAGTAGAGTGTGTGAAAGAACTGGCACATCTTGGTGATGGCAGCTATGTGGTCACGCCAAATGCCGATCATATTGTAAAACTGGAAAAGGATCATGAGTTTGCCAAGGTTTATGCGCATGCAGACCTGATATTGACAGACGGTAAGCCACTGTTATGGATCGCAAAATGGCTCCATACACCAATCGTAGAAAAAGTATCAGGCTCAGATCTGTTCCCGCGTGTATGTGAAATGGCGGCGGAAGAGGATTTGTCGGTATTCTTTTTGGGAGCGAAACCCGGTGTCGCCGCAAAAGCTGCTAAAATACTACAGAAAAGATATCCGGGACTGCATGTATGCGGTACTTTTTCGCCGAATCCCGGTTTTGAAAAGGATGAGAACAAGATCAATGAAATATGTCAGATATTGAAAAAAACGAAGCCGGACATTTTGTTTACAGGAATGGGATCGCCCAAACAGGAAATCTTTTATTATAAAATCAGGAACAGACTGCATATTCCGGTCACGCTGCATGTAGGAGCCAGCTTTGATTTTGTAGCGGGTAATGTCAGACGTGCCCCGAAATGGATGAGCAATGCAGGTCTGGAATGGTTGTATCGACTACTGAAAGAGCCCGGACGCATGTTTAAAAGATATATAATCGATGATATGCAGATATTCCGCATCTTCCTGCGGTACAAAACCAGAAAATGATGAATGAAAATCAGAAAACAAGGAAAAGAAAGCGTATGAAAATAGTAATTGATCTGACCCAGCTGGTGGACAATCTCTCAGGGCTGGAACGCTATGCCATGAATATAACAAGGGAAATGATCCTTACGGATACGGAAACGGAATATGTGCTGTTTTATAAAAACAAGGTCTGTGAACTTCTGGAGGATATCAACCACAGAAAAAATGTAACAATACGTGTTTATAAAGGGAAAAACAAACTGGTATTCAATCAGCTTCAGCTTCCGGTTTACCTGTACAAAGAAAAAAATGCAGACAAATATCTGTTTCTGGCATTTCCCTGCCCGCTTTTATTCAGAAAAAAAGGAATTTGTACGATGATCGCAGACCTGACCTGCTGGGACTGCCCGGAGACGATGAAGACAAGGGCAAAATACTACTTCAGGGCAACCATTACGCATTCGGTCAAAGTCAGTGAAAAACTGATCACAATCTCCGAATATTCCAGACAACGAATACTGGCACATTTCGGTGGAAGCATAAAAGAAGGTGGCAGATACAGGAAACTGGAAGAAAAGATCCTGCTTGCCTATTGTGCGGTCAGTGAAGCCTTTACAGAGTGTGCACAGGTCACGAAGGAGCAGGAGGAAGAACTTCGCAGGAAATACAACCTGCCCCGGAATTACTTCCTCTGCCTTTCAACACTGGAACCAAGAAAGAACTTGCAGCTGTTATTGAAAGCATACGGGAACCTGCTGGGGAGACGCCGGGAGGATGTAAAGGGCAGTACAGCAAATCGGGAAGCAGATATACCGGTGGTGCTCCCGGAGAAGAGCAGTGCAGAATGTCAGGATATTCCGGCCCTCGTCCTTGCAGGACGCAAAGGCTGGCTCATGGACGAGATTTTAGCAGATATAGAAAATAAGTATCCGGGGAAAGTGATCGTGACAGGATTTATTGAGGATGCGGATCTGCCCCAGATCTACCGGATGGCAGATTGCTTTGTGTTTCCGTCTCTCTATGAAGGCTTTGGCATGCCACCGCTTGAGGCACTTGCGGTCGGAACGCCGGTCATATCCTCTGATGCAGCAAGCATGCCAGAGGTGCTGGGAGATCATGCAGCTTATTTTGCAAGCGGCAATGAAGCAGAGTTGACAAAAGCCTTACAGACCTTCCTAAAGCAGCCCAAAACACAGGAACCGTATACAGATTCCAGATTCGACTGGAAAAGATCAGCAGAAAAAATATTGCATGTGCTGATGCTGGAGACAAAACATGAATAAAAAACGATATATCATAAATGGGGATGGATTGACAATTTCACAGGGGCTGGGCGTGCACCGCTTTGCCGCAGAAATTTTGAAACATCTGGATGCTATGCTGACAGATCAAAATTTTGAGGTATGGGTGGTGATCCCATCAAACAGAAAAATCCCATACCAGTACCAAAATATTCAGGTAAAAAAGACAGGCGTACAGAAAAACAATACGATCAGTAAAAATCTCTGGCAGCAGCTTTCCTTCCCTGTATTTGTAAAACGAAATCATGGAATTGGGATCGACCTGACACTGGCAATTCCTGTCTGGGGGTGCAAGTATATTGCGATCCATGACTGCATTGTGGAAAAATACCCGGAAAACTTCCCTTCTAAAAGAGGCAGGATCATGCGCCGGTTTTACATCTGGCGTGTTAACAGGATCAGGAAAAAGTGCAATATTCTGACTGTATCGGAAAACAGTAAGAAAGATGTGGAAGAACTGTATTATATTCCGGCAGAGCGCATTTATGTGATAGGAAATGGCTGGGATCATATGAAAAACGTACAGCCAAAGGAGGACGCTTTAGAAAAACTGGGGCTGAAAGATAAATCCTATTTTTTCAGCCTGGGCTCCAAATACAGACATAAAAACCATGCATGGATCATGCAGGCTGCAAAGGCAAATCCGAGGTATACATTTGTGGTTTCCGGTAGCAGCTTTGAACCGGAGACGGAATCTGAAAAAACACAGAAAAATCCGGATAATCTGATTTTTACCGGATATCTGGAAGATGCAGAATTTAAAACACTGATGCAGCATTGCAAAGCATTTATCCAGCCGTCCTTTTATGAAGGCTTTGGCATTCCGCCACTTGAGGCACTTTCCTGCGGAACAAAAGTACTTGTGGCAAATACAAGCTGCTTCCCGGAGATCTATGGAAACAGCGTCTACTATCTGGATCCGTATAACGGAAATGTCAATATAGATGAACTCCTTTTGCAGAAGACAGAATCCGCAGAAGATGTCCTTGCAAAATATACATGGGAGAATGCGGCGAAACGACTGCATGAAGTAATGGTGCGAGGATAGACAAAATACACAATAAATGGTATAGTAAAAATAATGTGTAGGAGTATGCCATGAAGAAAATAGCACTTGTTAACCAGCGATATGGACTGGAAGTTAATGGCGGGTCGGAGTACTATACCAGACTGATCGCCGAAAAGCTAAGTAAATATTATGAAGTAGAAGTGTTGACCAGTAAAGCATTATCTTACGAGAAATGGGCAGATTATTATACAAAAGATGTAGAAACTATTCATGGTGTGACAGTCAGACGTTTTTCGGTAGCACATGAGAGAAATGATTTTCTGATGAAGATCCTGTCAAGAGTTGTCACAAAGCTGCATTTTAATACAAAGCGGATCTGCGATATCTGGGTCAGACAACAGGGACCTTATGTACCGGATCTGGTAGACTACATTGCGCAGAATAAGGATCAGTATGATGCAATTCTTTTTGTGACTTACCTGTATTATCCGACTGTAGCAGGCATGGAACAGGCAAAAGAAAAGGCCATTTTTATTCCGACCGCGCATGATGAGCCTTATATTTACTTTAAAAGTCATGCCCCACTTTTTACAATGCCAAAGGGTATCATATATCTGACAGAAGAAGAAAAGGCATTTGTACAGGGGCTTTATCATAATGAAGCGATTCCAAGTATTGTGGCCGGCGTCGGTGTCGATCTGCCGCAGAGCGTGGATGCAGACAGATTTCGTAAGAAATACCGGATAGATGGAGAGTACCTGATCTATGTCGGGCGCGTGGATAAGAGCAAAGGCTGCGCCGAGATGATCGAATATTTCAGACGGTACAGAGACGAAAAACGAAAGGAAAATCCATCGGAGGACAAGCTTCCGATACTTGTTATCATGGGACAGGAATTTATGAAAATCCCGGATGACCCAAATATCCGTTATCTTGGCTTCGTATCAGAAGAGGACAAGTTCGATGCGGTGCAGGGTGCAAGTGCTCTCTGGCTACCATCGCAGTTTGAAAGCTTATCCATTTCTGTTCTGGAGGCAATGTCACTCCATGTACCGGTACTTGTAAATGGAAAGTGCGAGGTATTGAAAGGACATATTAAGAAAAGCGGCGGCGGGCTTTATTACACATCATATGAAGCCTGCAAAGAAGCTATGGATATGCTCCTGCTGAATCAGGAAAAGCGTGATGAGATGGGACAGGCCGCTTATGCATATATAGAGAAATATTACCTTTGGGACAAGATACTCGAAAATATTAAAGGAATGATAGAAAAAGTATGAAGACGTTAAAAGAAATATATGAATACAGGACAATGATCAGTTCTCTGATCCAAAGAGATTTACGAGGACGGTATAAAGGTTCTGTACTGGGTTTTGCATGGACGTTTTTAAATCCACTTCTGCAGCTTGCAGTTTATACAGTTGTGTTCTCGGCCATCATGAGAGCAGGAATTGAGGATTATTATCTGTTCTTGTTTGTGGCACTGATCCCTTGGATGTTTTTCAGTTCTTCTGTATCAGGTGGAGCAAGCTGTATTATGTCACAGAAGGAAATGGTAAAGAAGATCTATTTTCCGAGAGAGGTTTTGCCGATTTCCTATGTAACCTGCCAGTTTGTGAATATGCTGCTTTCCCTGATCGTTGTATTTGCAGTTTTGATCATTTCCGGGAAAGGAATCAGCTTAAGCGCATGTCTGTATTTACCGATCATCATGCTTGCGGAGTATATTATGGCGCTTAGTATTACGATGATCGCATCAGCTGTGACAGTCTATCTGCGTGATATTGAGCATATTCTGGCAATCGTGACGATGGCATGGCAGTTCCTGACACCTGTCATGTACTCGATCGATATGGTACCGGAGCAGTTACGTCCCGTTTTTAATCTGAATCCAATGACGCCTATCATTGTGGCATACAGAGATGTTTTCTATTATAAACAGGCTCCTCATATTTTTACATTAGTACACGGATTTATTTTCAGTATTGTATTACTGATCATTGGATGGCTTGTATTCGGTCATCTGAAAAAGCATTTTGCGGAGGAAATGTAATGAAGCCAGAAAACGCGATTGAAGTACATGATATAACGAAAAGCTTCAAGGTTTATTTAGATAAAGGCGATACGATCAAGGAAAAGGTGATTTTCAGCAATCGTAGAAAATATGAGAACAGACAGGTGCTTCGTGGTATCAGTTTTGATGTCAAAAAGGGAGAAGCAATCGGTCTGATCGGTCATAATGGCTGTGGTAAGAGTACTACCCTTAAGCTCTTGACCAAGATCATGTATCCGGACAGCGGAACGATCGAGATGAAGGGGCGCGTTTCGAGCCTGATCGAGCTTGGCGCGGGTTTTCACCCGGATATGAGCGGCAGAGAAAATATCTATATCAACGCATCTATCTTTGGACTTTCCAGAAAAGAGATCGATGAAAGACTTGATGATATTATAGAGTTTTCAGAATTAGAGGAATTTATTGATAATCCGGTCAGAACATACTCATCAGGTATGTATATGAGACTGGCTTTTTCTGTTGCAATCAATGTGGATGCGGATATTTTGCTTGTGGATGAGATCTTAGCAGTTGGTGATGTGGCTTTTCAGGCAAAATGTTTTAATCGCTTAAGGGAAATCAAGAAAGCAGGAACGACAATTGTGATTGTTTCGCACTCGCTATCGCAGATTGAGCAGATTTGTGAACGTAGCATCTGGATCCATGAGGGACTGATTAAAGAAGAAGGTGCTCCGCGTATTGTGGATCCGAAATATCTGGCATATATGAGCCGGAAGAGTGAAGAACGCAAGCTTAAAGAGCAGGAACTTGCTGAAAAGAAACAGGAGAAAACAGGAAAGGAACAGTCAAAGCCGGAACAAAAAGAGCAGGAAAATACTGCAGCTGCTGAGAAGGCAGAAAATCAGACAGAAGATACGCAGACAGAACAGAATAAAGAAGATGAAAAACGCTGGGGCAGTAAAGAGGTTGTGATGGATCGGATTGAAATACTGGATCAGACCGGAAAGAACAAGACCTCCTTTGATAATAAAGAACCTTTCACAATTCGCATTCATTATACAGCCAAAAAGAAAATTGAAGATGCGGTGATCGGAATTGCCATATACAGAAGTGATCAGACTTATATATACGGAACAAATACATTAATTGACTTTTCGGAGGCAGTGTCATTTGATAAAAGCGGACATGTAGATCTGAAAATAGACAGAATGCCTGTTAATGCGGGAACATATTCTATCGATCTGGCATTTCACAGACCGGATGGATTTAATTATGATTTCTGGAGAGAATGCTGCAGCATAGAGATCCGAAATGAAAAGAGCGAGGTTGGAATTATCAGCCTGCCACACACATGGGAGATTCAGTAAAATGGAAAAATTGAAGAAGATTCCGGTGATAGGGTACATTTTGAGGGTGATTATTGCTGTCTGTAAACTGCCGAAGCATATTGATAATTTATATCAGGTGCTTGGAGATCATAGGGAAGACAATCTGGAAGCAATCAAAAGGCTGCAGGAGCAGAATGATAAGTTGCAGATGCAATGTGAGGAAGCACTAAGGGAGAATCAAACCTTACAAGTGCAATGCGAGGAATTAAAACGATGGAATGCTGATCGGATGCAGGAAATTGCTGGACTACAAAATGTGGTAGATAAGAATGTCGATGAATTAAAACGATGGAATGCTGATCGGATGCGGGAGATTCGAAATCATGGAGAAATAATAAAGGACCTATATAACTTAAAGGAATTAAATAGAAAGTGTAGCGAGCACCCTACTATATGGGGTAACGAATCAAAACTTCATATTTCAAATCTTGCATCAGTGAATACCTGTTTGTTTAATACGAATTCAGGTCACATTACAATCGGAGATTATACATTTTCCGGATCAGGTGTAAGTATATTGGCCGGAAGCCATGATATGAGGCTGACGGGACTCCTTAGACGGGATTGCGAATTGAAAGAAGGTTGTGATATCACAATTGGTAAGGGGGTTTGGCTTGCATCAAATTGTACAATATTAGGACCGGCTGTGATAGAGGATAATGCTGTTGTTGCTGCAGGAGCTGTGGTAACGCCTGGGACGCATGTACCTGCAAATACGGTATATGGTGGTATACCAGCGTGTAAAATCGCTGATATTAAATGCTGTTCTGATAATGATTGGGAAGCCGATGCGTATAAAAAAGCTTTGAGACGTGCAAATGGTATTTTATTTGTAGATGGATGGACAGAAAAACGTACATTGATTTATAAAGGGCAGGCGCATGTGGGGCATTATTTGGCACATAAAGATGCAAGAATATTGGTAAGGAGAAAAAAGGTAGAGCTATGCTATCTTAATGAAAGCGATAATCAATCTGTATTGAATATAGTAGATAAGGGGAAAAAAGATAGAATAGAGCATTATATTATAAATAATAAGTATGGAGAAATAACAATAGAGTTGTGTGAACAAACTGAATTAGCTTTTCATGTAAATATAGATAAATTTAATTCGATATTTATATGGGAAAAAGAGGAGCTATAGTTTGAATGGGAAATAAAGAAAGAGAAAAAGAGGATGTTAAATTTAGAGCAAACAATACAAGGGGTAAAATACCAATTTGAAGGATATAAAGATATTGGGAATATTACGGGTGATAATGAACTTATTGTAAAAATATATGAATCTATTGCCAATGAAACAGAAGTTAACAGAGAAAAAAAGCTGATTGTTTCGAATATAAAATCAAGCGTTTCATCAGTTGCCAGGATCCCAAACTGGAAAAGAAAACTTAAAAAAGTAGATGACAATTTAAGAAAAAAAGCGTGGTATGAAAAAGGCCTGAGAAGGGTCTTGAAAAAAATATATTCCAGAAGATTACTGGAAGATACTGTATATGTAAGAGATTTAAAAAAATACAGTGATCGGGACTTTGTTGAAGCTTGTTATGTTAGCTTATTAAGAAGAAAACCGGATAGCGAGGCTCTTATTGCAGGACTGCATAGTATCCGAGTACTGGATGTACCTAAAATAAAAATAATACATGATTTGTACTGGTCTGAAGAGTGTCAAAGGCAAAATGTATCAATCAGTGGATTAAAGTGGCCGCATAGAATATATAAGGGTTATATGTTATTGACAAAAATACCGATTTTAGGATTTGTTTTGCGAAGAATACAAACAGTATGTGCTATGCCTAGGAAAATATACAATCTGAAAATGTGGAATATGCAATTGGAAAAGGAAGTATCTGAAAATCAGAAGCAAATAGCACTATTGATGGAGCAACTAAATAAGTAAGCGGAAGGATTAATGTTGTTTATGAGCTTAGCACAGTGTTTTATAATTATGCATCAAACAGTTACAAATCATGATGCAATTGGTAATGATATAGAATATATGTACAATATTTTAAGCAAATATGCAGAATGTTATGTATATGCTGAAAACTGTTTGAATAAGAAGGTGCAGTATATTACAGAGGAAAATTTTGAAAAGAAAGCATCTGAAAAACAAACAGTTGTAATATATCATCATAGTGTACTTTGGAAGCATGGTCAGGATTTACTAGAGCATGTAGAGGGAAAAATAATCTTTAAATATCATAATATAACACCGGCACATTTTTTTGAGGAATATAACGAGATTCATTTCACACTGTGTGATCAGGGAAGACGGCAGACAAAAGAGTTAGAAGAAAGATTTCCAGACGCATTATGGATATCTGATTCGGAATATAATGCAGAAGATTTGGGTGAAGTATCGAAGGAAAGACAAGAAATATGTGCACCTTTTCATAAAACTGATGAATGGATTCAGACAAAACCGGATGAAGGGATTTTGAATAAACTGATTCAATCAAATACAATTAATATAATGTTTGTTGGACGAGTGGTGCCTAATAAGGGACATGCCTTTTTGTTGGATATAGTAGCGAAATATAATTATGTATATGATAAAAAAATAAAATTATATATAATTGGCAAATTTGATGAAGGTTTACCTAAATACAATGCTGAAATTAGAGAGAAAATTAGTGAATATGGTATACAGGAATATGTAGAGTTCGTAGGAGAAATAAATGATTCCATTTTAGCATCATATTATTTGGGATGTGATTTTTATGTATGTGTGAGCGAACACGAAGGATTTTGTGTACCGATCATTGAAGCGCAAAGGTTGGGCTTGCCAATAATTGCGCTGGGAGATTGTGCTGTTCCGGAAACAATAGGCAAAAATCAAATCATTCTGGATAAAGATCTGGATAAATTTATTTCTGCAATACAGGTGATTTTTACAACGGAAGAATATAAAGACTACTTAATCAATCAAGGATTAGAAAATTATAATAAGCGTTTTTCATATGAAAAAATCGAGGAACGCTTTACTTATGTATTAAAGAAAGCAGGGGTGATATAGTCATGAAGATAGCAATCGCAACAGTTCAGGTGCCATTTATCACTGGTGGAGCAGAGATATTGGTCAATATGTTGAAACAGGAACTGATAAAAAGAGGACATCGTGCTGAGGTTGTAACAATACCATTTAAATGGTATCCGAGCGACTCACTAGAGAAGTCCATGATGATGGGCAGAATGATTGACTTATCAGAGATCAATGGAGAAAAGATAGATAGAGTAATCGCAATGAAATTTCCGGCGTTCTATCTGAAACATGATCATAAGGTGATATGGCTTATGCACCAACACAGACAGGCTTATGATTTATGGGAAACACCTTATGGCGATTTGCACAATTTTGATAATGGGGAAAAGCTTAGAAAGCTAATTCATGAGTGCGATAAAAAGTATTTGGAAGAGTCTGACCATATATATACGATTGCGCAAAATACATCAAATAGATTGCTAAAATATTGTGGTATTCAATCTGATGTATTATATCATCCACCATTAAATTATGAAAAATTGCATTGTGAAGAATATGGGGATTATATTTTTTATGCCAGTCGAATTGATCAAATAAAAAGACAAAGATTATTGGTCGAGGCAATGCAATACGTCAAAACAGATGTTAAAGCAGTAATAGCTGGTGGCGGATCAGAGGAGGAAATAGCATACCTTAAAGAGCTGATCAAGAAGCATTCATTATCAAATAAGGTAAAATTAGCTGGATTTATTTCGGAAGAAGAGAAAATCAAGTACTATGCCAACTGTCTTGGTGTTTATTTTGGCGCATATGATGAAGACTATGGCTATATAACATTGGAAAGTTTCTTTGCTAAAAAACCAATTATTGTTCATGAAGATTCAGGTGGACCTTTGGAATTTGTAACAGATGAGATAAACGGATTTGTAATAGACGATGATCCGAGAATGATAGCAGAAAAGATGGATCAATGGTACTTAGATAAAAAACTAGCACAGAAACAGGGCGAAAACGGATATCAATCTTTATTAGATAAAAATATAAATTGGGATTATGTAATAGATGCATTATTACAATAGGGGGATGCTATGGATAACAAACCAACATTATTATACGCAAGTCCGTTTCCACCACAGAAAAGTGGTATCTCGGACTATTCTGTAATATTGGTGAAAGCTTTAAGTCAATATTATAAAATTACAATATATACGGATGATTATGGGATCAGTAGTGATTATATAAAAACTAATTTTACTATTTTAAAAAATGGCAAAGACGATGTGGATTTTAATGGGTTTGATTATAGGATTTATAATATAGGGAATAATCCGGATTTTCATGGTTATATTTATGAAAAATGTTTAAAGTATCCGGGGCTTATAATATTACATGATTATGTTTTGTATTATTTATACGTTGGATATTATGCAAGTAAGAATGAATTATTTTCAAGGCTGTATCAAGATGAAGGGCTTGACACTTTTTTAAATATGAAACATGCTATAAGGGAATGCGGAGGTGTGAATCCTTTAGAAATTAAACAGCTTGCTGAAAAATTGCCATTAAACAAAGAACTTTTATTATCGGGCAATAAAATAATGGTTCATTCAGAATATGCCTTTAAACGAGTAAAGCAGTTCACAGATAACGTGAAAAAAATAAATATGATTCAGCAGGTTAATAACGATTTTAAGTTAGTGGAAAAGAAAAGATTATTTGAAAAATACCACATACCTAAAGATGCATTTGTAGTGTCTTCCTTTGGAATTATAGCTGAAACAAAACAAAATCATCTAGCCTGCGAAGCGATTAAACAGATTGCTAAAACTGGACGCAAAATTTGTTATGTAATGGTAGGAGAGGGCGATTACATAAACGATTATGTTGATAATGATATTGTATATAAGACAGGCTTTGTTGATATGAATACATTTGACAGTTTTGTTGTACATTCTGATTTGGTATTGAATTTAAGATATCCATCAATGGGTGAAACTTCAGCTGCGTTATTGAAAATTTTACAAATGGGAAAAGCATGTATAATCAATAATCAAGGATGGTTTGCAGAAGTTCCAGACACATGTAGCATTAAAATAGATGAGGTAAATAGTGTAGATGTGTTAAAGGAAAAATTAGAGTGGTGTCTTGATAATTTAAGTGATGTGAGTAAGATTGGAGAAAATGCAAGAAACTATATTGCTAATGAATATGGCGATGAAGTAATTGTAAATGAAATTAAGGTTTTTTTAGATAGGGATAATAATTCATGAGTAAAGAAAAAAAAATAAAGTATGTAATATTTATATCATTTCTACTGATTCCAACTGTTTTTTTTATAAAATATTATTGTAATAATCAAATACTCGGCGATGCCGATCTAGTACAGTATTTTTCGGGACAGAAATTTTATGGGCAAAACTTGGTTAAGGGAAATTTAATATTATGGAATAAATATTTAGCTGCA
>ULUB01024569.1_pt1 | contig 48142 bp, 69 predicted proteins | sample 1958111 | NCBI WGS metagenome assembly ULUB01 (sample SAMEA4835749, study PRJEB28245) | human gut metagenome | biome: gut microbiome; material: fecal sample | place: Denmark | collected 2008
TTCTTTTTTACCCAACAATATCTTTAATTAAGGGAAACGGGAACTGCGCTGCCGGACATAACCCTGATACCGCAGATTGCAAACTTTTTCGGTGTGACAAGCGACGAGCTTTTAGGCATGAAGGATTCCGTACAATCCGAAGAATTAAAGGAATACGAGAATACTTATCAGCAAAACAACCGAGACGGCAGGGTACTTGACAATATCAACTTAGCAAGTGAAGTGTTGAAAAAATACCCTCGCAATTATCAATGGATGCTGAATTTAGCATATCCCTTAACGGAATACACCGCCACAAAGGAGCAAACAGCTTATGTAAAGGAAAACAATTTTCTTCAAAAGGCAATTGACATCTGCGAAAGGATATTGGAGGACTGCACCGTTGATTCCATAAGACATAGTGCCATACAAATTTTGTGCTGCAATTATCCGCTGGTCGGCAAAGCCGATGAGGCTGTTGCTTTAGCGCAGACAATGCCTGATATATGGGTTTGCAAGGAAGAATTATTATCAAAAGTTTACAGCGGCGAAAAGCAGTTAATGCAGCTGCAGCGCAATATCGTTACAATGATCGACCTTTGCTTCGGAAGTATATTATTATATGCTTCGCTGGACAACGGGCTGACGGAATACAATAAAATCGAGCTAATGCAGACGGCAAGCAGCCTGCTGAGGACCGTTATCAAAGACGGAGACAATATTCTTTTATATAATGACCGCTTAATGAGAAGTCATTTTGAGATTGCCGCCATGTATGCTAAGCTTGAGGAATACCCGAAGGCGCTTGAGAGCATTTTGATTTGCGAGAAGTGTGCAGCGGCGTGCGATAGGCTTAAAAATTCAGGAACGCAAAAGTGCACCTCATTACTTACTGACCGAATAATCTTTGACCCGAAGGACAACGGAAAGACCTGGGAGGGCAGCTGGAAGCAGCTTCTGCTATGTATGATAGGCAATAATCCGCACATCGGTAAATTAAATGACAATGATGATTTCACTGCCTTGATAGAAAGATTGAGAATTTCGGCATAAGGAATAAAGTAAATCATTGTAATAGAAACTTTCTACAATCTAACCACATCTAAACCCCTGTATTTACGCGGTTTTCGGAGTAGTTAGAAGCGGATAAACGCCGAGAAATGTAGGTAATTCGTGCATTATTTCTACACTACTCGTACATCTATATTCCTACACAAAGTTGCCTCCTCGTTGTGTCGAGTGCCTTAGCCGGTGCTCCCACTTCGGGGAGGCTTTTCTTTGTTTTTACAAGCTATTTTATTTTTTCTATTTCCTGTTTGAGCCATTCAAATTCTCTCTGTGTATAGACCTTTTCAGTTATGTCAGAGATCTTGTGCCCCACCATATATTTGATGGCATACTCATCAACTCCGTACTTCTTAGCCATAGTAACAAAGTGTTTACGACCGTCATGCGGTCTATGCGCGGGATTCAGATTTAGCTCATCACGAATCATGCTAAAGCCTTTCTGGTAGCGGGCATAGCTCAAAGCGATACTTTTACGGCGGGCGTTAGGATTGACATAATTGAATAGGTATGGACTACCGAGTTCCTGTGCTTCTTTATATTTTCGCTCTACCAAGTGGCGAATCTTCGGATGAATAGGTACGACACGATCAGTACCGGCATCTGTTTTCATACCGCCGCTGAAAGTCCCGTTCTTAAGGTCTACATTCGTTATTTCAAGCAAACCAATTTCTTGTGGTCTCCAGCCTGAATAACACTGAATGAGAATAACATCTACAAGCATTTTATCATCAGCGTGTGCCCAAAGCAAGTCCATTTCGTCATCGGTAAAAGGTATATGCTCGTTCTTAACTGTGACAATCTCCTTGATGGTTTCTTCGGTCAGATTGAATGTACGGGAGTAATTCCTGTCTACGAGTTCGTACTCAAGAGCATAGTCCAGCATCAGATTGAACAAGGATTTGATCTGGTTCTTCATAGATGCACTGGGCGTCTTTTCTTCACCACGAACCTTGGACACACCCTCCTCCATGCAACCTTTCACATGACGGGCACGGACATCTTTCACTCGCATATCGTATACAGCCGAGCAATAGCCCCAAGCTGACTGGACAGAACGAGTGCTTTTAACAGTTTTCTCATACTCAGCAATCCACTTATCATACAGTTCCCTCATTGTAATTGATGGCTCAAGATCATACGGATTCTTGTTATATTCTATGAGGGCTGCATAGGCATCATTGTATGTAGAAAAATACGATTCCGGTTTTAACGGCTTACAAATAGGTCTTCCGTTTGCATCTTTACCCACACTTATCATAGCACGAAAAGGGTTGCGGAGATTCCGATTCTTAATTTCACTTATCTGTCCGAAGCCATTTGGCAGTCGTCTTCGTTTGTTGTTCTTATTCCGAGGCTTACGAGGTTTTATATTTGGCTGTAATGGATAACCGCAGTGCGGACAAGTCACGGCTTTGTCGCTGACCTGCAATTCACATTCAGGGCATTTTACAAGCATTGTTTACCACCTTCCCATTGATTTACTATTGGTAATCATATATCATTAGTGTAGGAATGTCAACTCCTACATTGTAAATTTTCTTACTAACCTTCGGAGAGATGATATATGATTAGCAATAACGAATCAATCTGCCCCAAATGCGGAGGGCAGCTTAAATACTATGACAGCGTGAAAAGACTTGTACGGACGAAATATGGGCGAAAAAAGAAAGTAGTCATCCGAAGATTACGCTGCACCAAATGCCACTCAATACATAGAGAATTGCCGGATTTTATATTTCCATACAAGCAATACGAAGCAGACATTATTATTGGTGTTATCGAGGGTTTGATTACTTGCGAGACTCTTGGGTTTGAAGATTATCCTTGTGAGATGACGATGTTTCGCTGGCGACTCCTTTCCACCGAGGTTGTTTTTACTCGGAGCAGTTGCTAACCTAAAATAGTGGTTGAAAGGAGGCAAACGCCAATGAATGAAATAACATTTGCATCGGGATCTGTTCCTGTCGCTGTTGCCGCAAGGATATATGGCAAGGATGCATCCTGGGTTCGAGCCGGCATTGTGTCCGGTTGGCTGCCGATAGGTAAAGCCACAAGAAACGGTAAACTGATTACTGAGCTGGAGGAGATGAATTCCAAGTATGGAAGAATCAACTTCTACATCTCACCCAAGCTCTTATATCAGGAAACCGGTTATGTCTGGAGGGGTGAACGAGTATGAGCACATCAATTCGTCCGGAGCTGTCTGAAAAAAATCAGTATTGGATTGACAAGCATCGTTACTACGAGCTGAAACATTTCTGTCTGCAATACCCACGGTGGAGGCGTCTGTACAATTCGTTGATCTGCTTTCCAAGTGCAACAATCAAGCCGGTGCCACCATGCAAGACCAATGTAATCAGTGACCCGGTAAGCATGCACATTGATGAGCGGATGTTTTACGCCAACCGTATGGATATGCTGGAGCGTGTAGCCAAGGAGACTGACGAGGTCCTTGCCTGTTATATTTTGAAGGCGATTACGGAAGGCATTTCGTATGACCACATAAAAGCCAGAATGGATATTCCCTGCTGCAAGGACACTTATTACGACTTGTACAGACGATTTTTCTGGCTACTTAGTAAGGAGAGACAGTGATGAAAATAGTAGATGTAGCAGTTAAGAAAGTGTATCGTTTCAACTGCCCAAATTGTCAGAGCAGACTTGAAGCTGATAGCAGCGAGCTTATAGACATCGGCGGCAAGGTCAATAAATTCTATTGCCCGATCTGCCGTAAGGACCGTTATATTTCTTGGTCCGATTTAAGAAAGAAGATCGTCTATGAGGGTTCGCAGAAATAACAAGCTCCTTTATGAAAGGAGTGGTATTATGCATATCACATTAACATTTGACAAGAATAGTTCACGTTGGGAAAGAGATTACGAGTTGAACAAGCTGTTCATTCGCACCCAACTCACGTTTATTCAGGATTTATATGAGACAAGAGGTTACATTTATTTAGATACTATATATGACCTATTTGGTCTCAGATGGAATCCGTATGAAGAAAACATTTGTTGGATATTAGAACGAGATGGAGAACTTGAACTATCGACTCTTTTACTTGACCGTTCTTGCAATGAAATTGGTATTGGTATTGATATTGTACACAATTAAAGGGATTGAGCCGCTAACAACGGCTCTTTCTCTTTTATATTTCTAACTTAGATTAGAAACCGGACGGAGGTGACAGGAAAATGTGCTAAATTAGTATTTGGAAAAATTCCCGGGGTGGAAATTCCGAAAAACATTTTGAAAGGAGAAACGCATGGAAGTCATTTGGATTATTATAGGCATCATTATCGGGCTTGCTATTTCGATAGCAGGCTTTTTCTTTCGCTCGATTGGTGCTTTGCGTATTGACAAGTCCGACCCCACAGATAAACCATATATGTTTTTGGAAATTAAGAGAGGTATCGGCGATATTACAAGAAGGAAATTTGTAGTTCTTCGAGTTAAGCGAGAGGACTTTATTCCGCATGAATAACAATTCCTTTTATGGAACCCTATAAAAACGAAAGGAGTAATGAATATGGGTGAAGAAAACAGAAGTTTGTTGGAAGAGGAGATCAGAACCGAGATTAAACGCTTGGCTGCTCTCGAATCCGGAAGTCAGGAGCATACCACGGCAGTGGACAGCTTGACGAAGCTTTACAAACTGAAACTCGAAGAAGACAAAAACGCTATCGAGCATAGGGAGAAAATCGAGAATCGTGAAAGCGATGAAGATTACAAATATGCTCAGATGGACGAAGCTGTCAAAGATCGATACATCAGGATTGGTATTGCTGCGGCAGAGCTGATCTTGCCAATGGTGTTCTACGGCATCTGGATGGACAGAGGTTTCAAGTTCGAAAAGGACGGTACTTACACCTCAACGACATTCAGAGGTTTATTCAGTCGTTTCAAACCGACTAAGAAGTAAACCGGTTCCACAAGCGGAGAGTTCGTGTATAAAACATGGGCTCTTCGTTTTTCTCCCGCACGAAAATTGCAAAGGCTATTATGAGAGATGTAAAAGTGCTTTTTATCTCTTGATAAACTATATGTGGTCACTATAATTGTAAGTGCCACACAATATCAAGGAGGTAATTTGCAATGAGCTTTTTTAACGATGCACAGAAAGATGCTTTACTTACTGGACGGTATATTTGCAGTGAGTGCGGGGCATTGATGGAATTCGAGGACGAGTACGAAGATGTACTGATTTGTCCTGAATGCGGTCATTCCGTAGATTTAGAACATTACGGATTTGAGAATGACGAGGCTTATGAAGCCCTGTACCCGACCAGAGATGAAGTCTGTGACGAGTAATTAAGATTATTAGCAAGGGGAAGGAGTCCTGACGAGGGCTCTTTCTCTTTTTCTTTTTATAGGTGGTATGTATGCGGTATCATTTTGACAAACCCGAGATTTACCTGTCTATGTATGGCAGTCGTTATATTTGCGAGCATCCTGTTTACAACAGTTGCACTCTCTACCAAATTGACGGCAAGGGATTAGCTGTCATTCAGCAACGATTTGACGAAGAAACCAAGAGTTCATGGTGGAGCGAAGTTGACCCTTGGCTTACGGACGCTTTATATTTGCATCCTGATTTCCGTGAGTATTTTGATAAGCGTGCCGGGACTTGTACGGACGGTTTATATCCTACTGTAACTATCCGGCAAATCATGTGGGCACTTAAGATGAAGCCTATACAAAAGCAACGATGGGAAACAGTCTTTGACAGACGAGATATTTGAACGCTAAAAACACATCTCCCTTTATGAGAAAACCACTTGGAAATTTGAAGGGAGAAATGGATTATGAAGACATTAAGGAACAAACTGTATGCGGTTATATTACTCATCTGTGGGTACTTACCGGTACTTATTGATGGCGATGGAACGGCATTGGTGTTCTTTGGGTTTATTGCAATCCCACTGTTCTTTGCAAAAGAAAATTGGATTTGTTAAGAGATTGAGCCGGCAACGGCTCTTTCTTTTTCGCCAAAATTACAGTTCCTCTTATGAAACTAATGGCACTTTTTGAAAGGAGAAAAGGAGCATGGACGAAATGAAAATCGGGTCTAAATTCACTACGAGCATTATCTCGAAATTGGCGGGTTTGGCAATCCGAAAGAAGTTTGGTTATGAGATTAAACTGAACTTGAATGAGGTGAACGCCACAGTCGTTGATGGAAAGACACATGTTCATCTGGATGTAGACGCAGAACTCGAAAAAGATGAACTTATGAAAATTCTGAAGAGCATTGGTTTATAAGGGATTGAGCCGCTAACAACGGCTCTTTCTTTTTGCTGCGCGAAATTTACAAGGCTCTTTATGAGAGACGGGTTAGCTCAGTTGGTAGAGCGCCACACTTCCGTGGAGGTCGTCGGTTCGAGTCCGACACAGTCTCTCTTACTTTTTATTTTGCATGAAAGGAGAAACCATGAGCATCGATCAGCTTGACCTAATTCTTTATGACATGTATCGGATGGATGCATGGATGCCGCCGCTTTTTGGAAAGTGGACGGACGAGTTTAAGAAAGCAAGTTACTCACAATGGGCTGTCGACGAGCTCAGAGAATTTATCGCCGAAAGCATTTACCCTCGTACCAACGAATCTATTGATGAATTCATCAGACTCACGCATGAGTTTATGATGAAGATGGCTCGCTATTCAAGGGTAAATCCAAAAACAAGCCAAATTTTTCAGTCAGCCTCCAATATGGCTGCTGATATTTTGGATCTCTTGCACGCTATGAAATAAATTGAAAGGAGAAAAGAAACATGAGCAAGAACCAAACGATTCAAAAGATGCTGCATAAGTCCGGGCTATACATCAGGAAATATTCTCCTGTAGCCCTGTCTTGTGTGGCATCGGCGGGCGTTGTCGTAACCGCTGTCTTTGCGGTTAAGGCTACTCCGAAAGCAGTTGCACTTATCCATGCGGATAGTCGCAAAAAGCATGATGGAGATCCATACGCCTACACAAAAAAAGAGGCTGTTGCCGCAGCGTGGAAATGTTATATTCCTGCTGTAGCATTTGGAGCCTCCACAATCGCCTGCATTATGGGTGCGAACGCTTTGAACAGGCGTCAACAGGCAGCACTTACCAGTGCCTACGCACTCGTCCAGAATTCCTATAAGGAGTACAAGGACAAGCTGAAAGAACTGTACGGTGAGGAAGCCCATAATGCGATTATGGATTCCATCATTAAAGAACAGTGTAAAGATATCAGCATCTCTGCAACCGGAGGATGGTTCGATTCTACACTTGACTTTGGTGAGGGTATGGAGCCTGAGGTTACTCGGACTTTTTATGATGCCTTTTCACAAAGGTATTTCGAGTCCACCATCGAAAAAGTCATTCAGGCTGAGTATCATCTGAACCGCAACTTTATGTTTGCAGGTACAATTCCACTAAATGATTTTTACGAGTTCTTGGGTCTTGAAAAAACAGACCTCGGAGATTCGGTTGGCTGGTCTTCTGTAAATGGTGATATTTACCGGATTGACTTTAACCATCATCGAATCACTTTGGAAGATGATATGGAGATATATGTCATTGAGATGGTCTTCGAGCCGACAGCGGACTGGATGGAAGATCTCTGACTCCGCAAAAAATACATTTCACTTTATGAAAACGAAAAGGAGGTTTCGCTTTATGAATAATAGCAAATTGGTTAAAATCCTTGGTCTTGTCGCCACTGTAGGAGGTGTAGCAGCAACGCTACTTACCGATTGGGTGAACGAAAAGAAAATGGATGAAAGAATCAACGAGTGTATTGATGCAAAGCTTGCCGCACTTGACGATGAAGAAGACGAAGATGAGGAGGAGTCCTAACAAGGGCTCTTTCTCTTTGTCTGGAGATGTGCGGTATGTGTGATGTTGATACGGCTGTGTCAATTATCCACGAGTATGCTAATAAGTACCTGTTTAGCCCATCTTTCTCATGGGATAAGTACGAGTTCAAGAAAAGGTCTTATCAGCAATGGGCTGCGTATGAAATCTGTCATCGAATTATGGACCACCCTTTTGACGATCCAATCAATGTTATGGAGAGCTTCATGTTCGAAATAGCTATGTACGCTTGTTACGGCGAGGACGAGTCTCGTAGTTTTATATTTCAATCCGCAGTCGAAACAGCCGAAGAATTGATTTTACTATTTGTATAAAACCGAAAGGAGAAAAAAAGAAACATGAAAGGCAAAAATTTAATGATTTACGGTCTGGGAGCGGCAAGCGGCTTCGTTGGAGGAAGCGTGTTTGTACTCAGCAAGGTTTTAGAATCCGAGCATATGAGACAAGCATCGGTTGATATTTTGGCCGACAAAATTGAAAAAGCGCTCTTTGGCGAAAGACATCATCGGTCGAATCGAAATTCAAAAGTATCGTATAGAAGCTACTACGACACACATAGAGAATTTCGTAGAGTTGACCATTGTATCTTCGCGACCTATAAAGAAGCAGAAAAAGTGCTCGACGCTATGATTAAATGTGTTACAGATTACGGGATGATTACGATTCTCGATTACTACGATTTATGCAATATTGAAGGTCATTGTTCACAAGTCGAAGACAACGACTATGGTTGGCTCGAAAACGATGTCGCGAATATGCAGATTGTTCGTTATCGTGATGGCTATAGGATCGATCTGCCAAGGCCTATCAAGCTGAATTGAAAGGAGAAAAACCATGCCTAAACAAAGTTTAGCAAGCATTGCCAAGAGTGTACGGACGGCAATGAAAAAACATAGTCCGGAAATACTTACCGGTATCGGAATTGCCGGTATGATTACCACCACGGTTATGGCGGTAAAAGCAACCCCCAAAGCCTTAATTCTCATTGAGGAGAAAAAGGACGAGTTGGAGACAGACGCATTAAGCGGAAAGGAAATCGTTAAGGTCGCATGGCCTTGTTATATTCCTGCCGCTGTAGTTGGTTCTGTCTCAGTATTCTGCCTGATTGGGGCAAGTTCCACAAACCTGCGTCGTAATGCGGCTCTTGCAACGGCTTACACCCTTTCCGAATCTACTCTCAAAGAGTATCAGGAAAAGGTTGTGGAGACCATTGGCGAGAAAAAGGAGCGTGATATTCGAGAGCAGGTGTCTAAAGACAAGATGGTCAAGAATCCTGTTCGAGAGGTCATTCTAACGGAGAAAGGCGGTAATACCATCTGCTATGATGTCATCTCCGGACGATATTTCAAATCCGACCGAGATACGATCAGCCGCATTGTCAACGAGCTGAATCGCCAGATGCGAGATGAAATGTATGTCACCCTGAACGACTTCTATTATGAACTCGGTCTGGACGGCACTAAAATGGGCGACGATTTGGGCTGGAATATCGATAAAGGATATATAGAACTCAATTTCTCGTCCCATCTTGACGCAAATGGCACTCCCTGTCTGGTAATCGACTATCAGGTAGCTCCTGTGTACGATTATCGCTGATTTTGCCGCGCGAAATTTACAACTTATTTAATGGAAGAACATTCCACAATTTTACATATTTGAAAGGAGATTTCACAATGGAAAACACTAAGATTATGAACAACGAGGTCATCGAGGCTACTGAAGAGGTCATCGAAAACACTGGTATGAGCAAGGGCGTAAAGGTCGCTGCTGGTATCGGCTTGAGCGTGGTTGTAGGCGTAATTGTCTACAAGTATGTTGCAAAGCCGGTAATCGCAAACATCAAAGCCCAGATCGAACAGAAGAAGATGGCTGCTGAAGAGCAGACGATCATCCTGAACGAATCTGATGTTGAAGTTGAAGACAACTGAAAATGCGAATTTGAGAAGTTCGGATAAGGGAAAGTACCTGTAACAAGGTACTTTCCCTTTTTCTTTTATCTCACGAAAAGGAGGCTAATTTATGCAGGAGTATAAGTACGACGGCCCGGTTATGCGATTCGACGATTGCATCCAGCATCGTTGGAAAGCGACTACTGTGGCTCCGACGGAAGCTAAGGCGAGAAGCAATCTCACCTATCGCTATAAGAAAGAAAACGGCTTTATGCCGAATTGCAAAATCACTCTGCCCGGTAAGCTGATTCCGGCGTAAGAAAGGAGATCAATAGTGGAAGATTACAAGTCCAATTCTGATAAATCCCGACAGGAACAGAAGTCGGAAAAGAAAGTGGAAGCGGTTATTACCGGGACCGCTAAAACTCGAAAAAAAGGCGATATGCAAAAGTTTGCTGATGTATTTATCGCCGAGGATGCAAACAATGTCAAGTCTTATATTTTGATGGAGGTCATTGTACCTGCTGTTAAAAAGGCTATCTCCGACATTGTTACAACCGGTATTGATATGATTCTGTACGGCGAAGCAGGTCGAAGTAGAAAAAACGGCACTGCTTCTAAAGTTTCTTATCGAAACTACTACGAACGGGATTCCGAGCGTGTTCGTGCGGGTTCTGCTAACAGCAGACGAGGCGGACTCGATTATGATGATATTTTGTTCGATACCCGCGGAGATGCCGAGGCTGTGCTGGATGCTATGAATGACATTATCAGCCAGTATGGAACGGTGAGCGTATCTGACTTCTATGACCTTGCTCGTGTTCCGAATGACAACTTCACAATGAACCGATATGGTTGGACAAACATTGGCGGAGCCACTGCGGTCAGAGTCAGAGACGGTTATATTCTGAAACTACCGAGAGCTATCCCGCTGAACTGAAAGGAGAAAAAATAATGCTTGAATGCAAAGTTTGTGGCACTAAGTTTAATGCCATTGTCGAAAGACACTATCTTGCTCGTGATAACGGAAAGACTGGGCTGGCAGTTGCCTTCGGCTCTACCGCTGAAGAATGTCTGTATGACGCATTTGACTGCCCGATGTGTGGATGTCAGGTAATCGCCAAGGAGCGTAAGCGTGATTATATTCCGCTCACTTCTGATGATAAGGATGGTGAAGCTAATGAACAGAGCTGAAACCCTCGATAAGGCAAAAGTCTGTGTATGTGGTCAAAGAGAGAATGAATACGGCTCTCCCGAAGACAACTTCACCTCTATCGCGAACTTTTGGAGCGTCTATAAAGGCGTTGAATTTACTGCAAATGATGTTGCCATGATGATGGCGCTTCTTAAAATTGCACGAATCAGGACCGGCACTGCTACGGACGACAGCTATGTCGATCTGGCTGGATATGCCGCCTGTGGTGCAGAAATCAATTCTAACAAATAACGAAAAGGAGAATTATAAACATGAAAAATAAGACCGAAATCATGAAGAGCGTCAGCGGCGTTGCCAATAAGACCGTTATGAAGCTCAAGAAGCACAGCCCTGAGATTCTCGTTGTGGCTGGCATTGTTGGCACCGTTGCGAGCGCTGTTATTGCTTGTAAGGCTACCACTAAGGTGAACAAGATTGTCGAAGACACCAAGAGTGATATTGACAAGGTTCACGCTGCTACCGAGACCGGTGTTACTGAAGCCGGTGAAACCTATTCTGCTGAGGATTCCAAGAAAGATCTCACCATTATCTACGCTCAGACCGGCATTAAGTTTGCCAAGCTGTATGCACCTGCTGTAATTCTGGGCACTTTGTCCATCACCAGCATTCTTGCATCCAACAATATTCTGCGTAAGCGTAATGTGGCTTTGGGAGCTGCTTATGCCGCCATCGACAAGAGCTTCAAGGAATATCGTGGACGAGTAGTTGAGCGTTTCGGCGAACAGGTTGACACCGAGCTGAAGTATGGTATCAAGGCAAAGAAATTTGAAGAGGTTGAGGTTGACCCCGAGACCGGCAAGGAGAAAAAGGTTAAGAAGACTGTCATGGTGACGGACCCGAATCTCCAGAGCGATTATGCGGTTTACTTCGATTCTAAGAGCCGCAACTATGAAACCAATCAGGACTAAAACCGCATGTTCCTTAAGGCGCAGCAGGCATTTGCAAATGACAAGCTCCAGACCCGTGGTCATCTCTTCTTGAATGAGGTGCTTGATGATCTGGATTTGCCTCGTACTCCTGCGGGACAGATTGTCGGTTGGACAAAGGATGGTCCTGACGGATATGTGAATTTCCGCATCGTTGAGGTAGAGCGTGAAGCCGAAGACGGACGCCATGAGCCTGTTCTTCTGCTTGACTTCAATGTTGAGGGCAACATCTGGGAAAAGATGTAACTACTAACCTCCAGCTTGACATGAGGAGGTGATATTTTCAAAAGAAAGTAGGTTTTAACAATGTACACAAAATCAAGAGCATTCGGCGCTCTACTGGCAGTGATATTTTTGGCTGTCTCGTGTTTGGTGATCGCCGTGTGCGCTATCGATAAAAATACGAAACCAGAGGCAACATGGAATGAACCCGTTTATGTCACCACTGAGCCGATGGTTGCAAATGTTCCGACTTTTACGGTCGGGGCTATGGCATCCACTGAACCTGAGGTTGAGGAATGGATTTATCCTCTCTCCGAAGAGGAAATCAATCTGATTGCACTTGTTACGATGGGCGAAGCTGAGGGGGAAACGGAACTTGGTAAAAGGCTTGTCATTGACACAATTCTGAACCGAGCGGACGACCCACACTTCCCTGATAATGTGACAGATGTGATCTATCAGCCGAATCAGTTCAGTGTCATGTGGAACGGACGAATTGACCGCTGCTACATAATGCCTGAAATCGTTGAGCTCGTGAAAGAGGAGCTTCTGGAAAGGACAAACTACGATGTTATATTCTTCATGGCCGGAGGGTATAGCAAGTACGGAAAACCCCTGTTCCAGGAATGTTGCCATTATTTTTCAAGTTATGAATGAAAGGAGAACTAACATGAAAGCTTTATTCTCGTATATTCTTTCCACTATGGCTGGTCTTTGCCTCGTTGGTGGCATTGCCGTTCTCTCTGGTGGAAAGGAGTATTAAGAAATGGAATTTCTGGACGACTTCATTTCAACAATCGACGCTATGCTTGACAGCAAGCGAAAAAGACATATCACCGGCGGGATTCTTCTGAGTGCGGCATTGCTATTCGGAGGTCTCGCCGTTACTGTTGTAACAATCAATTCTGACGAGGAGGAATACGAAGACGATGAGTAAACTCAACTTTGCCATGTTTATGGCCGGTGCTACCGTTGGCTCCGCTGCTACATGGCTTTACCTTAAGAAACACTATGAGCAGATTGCTCAGGAGGAAATCGATTCTGTTAAGGCTGTATTTGCCGAACGCAAGCCCGATTTCAATATGAAAAACAAGGCTCAGGAAGACGAGCAGAGCGAAAATCAGCATAAGGCCGACATTGCTAAGCTGAAGCCCGACCTTGTAGACTATGCCGCAAAGCTTCAGAAAGAGGGCTATACCAATTATACCGAGCATAGTCAGAAAAATACTATTGAAGAAAAGGATGAACCTATGCCCGACAAACCTTATGTTATCTCTCCCGATGATTTCGGGGATTCGGACAATTACACTCAGATCAGCCTGACCTATTATGCTAAGGACGGCGTTCTGGCTGACGATGAAGACGAGATTGTGGAAGACATCGATGACACTGTCGGTGAGGATTTCGCAGACCACTTCGGTGATTATGAAGACGATTCTGTCTTTGTTCGCAATGACCGCCTGAGATGTGACTATGAGATCTGTAGAGACAATCGGTCTTTCAGAGAAGTAACGGGTATGGAGCCCGGACAGGAGGACTAAATGACTGAGAAAGAGCTGAACAATGAATATTTTGAATGGATGTGTCAGCTCGTATATGACGAACGATATACACGGAGGCTGTCCTATCACAAGCTTTTGAACCATCTGCACAATATTGATTTTCAGTATTCGCTGCCGATGGATGGAAACAGAGCTGAAGATGGGATGGACCTCCGTTATCGTTTCGGCTATGAAAATAAATACGAGGGTCCTATGATTGCCAGTTATTTGGATAATCGCCCTTGTAGCGTTTTAGAGATGCTTATTGCATTGGCATTTCGTTGCGAGGAAAACATCATGCGAGACCCCGATATTGGCGATCGGACCGGACAGTGGTTCTGGAATATGATTGTCAGCTTGGGTCTTGGTTCTATGAATGATTCTCGGTTTGATGCGGAGTATACGGACGAAGTGATATTTCGTTTTATGGACCGCAAGTACAAACGAAATGGCGAAGGCGGTTTGTTCACGATAGAACACTGCAAGTACGATATGAGATCTGTCGAAATCTGGTGGCAGATGAACTGGTATCTGGGAAGCATCCTGTAATTATGAAAGGAGAAAAAACATGGACGAGATGATCCGTTATATTTTCGGCAGCCTTCGTTGCTCCGAAAATGCTATGAGGGTGTTTGCCAAAACACTCCGTAAGCAAAAATCTATTAACCGCACAATGTCTTTCTTTGCGGTGGTTGCAACAGCCAACATCGTTATTCAGGGTATGGAAATTACAGCTCTGCGTGACGAACTCCAGAATCTGAAAAAGGAAATCAAGGAGCTTAAAAACACGGAAGGAGACTAATGAACCTCGATGATCGACTTTTTAATGATTTCAACCCGTAGTACGAAGCGTGGTGTAATAGAAATCTATCCGAAGTTTATCATTAAGAAAAGCTCTGATCTGATGATTAGAGGCGGCGACTTCTATGCCATCTGGCTGGAAGACCGAGGTTTATGGTCTACGGACGAGCAGGATGCACTCCAGCTTATCGATCGTGAACTCGATAAGTATGCAGAGGAAAACCGCACGCATTTCGATGCGAGTATCAAAGTCCTGCATATGTGGGACTCCGAATCTGGGATGATCGATTCGTGGCACAAATACTGTCAGAAGCAGATGAGAGACTCGTTCCACATGCTGGATGAGAAATTGATATTCTCGAACACCCCTACAAACAAGAAAGACTATGCAAGTAAACGATTGAACTATCCTCTTGAAAAAGGAACCACTGACGCCTGGAATAAGCTGATGTCTGTAATCTACTCTGAGGAAGAACGGGCAAAGATTGAATGGGCTATTGGTTCCATCGTCTGCGGTGAATCAAAGAAATTGCAGAAGTTCATGGTTCTGTACGGTGCAGCAGGTACGGGTAAATCTACGGTGTTGAACATTATTCAGCAGCTCTTCGAGGGCTACTATTCGGTGTTTGACGCAAAGGCTCTCGGCTCCTCCAGCAATTCATTTGCGCTGGAAGCATTCAAGACAAATCCGCTTGTGGCGATTCAGCACGATGGCGACTTGTCGAGAATTGAGGATAATACCCGACTGAACAGTCTGGTTTCTCACGAGCTGATGACAGTAAATGAAAAGTTCAAATCGACCTACGCAAACCGCTTCAAGTGCTTCCTGTTCATGGGCACCAACAAGCCGGTCAAGATTACGGACGCAAAGTCAGGTCTTATCAGACGATTGATCGATGTGTCCCCTTCCGGCAATAAGTTAAGCCCTAAGGAATACAAGGCGGTTGTAAAGCAGATTGAGTTTGAGCTTGGTGCCATTGCATACCACTGTCAGGAAGTATATTTGAGCAATCCCGGTATGTACGATGATTATATTCCCGTGACGATGCTTGGTGCATCTAATGATTTCTACAACTTCATCATTGATTCTTACCATGTATTCAAGAAAGAAGACGGTACAACTCTCAAAGCCTCATGGGAGATGTATAAAACCTATTGTGACGAGGCAAAAGTAACATTTCCGTTCTCTCAGCGAATCTTCAAAGAGGAACTGAAGAACTATTTCCGGGACTATAAAGAGCGTTTTAGTCTTGAAGACGGTACTCGTGTTCGCAGCTACTATACAGGGTTCAGAACTGAAAAGTTTGAGGACCAGACTCTCTCTGAAAAAGAAGAGCCAAGTCACAAGCTGATTGAGTTTCTCAAACAAACATCGGTCTTTGACCGTGAGTGTGCTGATTGCCCTGCCCAGTATGCAACAGCAAAGGAAACCCCTGTCTCTAAATGGGACGAGGTTACTACCACATTAAATGAGTTGACCACTTCAAGGCTTCACTATGTCAAGGTTCCGGAAAACCATATTGTTATCGACTTTGATATTCAGGATAAGGAAGGCAATAAGTCCTTTGAGCTGAATCTCAAGGAAGCGAGTAAATGGCCGCCTACTTACGCCGAACTCAGTAAAAGTGGTGCGGGCATCCACCTTCATTATATTTACGCCGGCGATGTGTCCAAGCTCAGCCGAGTCTATGACGACCACATTGAGGTCAAAGTGTTCACAGGCAAAAGCTCGCTCAGACGCAAACTGACAAAGTGTAATGATTTACCTATCGCAACGATCAACTCTGGTTTACCACTGAAAGGAGAAAAGCAAGTGATAAATTTTGAAGGAGTGAAGAGCGAGAAAGGTCTTAGAACCCAAATTAAACGAAACCTAAATAAGGAATACCACCCGGCTACTAAGCCAAGTATCGACTTCATTTACAAAATTCTTGAGGAAGCTTATGCGAGCGACCTCAACTATGATGTGACGGACATGCGAAATGCTGTATTGGCATTCGCAGCAAGCAGCACACATCAAGCGGATTACTGCATCAAGTTGGTCAACAAAATGCAATTCAAATCCGCTGACCAGTCGGCTGGAGCAAAGAACGATGATGCCAAACTCGTGTTCTACGATGTTGAGGTATTTCCGAATCTGTTTCTTGTCAACTGGAAAATTGAGGGCGAGGGCAAGCCCGTAGTTCGTATGATTAACCCCACGCCTGCTGAGATTGAGGAGCTTATGAGATTCCGTCTGGTTGGCTTTAACTGCCGCAGGTACGATAATCATATTCTCTATGCTCGACTTATGGGGTATACGAATGAACAGCTTTATAACCTCTCGACCCGTATTATCAATGGCAGTGCAAACTGCTTCTTTGGAGAGGCTTACAATGTTTCCTATACGGATGTGTATGACTTCTCCAGCAAAAAGCAGTCTCTAAAGAAATTCGAGATTGAACTGGGACTGCACCATCAGGAGCTTGGACTTCCGTGGGATCAGCCTGTGCCCGAGGAGCTTTGGACTAAGGTCGCCGAGTATTGCGACAACGATGTTATTGCTACAGAGGCAACTTTCAATGCTCGTAAGGCAGACTTCACAGCTCGACAGATTCTGGCGGATGTTGCAGGCATGACTGTCAATGACACCACTAATTCACTGACTACCAAAATTATATTTGGTAACAACCGTAAACCGCAGGATCAGTTTAACTACCGATTCATGGGCGACGAGAGTCAGATCTTCGACCCAAATGACGACCTGCCGTTTACAATGGGACTGGAGGACTACGATGAGTTCACACAGTTTGATGAAAACCATCGTCCTATCTTCCCTGGCTACACCTTTGAGATGGGCAAATCCATCTACAGAGGCGAAGAGGTTGGCGAGGGCGGCTATGTCTATGCCGAGCCGGGTATGTATGCTAACATCGCCCTGCTGGACATTGCTTCTATGCACCCGAGCAGTATTGTAGCAGAAGAATTGTTTGGACCGGAATACACAAAACGGTTCAATGATATTCTCCAGGCTCGTATTGCTATCAAGCACAAGGAGTTCGACAAAGCTAAGAAGATGCTGAATGGAGCATTGGCTAAGTATCTGACGGACGAGGCTGCGGCTGATTCGTTGGCTCAGGCTCTGAAAATCGCAATCAACTCTGTGTATGGTCTGACATCAGCTAGCTTTGACCACCCGTTCCACGACAATCGAAATAAGGACAACATTGTTGCCAAACGCGGAGCCCTGTTTATGGTGAACCTCAAGCACGAGGTCCAGAAACGGGGCTTTACTGTTGCTCACATTAAGACGGACTCTATCAAGATCCCCGATGCGACACCTGAGATCATCCAGTTTGTGACTGAGTATGGCAAGCTTTATGGCTACAACTTTGAACACGAGGCTACATACGACCGTATGTGTCTGGTCAACGATGCAGTTTATATTGCTCGTTATGCCACTGTGGAGAAGTGCCGTGACCTGTATGGCAAAAAGTACATTGAGTCAGCAAAGGACATTTGTAAGGATAACAAAAAGCATCCTTATGAATGGACAGCAACCGGCACACAGTTCCAGATTCCGTATGTGTTCAAGACGCTGTTCAGCAAGGAGTCCATCGAGTTCGAGGATATGTGTGAGACCAAGTCTGTCACTTCGGCTCTGTATCTCGATATGAATGAGGACTTGCCGGATGTGAGTGCTCTTGAAGCGGAGAAAGACAAGTTATGGAAGCAGATCAACGACCCCAAACGAATGGATGAACCGATGGAAACTGAATGCGCTCGGGTTGAAGAACTTGCAACTGAAATTACCAAAGGTCACAATTACCACTTTGTCGGAAAAGTTGGTCAATTCTGTCCTATCAAACCCGGCTGTGGTGGCGGTATCTTGCTTCGTGAAATGGAGAACAAGAAAACCAAAGAAAAGGGTTATGCCGCTGCGACAGGCTCTAAGGGTTTCAGATGGCTCGAATCTGAGATGGTCAGACAGCTTGAGAAGCAGGATGACATTGACCGTGCCTATTACAACAATATGGTCGATGAGGCAGTGAAGTCTTTGTCTGTTTACGGCGACTTCGAACGCTTTGCTGCGGACGAACCCTATGTATCTGACAATACTCCTCCATGGTTCGGACCCGGTGAGCCTTACGAGGAAGAGACAACCCCATTTGATGTGAGGTGATGAGTATGCAGCTTATTCTTTTAGCGGCAATCCTCATTTATATTTTTAAGAATGCTGATTTGGACGAGACCTGTACTCCGAGTGACGAGTGCAGGTTTTGTTCATTTCCCTGCGACAAACGCAAAATTTGAAAGGAGAAAATTATAATGGCTTACAAAGCAGTAGACAACATCATCATCGAAAACGCCCGTATCATCTTCAGAAATTTCAAGGGCGAGGAATCCAAGTACAACCGTGCGGGCAGCCGCAACTTCTGTGTGGTCATTGAAGACGCTGACATGGCACAGAAGCTGATTGAGGACGGATGGAATGTTCGTGTTCTGGCTCCTCGTGATGAGGACGAAGCTCCTCGTCATTATATTCAGGTGGCAGTCAGCTTCGACAACATTCCGCCTAAGGTTATCATGATTACCCGCAGAGCAAAGACCCCTCTGGATGAGGAATCCATTGGTACGCTCGACTTTGCGGAGATCCGTAATGTTGACCTGACTATCCGTCCCTACAACTGGGAAGTCAATGGCAAAACCGGCGTCAAGGCTTACCTCAAGACTATGTATGTCACCATTGAGGAAGACGAATTTGCTGAGAAGTACGCTGACAGCGAGGGTCCGGACGAGATGCCTTGGAACTAATTAAAAATAAAGGGTGCCAGCTTAGTACATGTCTGGTTAAATGTCCAGTAAGATCTTGATTAGGTGTGCACGCCTATGACAGTAAGAGGAAACAGCCCTTTATTCAATCACCGAAAGGAGAAAAAGAAACATGAAAGGATATACATTTGAATTTGACATTAGCAAAGTCATGCTCGATGAACAATACAAAAGTGATGAGCATGAAACCGTAACATTGTATTTCTTTGCCTCTAAAGAATGGCTTGGTGGACAATACCCCGAGGCTATTTCCGCAGAAATCAGTGTGGAATATCCAATCGCTCATCCTGAAGCTATTTACGCTACTGTTATGATGTCACCCACCAGAGTAACTGAGAATGATAGTGTCGAAGATTACGACTGGTATGACATTGTATTGCTGCCATCCGAAGTGGAGCAGTTGATGGATTTGGCAACAAAAACATTGTGAAAGGAGGCCGATACTCGTGTTTTGGCAAAAGAAGAAAAAGAAACGCAAGAAGTCAACCAAGCCTAAACCGAAAGTAATCACACAATCTCAGCAGCCGGTGGAAGAGATTCCGCAAACGGTTGAGCCTGAGAAAAAAGAGGAATTGCCAAAGCAAAAAAAGCCCGCCGGTAAAAAAACTGAAAAGGTTTTAGATCCGGAAAAGGAATTTCTCAGCGTGTTCAAACAGTTGACCAATCGTCATCGAGCTTGGGATGTATGGCATGACTTTGTTGTTATGCTTGCCTGTGCTCTTTCCAATCCTGTAGATAAGGAGCATTACGACGAGCGTGATGCGTTATATTTGAAAACCATTAAAAAATACAACAAGCAAGAGCAGAATATGTTCCCTGAACTGGCTGCGCAGACGGTTTTAGCTTTGGAGAAAAATCCAGAGCAGGACTTTCTGGGCAGTATTTATATGTCGCTGGACCTTGGCAACAAAGACAGCAGTCAGTTCTTCACTCCCTATCATGTGTGCGAGCTGATGGCTGAGGTGACTATGGATGATGCGGTTCAAAAAGTGGAGCAGGATGGTTATATTTCAATCAACGACCCTTGTTGTGGAGCGGGTGCTACTCTAATTGCAGGCATTCATGCGGCAAGAAAAAGACTGGAAAAAGCCAATCTCAATTATCAGAATCATGTGCTTGTTGTGGCTCAGGACATCGACATGACAGTTGCTCTGATGTGTTATATTCAGCTTTCACTTCTCGGTGTCGCAGGAATGGTTAAAATCGGTAATTCATTGACAGAGCCGATGACTGATAAGGACTCTACAGAGAACTATTGGTTTACTCCGATGTACTTCTCTCCCGTTTGGTCGATACGTCGGCTCTTCGGGAGGTGCTGATGGCAGGTATATCACTTAGAGACTATCAAACCGATGCTGTGAACAGGATGAAAAACGGCTGTATTCTCTGCGGTGGAGTTGGCAGCGGTAAATCCAGAACAGCATTAGCCTATTACTACAAGCAAAATGGCGGTAAGCTCGGCACAAAAAGTTATATTCGTATGCCGAACACTCCGAAAGACCTGTACATTATCACAACGGCAAGAAAAAGGGACACTTTAGAATGGGAGGGTGAGCTTTCGCCCTTCCTTCTTTCTGTCCATCCGGAGGTTAATGCTTATAAAAACAAGGTTGTAGTGGATTCTTGGAACAATATTGGTAAGTATGCCACTGTTACGGACGCCTTCTTTATATTTGACGAACAGCGTGTTGTTGGCTCAGGCACATGGGTTAAGGCATTCCTAAAAATTGCCAAGTTTAATGAATGGATTTTGCTTTCCGCGACTCCAGGAGATACATGGGAGGATTATATTCCGGTCTTTGTGGCAAATGGGTTCTACAAAAATCGTACCGCTTTCAAAGAAGAGCACATAGTTATGACCTGGGTGAACGGTAAATACCCAAAAGTGGACAGATACTTGGGTGTCAGACGACTGATTCGACTGCGCGATTCTATTCTGGTGGAGATGGATTTCAAACGGGAAACCTGCTCTCATCATGAAGATGTCTATGTGAAATATGATGTCAGCAAGTACAAAGATGTCAGTAGACTTCGCTGGAATCCTTATAAGAATGAGCCAATCGCTACCGCCAGTGAACTTTGTTATATTTGGCGACGCATTGTAAATGAGGATGAGTCAAGACAAATCGCATTGATGGAGCTGTTTGAGAAGCATCCGAAGATGATTGTGTTCTACAATTTCGATTACGAGCTTGATATTCTTAAAAACCTGTATTACGGAGAGAATGTTGAGATTGCAGAGTGGAACGGGCACAAGCATCAGCCGATTCCAACTTGTGATAGTTGGGTATATCTGGTTCAGTACAATGCCGGAGCGGAAGGGTGGAATTGCATCAGTACGGACACGATTGTCTTCTACTCGCAAAACTACTCTTACAAAATCATGAAGCAGTCAGCAGGTCGAACAGACAGGCTAAATACACCATTTAAGGATCTGTATTACTACCACTTGAAATCTCGTTCAGCGATTGATTTGGCAATCAGCCGAGCACTGAGCGAAAAAAAGAACTTTAATGAAACCAAGTATGTCGGCAGTTATTCCAAGGGCACGCTGGCAGCTTGAGAAAGGAGATGCCGATGATTCGGGTTGAAGTTGAAGACTACTGCTCGGAGTGTATGGACTTTGAGCCGGATGTTGAGAAACCGCAGAAGATGTATGCTTTCATGAACGAGATCACGATTTCTGACACTGTTATTCGGTGTAAAAATCGGAAACGCTGTGAGCATATCAGGCGGTATCTGGAAAGGAAGGTGACGGACGATGGCTCTGAAAAGGCTGGCTGAGAAATGCCGTAAATGTCCTTTAGCTGATAAGTGCGATCATAAACAAATGGAGGCTTTGGGATATTTTCCGGAGTCTCTTGTTACTGAGGCGAAAGCACCGTCAGCGGCTAAAATGACGGTACCTATCCTGCGTGAAACTGTGAACACCATCATTGATGGCAAAGTTGTAAAAATTTATAAGGACAAGATCGAGAAGCAGCTTTATAAGGAGTTATATTCTCATCTCGGTCTTCAATATGGAGGTTAATTATGCATAGCAACAATAATGATGACAGAATTAACACTGTCGCTTATAAAATCGGACAGGCTATTGCACTGGTAGCTTGCCTTTGTGTTTCTGCTATCGTCATTGCTTTGACGGTGAAGTGCATCCTGTGGATTTTGTGATATTTTGAAAGGAGAAAAAACATGATTACTGTTGGTACAAAAGTGGCTATTATGCCCGGTGCGGACTATGCCGGTAGATTTGTCGGTCAGGTCGGCATTGTAAAAAAGAACTATAAGGACAAAATCGGTGTTCAAATTGATGGTTACATAAATCCCGATAGCGAGTATGGCGTGTTTTGGTTCGAGGAGAGATTCCTTGCTGTTATTCCGGATGCAGGTGTTCTCGCTGACGATGCCATCCATCAAATCATTTTCAGCGGCCCGAAGACTATTATAATGTGGAAAGATGGCACTAAGACAATCGTTTCCTGCGGCGAAGGAGATCAGTATGACCGTTATGTTGGTTTCTGTGCTGCGGTCACCAAGAAGATGTTCGGTTCCACTACCAAGATTAAGAAAACCATCGACCAGTACACAAAGGAGAGTAAGTAACTATGCTGAAAATTGAAAACACCGAGGTTATGGGGTGGGAGCACGCTATTCGTGGTATGCGTAACCCGAAGAACTCTTGGGAGAAGAGTGATAGTGGATATTGCTGCGGTGATAAAAAATGTAGTGTAATTGAGAATTGTGACCTTTGCTGCGACATTCCGCATTTTGAAGTTGGTGAAAATGACTTCGATCTGATGACCCGTCTCCGCAACGCCGGCACTGACCATCGCAAGTTTATGCGGATGATTACTGTCTATCTCGATATCACCGCCCCGCTGTACTGGTGGCAGATGATCCAGCTTCTGCCGAGCTCCTATAACCAGCGCCGGACAGTCATGCTGAACTATGAGGTTCTCGCAAACATCTACAAATCCCGTCGTAACCACAAACTTGACGAGTGGCATATCTTCTGCGACTGGATCGAGCAGCTACCTTATAGTGAGCTGATTACTGGGAAGGAGGAAAAAGCAAATGTTTGATGCAGGAGTAAAAGAAACCTTGTGCACTCGCTGTGCTCATCGTGAGGTCTGCTCCCATAAGCAAGACTATCTTGATATTCTCAAAGCAGTTGAAAATGCGACTGTAACCAGCGATACACCAGATGGAAAAATCACATCAAAGAAAGTTGTCCATTATGACTTCATTAGTGATATTTCCGTCAAGTGTAAGTTCCACCAAAATTGGACAGAAAATTATCGTTCTGGAGAAGCAATTCTCTAAAAATGCATTTGACTAAATCACCGATTGAGAGCTGGGGCATAAACCTCGGCTCTTATTTTTGTAAAGGAGAAAAAAGATTATGCTTGCCAGAGAAGCGACGAAAGAGGATATCCAGGCTGTTCGTGATCGTCTGCGTGAAGCTAAGGAACAACGGAAACTGGATATTCAAATCAACCAGGCTATAGCACTGGTAAATAAGAATTACAGGAGGCACTTACATGACACCGAACGATTATCAGCGGGCAGCACTTCGCACTGCACCAAGCGAGTTATCGCCTGACAGACTTTTACTAAACGGTCTGATGGGCTTAAATGGCGAAGCGGGTGAATGCATTGATATTTTGAAAAAACATCTGTTTCAAGGTCATACTTTGGATGCTGAGCACATGGCTAAAGAACTCGGCGATGTAGCTTGGTATCTTGCTGTTAGTGCAAAAGCCATCGGCTATGATTTAGAAACCATTATGCAGATGAATGTGGACAAGCTGAAAGCCCGTTACCCTGACGGTTTTGATACGGAACACAGTCTGCATCGCCAAAAAGATGATATTTAAGGAGGACCTGCTATGAGTGAACAATTTGGAGAAAAAGTAAAAGCTATTTTTGATAGCATTACTGTTCTTCAGGCAAAAGACAGTGATTTGAAAAGAGATAATGCCAACATCAACGGCGACTCCCCTATGGGGGCTATGCTGCAATATGGTGCTAACAGTGCCAAAGAGTACAACCTTTCCTATTTGGTACGCCCTGAGATTGCAGAGCTGCACCGTGATGGATGGTTGCATATACACGACCTCGATTTCTACGCATGGACGACTACTTGCACACAGATCGAGCTTCGCAAGCTGTTCAAAAACGGTTTCAATACCGGTCATGGGCATCTGAGAGCACCGAAAAGTATTGGCTCGTATGCGGCTTTGGCTGCGATTGCTATTCAGTCGAACCAGAATGACCAACACGGCGGACAGAGTGTTGTTGACTTCGATTACGCAATGGCCGAGGGTGTTCGGTATACTTATGAGAAGTATCTGAAAGAAGCTCGGAACATTGCTAATGATATTTGTGGAGATGACGGTGGTATCGGTCATGGTACAAGAATCGAACTTTGGATTAAGGACTATGCTCTCAATAAAACCACTCGTGACACTTATCAAGCCATGGAGGGCTTTGTTCACAATCTGAATACCATGCATTCCCGTGCAGGTGCCCAAGTGCCTTTCAGCTCTATCAATTATGGTACGGACACTTCCTGGGAGGGCAGATTGGCGATTGAGCAACTTCTGCTTGCTACGGAGGCAGGGCTTGGTCACGGCGAAACCCCCATCTTCCCAATTCAGATTTTCAGAGTTAAGGAGGGCATCAACTACAATCCCGATGACCCGAACTATGACCTGTTCAAACTGGCAATGAAGGTCAGTGCAAAGCGACTCTTCCCGAACTTTGCCTTCATTGATGCACCTTTCAATCTCCAGTATTACAAGTCCGGTCATCCTGAAACGGAGGTTGCCTATATGGGCTGCCGTACTCGTGTAATGGGTAATGTTTATGACCCTACTCGTGAGGTTGCACCCGGTAGAGGCAATCTGAGTTTCACATCCATCAATCTGCCTCGATTGGGCATTGAGTCTAAAGGCGATTTGCTTGCATTCTTCAAACTGCTGGACAAGATGCTTGATGCAACCATGCAGCAACTTCTCGACCGTTATGAAATTCAGGCTTCCCGAGTTGCCCGTAACTTCCCATTCCTTATGGGCGAGGGCGTCTGGATGGACTCTGACAGGCTTGGACCGGACGACAAGGTTGGAGAGGTGTTAAAGCATGGGACGCTCTCTATCGGCTTCTGCGGGCTTGCAGAGTGCCTTGTAGCTCTTACTGGACATCATCATGGCGAAAGCGAGGATTCACAAGAGCTCGGATGCCGCATTGTCGGTTATATTCGTGACTACTGTAATCGCAAGAGCAAGGAACTTGGCATGAATGTGACTTGTTTGGCGACTCCTGCTGAGAGTTTGGCAGGCAGACTGCTTCGAGCAGATAAGGCTAAGTACGGTGTTATCAAGGGCGTTACCGACAGAGAATACTATACTAATAGTTTTCATGTCCCGGTCTATTACGATTTGCCTGCACTCAAGAAAATCGACATTGAAGCACCGTATCATGCTCTTACCAATGCCGGTCATATTTCTTATATCGAACTTGACGGAGATCCGAGCAAAAACCTTGCTGCATTTGAAAAGGTTGTTCGTCATATGAAAGAAGCCGGTATCGGTTATGGCAGTATTAACCACCCTGTAGACCGCGACCCTGTGTGCGGCTATAACGGCATCATCGATGATGTCTGCCCGCAGTGCGGAAGATCTGAGACGGACACACAGCCTTTCGAGCGAATCAGACGCATTACGGGATATTTGGTCGGAACCCTTGACAAGTGGAACGATGCTAAAAGAGCGGAGGAAAGAGATCGTGTCAAGCACAAGGTCAATCAGAATATCGGGGATTGAGCGAGAGTCCATTGTAGATGGTGACGGAATCCGCTATGTGATATTTGTACAAGGCTGTCCTCACCACTGCCCCGGCTGTCACAATCCTCAAACCCATTCATTTGACGGAGGCAAGCTTGTATCTGTTGATGACCTGCTGCGTGATATTTCAAAAAGGAAAAAATACATAGACGGTATCACTCTCTCAGGGGGTGAGCCGTTCTGTCAATCTGACCAGTGTTGCATTATTGCTGAGAAAGCTCATGAATTAGGGCTGACGGTATGGTGCTACACTGGTTATCTTTTTGAAGACTTGTACGGACAAGGCAACAAATTGCTTGAGTTTGTTGATGTACTTGTGGATGGACCGTTTATACAGGAAAGGCGTTCTCTGAGTCTTGAATTCAGAGGAAGCAATAACCAAAGACTGATTGATGTTCCGGCGAGCTTAGAAGCGGGGGTGGCAGTCTTGAAGAAAACTTAGAAGAAAGGAGACACATATTATGGGCAATCCTAACAATCCTCGGTTTAATGCTGAGGGGTATTCGGACCCGACCGCTTTTGAGGCTATGAGGAACCTTGACAAAGAGGACGAAAGATTTCACAAACTGCTGCATACACTGTTTTACTTGTGTGAGCTGGCTGGTTTTGAAATTGAGGGACGGATAGTCTTGATTGATAAGAAGACCGGACTGGTTTGGAGATGACTGAAAAGCGTCCGTATACTCTTGGAAAACTGATGAATTTGTGGCCATTTTCATTTTTGGGAAAGTGGGCTTTGGTCATTTTTTGAAGAATTTTGGAGCTTGTACGGACGCTTTGCCCGTTTTTTGGTCAAAAAAAGTGGGCTTTTGGCCAAATCCGCGGACCAAAAGTGGGCAGAAAAATTGAGAGGCATTTTCTCAAAACGGCACTTTTTTGGCGTTTTTTGCCCCTTTTTGGGCGATTTGCGACAATTTGCTTGTGAAAAAGTGGTCTTCTGGCCATTTGCCCACTTTTATTTCTTATTAGTTGCGATAAAAAGTTTTAATATTTATATAAATAAGGGCAAGTAAAGTGGGCTTTTGGCCACGAGCAAAAATCCATAGCACAAAACGGACAAAAAGTCAAGAGTTTTTCACAGAAAGTTCTTTCTTTTTCTTGCGAGGTGTGCTATAATGTAAGAGCCACACAATCTAATATTTTTAAGTCGTTAAGGGAAAATTACTTTGGTAAAAAGTGTTTTCTCTCTTTACTCATTTCATTTGTCCTTTTGCGACTTGATTGAGATTGTGTGGCAACAATGTGAGGGTTTGCACTTTTTCTGTGCGTTCTCTTGCATAGGGGGCGCACTTTTTTAATGCCCTCATGAAGTCACGGAGGGACAAAGTAATGAGTAGACCTTACACAGAACTACAGGTTCTGAAAAAATTGGACATTCCGGATTTCCGGCATTTGACAAAAGACAAGGTCATTGCTTTTGCCTCCATGATACCGAGAATGGACCCGGAGGTCGCTAAGAAAGCATTAGAACAGTTTCCTAATTTTGCATCCGCTTCGCTTGATATTATGAAAGAGTATCGAAGCATTTTAGAAGAAGCATTGCAGGATGACCGAGAGAGCACACAAGTCTGCTACGATATGTACAATCGTGTAATGGATTCTCTTGAACGGATTCTTCATGAGGAAGATCTATCGTTTGACGAGAAGAGTTATATTTTGGAACAGATGCGCGCAGTCGCTGACGAGGTTTCTCGAAAGGACTACGAGAAAGCCAATAATCGATTGAAGATAATCGGTATAGTCGGTGGAGTAGCTGCAAGCATTGTCGCAGTGCTTGGCTCGGTTTTAGGTTCTAATCTGATTGCTAATCGAAGTGACAACTCCGATGACGAAGAATAATTCGTTCTGTGGAGGAACAACGAGATGAAAAAACTTTTATCACTATTCATGGCTCTGGTTATGATATTTGCATTTGCAGGGTGCAGTTCAGAAGGACATGACGGCGAAGCAAAAACGCCATCTGGCTCAAGTGTCCAAAAAGGTCGAGACTACCAAACAGTTTACGAGCAATTTGAAAAGCAGGGTTTTACCAATATTCGCTTTGAAGTGCTTGACGATCTTGTGACAGGTTGGCTCACCAAAGATGGCGAAGTTGAGTCTGTGTCTGTAGACGGCAATACAGATTATTCTGCCGATAAATGGTACCCTGCTGATATTGAGGTTATCATAACCTATCATACTTTTCCAAACAAAGAGAGTGGAGAGTTGGATTCAGAGCAAGAAACAACTACCCCTCCCGAATCCGAAGCAAACGGCGAGGTTCTTACTGTTGAGAATTGTCCGGAACTTGCAGCCATGTTAACACTGAATGCCGAGATTGATTCTTCTTATGAAGAGTTTGCTATTGCCTATAAAAATCAGGTTATTCAGTTTGATGGGTGCATTACTTATCTGACAAATTACCAGGATTATGATACTCGCTATGACTTGTTGGTCAGTGCTGGAGATTTTGTAAATGAGAATACTGCAAACCCCGGACCGACATTCAAATTCAAAAATGTGGGTGTCTACGATTTGGGTGACGGACTAACTCTTGCCGAGTTTGTGAAAATTGGAAGCAATATTCGAGTACAGGCAAAAGTAAAAAACTATAACCCCGATACCGGTATCTTTGAACTTGACCCCGTGCTTATAGAAGCCAGATAACAATTTAATACTTTAATACTTTAATACTTTATTGGCCGAGATGCTTAAACAGTGTCTCGGTCTTTTTTTTTATGCTTTTTTCACCGCGCGAAAAATACATCCCCTTTTATGAAGAGAGGAGTAAAAAAGCTATTTTTAAGAATAGACATTCTCTCTTCGGTTTTGACAAAATCACATGAAAGGAGGCTCATTTGTCAATGCTCGAAAGTCAATTTCAAGCGAAGCTCATTAAAGAGCTGAAAAAACTCTTTCCCGGCTGCATCGTAATGAAAAGCGACTCGGGATATTTACAAGGCATTCCTGACCTGCTCATTCTGTACAATGACAAATGGGCTACTCTGGAATGTAAACAAAGTGCTGGTGCAAAGAAGCAACCAAACCAAGAATATTATGTGGGTAAAATGAATGAGATGTCTTTCTCCAGATTCATATGCCCCGAGAACAAGGAGGAAGTGCTGCATGATCTTCAACAATCATTTCAATCTTGAAGGACAACACGCTTTTCTTGGTGCCAGCAAATACCATTGGATTAACTATGATGAATCCAAAGTAGCCGAATCTTATTCCAAGTTTTTGGCTACACAACGAGGAACGGTGCTTCATGACTTTGCATGTCAGTGCATCAAGTTGGGACAGAAACTTCCCAAAACTCAGAAGACACTGAATATGTATGTCAATGATGCAATCAGTTTCCGAATGGTTCCGGAACAGGTTCTTTTCTATTCCGAGAATTGCTTTGGCACTGCGGACACAATCGTGTTCCGTGGCAACACACTTCGTATTCACGACTTAAAGACCGGAGTCGTTCCGGCGCACATGGAGCAGCTTGAAATATATGCTGCTCTTTTTTGTTTGGAATACAAAGTGAAACCGGCAGAAATCGATATGGAACTTCGGTTGTATCAGAACAACGAAATTCTGTATCATACACCAACTGCCGAAGACATTGTTCCAATTATGGACAAAATCATTACCTTTGACAAGGTTATCAGAAAAATCAAAGAACAGGAGGGTTAAACCATGAGTCTCACGGATGATATTTTAATGCATTACGGTATGCCCAGACGGTCTGGTCGTTATCCATGGGGGTCTGGCGATAACCCTTATCAACACAGCGGCGATTTCCTATCCAGAGTGGAAGAGATGAAAAAATCCAATTTCACTTTTACCGATGCGGATGGAAAGACCTATACGGGCGAAGTCGCTATTGCAAAGTCTATGGGTTTGAGCACTACTCAGTTTAGAACGCAAATGAGTCTGGCTAAGGATGAGCGAAGATCTCAGGATGTAGCGACAGCCAAGGCTCTTCGTGAAAAGGGGTATAGCTTAAATGAAATCGCCGAGAAAATGGGATTTGCCAACGATTCTTCGGTTCGCTCTCTTTTGAATGAGAGTTCAGAAGCCCGTATGAATCAGGCGAAGCAAACCGCTGAATTCTTGAAACAGCAGATTGCAGAAAAAGGCATGATTGATGTCGGTACCGGTGTAGAGAGGGAGCTTGGTATCTCGAAAGAGAAGATGAACCAGGCTCTTTATATTTTGGAAATGGAAGGTTATCCCGTTTATGGTGGCGGCGTCCCTCAAGTTACCAATCCCGGTAAACAGACAAACATTAAAGTCCTTTGTCCTCCCGGAACAGAGCATAAAGAAATCTACAATTTCGAAAATGTTCATTCCGTTCGCGATTATGTTTCCCATGATGGTGGCGAAACTTTCGACAAATTTGTTTATCCAAAGAGTATGGATTCCAGTCGCTTGAAGATTCGCTATGCCGAAGAAGGCGGAATCGACAAGGATGGTGTCATTGAGATTCGTCGAGGTGTGCAGGATCTGTCTTTGGGAGATTCCCATTATGCGCAGGTTCGTATTCTGGTTGACGGCAACCGCTATCTGAAAGGAATGGCTGTCTATTCTGACGATCTTCCCGATGGTGTGGATGTGTTGTTTAATACCAATAAGAAAAAGGGTACTCCAACATCGGATGTCCTGAAAAAGGTTAAGGATGACCCCGACAATCCGTTTGGCTCTCTTATCAAAGCCGGCGGTCAAAGCTATTACACCGATGAGAATGGTGAGCGACAGCTTTCTCTCGTCAACAAGCGTGCCGAAGAGGGCGACTGGGGTGAATGGGCGGATAAACTCCCCTCTCAATTCCTTTCTAAACAACCTTTGCACTTGGTCAATAAGCAATTAAATTTGGCAGCCGCTGATAAGATGGCCGAGTATGATGAGATTTGCTCTTTGACCAATCCGACAGTTAAGAAGTCGCTTTTGAAATCTTTTGCGGATGATTGCGATTCTGCGGCTGTTCATTTGCAGGCTGCTGCATTGCCTCGTCAGAAGTATCAGGTTATTTTGCCGATCACTTCGATGAAAGATAATGAGGTTTACGCGCCAAACTATAAGAATGGTGAAACTGTGGCTTTGATCCGCTATCCTCATGGTGGTACTTTTGAAATTCCTATTCTGACCGTCAATAATAAGCAGGCTGATGCGAAGAGAATTCTTGGTACTACCCCTAAAGATGCTATTGGAATCAACAAAAAAGTTGCAGACCGTTTGTCAGGTGCGGACTTCGATGGCGATACGGTTATGGTTATTCCGTGCAATTCCAAGAACAGCAAAGTTCGAATCAATTCAACTCGTCCGTTTGAAGAATTGGAAAAGTTTGACAACAAAATGGAATATGGACCAGACTCAAGTGAACCTGTAAAAGTCGATTCCAAAGGACGCGAATATTATACCAGAAACGGCAAAATGTATCAGCGGATGAATAATACTCAAAAAGAAATGGGCGTTATCTCTAATCTGATTACTGATATGACATTAAAAGGGGCTACTAATGAGGAGCTTATAAGAGCTGTTAAACACAGTATGGTCGTTATTGATGCTGAGAAGCATAAACTCGACTATAAGCAAAGTGAAATGGATAATGCTATTAGTTCCTTAAAAAAGAAGTACCAAGGTAGATATGACGAAGATGGTAAATACCATGAGGGTGCTTCCACTTTAATATCCCGTGCCAAATCTGAGACCTCTGTCCCTAAGCGTCAGGGTAGTCCTACGATTAACCCCGAAACTGGTGAATATGTTTGGAAAACAGCAGATAATCTTACCTATGTAGACAAGAAGACTGGTAAGACTGTGAATCGCACACAGCCGAGTTCCCAAATGGCGGAGGCAAAAGATGCCTATAGTCTGGTGTCCGGAATGGACTCCCGGGTGGAAGTTGCTTATGCAAATTATGCCAACAAGATGAAAGCCCTGGGCAACCAGGCTCGATTGGAGATCCTCTCTACTGGAAAGGTCCCCTATTCAGCCAGTGCCAAAGAAGCCTATCAAGCCGAGGTTGACTCTCTTAATGCGAAGCTCAATATAGCTTTGAAGAATGCGCCAAGAGAACGCCAAGCTCAAACCATGGCTAATACTACCGTGGCTGCTAAGAAACAGGACAACCCCGATATGACTAAGGGCGAATTGAAAAAGGCAAGCCAGCAGGCTCTTACTCAAGCTCGTGCCGCAGTCGGCGCAAAAAGAGAGACCATCCAAATTACAGATCGTGAATGGGAAGCTATTCAGGCTGGTGCTATCAGTGAAAGTAAGCTTACCCAGATCATAGACAATGTGGATATGGACAGCCTTAGACAGCGTGCTACACCGAGAGCCACCACTACTCTTAGCGGTGCAAAGCAAGCCAAGATCGCATCTATGAGTGCTTCTGGTTACAGCACTGCTGAAATTGCCGAAGCTCTTGGCGTTTCTACAAGCACAGTATCGAACTATCTGAAATGAAAGGAGTGACTGGTATGAATGGTTCTTGTGCCCTGACAACATTTGACAATCCTTACAATCCATTCGAGCAGTTCTCCGATTGGTTTCTGTTCGATGTGGAGAAAGGTTACAACACTTGTGCTTATCTTGATCGAATTGCTCATACTTCAGAACAGTTTTCAGAAGAAGAAAACAATCGAGAAATCGAAAGAGCAATCGATGAGATTATTCTTTACGATCCTTTTAACATTTACAAGAAAGTGAAGCGAACAGTTTAAGATTTGTAAAGGCAAGACAAGGCTTAATGGTCTATCTTGCCTTTCTTTTCTCTTATAAAACTGTTTTGTGATTACTGAAATGTTTTTGCTTTAAGGATTTCAATGTATTTTCCGATGACTTCTCGGTCTATTACCGACTGGTCAAAGGCATAGGGAGGGGGTCGCCAAAATCACACCCCCTGCCACATCGCGCCGGTCTTAAAAAAATCTCCGGAGGGATATTTTGGGGTGGGTTCTACCCTTTGGATGGTGCAGTATTTGAACGAGCTTACAGGGTTGGAGTATTTTTCATAGAGTGAACATCTCCTTTCATGTTTCTTTTTCTCCTTTCGGTGATTGATGAAAACCAGCTCTGTAAGTTCTTTCAAATACTGCACCAAATCCTATCTCAATGTCCCTTTGGAGAATCGGAAAGTGCAGTATAACTATGCGGGTATGGCGGAATTGGCAGACGCAATAGACTCAGAATTTATTGGGAGCAGTCCCATGCAGGTTCAACTCCTGTTACCCGCACCAAGAAAATTAAGAGAGGAGGCAGTTAGGATGCCAAAAGGTAAAAAAGCTGCAAGCTCTTCTGACTCAAGCAGCCCATTGAGACCACCTGTATCTCTTGAAGCACAGGAGAATCTTATGATTTCCCTTGCGGTCCAATGTGCTGAAAAGCAGCTCAGAGACGGAACTGCTTCTTCTCAGGTCATAACGCATTATCTGAAACTTGGTTCCAGTGAAGAGCGAATCAAAAGGAGAATTCTTGAGAAAGAAGAAGCACTTATTGAAGCCAAGACTAAAAATCTGAATTCTAACAGCGAAGCTAAGGAACTGTATAACAAAGCCCTTGTTGCATTCAAGAAATATTCAGGGGCCGGAGATGATGGTGACGAAGATGAAGCTTAAAACTTATTCCGAACTTATCACTCTACCGACTTTTGAAGAACGCTTTCTCTATTTGAAACTGGATGGTGTTATTGGCAAAGAGACTTTTGGTTTCAAGAGATGGTTGAATCAAGAATTTTATCATAGCGATGATTGGCTGAGCTTTAGAGATGACATCATTATTCGGGATTGTGGATGTGACTTAGGTGTGCCGGGTTTTGAAATTTATGGCTCTGTTCTAATTCACCATTTGAACCCGATCACCTATGACGACATTCTGCATCGAAGACCTTGCGTCTTTGACCCCGAGAACGCAATCTGTACAAAACTCAGTACACACAATGCGATTCATTATGGCGATGAAAGTTTGCTGGTTTTATCACCGGTTGAACGAAGCCGAAATGATACTTGCCCTTGGCGAAAACTATGAAAGGAGTATTTTCAAATGTCTCACAAGAATTATGAAGACCCTATCCTTGATGAATCCACTGAGATCGCCGAGGAGCAGGCCGAAGAAACGGAAGAAGCAGTTGAGGTTTTTGGCGTTGTTACCGATTGCCTGAAACTGTACATCCGTGAAGAGCCCGACAGGGACTCCGGTGTCGTGACAGTTGTTTCCTGTCTGGAAGAACTGCAAATCGACATGGAAAAATCTACCGATGATTGGTATGCAGTTTGCACCGCCTCCGGTCTGGAAGGATTCTGCATGAAGAAATTTGTAGCAGTCAGACAGTAAGGAGGAATCGATATGGACAGCATACTGACATCAATTAAAAAGCTGCTCGGAATTGCCGAAGAGTATGAGCACTTTGACCCAGATATCGTCTTGCACATCAATTCGGCTTTCTCGGTTCTTACACAGCTTGGTGTCGGTCCCGAAGAAGGTTTCCGTATCGAAGATGCAAGCACTACCTGGTCCGAATTCCTGTACGATGATCCTCGTCTCGAATTCGTAAAGACATTTGTTCATCTCAAGGTGAAACTGGGATTCGACCCGCCGTTGAGCTCTGCTGCTATTGAGGCTATTAACCGACAGATCAGCGAGCTTGAGTGGCGAATCAATGTAGCGGTGGAAACCGACTGATGAACGGAGAGGAGGATTTCAAAATGGATAATATGGAACTTACCCATCACGGCATCAAAGGTCAGCGATGGGGCGTTCGCCGTTTCCAGAACAAAGATGGAACTCGTACTGCCGCCGGAAAGAGGCGTGAGCAGTCTTCTGATGCAGATAAGCAAGTAAAGAGCGAACGAAAAACTGAAGTTAAGTCACGGCGTACCATATCTGATGAAGACCTTAAGAAAAAGATCGAGCGTATGAAGCTGGAGCGCGAATACAAGACTTTGGTTGAGGAAGATACCGCTCCCGGCAAGAAGTATGTGTCGGAAATCTTGTCGTCCGCAGGAAAGAAGACTCTGACTGTTGCCGCCGCAGGTGCTCTGGCTTACGGCATCAAAGCCGCTATGACCAAAGAGTTCAATATTAAGGATGCGGCAAGTTACATCGCTGCTAACCCGAACAAGAAGAAGTAAGGAGAATCGATATGGCATTATCTAACACTGCCGTCCCTAAATACTACGGCATGTTTCGTGATGCCGTTATTCGAGGGGAAATTCCGGTGTGCAAAGAGATCTCGATGGAGATGAACCGTATCGATGACCTTATTGCTAATCCTGGTGTTTACTATGACGACCAAGCTGTTGAGGGCTGGATTGCCTATTGCGAATCTGAGCTTACTCTGACAGATGGCTCTGACCTGAAACTCCTTGACAGTTTCAAGTTATGGGGCGAGCAAATTTTTGGCTGGTATTACTTTGTTGAACGAAGTGTGTACAAGCCTAATCCCGATGGTCACGGCGGTCATTATGTAAGAAAGAATGTGAAAAAGCGGCTTATCAACAAACAGTATCTCATCGTAGCCAGAGGTGCGGCGAAGTCAATGTACGGCTCTACACTGCAAGGTTATTTCCTGAATGTTGATACTTCTACTACACATCAAATTACGACTGCCCCGACTATGAAACAGGCGGAAGAGGTCATGTCACCTCTCCGTACTGCGATTACAAGATCAAGAGGTCCTCTGTTTCAGTTTTTGACAGAGGGCTCTTTACAAAATACCACCGGCTCCAAAGCCAACCGTACAAAGCTGGCGTCAACCAAGAAGGGCGTGGAGAATTTCCTAACAGGCTCTTTGCTTGAAGTGCGACCTATGAGTATCAACAAACTCCAAGGTCTGCAAATCAAAGTTGCAACGGTTGATGAATGGCTTTCCGGTGACATTCGAGAGGATGTTATCGGTGCTATTGAACAGGGTGCTTCCAAGGTGAACGACTACATTATTGTAGCAATCAGCTCAGAGGGTACGGTTCGTAACGGAAGCGGCGATACAATCAAAATGGAGCTGATGGACATTCTCAAGGGCGACTATATTAACCCTCATGTGTCTATCTGGTGGTATAAGCTGGACTCCATCGACGAAGTTGGAGATCCCGAAATGTGGGTCAAGGCAAATCCTAATATTGGTAAGACAGTAAGCTATGAGACCTATCAGTTGGATGTGGAAAGAGCGGAAAAAGCACCTGCCGCACGAAACGATATCCTTGCCAAGCGTTTTGGGCTTCCTATGGAGGGCTATACTTACTACTTTACTTATGAAGAAACGCTTCCTCATCGGAAACGGGACTTCTGGCAAATGCCTTGTTCTCTTGGTGCAGACTTGTCGCAAGGCGACGACTTCTGTGCTTTTACTTTCTTGTTTCCGTTATCTAACGGTTCATTTGGCGTAAAGACTCGAAACTACATAACCTCGACAACTTTGATGAAGCTGCCGTCTGCTATGAGAATTAAGTATGAGCAATTCATGGCGGAAGGCAGTTTAATTGTTTTAGAGGGTGCTGTACTTAATATGATGGATGTCTATGAAGATCTGGATAATCACATTCAGGAGTGTGGCTACGATGTACGATGCTTTGGGTTTGACCCATATAATGCCAAAGAGTTTGTAGCAAGATGGGAACAGGAAAACGGTCCGTTTGGAATCGAAAAGGTCATTCAGGGTGCTAAGACCGAATCGGTTCCGCTTGGCGAATTGAAGAAACTTTCGGAAGAAAGAATGCTCATTTTCGACGAGGACCTTATGACCTTTGCAATGGGTAATTGTATTACCTTGGAAGATACAAACGGAAACCGCAAACTGTTGAAGAAGCGGTATGAGCAGAAAATTGATGCTGTTGCGGCTATGATGGATGCTTATGTCGCTTACAAACTAAATCGAGATGCTTTTGAGTAAAGGAGGTGGTCAAAGTGGATGAGATGTATCATCATGGTATTCTCGGTCAGAAATGGGGCGTTCGTCGTTTCCAAAATAAAGATGGTTCTTTGACCCCTGCCGGTCAGAAGCGTTTGGAAAAGAAAGATGCCAAATGGGCTCATAAAAACTATGAGAAAATTGCATCAAAAGCACGCAAGGATGTTTCCAAAGAACTCGATCAATACACAACAAAACTTTTAAGCGACCCATCGTCAGTCACTTCGAAAGGCAAAGTCAGCGCATCTGCTATCAATGCCTATAACAAAAAGATGGCTGAGCTGATGAACCAGTCCGTTAAGAATGTTACCGCCCCTTCAGGACGAGTCGTCCAGTTCGTTGCCAAAAGGGGCGAAGTCGGTGTGCATATGGCTCTGGCTGACAGAGGCTATGACATGAACCAACTGAAGAACGGTATCTGGGCATCCGGCAGAGTAGCTTATAAGAAGAAAAATGTGGACATGGTCTGAGGAGGTGATGATTCAAATGGAGATGTCTTTTGGTTCCAGACTGAAACACGCTTGGAATGCCTTTAACGGTAATACACAAATGAATTACCGTGATTTGGGAATGAGCTATTCCTACAGAGCAGACAGACCACGGCTTTCCCGAGGGAATGAACGGTCTATTGTCACATCGGTATACAACCGTATTGCTCTGGATGTAGCAGCTCTGAACATTCAGCATGTCAGACTGGACGAGAATGGGCGTTTTCTGTCGGTCATCAACGACGGACTGAATAATTGCCTTACTTTGGAAGCCAATATCGATCAGACGGCACGCTCTTTCATTCATGATGTGGTAATTTCCATGTTCGATGAAGGAAGTGTAGCTATTGTTCCGGTCGATACGACTACCGACCCCACCGTGTCTGGCTCGTATGACATACAAACCATGCGTGTCGGACAGATTTTAGATTGGTACCCGCAGCATGTCCGTATTCGCCTGTACAACGAACAAAAAGGCGAGAAAGAAGACATCGCTGTACCAAAAAGTACAGTGGCAATCATCGAGAACCCGCTGTACGCAGTCATCAATGAGCCGAACTCTACTATGCAAAGGCTCATTCGTAAACTTAACCTACTTGATGTCATTGATGAACAGAGTGGCTCTGGTAAGCTTGACCTTATTATTCAGCTCCCCTATGTCATCAAGACAGAAGCAAGGCGTCAACAAGCCGAAAATCGGCGTAAAGATATAGAATCGCAGTTGTCCGGTACCAAATATGGTATTGCTTATACCGATGGCACCGAGCGTATCACGCAGCTCAATCGTTCCGTGAATAACAACCTGATGTCCCAGATTGAATACTTAACGAGTATGCTATATAGCCAGTTGGGAATCACTCAGAGCATTTTGGATGGAACAGCGGACGAGAAGACAATGCTGAATTACAACAACCGCACTATTGAGCCGATTATTTCTGCTATTGTTGATGAGATGAAACGAAAGTTTCTGACCAAAACCGCCCGATCACAAAACCAGTCGATTTCGTTCTTTAGAGACCCGTTCAAACTTGTGCCTGTAAACGAAATTGCTGAGATTGCTGACAAGTTCACTCGAAACGAAATTGTGACTTCGAATGAGATGCGTCAGATAATCGGCATGAAGCCTTCTGATGATCCGAGGGCGGACGAGCTTAGAAATAAGAATCTGAGTGCGCCGGCTGAAGAAACGGAAGAGGTCTCTGACGAAGAGGTAAGTGATTTGGACGACAAATCTCTAAGCAAAAATCGAAAAGTAAAGGAGGAAATTTCAAAATGAGCAGACCTTTCTCGGTTGAAGCTTGTGATTTCAGCGGTTGGGCAACCCGTAATGACCTGAAGTGTTCTGACGGAAGAGTCATCCGCAGAGATGCTTTTAAGCATAATGACGGTATCAAAGTTCCGCTGGTCTGGAATCATCAGCACAACAGTCCTCGTGATGTTCTTGGTCATGCATGGCTTGAGAACCGTGAGGAAGGTGTTTACACCTACGGCTTTCTTAATGAAACCTCTGACGGTGAAATTGCGAAAGTCCTTATCAAACATGGCGACATTTGTGCATTGTCTATCTATGCAAATCAGCTTCAGCAGTCCGGTTCCGATGTACTGCATGGCAGCATTTGCGAAGTAAGTCTTGTGCATAAGGGGGCCAATCCCGGTGCGTTTATCGACTCTATGCTGAAACATGGCGAGATGTCCGATGACGAAGCGATCATTTACACCGGTCTGCCTCTCTGTCTTTCTCATTCTGCCGACGATAAGCAGGAAGATGAAAAGAAAGAAGACAAAGAGGAAACAAAGTCTGAAGAGAAGAAGGATGACGACAGCGAAAAGGAAACGATCGCTGATGTTATCGCCACTATGACTGAAAAGCAGCAGAACGCTATGTATTACATGGTAACTGAGGCTTTGAAGGGCGAATCCGATGATAACTCTGAGGAAGAATCCGAAAACAAATCTGAATCCAATAAGGAGGATAATAACACTATGAAACATAATGTCTTTGACAACGATCAGCAGAACGAAAAGAATGTTCTGTCTCACGCGGCTCAGGGCGAGATTCTGGCACTGGCGAAATCTCCCAATGTCGGCTCTCTTCAGACCGCTATGAAAATCTACGCCGACGAGCATGAGCTGAAGCATGGCGACATCAGCGGCTTTCTTCAGTCCGGTACTGGTAATGTGTCTACTATGTTCCCCGAATATGTTGAGGCACATCCCAGTCGTACTCCTGAGCTGATTACCAATGATATGGGGTGGGTTGATGCTATCATGGCTAAGGCCCAGAAGATTCCTCATGGTCGTGTTCGTACTTCCCATGTCGACATCCGCAACATCGATGCTTTGCAGGCTAAGGGCTACACCAAGGGTAATCAGAAGAAGCTCACTGGCAACTATGCTCTGGTAAGACGTACCACTGACCCCCAGACTGTGTATGTAACTTCCGAACTGCATCGTGACGATGTGACTGATATCGAAGATTTCGATTATGTTCAGTTCCAGTACAGCATCGACCAGATTTCTCTGAAGGAGACTCTGGCTGTTGCTACTATGCTCGGCGATGATCGTCAGGACAGCGATCCTGAGAAGATCTTCCCCGATAAGATCCGTCCTATCTGGACCGATGATGAGCTGTACACCATTCACAAGGATGTGGACTTTGCTGCCATGGCTAAGGAACTTCAGGGTTCTGAAACCGAGCAGCATTTCGGTGAGAGCTTCATCTATGCCGAAGCTATGGTAACTGCTCTGCGTAAGGCTCGTAAGGATTTCCGTGGTACCGGCAAGCCTGACCTGTTCATCACTACCGATATGCACAACACCATGATTCTGGCAAGAGACCGCAACGGCCGCCGTATCTATGAGACTGACACTGAACTGGCTGCCGCTCTGGGTGTTGCCAATATCTATGAAGTTACTCAGTTCGAGGGCAAGATTCGTACTGACAGCGAAAGCAAGAAGCATAAGCTGCTGGCTATCTGCGTGAACATGGCTGACTATGGTTATGGCGCTTCCAAGGGTGGCGACATTACTCATTTCACTGACTTCGACATCAAGTTCAACCAGCTTCAGTCTCTGCTTGAGACTCGTAAGTCTGGTCAGCTTACTCGTATTAAGTCTGCCATCGTCATCGAGGAGTTGCAGGCTGAGTAAGTAGTCGAGGAGGAAATTCAAAATGGCTAAATTCTATGGAGCAATCGGCTATGCTGTAACGGAAGAAACGAAGCCGGGGGTATGGATGGAGAAAATTACCGAGCGTATGTACTATGGTGATTTGACCCGAAATACCCGTAAGCTTCAATCTACGGACCAACTCAACGACAACATCAATGTTGCGAATGAGATCAGTATTGTAGCCGATCCATTTGCCAATGAGAATTTCCATTCGATGAAGTATGTTGAGTTTATGGGTGCTAAATGGAAAGTGACAAGCGTTGAAGTTCAGTACCCAAGACTTATACTGACTGTGGGAGGTGTATACAATGGCGAGCAGACCTGATCTGCAACTCTTACTGGAGAATCTCCTTGGGAGTCGGAATGTGTATTTTCAACCTCCTGAGTCAGTGAAAATGAAATACCCCGCTATCGTATATGCACTTGACGACATTGACAATGTGCACGCCGATAACGGGGTTTATTCATCTCACAAGCATTATTCGGTGACGGTCATTGATTCTGACCCGAATAGTGAATTTATTGATAAGGTGGCTTCTCTGCCTACCTGTCGATTCGAACGATATTATGCAAGCGAGAACCTGAATCATTGGGTCTTCTCGCTCTATTTCTGATAAGGAGGAATAACTTTATGTCCAAAATTGTTTGGGATAAAACTGGTGAGCGCCTGTATGAAGTCGGTTGTGACCATGGCGTTCTCTATCCTATGTCTACCGGCGGCACTTATGACAATGGTGTTGCATGGAACGGTCTGACTAATGTTACGGAGAGCCCTTCCGGTGCGGAGGCATCTCCTATTTACGCTGACAACATCAAGTATGCCAACCTGATCTCTAATGAGGAGTTTGGCTGTACCATCGAGGCGTATATGTACCCTGATGAATTTGCTGAGTGCGACGGCTCTGTTGAGATTATGCCCGGTATGTATGCCGGTCAGCAGTCCCGTAAGACTTTCGGTCTGTCCTATCGTACCATTCTGGGTAACGATACCGAGCTGAATGATTACGGCTACAAGCTGCATCTGGTTTACGGCTGTCTGGCTGCTCCTTCCGAGAAGGGTCACGACACCATCGGCGACTCTATCGAGCCTTCCACTATGTCTTGGGAAGTTACCACGACCCCCGTGGCAATCAACAAGACCATTGATGGCAAGAAGCTGAAGAACACCGCTACTCTGACTTTCGACTCCACTAAGTTCACTGCCACACTGATGGCTAAGCTGGAGGAGATTCTGTACGGTAAGGATGGAGACAGCGACGGCGTCGCACCGCGTCTGCCTCTGCCTGATGAGATCATCGAGCTCATGGAAGCTGAAGGCACTGCTGTCAATATTGCAGGCTAATCTGTAAAAAACTATTGTGAGGAGCCGTATTCAGGTAAGCTGGCGGCTCCTCTATTTTTTAACTTTGAAAGGAGAAAATTTTTATGCATAAGGAAGTTATCACGTACACTGATCTGAACGGTGTTCAGAGAACCGAAGATTTTTACTTCGACCTGTCCAAACCCGAAATTGTAAAGATGCAGGCATCAGCCAAGGGTGGCTATGATGTTCAGCTCAAGAGCATTGCCGCAAGTCCTAACGGCGCACTCATCATGGAGTTCTTTGAGAACTTTATCAAGACCGCATATGGTGAGAAGACCGATGACGGCAGACGCTTCATGAAGTCTGACGAGATTTCTCGTTCCTTTATGGAAACTCCGGCTTATGAAGTGCTGTTCGAGAAGCTTGTGACCGATGCCAACGCTGCATCTGAGTTTGTGAACAGGGTTATGCGTGCGAATGGGGCTAAGCCTGCCATTGCACCTGTCGCAACCAACTAAGAAAACTCGGAGGGATAAAGGATGCTCGAGATAACTGTGCCGGCTGCCGAGTTTTGGGATGAGGTTCATGAAGAGTTCATCTACAAGAAAGAGCAGACTTTGCAGTTAGAGCATTCTTTGGTCTCTCTTTCAAAATGGGAAAGCAAATGGAACAAGGCGTTTCTGGGCAAACAGGAAAAGACCGATGAGGAAATTCTTGATTATGTTCGTTGTATGACCTTGACCCAAAATGTTGACCCGGAAGTATATACTCGGCTATCTGCTGAAAATTACCTTACTATCAACGCTTATATTGAGGCTCCGATGAGTGCTACACGGTTTCACGAGGACAAACAGTCCGGAAGAAACAAGGATATAGTTACTTCGGAGCTTATTTATTACTGGATGATTTCTTACAACATCCCCGTAGATATCTGCCAGAAGTGGCATTTGAATCGGCTGCTGACTCTCATCCGAGTTTGCAATGTGAAGAATTCTCCTGCCAAGAAACGAAGTAAGCGTGAAATGTGGAACCGTCATACGGCTTTGAATGCCGCCAACAGAAAACGGTTCGGTTCAAAGGGGTGAGATGTATGAACAGACGATGCCGAAAATGCATGTTGAGGCGTGTTTGCCATAAGAAACAGCCTTACAACGACTGGCTTAAAACTTTTACTAAAAAAGCAGTGGCAATCATTCTGGCGGTTTCGCTGATTGACCTGCAACTGACTTATGTACTTGCTTTTATGGGGCAAATACAAATTGCCGAATCGCTTTCCAGTACCATTGCCTCGACGATTGTCGGTGTAATGCTTGGCTACTTCTTCAAAGCCCTTTTCGAGACATTCTTCGAAAGGCGTGAAGAACGGCTGAGACAGGAAAGCGAAACAGAAGAAAATACAAATTACGAGGAGGTTTAGTTATGCCTATTAGTTTTCTGACTACGGCACTGATGATCGTGTCTGTAATCACAAATCTGACAGTTGAGGGCATTAAGAAGCTGCTCGACGGAACAAAGGTGAAGTATTCATCCAATGTTCTGGCGGCTATTCTTTCTGTTGTCGTCGCCTGTGCGGTTTGTGTGATCTATCTCATCATGACTGATACCGTCTTTACCACGAAGATCGGTGTTGAAATTGTCGTGCTGATGTACCTTGGTTTTCTGGTATCTACTGTTGGTTACGACAAAGTCGTGCAGATGATTCAGCAGATTCAGGCTACCAAGGAGGACAAGAATGAGTAATGAACAAAAAATCTGGTCATTTCTGATGGGCAAAATCGGTAATGCTTATGGTGTTGCCGGCTTGATGGGTAATCTCAACGCCGAGAGCGCCCTGAACCCTCAGAATTTACAGAATTCTTATGAACGCTCTTTAGGTATGTCCGACGCACAGTATACGGCTGCTGTAGATAATGGCAGCTCCACGAACTTTGCCAAAGACAGCGCCGGTTACGGTCTTGCACAGTGGACTTATCACACCCGCAAAGCAGCACTATCGGCTTATGCCAAATCGGTCGGTGCTTCTATCGGTTCTCTTGATATGCAGCTTCAGTTCCTGATGAAAGAACTGACTGAAAGCTACAATAGCAGTGTGTTGACAGTTCTGCAAAATGCCAAGAGTGTCCGTGAAGCATCCGATGCGGTGCTGACCAAGTTCGAGCGTCCCGCCGATCAGAGCGAGACTGCAAAATCCAAACGAGCTGCCTATGGACAAGTGTATTACAACAAATACGCAGGTTCTACCAGCTTGACCAATGTAAAGAAGGAGGAAACCACTATGAGCAATAGTACATTGGTGTCCTATACCAAATTAAGTCCAAATCATTCCGGGCAGAGAACCCAGTCGATTGACCGAATTACCCCTCACTGTGTCGTGGGGCAGTGTTCCGTTGAAACTTTGGGCAATATCTTCGCCCCTACTTCCCGTCAGGCATCTTCCAACTATGGTATCGGTGTTGACGGCAGGGGCGGGATGTATGTGGAGGAAAAGAACCGTTCGTGGTGTTCCTCTTCCAGTGCCAATGACCAGCGAGCCGTAACCATTGAGTGTGCCAGCGATACGGAAGCACCTTATGCGTTTAAGGATGTCGTTTACAACAAGCTCGTTGAGCTTTGTGTGGACATCTGCAAGCGTAATGGGAAGACAAAACTTCTGTGGCTTGGCGACAAAACCAAAACACTTAACTATACGCCGGCTTCCAGCGAGATGGTCTTGACCGTTCATCGTTGGTTTGCCAATAAGAGCTGTCCGGGTGACTGGATGTACGCTCGTATGAGTGATTTGGCTTCTAAGGTTACTGCCAAATTGGGTGGTACAGTCACAACTCCTACTACGACTACTCCAACGACCGGTAGCGATACCGTATACACGGTGAAATCGGGAGATACGCTCTCTGCCATTGCTAAGAAGTATGGCACTACTTATCAGAAGCTTGCATCCTATAACGGAATTACAAATCCGAATGTGATTCATGTTGGGCAGAAGATCAAGATTCCAAGTGGACAGGCTTCTTCGACTTCGTGGACACCTAAGGTTGGTGACATTGTCAACTTTACAGGAAATCGCCACTACACGAGTGCCAATGCTACTTCCGGTCCCTCCTGTAAGGGCGGTAAGGCGAAGATCACACAGATTTATCAGCTTGGTAAGAGCAAGCACCCTTATCATCTGGTAGCTGTTTCCGGTGGTGGAAGCACTGTCTACGGTTGGGTTGACCAAGGGAGCTTTACAAAAGCATAAGGAGGTCCGTGAATGATAAGGTTCAGCCACAAGGGAGACTTCTCCAAAGTCACACGATTTCTGGAGAGAGTCAAGGAAGTAGTCCGACTCGGAGATCTGGACAAGTATGGCCGAGAAGGGGTCGCTGCCCTTGCGTCTGCAACACCTGTCGATTCCGGTCTGACTGCGAGTTCCTGGTATTACGAAATTGTAAACCGAAACGGAACTGCAAAAATTACCTTTTACAACTCAAATATTCAAAATGGGGTTCCTATTGCGATCATCCTGCAATATGGTCACGGGACCCGCAATGGAGGTTGGGTGCAGGGACGAGATTACATCAATCCTGCTATCCAACCTATTTTTGACAAAATTGCAAATGATGCATGGAAGGAGGTTACGAAGCTATGAGTAAAACAATCGACGAGAGAGTCGTTGAGATGCGGTTTGACAATAAACAGTTTGAGTCCGGCGTTTCAACCAGTCTGTCTACTTTAGAGAAACTGAAGAAGAGTCTGGATATGGACGGAGCTACAAAGGGACTTGAGAGTATTGACAGTGCCGCAAAGAAAATCGATATGTCCGGACTTGGTTCGGCAGTCGAGACCGTTAAGATGCGATTCTCAGCTTTGGAAGTCATGGCTGTAACCGCCCTTGCGAACATTACCAACTCGGTAATCAATACCGGCAAGCAGATGCTTCAATCTCTGACGGTAGAGCCTATCAAGCAAGGCTTTGATGAGTATGAGCTTAAGATGGGCTCTATTCAGACTATCATGATGAGTACCGGTGCTTCTCTTGAAGAAGTCAACGGGTATTTGAATGAGCTGAATACATATGCCGATAAGACTATTTATTCCTTTGCGGATATGACATCCAACATTGGTAAGTTTACTAATGCCGGCGTCGGTCTTGAAGATGCGGTTATGGCTATTCAGGGTGTGTCAAATGCGGCGGCTGTTTCCGGTGCAAATTCACAGGAAGCTTCCAGAGCGATGTATAACTTTGCACAGGCATTGTCTGCCGGTTATGTTAAACTGATCGACTGGAAATCCATCGAAAACGCTAACATGGCAACTGTAGAATTCAAGACACAGCTTTTGGAATCCGCTGTTGCCTGCGGTACTTTGGAAAAGACTGCCGACGGTATGTATAAAGTTCTGAGTACCAACGCAAAAGGTTCAACTATGGACGGTGTCATTGACGCAACTCATAACTTCAACGACTCCTTGGCTTATCAGTGGATGACAACCGATGCTCTGGTCAGCACTCTGCGAGATTATGCCGATGAAACAACCGAGATAGGTGCAAAAGCATTCGCCGCGGCTCAGGATGTCAAAACCTTTACGCAGTTGATGGACACCTTGAAAGAAGCTGTTGGTTCCGGTTGGGCTATGACTTGGGAAATTATATTTGGTGACTTTGAGGAAGCCAAAGAATTATGGACCGGTCTTAGTAATGTTATCGGCGGATTTATCGACGCTCAGTCTGATGCTCGAAATGAGATGTTGCAAACTTGGAAAGATCTTGGTGGCAGAACTGAGCTTATCGAGACAGCAAAGAATGCTTTTGAGGGGCTCAGAAGTGTCGTCGCTCCAATCATTGAAGCATTCCGAGAGATATTTCCTGCTACGACAGGCGAACAGCTTTTCAATCTGACCAAGGGACTTCGTGAGTTTACAGAAAACCTGAAACTGAGTGACACAGCATCGGCTAACCTGAAATCTACATTCAAGGGTTTGTTTGCGATTCTGGACATTGTTAAGCAGGCATTTGGAGCCATCTTCACGGCGATTAAACCGTTGTTTGGCGGTTTCGGAACGCTTGGCGATGGAGTTCTCGGTTTTACCGGCGGTCTTGGTGATGCAATCGTTGCGTTTGATGAATTTATCAAATCCAGTGGAGCATTCCAGAAAGTCGGCGAGGGTATTGCTACAGTTATTCAGACAATTATGACTGCACTGACTACCCTGAAGAATAAAATCAAGGAAAAGCTGGAGTCTGCTAACTTTGAACTGTTCCATTCACTGCTTGAGCGTATTCATGAAAGGATGGCTCAGGTTGGCGAAGCAGCAGGTGAGATGAAATCCGGAGTTGTAGTTGCCTTTGAAGTCATCGGTGAAACTCTTGCCAACTGTCAGTTTGTTCAACTTCTTACTGCGGTATGGAATGCCGTTAAAACGATTGGCAGTGGCATTGTGAAAATCCTTGGAGAGCTCGGCGGCTCTTTAGCGAAGAACTTGGGTGAAGCTAATTTCAGCGGCATTATTGACTTGCTGAATGGAATCTCTTTCGGAGCCATTGCAGTCGGCATTACCAAGTTTGTGGGAACTTTCCGCAAAGCACTTGATGACATTGGCAGTTTGAAAGAATCCTTTATCGGTATTCTTGATAGTGTCCGTGGCTGCTTTGAAGCTTATCAAACACAGTTGCAGGCAGGTACTCTGTTGAAAATTGCATCGGCTATCGCCATTCTTACTGCATCTCTGATTGCTCTGAGTCTGGTGGACAGTGAAAAGCTGAATGTTGCTCTCGGTGCAATTACCGTATTGTTTGCCGATTTGCTCGGCTCTATGGCGGTATTCAATAAAATTAGCGGAAAAGCCAGTGGCGTGACTAAGAGCGTAACAGCCATGCTCGGTATCGCAACTTCGGTACTTATTCTTGCCAGTGCTCTAAAGAAAGTTGCAGATCTGGATGCAGGTCAGCTCACAGCCGGTCTTATCGGTGTTGCGGGTCTGACCACAATCATGGTTGCAGCGGCTAAGGCTATGAGCAGTGGCGGCGGGACTATCGTCAAGGGTGCTACTCAGATGCTGATAATGGCTGCGGCTATTAAGGTTCTTGCGTCAGTTTGCGAAGATCTTTCCAAACTGGACTGGAACCAGCTTGCCAAGGGGCTTGTCGGTGTTGGTATACTTCTGGCTGAGGTATCTGTCTT
>ULUB01079183.1_pt1 | contig 47840 bp, 54 predicted proteins | sample 1958111 | NCBI WGS metagenome assembly ULUB01 (sample SAMEA4835749, study PRJEB28245) | human gut metagenome | biome: gut microbiome; material: fecal sample | place: Denmark | collected 2008
CCCACCTTGCCGTAGTCGGCCTCCAACTGCGGCAGTTCCTGGAAACCCAAAGCCACGCTCACCTTGTTGCTTCGAGCCGTACCGATAAGGCGGTCTATCTTGTGGAAGTACAAGGTGGGCAGCTCGTCCACGATGATGCTCACCGGCACGTTCTTGCCCTGCCCGGTGTTCACGCGGGTCACAAGGCGGTTCAGTATCAGGGCGTTCAGCGCGCCGATGATGCTCTCCATCTCCGGGTCGTTGGCTATCAGCAGGTAGCTGGGGAGTTTCGGGTCACTCACCTTCAGGTCGAAGTCGTCGCCGTCCTTGTGGAATATCCAATAGCTTTCCTTGGTGGCCAGACGGGAGGTATAGACGCGCAGCGTGCCTATCATGCCTTCCAACTGTTCCATCGCCTTGTTCTTGAAGGCGGTCTGGAACGGGCCGAGCAGCGGGGCCACCTCGTTGTCGGTCTCCAGCACCTCGAAGATGGTCTGGTAGCTCTCGTTCAGGAAGGAGAGGATGTGCGGCATGTCCGAGTATTTGCCCAACCAATAGGCCGGCTCCACCTCGTTGCCGTCGTCGTCGAACACGCGTCCGGTCGGCACCATCCGCTTGGTGGCCTTGTCTTCCACTTTCTCGGCCAGCAGCTTCTTCCCGTGGCTGTCGTAGGGCTCTTTCCCGTAGTTGCAGAAGAAATAGATGCAGGCGGCCAGGAAGTTCACCGCCGAGGTCTGGAAGAACTGGTCGCTGCCGCCGCCTCCCTCTTTCTTGCCCTTTTGCAACGATTCCAGCAGGGTTTCCGCCGTCTCGCTCGCCGCCGCCAAGTTGTTGATGTATTTCAGTTGTATCGGGTTCACCCTGCGGCTGTACTCTACGTCCACGAAGTTGATGATGTTGAACGAGCAGCCCGGCGGCAGCTTTCCCAATTTCTGGTTTTTCTTGTAGTGGTAATACAGCTTGGTGGCAAGGGTCGGAAACTTGTAGTCGTACACGACCATTGCGAAGCCCTTGGCGGAGTGCTGGCGGATGAACGGCTCGATGATGGAGAAGGTCTTGCCGCTTCCCGGAGTGCCGACCACCCACGTTCCCCTGAAGGGGTTGCTGATATTCACCCAGCCCTTGCGGAACTTACCCTTGTAGTAATAACGCATGGGAATGTTCACGCTGTACTTGTTTTCTACGAGTTCCGTGCATTGCTCGAAGCTCTCGTTCTCGAAGTTGAAGCGGTCTTTCAGCAGACCTTCCTTGATGAATTTGGAGATGTTGTCCAAGGCGATGTGCGCCAGCACCACGCCTACCACGGTGGCCGCCATGTACAGGATGATGTTCAGCCGCAGCGAGTAGAGGTAAACATCCATCGGATGGTTGTACAGCCACACAGACAGCACGAGCAGCAGCACGCCGCCCACCAAGGGATAAAGCACTTGTTTCCGGGCGTTGAACTCCAGGTGCTTCTTGTTGCGCGTCCCTACGCAGGTGATGCACACCAGCAGGAAGGTGGCCACCTTGCTGTACACCAAATGTCCGTACTGGTAGATGAGCCACCGGCGGATGCGCCCGTGCAGGTCGTACAGGATGTTCTCCCAGCCGTCCGACGGCGCGGGATTGAAGGCGTACACGAAAAACTCCAGCAGGACGGACAGGTAGATGACCGCCCTGAATATCTTGTACGCGCTTTGCAGTTCCTTGCTTTCTTCCATTTGCCTTATATATTAGGTATCCAACTTGATTTTATCGAAATGTCATGTTTTTCACGTCAAAAACCTGACATTTCGATGTGCCTTTCCGCTTCTCCGTCACTCGTTGAGCGTGATGATGGGTCGCACCTTGTGCGCCTGCCACTTCGGGGTCTCCTGCATGGCACCGCTGCCCAAGGAATAGAGCCACGCCTTGGCCGTTTCCTGCCCTTCCACCTCGGTACTCGTCCAATACCAGCAGTCGTCCGCCGCGTCGGGCAAAGGCTCGCCCCCGCATTTTTCTATATACGGGTTGACGAGGGCTTTGGCCGCATACAGCAGGCGCATCTGTGCCGCCGAGGGGATATAGGCGCTTTGCCCGTACCGCCACAGGTCGAACACCCTTTCCGCTATCGGCGAGGCCACCTCTTCCGTGTCATACAGCGCAAAGGTGTTCTCGTTCCCGTCGTAGGCCGTCAGGTCGGCCGATGTGCCTTGTGCCACGCCGATGCTGTCCGCGAAGGCTTCCGCAGGCAGGTCGTGCAAGTACACCGCATAGCCGTTCCCTGCCGTTCCCGGGTCGCGGTTCAGGTAAAACACGATGGCAATGGCCTCCTTGCCGCTTCCATCGTAGCTTTCATAACTTAGGCTTTGGCCGTCCGTGCAAAGCACATGACCCACCTTTACAGCCATGTCCGGCTCCTCGATGTGGGCGTCGCAGGCAACCATCAGGGCGGTGGCCAGCAGTGTCAGCAGACCATTCAATCGCTTTTTCATATAATTTTTCCTTACATTGTTCATTCTCAATTCTTCATTTACAAGGTATCTTGAATCCCAGCACGATGCCCGTGCGCAGCAGGTCTTCGCCCTTTATCATCAGGTCGCTTTTTACCTGCCAGTACAGCGTCCAGCCTGAACGCAGCGCGTAGTTGTGTTCGTACCCCAAATGGATGCCGCCCAGGAAACGCTCCGTGTCGCTCCCGGCCGACGCTCCGATGCGCAGGTTGCCGTGGTGGTTGCGCCCGCGCGTCACGCAGGGCTTGTAGGCCGCCCCGAAGCCGTAGCTCAGGTAGTTGTTCCAGAAACTTTCCGGACAGATATGCTTGCAAGTGGCGCACTCGTCCCATTTCAGGTAGCCGTTGGCGAAAAACTCCCATGCGTTGTGGTGCTTCGTTTCCCACTCGTAGGCCACCGTGGCATCCACCCCGTTCTCATACAGCAGGCCCACGCCCACCGAAATCCGCCCTGTGCTGTTCTGCGCCGAAGCGGTCACGGACAAGGCGAACACAGCCGCCACCAAGGCAAGCAGCCGCTCCCTTGTCCTTCCCTTATTTTTCAATGCCTCACTCATCATTTCCAATTCTTGATTCTTCACTCTTCATTCTTAATTGATATTACTCTTCTTCCAGTAGGGCGGCATCAAACGAGTCGGCGGAAAGCACGTCCTCATAGTCGATGTGCAAGGAGATGGTGCGCCCTGAAATCTGTTTCTCGCTCATTTCGATGGTCAGCACCTTGTCATTCGGGAAGGTCATCTTCTCCAGCACGATGACGTTGCGGTAGCCGCGTTGGAACGACGGGGCGTTTTCCAGCACCAGGGCGGGTGTCAGTTCCAGCACCTGCGCGTTGGTGGCTTTCGAGGTCTTCTTGTCGGTCAGTTTCACCCGTATCTGGTCGATGTCGAAGCGGATGCGGGTCTTGTTCTCCACGGAGAAGTCGATGAAGAAGTAGTTGCCTGCTGAGTAGATGTTGTTCAGTCGCATGGTCATCCGGTGCGCCTTGGTGCCCACATTGCGGTAGCGGGCCGGGGAGTTCCACACCCTACGGGCATAGCGCAGCATTTCCGAGGTGGACATGCTGACCGCTGGGTTGTTGTAGGCATGACGCTCCGCCACGGCGATTTCCTTGTCCGCCACCGCTTCCTGCAGCCGGGTGGTATAGAGCAGGGCGTATTGGGTGCGGTAGCGTTCCGTCACAACGGTGACGATGCCCAGCACTTCGCCGTCCGCGTGTCCGGCTTCCTTGGGCTTCAGGCGGATGGTGTTCTTCATCGGCTGGTCCCCGGCCACCTTGTCGGTGGAGATGTCCACGAACAGGACGGGTTCGGAGGCGGTGATGACGGTCGTCACCTGCTCGTTCACCGTCAGCCGCACCATTTCTTCGTAGGTCTGTTGGGCATGGATGTTAGTCCATGCGGTCATTCCTGCCAGCAGCAGGAACAGTCTGATACTTGTTTTTATCATTGCTGTGGGTTTGTTTCCGGGTGGATGTTCATTTTTTCTTGTTCTTCTTTTGTCCGGCGGACGGCGATGTCGTAATAGCCCTTGTCCGTCTCGAATCCGATGTAGTGCCTGCCGCAGCGGATGGCTGCGACGGCGGTCGTGCCGGAGCCGATGCAGTTGTCTAATACCACGTCGCCCTCGTCGGTGTAGGTGCGTATCAGGTATTCCACTAAGCTGACCGGCTTCTGGGTTGGATGGTAAAATGTCCCTTTCTTGAACTCCTTGGGGGCGTAGATGACGGAGGTGGGATATTTCTCGTCCATGATGCGCACGGGTGTCAGTTTCATGTTCCCGTAGCACCGGTTCGTGCCGTCCGACTGCGTTTTCCGTCCGTGGTTGCGCTGTTCGGGACTGCTCGGCCTCATTTGCGGATGGTACACGGGCAGTTTTTGGTAGAACACCAATATGTCCTCGTGCTGGCGCAGGGGCATACGGTTGGCGTTCAGGTGTCCGCTCACCCGGTCTTTGTGCCACACCAGGTTGTATTTCCACAGCTTGGGTTGCGAGAGGACAAGCTCTGCCGTGAACATCCCCTGTGCAAACAGGATGATGGGGCTGTCGGGCTTGGTCACGCGCTTGTATTCCTTCCACAGGGGCTCCAGCGGAATCTTGTGGTCCCACCGGGCCGCCTCGTTCTGCCGGTTCAGCACTCCGTATGGCAGGTCGGCTATCACGGCGTCCACGCTGCGGGCTTCCATGCGCTTCATACCTTCCAGGCAGTCTTCCAAGTAAATATGGTCTTTCTCAATCATAGTCCATTCGTTTGTATTCTTGCTTATTTCGTTTCTCCCTTGTCGTTCACCAAATAGACGAACGTGCCGTACTTCAGCTTGGCCTTGTTCTTCTTGATGGCCTTGCCGATGGCGTTGCTTGTCTTCTGGTAGGCGTTCTGTATAGCCTGCATCCCCCATTGCGAGAGACTGTTGCCGTAGCTGCCGCTGTTCAGGCTCATGTTGCCCGTCACGGCTCCGCTGGCCACATCCTTGCTCGTTTCCCTGAAACTGCTTTCCGGCACGTACAGTCCTTCCAGCCCGTCCGTGTCGTAGAGGGAGATGTTCACTTTTACCAGCCGGTCGTCCACCAGTACGCTCTGCACCTTGCCTTTCACCCGTTGCGAGCCAAAGCCGTTCATCGTGGCGTAGAGGTAGGTGCCGCTTCTTAGCACGGCTTCCCCGATTTCCACGTCGTCCAGCAGGCGCAGCCTTACCCGGGAGCCGTCCACGGCCTTGATGTCCTCGTCAATGATGGCCTTGATAAGGTGCGGCTCGTGCCGGGCCTGGGCGATGGTGTGGAAATAGTCGGAGGCGGTCTTTACCTTTTTCACCATCTCCACGGGCTTTTCCGCGTCGGCGAGGGCGTTGACCGCCCTGCTGTTCTCTTCCACCTTGCCCTGCGTGGGGATATGCCGCCCGGCGGTGTCTGCCGGGGCCGTGTCCGCCGTGTTGGGCGGCGCAAGACCTTTCTGTCCCTTCAGGCGCGCTTCGGCCAGGGCCTTCCGCAGTTCTTCGAGGGCTTCTTGTTCTCCCGTCTGGCTATCGGACGCTTGTGCATCCATGTCTTTGTCCTTTTGCTGTTCGTCCAGCAGGGCGATGTCGTCCTGGGTGTACTTGGACTCATATTCCTCTTTGTTTTCATCGGGTTCGTCTCTGTCTATGTTGTCTATGGCGGTGTAGTCGTCAATCTTCCCCCATGCCTTCTGCATGTTCTCGTATTTTCCTCCGATGCCGTCGCCGCCGCGTATCTTCGCGTCGGGCAGTTCGGGATTTAGGAACTCCGTCGTCTGCAGGTTCTTGTCCGGCGTGTCGGCCACCTGGGTGTTGAACAGGTCGAACACGACATAGGCCGTCCCCAGCAGGGGCAGGTAGATGATGGCGGGCAGCATATACTTGGGATGCCTGAAGTTGATTTTGTCGGTTATCTTCATTGTCCTTCATTGTTTAAGGGTTCTGTCACTGGCTTGCCCGGGTGTGTCACACCCTTGTGCAGGGCTCTCCACACCGAATCCTGCACGGCGGTGGCGGTCTGCCGCACGGGCGGACGCTGGCAGGCCGTGGCGATGCGGTAGATGTTGAAACCGAGGCTGAGGGCCACAAAGGCGAACACGATGACCAGGAACAGCGTCCGGTGCAAGTCGGCGAAGCGTTGCACCTTGGCGGCTGCCCGGTCGATGCCGAGGGCTTGGGCGAATTTCCGCCCGGCTTTCACGTCGCGCTCGTACCGTTCCTTATACTTGGGGTCGTCCTTGTCGGGCATCTTCTCGCCCAGCAGTATTCTCTTAAATCCTTTCATGTCCGTAATGTCTTATGTTCACATTCATATCTTCTTTTTATTAGCCTTTTAATAGCTGTTCTTTGTCTTCTGCTCGATGTCCTTGTTGAGCAGCGTCCTCCAGTTCACTATCAGCAGACCGTGGGGATTGTTCTCCGTCCTCGGCACGCGCTTCAGTTGTCCGGCCGTCACCAGTTTGCGCATCAGGATGCTGCTGCGGCGTTCTATGCGTTGCCTGCCGTAGTAGGTGAACTCCATTTTCTCACGGTCAAACTTGATGCTGTCGCAGAAGATGCTGAACACCGCGCTCGTTCCCATGATGTTCGAGTAGAAGCCTTTTTCCTTCAGCGTGTTGTATTGTGCCAGTCCCGTTTCGTCCACCAGGTACATGGCTTTCTCCATCGTATAACGGATGTATTTGTCATCCGGTGCAAGGGTAAAAAACAGGTGGTGGAACATTTCGACATGGCTCTTGGCTTCCACGTCAAGCGTTTCCTCCATCGTGGTCTGGCGTACCAGTATAGGCACATTCCCGTCCAGCACGTACACCTTCCGGTGCGCGTCGGCTACCATGCCCCGTGCCGTCCAGATGCTGGCGATGCAGATAAGGATGCACCCCAGCAGGAAACAGCAGCAGAGGATGGTCACTAACTTGATTTTGTTCTCTAAATTCTTGATGACCATAGGCTTACTTCTCTTTTAGGGTGTTCATGAGGACGTATTCCTTGTGCAGCATGGGCATCAGGGTCATCCGCAATTCGGCCAGCAATGGGTCGAAGTATTCTGAGAACGCTTGCACGTAATGGCCTTCCATCACCACTTGGAACCACACCCACCAGATGCCCCGTTCACGCTGGCGGGCGTTTTTGCAGAGCTTGGCGATGTGCAGGCGACAAATCAGGTACTCCACCAGCGGCTCGATGTAGCGGTCGTCATGGTCAAACGCTTCGTCCAGTTCCTCAAAGAGGTCGTCGTAACGCCCGTTTTCGGGTCTTTCCGTCAGTTCTTGGTGCATACGCCGGTGGACAAAATCCATGAAATGCGCATCTTGGCACCAGTTCCCGATTTTCTTTTCAATCTTCATATTGTCATTGTTTTAGTTGATAATCATTTCAATACGGTGTGCATCGCCCCGGTGGCTGACATCTTGGCTTGTTGGGCCACGCCCTCGCCGAAGTTTCGGGTGGAGAAAGCGGTGTCGCCTTCCGGTATCATCCATGCGGCCAGGTCTGGCACAAGGTTCAGGCATTTCAGGGCCACGATGCTGGCTGCCATCAGGTAGCCTGCCGAGAAGAACGAATTTTGCAGGTAGGCCGCCATCGTCTGCGTGGATGCGGTGATGGCCGTCAGGTTCTCTGCCTGTATTGACAACACGATGTCAAACAGCAGCAGTACGTAAAACCCCACGAAGTACAGGCAGGCACCGTAAAAATGTACCGTTAAGTACCTTGTGAGCCATTTCGCCCACGCGCCTTCCCACTTGGGCAACAGGCTGAAAGCCCATTGTATAGGCCCGAATATCGTCAGCATACCAAGTAAAATTTGCTGACAGTATATTGTCGCCCACCAGCCTATCCTAAATACAACAAGGGCTATGAGCATGATGATTTTGTCAATTCCGACCACGATGCCTGCAGTTAGCGAGGTGAACCAAAGGCGGCTCGCGTCCTTCTCCATGTTGGTCACTTCATCCACGCCGGTCTGTTCCATCGTGGCCTCTATCAGGTCGGGGTCGGAGGTGCCGGAATGGGCCACGTCCGCCTGTGCCTGCAGGTTGGTGTAGATGGTGTCGCGCACATAGATGAGTTCCTGCACTTCCTCAAACTTGTCCGCTATCTGCGTGGCTTCCGCCTCGTACAGGTCGTGGGTGTACGACCCGATGCAGTTCGGAATGTAGGACAGGAAGTCCAAAAAGCACCAGTTGTTGCCGCTGTGGGTCATGCCCGTATCGGCGGGTGGGTACCACCAGCACAGGATGACGGACACGGCCAGCGGCTTAAATAGCTTCATCACGTCCAGCGGTTCGTGCTTCACCATCATCTTGTAGGCCATGCCTGCCGCCATGACGATGGCGAAGAGGGCGGCCAATGCCATACACATCTGCAAGATCCACCAGAACGGTCCTTGTGCGCCGGTAAAAGTGGCGTCGGTCAGGAACCCGTTGGTCTGGAATATCACGTCATCAATCTCCTCCTCAAGGATGTTGATGCCAAAGTCGGATAATATGTTGTCTGCCATGCCTATTCTTTTTCAATAGTTTCTTTCGTTGCCTGCTCACGTTCCATGACGGGCAATATGCCGTCTTTCTTCAGCCGCTCGTAGATAAACAACCTTCCCTTCTGCGTCCATTGGGTGCGCATCACCGATTTGCCGCTCTCCAAGGAAAGCGTCGCGCTATGCACATACCCTTTGTCTTTATAGGGGGAATACAAAATCCATTGCCGGTTGTCCTTGTACTGGATGCCCTTTTCATGCAGGAGGGCGTTCAGTTTACGCCCGGACAAGCCATAGTCCTGCGCGATTTGGGTGATGTCAAGCAGCCCCTTGCACTGCAAGACCAGTTCCACGTAGCTTGTCCGCTTGCCCAATTCCTCTATCTGTTCCTGTTGTCTGCCGATAAGCAGTTTCTGTTCCTCGCATTGGGCTTCCACGGCCAGGCGGTTCTTGCGTTCCTCCTTGATGACGTTGGCCAGTCCGATAAGGAAGTCCGGCTCGGTCACTACACGCTGCAAGGCCGCGTCGGTCAGATACGCCCCGTGCTTGCGGATGCTGGGCAACACCTCCTCACAAACCCAATCCTGGAACTTCTCCGCTTCCGGCAGTTTGCTGCGCATCACCAACCGGTAGATGTCCGCTTCCGTAATGTACTTGGTTGGCTGCATCACGACCGTACCATACTGGTTTTCAGAGGGGGTGGACAAAATGGCCACCCCCTTACAGTGCATTCTTACCGCTTTTGGAGGGTCTGAGTATCCCAATGCTTTTGCCACATCATTTCCTTTGAAAAGCACTTTCCTATTCTCCGTTTCTATGGTGCCGACATTCCCGAACTGCGGGTGATTGAACACCTGAATCTTGTCATTCATATCCGTTGCATATTTGGTTGTAATTTCTTCTTTTCCCTTATTTTGTACTTATCGTTCTACAGTTTCTTCCCCGTCCCCGTCATCCGTAGTCCCGTTTCCGCCATCGGCCGACGAGTTACGCACATCTTGTCTGGCGGCTTTCCATCGGTTCATGGCTTCCGCCGCGATGCTTCCGTTATCCGTCGTCCGTTGGTGGGTGGCCGAAAGCAGTTCGTCCGTCAGGGAGGCGTTGTGCAGCCGCACGAGGTATTTCACCAGTATCTCATTCTGCCGGGCCACGTCGGCGTAGATACGCAGGTATTCTTTCTTCCGCTGGGCGTTGGGCATATAGGCATCCTTGGTCGCCCGGATGGCGCAGTCATACACATGGTAATACTCCGTCCACCGCTCTTTCTCGGTCGGGGTACCGCCCACAAGGAGGATGCGGTCAATGTTCCCCTTGAACTGTTCCATCTGCGCGTCCAGCTTGCCGCCCTCGGCCAACCAGGCCAGGTCGGCGGTACGGTCAGCCATGTTCAGTGCCTCAATCTCGGCCCGTTTGACCAATGCCGAGTCGATGGCTTCCGCTTCGTCCACTTGGTTGTACAGGTGGATGCCGGCCTGGGTGCGGAACGACAGCTTGTTCTTGGCGGCTGCCGATTTCTTGTAGCTGTTGTGCAGCAGGGTGTAGTAGATTTCAGGAGTCAGTGAGCCGCCTCCCGTTTCCATCACCGTCACCTGGTTCTTTTTCGATGAATCATGGTTGTAGGTCACGCTCTGTGCATGGAGGATGTTTCCTCCTGCCAGCCATAGCAGCCCCAAGCCGATAAGTGTTCCCGTATGTCTCATATACCTTATTTAATTATAGGATTACACAATTTTCAAATTCTCCGTTCTTCATTTTTCACTCTTCATTCTCAATTCTTCACTTTTCATTCTTCATTTTTAGTAGTCCAGCTTCCCGGCCACCCTCCAACGGGAGAAAGCGTCCTCCGCCATCTCCTTGATGCTTCTTCGCCGGTACACCTGTTCCTTCCAGTAGCCGATGCGTACCTGCACGTATCGCCAGGTCTCGAAATAGGAGCGGTTCAGGTGGCGTTGGATATTGTCCAAGGAAGTGTTGATGGCATCCAGCACCATCAGCAGGTCGGCGGTGGAACAGGCTGCCGCGCCGGTGGCGTACAGCACCAGGTCGGAGAACGAGCGGTACAGGTGTTCGCCCTCGTCCGCAATGTTGCGTATCGCCCTTGCGTTGATGGCTATCAGCAGCGTGTCGGCCAGTTCGATGCGGTTCCGCCTGATGACCTTCTCATGGAAGTCGCCCATCAGCCGCTCATAGTCCGACAACCGTTCCCTGACGGTCTCGTAGCTGTCCTTCACGTTCAGCACGGTGCGCAGCGACTGGTACATTATGTCGATGATGTCAAAGGCGCGGGTATATTTGTCAAGGTCGATGTTGATTTCCTTGTATTCCATCGTCGCGTCCCGGCTGTACTCGTGTAGCAGCTTGTTGCTGTATTCCAAGGTGCTGCGGGCCAACAGCAGGCTGCGCTGTTTCTTGTGGTCGTTGATGTACGCCTCTATGGAGGTGATGTCGAAGCTCCACTGCGCTTTTCCGGCAGTATGAAAGCAGCATAAAAGAACCATGAGGAAGCTTAATCTGTATATAAGCGTATTCTGCATATTTCCTGATATTGCTTTATTTATCAAGGTGTATTTTATATTTTTACAGATATTGTTCGTTTTTATCATCCGTATTTTATATCTTTGCACCAAAATATCTTGCTTATGGAAATAATCGAGCGTCCTGCCTATCTTCATCACATCATATCCCACCTGGGCAAGGGGATGATGATTATCCTTGTCGGCCAACGTCGTGTCGGCAAGAGTTTTATGCTCAAACAGCTGCAGTCCTGGCTGCAAGCCAACAGGAGTGCGGCCAACGTGGTGTATGTCAACAAGGAGCTTCACGCCTTCAAGGACATCGCCACGGCCGACGACCTGTACGGGTACGCCACGGCACACCTGCCCGAAGGCGGCGACAACTACCTGCTCATCGACGAGCTGCAGGACATAACCGGCTACGAGGACGCACTGCGCAGCCTCCATGCTGAAGACCGCTGCCAAATCGTGGCCACGGGCAGCAACGCGTACATATTCTCGTCGGAGTTGAGTACCAGGCTTTCCGGCCGCTATGTCGAAATCCCCATACACAGCCTCACTTATAGAGGCTTCCTGCGTTTTCACGGGCTGGAGGATACGGACAAGAGCCTCCTGGCATATCTTCGCGTAGGCGGCCTTCCCGGCCTTTGCCATTATGATATTGAGGACGAGAGCCAGGTGAGGGATTACCTGCAAGGGGTTTACAATACCATCATGCTGCGTGACGTCATCGCACGGGAGGAGATACGCAACGTGACGTTCATTGAGAACCTGGCCGTGTTCGTGGCCGACAACATCGGCAAGCTCATTTCCGTGAGGAACATCACCAATACCATGAAGTCGCACGGCGAGAAAGTGTCCGAGATGCTTACGTCCGCCTATATCCGCCACCTTTGCGGGGCGTTCATCGTCATCCCTGTCAAGAGGTACGACATCCACGGCAGGCGCATCTTCGAGCAGAACAACAAGTTCTATTTCGCCGACCACGGCCTGCGCAACCTGCTCTGCGGGTTCAACCTGCGCGGCAGCATCGAGAAAGTGATGGAGAACGCCATCCACCACCATCTCGTCACACAGGGGTTCAAGGTTACGGTGGGCATACTCCGTAATGGAGAGGTGGATTTCGTGGCCGTGCGCGATGAGCGCAGGCTCTATGTACAGGCCGTTTACCTGCTCGGCTCGGAAGAGACCGTGGCGAGGGAGTTCGGCAACTTGCAGGCCATACGCGACAACTACCCGAAGTATGTCGTCTCGATGGATCCGGTCAGCGGCGGACTGCCCGAATATCCGGGCATTATCCATGTCCACCTGCGTGAGTTCCTTATGACTGATTTCTGATTTCATAGTCCGTCCTCCCCTGATTGCAGGTTCTTTGCATTTTCCATCCACCGCTCGTGGCATTCTTCCACCAGTGTCAGCCTGCGCCCTTGGTCGCTGTCAACACTTGGGGCGATGTCCTTCAGCACGTCGAGGATGCTCCGTTTGTAGTGCATCATCTTCTCCAGCGACACTAAGTCGGCGTAAATGTTCGTGATGCGGGTGTCCACCTCGCGGGCTATCTCCAGGCGGTCGCTGGACCATAGCAGGTGGTAGGTGTCGTTTGTGGCGTTCTCTTCCTGCGGTGCGCTCCTCGCGTATTCGGTGGTGATGTCGCAACCGGGGTGTTCCTGCGCGATTTCCGAAATGCGTCGGTTCACGGTTTCCGCCTTCTCCGCGTCCGTCTGTGTGGCATCGAGGGTCAGCACGTCGGCCACGCTCGTGGTACTGTATTCCGAGGTCAGTTCCCAACTGATTTGCAGGATGGCCCTGTGTATCTTGATGCCAAGGAAGTATTTGGGCTTGCGGGCTATCGAGAGGGTCGCCTTGAACGTGATGATGCCGTTGATGTTGGGCATGGTGGCCTTGCGCACATACGAATAGCCGTTCCACGAGCCTTCACCCTGCCAGGTCAGATTATAAGCGGTCTTGCAGTCCTGCATGATGGCCGGTATGCGGTAGTAGTCGTCCGTGGCCACGCTGTTGTCGGCGGCGGCTTCGGCCTGCGCGTCGGTGATGTCCTGCCTTTTCTGCTGCCAGTCGGACAGTTCGCCGTTCAGGCGGCTTATCTCGTCCTTGTTCCGGTTGTATGCCTGACGGTAGGTGGCGGCATCCTCCACGCTGGCGTTGGCTATCTTGTCCAGCAGGGCGGCGTTCTCCGCTTCCAATGCGCCGATTTGCGCTTGCAGGGCGGCTATCTCGCTGTCGGCCTCCTGTGCCATCCCGTCCAGTTCCGACGTGTCCAGTTCGTTGTCCGTCACGGTGGTCTGCATGGCGCACTCCTTGGAATGTCCGTTCAGCGAGCTTCCGCAGCCACGGCATTTGTATTGGGTCGTTCCCTGGCCGAGCGTCACGCCATCCGAGCAGGTCACGCTGATGGTCACGCTCTCGCATCCGGCCAGCTTGGCGGCATCCGTCGCCTGGTAGTAGTTCTTTGCGTCGGAACCGATGTAATAGACGTAACCCTCCTCGTTGTCGTTGAACTCCGAGAGGCGGGCGTTGAGTTGCGCCTTGAAGGTGTTTAGGTCCATCGAATAGGAGTCGAACACGTCTTCATATACTTCTTCCACATGGTTCCAACTTTTCCGCACGTGTATCTCGCAGGCGTAGGCTTTCTTGGCCTGCTTCCCGTTCCGGCTGATGACATAGCCGCTCATCGGGTAACTGATGCTGTAAGTAAAGCCGTCATTCGCGTTGTTCAGTTGCCGCACCCGGCTTCTCGACCACCCGGCATGGTTTTCCGAGTTGGCGATGACTTGCTCCCGTTGTGCCGAGTTGGGATAGAAATTCGCGTCCGTGGTGTTGAAGCGCGTCCAGGCGCTTCCGTTGATGATGCTGTTGTCGTCCGTCGGGGGATAGTAGTCGCACAGCGTTTCCGAACCTTGGTCGCGCCGTGCGATGTACCAGCGTTGGGTGTAGTAGTTCCCGGCGGTTTCGTCCAGATAGTCGGTAATCCATGCCGTCAGGTTGTAGTTGGAGAGGCTGAATAGCCTGGCCACGTTGTCCTTGCCGCCAATCATGCCGAGCAGGGTGTTGCCCACGCTGTTTTCCACGCTCCTGAACAGGTCGTGGTAGTGTTCCGCAAGGGTCAGCACCGTGCCGATTTTTCCTTGGAACAGGTCGTGGAACTGGTTTTGCTGTAGCAGCGCGTCGCCGATGTTGCCGATGCCGGCGGTGGCCAGCGACACGCCCATGTTGTACAGGTTGTCGAGGTCGGCCTTCAGGTTGTCCACGGTGAAGTTGCCCGGTACCGCCGCCAGGTCGTCCAGCATCCGTTCCCAATCCACCTCGCCTATGTCGGACAGCTTGAGCAGGGCGGCAATTTCCGGGTTGAGTTCCAGAAAAGCGATGTCGGAGAACGTGAGCGTGGAGTTCGTCACCACGGACTCGAACTGCATACACAGGTTCTTGGTCTCGTCGCATATCTTCATCAGGTAGCTGCCCCAATACAGGGCGGTCTGCGGGCTTTCCAGCATCATCCCGGCCACCGTCCATATCTTGGGCATGATTTTATGGGCCACCATGTTGTAGATGCGGCGGTAGTAATAGTTTTCGGTGCTGCTGCTCCAGATGCCGAGGTCGGTCATGGCTTTACGTTCCAGAAACTTCGAGGCGAATATCCCGGCTGCGGCCACCTCGGCGGCCTGGTAATGTTTCAGGATGGCGGCCACCTGCTCGTCATAATAACCCTCGGCCACGGCTTCTGCGGCAAAGGCGGCGGCCATCGCCGCCACGGTTTCCTTGTCGTAGTTCACGCTGTAATACTGCGCGCGGATGGGTACTGCGGCAGTTGACAGGAAAATCATTATGAGGAACAATATCCGTTTCATCCCTTTATTCGTTGTGCTATAGATGGTTGTTCAATCCAGTGAGCGGCAAGGGCTGTCCGTCTTTCTCAAGGCTTCAATAAGTTCGTCCGCTTTCTTCACGGCTTCCACAGGCGGCAGCGATTGGCTTGAAAGCAGTTCCTTGGCCACCTCGTATCTCCGTTGTTCCCAATCAACGGTTCTCATGGTTCCGGGAGCGGGTTGCCCTTCCGGGCTTTCATCCGCACGGCTGTCCGGTTGGGCGTATGCCTTCACTTCTTCTTCCGTCATGCCCAGACGCAGGCCGCATCCGCCCAACACTTCTTTGACTTTCTTCAGGCTGGCACACCCCATGCCCCGCATATTCGCCAGGTCGTGTGCCGTACACAGGCACAAGTCACGGATGGTGCTGATTTGCATGGCTCCGCATACCCGTTGGATGCGCGTGTTCTGCATGGAGCCGAAATAGAGCGTTGTCACGTTTTGGTTGATGTCAATCTGTTTCATAGTTTTGCTATTTGAGTGATGGTTTGTTTTCCAGCCGCAGTACCCGTCCGGCCTTGTTCACCGTTTGGGCGAAGGCCAGCGACTTGCCGATGCCCGAAGCGTTCCAGTCCCGGCAATAGGCTTCGATGGCCTGTTGGTGGTTGCACCCCAGTTCTTTCTTGTAGAGTTTCAGGGCTTCCTTCTCCGCCCGTTCGGTGGTGTAGGTCATGTAGCACTCACGGGGTTCCTCTACGCCGTACACGTTGCTTTCGTGCCCACGGCGGATGAACACCTCGCGGAAGAAGCTGCGGCCTTCCTTGTTTTCCAGGCGGTTGATGGTGAATATCTTTTTGCAGTCCACGTCGGTCAGGCCGAGGATGGCCTTGATGCCGTCGAAGCGTTCCTTGAACTTGCTCTGGTCGAGCAGCATCACTACGTCAGAATTGTTGATGATGGCCTCTTTCACTATCTCGCTGCCGATGATGTCCTGTATTTCCTGCGTCACCACGCCCACGCTGGCCCAGAACTTTCGGGCGGTCTTGTACATGAACTTGATGTACTCCGCCATGAGCGGCGAGGCGATGGCCTTCCACGCTTCCTCGATGACCAAGACCTTGCGGTTCTTCTTCAGGCGCATCTTCTGTAAGAATACGTCCATGATAATCAGCGTGACGATGGGGAAAAGCAGCGGGTCATCTTTTATTGCGTCAATTTCAAAGACGATGAATGTCTCGTCAAACAGGGTGCCGTCCATTTCCTCGTTCAGGGTCTTGTCGTGGTTTCCGCCACGGTAAAAGTCCTTCATCATGTAGCGGTAGGTGGAGATGTCTATGCCCGATATTTTATTCTCGTGGCAGATGTCGGGGATGCGCTGCACGGAGTATTCGTAGAAGGTGTTGAACGAGAGGCTTTCCACCTTCAGTTCCTTGCGCCTCCGTTCCATCTCGTCTATATCGCGCTCGATGCGTTCCGCCTTTTCCTTTTCCGATGTCCTCATGCCTTCATTCCTGGCATCCACCAGCAGGCTCTTGCGCAAATCCTCGCGTTGCATGGGTGTGAAACCGTCAAAGCCGTTGAAATACACATCGTAGTATTCCGTTATCACCTGGTCTATCAGGCGGTCTTCGGTCTTGGTCACAGTGCCTTGCGAGCCTTTCCATATCAGCAGCACAAGGTTCTTCAGGAAACCGGTCTTTTCCACGTTCAATTCCTGGCGGCTGATGCGAAACGGGTTCATGGTTATCGGCTTTTCTTCGGTGTAGCTGATGTATTTTCCGTTCAGATACTCGCAAAGGCCCTCGTAGCTGTTACCCGTATCTACCATCACCACATCGGTGTTCTGTTCATGTAGCTGGCGCACCACGCTGTTCATGTGGAAGCTCTTGCCGCTACCTGAAGGCCCCAAGCAGAAGAAATTGGAGTTGTCCGTCAGCTTCTCCTTTCCCTCCTTTCCGGTGATGTCGATGGCCACCGGCACGCCCTGTCGGTCGGTATAGTAGATTTTCAGCGGCGTGTCCTCGCTGCGCTGCGCCTTTTCCTTATACATCAGGCAGGCTGCCGCGTCGCCCAAGGTCAGGAACCGGTCATATTCCTCGTTCAGGCTGTAGCAGTTGCCGGGGAACGAGCCGACAAACAGTTCCAACTGGTTGTAGGCGCGCTTGCTGATGTGGATGCCCAACCGTCCGAAACTGTTTTCCAGATGGTTGGTGCATTTCTGCAAGTCAGTGTCCGGCGACACGGCCACGACAAGGTTGAAGTGGGAATACACCAGTTGCTTGTTTTCCCTCGCCACCACTTCCTGTACCCGCCTGATGTCTTCTACGGCCATCTGGTTGTTTGGGTTCGGTATGCTGGCGTGGCGGTTCTTTTTCTTGTCCAGCAAGGCAAGTTCCCTCTTTTGTCCGGGGATGAACACCACTTGGTTGTACACCACGGTTTCTGCATGGGGGATGTGGCCAACCAGCGACACCAGGTCAACGGGCATCTCCGCGCCGTTCACCTCCATGTTTGTGTAGGGGCGTATCACGGACGGCAGGTTGACGCAATCCACGTCCACTAAGCTGTACACCTTGCAGCGTCTGTCGCCCATGAAAATGCACTCGTCGTCCACCTTGAAGCCGCTCATGGACACCACTTTGTCGCGGAAGTTCATGGCGAAGAAGCGGTCCACGTAGCGGCTGGCTTCCTGCTTGTTAAGGAAACGTACACGGATGCCTGCGTCCTGCAACTGGTCATGCACCTTGCGTATCTTCACAAGAAAGTCGCGCCACTTCTTGCCGTCATAGGAAAACAGACGGCTCTTCTTGGCCTCTTGGGTAACGGTCAGGTAAGTCATGCTGTCGGTATAGATGCGCCCCTTGAAATAACGGAAGTAGGCTTCCGTCAGGAACTCGTGCCTCTTGCCGTTTTCCTCCTCGAACTTCCTGCGCACGAAGATGTCCTGCTTGTGCAGGGCGTACCCTTCGCCTAATGTCTGTGCCAAGGCGGCCAGCAGGTGGGTGAAGTCGTAATAGCTGTCGGTGTTGGCAGAGTGCTTCTGCACCGGGTTCTCCATCTCCAGTATGGCGGAGTATTCACCGGTCTTGGTGTAAAGCACCCCGATGCCATCCGTGTCCTCCACGGAGAAATAGATGTCCTGGAAAATCCGCTTGCGTTTTCCTCCGGTGCCGAAAGCCTTGACGGAAATGCCCATGCCCAAGCAGAGGGCCGCAAAGGACAATAAGATGTAAGTTACCATGTTCCGGTTCCATTCAATAATGGCAGGCTCCCTCCGCAAGGACGGAGCCTGCCGCGTTCAACATTCTCATTCACGCCACACATCAGGCGCGTCGGTCGTATTTTTTAGCGTGTCATATCTGTTTGGAACGGGCGTAGATGTACACGCCCCGGCCGTCTTTCTTGGTATGCAGCCCTTTCCGTTGCTTGAAGAGGATGAGTGCCGCCCCGGCCGAGGCAAGCAGGGCGAGGATGGCCAGCCCGACGACGAATCCGGCCAGGCAGTAGCCTGCGATGAATCCCGCGATGGCCGCGCCCGCGCTTCCCGCCGCCCAATAGATGTAGCGTCCTTGGAGGCCCAGAAATTCAAGAGGCCGTTGCAGCCCCTTGAATACCGGGTAGTCCTGAAAACGCTCTTTCCCGTTTCCCATCCAATCTACCGTTTAGGTGGTGATGCCGAAGAACAGCGGCAATGCCTGGGCGGCCGCAATCAGGAAAATGCAGGCGCCTACGACCATCATGATTTTCTTTTTCACGTCCTGCTCCTCGTTGTTCATGGCGATGTACACGGAAATGGCACCGACCACGGCCACCACACCGGCGATGGCGTAGCAGAGCTTCACCACGATGGGTACGTACTTGGCGATTTCCTCCGTCACGGTGGTCAGGGCGTTGGTGCCTGCGGTGTAGTCCCCTGCGGAGTTCTGCGCCACGGCGGCTGTCACGCCGACCAGCAACATGAAGAAAAGCATCTTCGCCCTTTCGGAGAAGAGCGCCGTTTTCACTTTCTGTTTCAATCTTTCAATCATGCTTCTAAAATTTGATGGTTACTTTTATGTTAGGGTTCTCTCTTGTCTTTTATATCCGGTAGCCGAAAAAGGCCGGAAGTACGATGGATGCGCCGATGATGAACAGGCAGGCCCCAATGAGCGTCACGATAGATTTGGTCACTCCGTCCTCGCCCATGTTCATCTTGATGTATATTTGCACGGCGGAAATGACGGCCATGATGGCGGCGATGGCGTAGCACAGGTACAGGACATACAGCACCAGCGTGATTACATAGTCGTGCATGGTCGCCAGTGCGTCCGCGCCCCAACTGTAATCCACGCTGCCGCCCTTGGCAAACGCCACGAAGGGGATGGCCGTTCCGAGTAATACCGTTATGGTGTTCTTTGTCCTGTTCATTCTCCGGCATCAGATTTCGTTCTTTACAGGGATGGCTTCTATGCAGGGGCGACCGTCCATCCGTCCGCCGCTCATCATCAGCTTATAAAGCTGTTGGTCGTAGAACGGGTTGGACATATTGGAATTGACTTCCTCAAGATGCGGCTCCACTTTGGCTTTTATTTTCTCCAAAACCTTTTCGTCGGCGGCCTTTTCGCCCTTTGCTCCCTCCTGTCGGCCTTCAGCGTCACCGGGTGATGGCTCTTCAACGTCCACCTCGTAATCATTGCTGCCCACGCTGAAGCCCATTTCGTTCTCGCTCACCACTACGCTTTCCTCCGGCTCTTCGGACGGGTCGATTTCAAAGGTTTCCGCTTCGGGCTTCTTTTCCCCTTTCTTGCCGTACAGGTCATGGAGGATGACTACCGTATAATAGATAAGGTAGGCAACGGTCAGCACGATGGCAAATATGAAAAACGGACTCATTTTTTAAGTATGATTTTAATTATTATTATTTTGCAGATGAATCTTAGGAAAGCATACAGGAATCTTGTTGCACTGTAGCAATTCCAATTTTAGGCGCAAAATAACAGGCTAAACTTGATAAAAAAGAATGTTTGGCTATATTTCTTCTTTCTCTTAACCCGATTTATAATTACACTTCAAATCATACTATAAAATCATACTCAAAAGGACAAATCTGGGTAAAATAAAAGCCCTCCGTTTACGGAAGGCTTGTCCTGGAAATGATGTTTGTTTTTGGGGTATTCATTGGCTTCTGCCAAGCAGGTAGTCGTTCAAGTCTTTGTATCCTGCATAGCGGACGGCCTCGTCCGTCACCCGTTCCCCATACAGTCCGGTAATGGTTTCGGCCGTCTTTTGTCCGGCCAGGTCATTGTCAAGGTAGCAATGGATGTGCTGGTATCCGTCCAGCCGTTCCAGGCATTTTTTCAGGTTGTGGACGGAGTTCAACACCACAAAGTCGCATGGCATTTCCTGACAGACCGTCTTGTCGCCTTTGCCCTGCAAGGTCAGATAGGACAGGAAGTCCATAAATCCCTCCAGCACGCAGCAATGGCTTTGCGTCCCAGGGATGCCATGTCTGATTACGGTGATGTCCTTTCCTCCCAGGCATCCCTTGAAATAGGGATTGCGCACTTCAAAGCCGCCAGACTGGTTGGCAAACGCGATGGCGAAATAGTTGCAGCCTCGCAGATGATAGTGGATTTCCCTGCAATACTGCTTGCCGGTAGGCAGGTCGATGCGCCTGGAAACGAGGTAGGACAGCAGGGCTTGGTGTTCGAGAGGCATCACCCGTATTTCCCTCATCTCGTCCTTTATCCGTTCCTGCGAGCGAAGGAATGGGCGGACACGCGGACAGGCGGTTGCCCGTCCCTCTATCTTATGCAGTACCTCTTCTATGGAAGGGGTGTCAAACAGCAGCTTTCCCAAGTCAATGAGGTCGCCGCCTTGGCCCAGGGCAAAATCATACCACTCGTTCCTGCGGTCGTTCACTTTGAACGAGGGGGTCTTTTCCTCCCTGACAGGGGAAAGATACCAGTATTGGCAGCCTTGCACCTTCCTTGGCTCGTGGCCGAGAAGCCGCAGGTAATCCACAATTCTTATTCGCTTTGCTTCCGATATGTTCATTGTTGTTATTGATTTCTTCAGTCATCCATTTTTTTTGTTCCAAATATCTTTCGTCTTTTCTTGAAATGCTTTACTTCGTATATCCATTATATATACACGGACTAAAGTAAAGTGGTTTCTGAAGTGTTTTTCCGTTGGCCGCAAGCTGTTGGCGTGGCGGCGCAAGCTTCGGCACATTCCTGCTTTCCGCGCTGCCGTTCACTCCCGGTTACTTTACTTCGTTCTTATTATATATATACCCGGACTAAAGAAAAGCGTTTTCCGAAGTGCCTTTACGTGCCTCTGTCATCAAACAGCCCGGCCTCGGTTCCGGTGTCGCCGTAATAAAAGCACTTGTCGTGTTTGGTAATCAGCTTCAGTTCGTCCGTCAGGTATTGTAGCAGTTTGACCATGACGCTGCGCCCGCGCTCGAAGCCGATGGAGGCATATCCGGCGCACAGGGACTGCACGGCGTTCTCGAATCCTTTTATCGGCTTTCCGTTGAAAGCGGCCTCCAGCGCTTTTTGGTGCTGCTCCAACGGAAGTTCCCTGAAGTTGGTGCGCACATTCCGCTTGGGAGCGTCCTCGAAGGTATAGCCCGTGGCCGTTTCCGGCAACCCGTCCTCGCTGACCTGAAAGGCAAACGGCATGAAGTCCTTGTCGCGGATGTGCATGGAGCGGACTTCGCTCACTTCCGGATGGTTCCCGCTCTTGCTGATGACCAGCACCGTTTCCGCCTTGTTGTTCAGTTCGGTGCCGATATGGCCGCGCACGTTGTCATCGCCCTTGTTCAGGTGCAGTACACAGTGGATGTGCAGGTCGTAACGCGACGACCATTGCATCAGCTTGTTGATGAGTTCCACGGACTCCCCGGCGTTGTTGATGTCGTACATCAGGTCGCGGATGCCGTCGATAATAACAAGCCCGTAGCTCTTGTCGCGGCGCAGCGCGTAGTCAATGAGTTGCAGCCGCAGGGCCGGGGTGTATTCGCGCAATCCGATGAAGTCCAGGTTTTCGTTGTCTATCGTGGTGGGCAGGCCGGCCAGTTTCAGGATGCGTTCCAATACGCTGTGGCAGTGGAAACGGCTCTGTTCGGTATCCACATAGAGGATTCTCCGCTTACCCTCCGGCAGACAGGCACGGTAGTTCAGCACCTTGCCGCCTGCCAGGGAAGCGGCTACGATGGCGGACACGTTGAAGGTCTTGCGGCTCTTGGCCTTGCCCGTCGATGCGCTGAAATTACCGAGGGTGGCGATGGTCGAGTTGTCCACCCATATTATCTGTGGCGGGTTCTCGTAAGTGTCCGTGGCCTTGATAAGCGCGTCGTTGAGAATCTTGGACAGGCGGCTGTCCTCTACAGTCGTTTCTTGCGCATGGCCGTCATTTCGTTCTCTTTCCATAGCGTTTCCGGTTGAAGTAAGGTGTCATTCGGGCTTCTTCGGCGGCTTCCTGCGAAGCCTGCTGCAAGGTCTTGACCGGATTTTGGCTGAGCCATGCGTCCAGTTCCGCCTTGGAGAAATACAACATCTTGCCCCGTGGTTTGAAATGCGGCACGTCCTTGGTGGAGGTCAGTTTGTACAACAGGCTTTCCGACACGCCGAGGTATTGGCAGGCTTCGTCAAAGGTCAGCATGTTTTTGGTTGAGTAAATGTTGTTTTCCAGTTGGGACAATCGTTCCTGCAAAACCTGCACAGGCCCCAACTGTTGCAGGGTGGCTTCCACGGAAGACAGACGCTCTTCCATGCGTTCCATAATCGTTTGCATAATCGAAATCATTTTAGATGAAACAAAAAGAGGTTAGCCCTCTGCAACCTGTCGGTTACGGAGGGCAAAATTACTCCACGCCTGGCACCCCGGCTGTAGGGATGCAATGACAGTAGGGAAGTATGGATTAAAGTGTCATCCTTTCTGGCTTCACTTGTTTTCGTTTCCGTCAGTTCTGCCCATTTCTTTCACTCTTTTCACCATCATTCCTATGTACTCGGCAGCCTGATCCTCGCGTTTGTTAAGCTTGGACAAGGCGGAAGAGTAGCTGCTGGGGCTGATGGCCTCTCCTGTCTTACATGAAAGTATTAGCTTGTTAGCATGAAGGACGGATTGCCATTTGTGGCAGACCAGCCTGTGGTAGCTCAAGCAATCAAATAGTTTGGCTATCAGATTGATGCGGTTCGCATATAGGTGGAAGTTGGTTCGGCAGTGCAACAGGGAATACATGTCGTCCGCAGAAACGTGCGTATAAAACAAATGAGCCTCATTCGCACATTCCGCAATGGGGCTCATTTGCTCTTTGTTCAGATAACATTCAAACGTCGTTTGAACCGCGCTGTCGCCGGGCGCGGGTGGTTGGGGCGTGTTGTGTAAAGGCACGTCCGTGGCGTCATAAAAATCTTGCATGGCCATAAAGTCGTCTTTTTCAAAACTCCCTTTTCGCCACAGTTCTTCTGTAAATCCTTGGCAGTTCCGGAGAATTCCCTTGATGATGCCAAGGTTCTTCTTGTGTTCGTTCCTCCCTTGGAAGCAGGTGCAAATGGAATAGGTGTGGCCGTTCAGGAAATCTTCTGTAAACCTCCTGTAAGGTTTCCCTTTCGTTACCACTTCATCCACATATTGCCGGTAGGCGGCGCGGGCCAAGTTATACAGCCCGTCTTTTCCCATAAAAGGGTTCTTGCCCTTCAGCGGGCACTCGTTGCAATTACCCTCAAAAAGAGAGAGGGATAACAATCGTCTTTGTCATTGTTTCTTGCTTTTTTAGTTAAAAATATGATTGTAAACTATTGTGATACCTAAATATGGCACGACCTACCGATGTTCAGCGCACCGTGCCTGTTGCGTCGAAAAAAAGTATCGGCCAGTTACCCGAACAGTCCATTAACCAAATTTACAGCGTCATCTTTCTTTTTATTGATAATTTTTGCGTACACTTGTGTCATTTTCACATCAGCATGGCCGAGTAGTTTCGATGTTGTATAGAGGTCGGCGCCAAGCGTCAGCATCATCGTGGCGAAGGTATGGCGGGCGGTGTGAAATGTAAACCGCTTGCTTATTCCGGCTGCTTTTGCCCAAGGTTTGATAAGGATGTTAATAGTGTTGGGTGACGGGAGGTCAAACACTTTGTCTTCCGGGGTTTTGTTTCCACGTTCCGGCATCCATTTCAACGCTTCGGAAGAGAGAGGAAGATAAATAGGTTCTTTGGTCTTTTGCATGGAAACAGACAGGCGGTACTGTCCGCCGTCCACAAACACATCTTTCCATTGCAGTCTGATTATATCGCTGATTCGCAGCCCACAGAAGCAAGAGAACAGGTAGGCATCTTTTATGGCCTCGTTTTCCATTGGCGTGTCTATCAATGCACGTACCTCGTCAATCGTCATGTACGACCGTTTGCTTTCAGGCAGACGAATTTTGTCTGAATTGCTAATTTTGGTAAAGGGGTTGGATTTGATGATTTCGGCGCGAACTGCCGCATTCAAGGCTCCGTTTAGAACGCGGTAGTAAGTATGCAGAGTGAAATTTGTCACGCGTTTGCCCTTATTGGACCGATATTCTGTCTGTAGGTAGTCGAGATAATTCTGGCAAAACGTTTTATCGATTTGGTCCATTAGCATCCGCTCTCCTGCATAATCCCTCAGTATGCTGATGGTCTTACTAATTTGATAGCCGTCTTTTTTACCACGTTTTGCCTGGTTCTCTTTATAGGTTTTCATCCAATCGAGCAGGTAAACCCGTTCCTTTGTTTCTATACCGGCTTCACCATTGGTAAGCTCAATAATGCGTTTGGACTTAATGGCGTTGGCGGCATTCATTGTCGCCTGATTCTGCAAACGGGCGTTATGGTCCGTTTCCGGAATAAGGTACATCTTCAGATATTCGTATGTCCGCTTGCCGAAGCGGTATATGTCAAGATATAAACTTTGGCTTCCGTTTGCCAGTTTCTTTGTTCTTAAGCGAACAGGCTCTTTAACTTTTGTAGGCTTCTTTACTCGTGGCATATCGTTTCTTTTATTTATGTTGCTTCTGCAAAGATACAAATAAAAGTCGAAAATGAGAAACAAATAAGAAACAAAAATGTACCGAAAAAGAACCTATCAACTACAAAGAATGAAACTTGATGAAATGATGTAAACTGTGTAATATACTGAAAATAAGCGATTTTATTTTCATTTACTTTGTTTTTGTTTTCATCTCATACTTGTACAATGAAAATCTGGTAAATTTGAAGACAGGATACGATTGCGTGATGCTTATGCTATGCCTGGGCATAGCGTGCATTTACGTAATTCCTGTCAGGCTTTCCAGAGCCATCACCAGAAGTAGCGTAATTTGCACGCTATTTTTTTATTATATACGGCTTCCGGTCGCAACAGAATGACCGCTATGGCAAAAGTCCGATTACTCGCCGTCCTGACAATGGACGGCTGTCCGGCAGAAACAACCGGTCTGTCCGGGCGATGGCTTGGTTCCGACCAGTACGGGATAGGTGCGCTGAAAGAGGCTGCCACCTGCGTCCTGACAGAAGACACGTCGCTTACACTCCTCTCCAGCCGGATGGAAAACGCCGGCGATTCCCTGAACTATCTGATAGAAGCAACCGAAAAGACAGCAGGTATCATCAACGGCATGATACGGATGCGGCTTGTGGATGAAATCATCCTATACATGGTTCCCGTCATTGCGGGAAACGGCAGCAGGCTGTTCCAGTCGTCGCTGCCCGAAAGCGAATGGATATGCACGGGAAGCAGGCAATGGAAGGACGGAATGGTACGGATAGCCTACGGACGGAAAACACCCCGCCAACGGGTGGTGACGTTCGGAAAATGAACGCCCGGAACGTTCAAAAAGTGAACGTACGTTCAGATTCTGAACAAAAAATGAGGCGTCGGGAGAAGCTCCAAAAAATATTTTCAGCAAATATTTCGCTGAATATCAGTGTGATATATCCATGCTTAAAGAAAAACACTCCCGCAGGACCGCTATTTGTCCCATAGTTTTATGTGCGCACACTTCAAACCAAGTGTAATAACATAAAACTGAAAGAAAATGGAACACCTCATATTGACAGAAACAAGTTTTTTCAGACTGATAGGCGGCAGTGCCTGCAATGATGAAATACAGGAGTCCTACAACGGATTCATATCGGAAGTGGTATCACTCTGCAGTAACATGTCGAACCCGGAAAACACATTCTTTGCCCTGAGCTTTGCAGAAACAGAACTTCAGTTCCATGATACGCTGCAGACTGAAAATACCGGGAACAACAGGAGCATCTATGTACGCAAGGCATTATACTTTGTACGCAAGATGCTGGAATATATCGGTCAGATCCGCAGCGGACAGGTGCATACGCCACAGGCGGAACGCAGAAAAGAGAAAAAGAACAGCCAGCCCCTACAATGGACAGGCAATGCCATAGACCTTGTTGAAATCATATACGGCATCCATGAAATGGGATGCATCAACAATGGGGAAATCCCGCTGAAACAACTTGCTCCCATACTCTATTCTTTCTTCGGAGTTGAAACGAAGGACTGCTACAGATTCTATACCGACATCAAACGGAGAAAGACCATCAGTCACACGCATTTTCTGGAGCAGATGCAGGAACGCCTCAATGAAAGGATAAGGCGGGACGAGGAAGCGGAATTGAAAAGAAGATAAGATACACCAAATAATAATATAAGACAGACGGGACAGGCAAACAATCTGCCCCGTCTGTCTTTTTATACATTATACAATATCATTTCTGCAAAAGGTGGCTCAGGTTCTCGTCACCCGCAATACGCTCCAGCTCGTCGGCGACAATCTTTTTCACCTCTTCCTTGATGCGGTTATAATTTTCCTGCACCTTTTCCTGCATACAGTCATTGCCGTTCTCGTCGGTAAAATCTGTAATGACGGGAATAGGCCTGTAAGCCTTCGTTTCAGCCGCCACCTTCGCATTGTCCACGACAATCTCCGCATGGAAAATCTTCTGTTCGATACGTTCGTTGAAATTGTCGGACACCGAACCGACAAACATACCCTGCGTCAGGCCGGAAATCTTGCTCGGCGGGATAAGGCTGTCCATCTGCGTGTTAATGGAGGTGGAGACGTCCTGCCGGTTGATGGATATGGACTGACGCTTCTGCAAGACCTTTCCGAACCTCTCCGAAAGCGTCTTGGCGGTTTCGCCCACCACCTGACCGGAGAAGATGTTGCCGACAGTGTTCATCACCACCTTCGCCTCCTTGTCCCCGTAATCACGTACGAGCTGTGAGAAATCCTGAAATCCCAGACACACGGCGACCTTGTTGCTTCGTGCCGTGGCAATCAGGTTGTCCAGCCCCTTGAAATAGATGGTAGGCAGCTCGTCAATAATCACCGAAGATTTGAGCATTCCCTTCTTGTTTATCAGCTTGACGATACGTGAGTTATACAAACCCAGTGCCGCACCGTAGATGTTCTGCCGGTCGGGATTGTTCCCGACACACAGGACTTTCGGCTCTTCAGGGTTGTTGATGTCGAGAGTAAACTCGCTATCACTCATCACCCAGTACAGTTGCGGCGAAATCATGCGTGAAAGCGGGATTTTCGCCGATGCAATCTGACCCATCAGCTGCTCGGCAGCCCCTCCCAGCCATGCATCCATAAAGGGACTGAGGTAGTTCTCCAGCTCCGGATATGAAGTAAGGATGGGGAAAATGTCCTCGTACCTGCGGTTCAGGAACTCGATGGCATGGGGAAAGGTACAGTATCTACCGTTCTGATAGATTTTGAGGTACCATATAATCGCTGCAAAAAGGATGATCGGTGACTCCACAAAGAAGTCCCCCTGCTTCTGTACCCAACTCTTATTGAGGTTGAGCATGATGGTATATGCCGATTCATAAGCATCCGCAATGTCCGTCATGAAATCCGGGTGAATGGGATTGCAGCGGTGGCTCCTTCGCGGGTCGTCAAAGTTTATCACATAGAACTTCGGCTTTACCCTGTATGCGTCAAGGTGGTTGAGCAGGTGGTTATAGGCAATCGTTGAAAGGTCAGGATACTTGAAATCATAGATATATTGACTATACCCCTTCTCAATCTGCTGCTTGATGAAGCTGTTTACCACAGCATAGGATTTTCCAGAACCCGGAGTACCCAGCACGATGGTTGCACGGAACGGATTGACCACATTGATCCATCCCTGATGCCACTTCTTCCTGTAATAAAAACGGGTGGGCAGATTCACGGAATAGTCATTCTCCAGCAGGCGGGTTTCCTGCATGAAACTCTCGTTCTCGTTGTTGAACACATCGTCCATGAGATTGTGCTTCAGCAGGCGTGACATCCACAGTCCGCCCATCAGCAGACAGATATATCCAGCCGAAAGGGTAAGGATATACAGAATGGCGACCGTCGCGACATGAAACGGAAGCTCCAGTATCCACCAGTTCAGAAAAAACAGCACAAAGCCTGCGGCAAGAGCCGTCCATATCCTGCGCCAGGTGATTTTCTCACCTTTCACGCCCTTGGTTCCCAGACACGAGAGTGCCAGCAGAAGGACTGCGAACAGCTTCGTGTAAAGGACGGAACGGAACAGTCCGGCGGTACGGTTGAAATTCACCAGTATCCTGTCCGCCACGCCGATGTCAATCCCCCAGAGGCGTATGGCCTCATAGCAGAACCAATAGACGTTCATGACCACTAAAATAATACTCACGGCACGAAGAAAATCCATGATTTTCGCAAGTGCCCTCAAATCATCTTCCTGTTGTGACATTTGATTGAAATTGTTTAACGGTTAAAAATCTGATTACATACCCAAGCCCCTGCGTTTCTTCTTTTTCTTCTTACGCTGCATGGCTCGGATAAAGGCTTCCTCCTCGGCATTGACCGCCGGACCTTCGGGAGTGAACAGCCCCATGCCGCCCGGATAATCTACACTATCGGAAGCGTCGCGCGTATAAGCCGCCTCGCGTTCTTCCGCCGGAACGGAGAGCCGGATCGGCGGGAGTCCTGCATACGGCAGGGTGAAATGTTCCTGCAAGGCGTTTGCGGAAAGTTCCTTGCCCATGCGTGAGCCGTTGAGCACACAGCCGGTGCGGTGGTCGATGAAGGTGGCTCCGTAGATGCGCCCTTCCTCCGTGTAGCGCAGCACGGTGTCGATGCCCTTCTCTTTGAGCCGGGAAATGAACTTCTCCTTGTCATACGTTTCTCCCAGTACGGCAAGGACGGTACGTTTTGTCATGTCCGCCAGCTTCCTGTCCCTGATGTCCTGTCCGGAACGGGCGAACTTCTTCTGCACGGCATCATAGCCGACCGTCTTTCCGAAGAGCGAGGACTTGAACGGATTGCCGACCTTGTTCCCGTTGCCGTCCGTGGCGGAATAGACCAGTCCGCGGTAATCACGTCCGCGCACGTTTCCCTGAGTTTCCTCGACGGTCACATTATAAAGGGAAAGAAGGGCACGGTATTCGCCCATCGTCTGGAAACGGTATTGCCTGCATACCGCCTTCACGGTGTTGCCGACCTGCCTCTTGACATCACCGGCGGAAACGTCCACCCCGCGCAACGGATTTTCAAGACGCTCGCTCCGGCGTTCTGCCGGACGAAGCCCGTATTTCTCCTCCAGCTCCCGGCGTATGCGGTCACTGCGGCGAAAAAGGAAATCGCAGTTGAGCCGCCTGCCGTTCTCATCCACATTGACCGTCACGATATGCACATGGTGGCGGTCTATATCCTCGTGCTTATATACCATATAAGGCTGCTCCCCGAAACCGAGCTTCTCCAGATATTCCCTTGCGATGTTCTGCAGGTCCGTATCCGTGAGCCTGTCCTCAGGGTGCGGATTGAGCGATATATGCACCACCGGTTTCTCCACCCTTGTCTGTGAGGGCATGTAAAGCAGAAAGTCGTTCAACGCACGTCCGATGTCCACCGTGCCCGTACCGTCGTTATAGATTTTGTTGGTGGCAAGGAGCTTTCCCCTTGCCTCGTTGATTTTCTCCCCGTTGTAGGCAAGTGCGCCGTACAACGAGCTTCCCATGCTGATTTTTGCTACCATCACCCCTGATTTTTGTCGTTCTCCAATCCCGTTTCCATGACGGCATTCTTCGCCGCCCATTCTTTCAGTTCCTCAGAAAGCCCTACAATCTGACGGCTCAGCTTCACAAGTTCGATGGTGTCCTGCTCCAGCCGGAAGAGCAGAGCCATCGCCTTCTTCTCGGAAAAGTGCATCCTCAGTTCCTTGACCACCTGATTGTAATTGGTTCCCACTGCCCGGAACTGGGCATGAAAATCGGACAGTCTGGTGCAATATTCCACCAGAGTCTTGTCCACTTTCAGCACCTTGAACGGTCTTCCGAAGAAGTGTTCCTTGAGGAATACGGATCTGGCATAGACACCCGATTTCTCGAACATGGCGAGGAAACGGTTGTGCTCCACCTCGTTGAAACGGACGGTGTAGCGGTACACCGCCGGGTCGATTTTGGGATTTCTCCCGGTCTTTCCGCCCTTTTTCGGCGGACTGTTCTTCTTTTTCTCAATCATATTACTTAGGATTTAGCGGTTACACGGCACAAGCCCCGCCTTGGGGACATTCCACCGCAGGTTTTTCAGGCTTCCCGACTTCGGAGAGGAAGCCCGCCCCCTGCAAGGGCAAGTGCTTTTCAGGGATGCTCAAATTATTTTGAGCCGCTGAAAAGACATCTTGCTGTTGGCTGGAGCCAACAAAAATCCGTCGGGGACGGATTGGAAAGGAAACCTTCAGACCCACGGCTTCGCCCGTAGCGGGAAACCCTGCCGTTCGGGGGCAAAGTTACGGTGATAAACGGTTGTGGAATAGTATGTTAAGTAAGCCAATCGCTGCCTATCGGCGCAACATGCTGCCAGTTGTCCGGGAAGTGATACAACTTCCATTATTTCCATGTTTATTTGCATCGTGATTCAAAAAAACAGTGATTTGAAGATATGAGAAATGACATCGTCCAATACCCGAAAATTCAAACCGGCAAACATTTGCCGAAACGGTTATCCGGTTCAGCGGATAACTGCATATTCAATGATCCGGTGACTTACAGATTCAATGATTTCATGACGTACTGTCGTCAGTCACCAATTATCCGAAACATTGTTTCACCAATGAACCGGATACGTGATGAACCGCCTGTTTGCAGATTCATTGAAGCGGAAACGGAAATCACCGGTTCTGTATGGAAACAACAAATCATTTTATCAATAACTTAAATATCTATGACAATGAGTAATGAAATCTTCGTTGCATTCGCAACACAGAAAGGCGGTATCGGAAAATCCACCATTACGGCGCTTGCCGCCAACTATCTCCACAACGTGAAAGGTTACAATGTAGCCGTGGTAGACTGCGATGCCCCGCAGCACAGCATCTACGGACTCCGTGAGCGCGAAACAAAACTGATTGACGAGAGCCGGTACTTCAAGGCACTCGCCTGCGAGCATTTCCGCAAGCTGAAAAGGAATGCCTATCCGGTCATTGCCAGCGATGCGGTGAACGCCCTTGATGACGCGGAAAAGCTGATAAGCGGGGAAGCGGTCAAGCCGGACATCGTGTTTTTTGACATGCCGGGAACGCTCAAAAGCAACGGCGTGGTGAAAACCCTGTCGCAAATGGACTATATCTTCGCCCCCATGAGCGCCGACCGCTTTGTCGTGGAAAGCACGCTGCAATTCGCCGCTATGTTCCGTAACAACCTCATGACGACGGGGCGGTCGAAAACCAAAGGACTGTACCTGTTCTGGACGATGGTGGACGGCAGGGAGAAGAACGGGTTGTATGATGTTTATGAGGACGTCATAGCGGACATGGGGCTTTCGATACTCTCGACCCGTCTGCCGGACAGTAAGAAATTCCGACGCGACCTTTCGGAAGAACGAAAAAGCGTGTTCCGCTCGACCATATTCCCCACTGAGGCGTCACTCCTGAAAGGGAGCGGCATCCGCGAGTTTTCGGAAGAGATATGTAAAATCATTACCGGGCGTTGAGCATGGGCAGCAGGAAAGTGAATACGGAGGACATTGACGAGGAACTGTTGATCGCCTCTATCGGCAGACGCACGCAGGACGGCAACACACGGCCTGCACAGGAACCTCCTGCCGTTCCGGCCGAAGAAAGTACAGGCGGAACGGAACCGCCGGCGGCAAAGGAGAAAACGTCAAGGGAAAGCAGCCGACGGAAACGGCAGGAGGAAGACTATATGATGTTTCTGCGCCGCAATGAGCTGAAAACCCGCCAGTGTGTCTATATCAGCCGCGACGTACACAGCAAGATTCTGAAAATCGTGAATGACATTGCCGGACGTGAGATAACTGTCGGCGGCTACGTGGACACCGTACTGCGGCAACATTTGGAACAGCACAAGGAACAGATCAACGAACTGTACAAGAAACAAAGAGATGATTTAATCTAAAAATCAACGACAATGGAACATAAAAAACATAAAAAAAGAAAAGCAAGACCGCATGACAGCGGCAAGGAAATGATTACCGTCGGGATACAGACGAACGTGGAAATCGTGTCGTCCTCACCGGCAAGGGGCAAATACAGCGAAAAGGAGTATGAACGGCTGTTCATCCGGGAGTCCGGGATGCGGGCACGCGACGGGAAAATGACATATATACGCCGTGATTACCATAACCGTATCAGGCGTATCATACGGGTCATCGGACATGACCGGCTCTCGATGTCGGCCTACATCGACCATGTGCTGACCCTGCATTTCGGGCAGTCCGACGAGGCAATAAAAAGCCTGTACGAGAAGAATTATGAAAAGGAATATCAACCATAAGAATGAAACGATGAAAAGAAGACAGGAAAACAGAAAATGCGCGAGTGAGAAACATAAGTCCAACATAAACAACGGAAAACGCCCATGAGCCTGACCACAATCCTATTGACCGTATCGGTCGCCTGCAACGTATGGTTCGTGTTCCTGCTCATGTATGACCGGATCATGGAAACGAAGCTGTTCCGCTTCTTCGGGAAACTGGCAGGCATCTGGAAGTCACTCCATGCAGAGGAAAAGGACAGCAGCCCGGAAGCGGATGCGTCCGCCACAGCCACGGCACCGGAAATCATCGGCAAGAGCCGTTTCAGAATGACGGTAACCCGGACAATGACTACCGTACCGAAGCCACAAGCTGCCACTTCGGATAAAGGCGAGGAAGTGCAGAGTGATGATGTTACCTTTGCCGACGAAGCCGAAAGGAAGACGGCACGGGTACCGGAAGAGAAGTTCGACGAAGTATTCAGCAACATACCTCCTGAAGAGGTTGAGTACGGCGAAGGTGAACCGGAAGAGGAAACCCCGGACAGACGTCAGGCTTCCGGCAGCAGCTTTGACGAGATTGAAAAGGCCGTCAAGACCGCCCGAAATCCGGATGCGACACGGACGGAACGTGAACAGGCTGCAAAGGTATTTGTCGAAATGGAGGGTACGGAGCTGTATGACATGCTTATGGAAGGTTCCACCGAAATGAGCGTCCGTATCAAGGGGCTGATTGAAATCCGGTTGAAAGAGCAGGAAGTCGAGTTTCTGGTACCCGACAACATCGACGAGTTTGACATCCGCAAATATGCAACGACAACCAAAAAGGAATGAAGAAAGAACAGTAGTACCGACCCCCGGAAAGCGGATACAAGGTAACCGCCTGCCGGAACGGACAATCCCAAGTCCGTGGAACCAAAAGGGAGACCACTAAACCAAAAACAAAATCAGTATGAACCGCCGGAAGAAGGACTATCCACCCTTTGACGGCACAAACAAAAAGTATTTATGAACAGAAACATCAAGAACAGCAAGAAAATCATCCTTTCGGCAGCACTTCTCATCGCTGCCGCATCATCCGCTTTCGCACAGGACAACGGACTGGCAGGCATCAACGAGGCCACTTCAATGGTCACTTCCTATTTTGACCCCGGAACGAAGCTGATATACGCCATCGGCGCCGTTGTCGGTCTGATAGGCGGCGTAAAGGTCTATGGCAAATTCTCGTCCGGTGATCCTGACACCAGCAAGACCGCCGCTTCGTGGTTCGGTGCGTGTATCTTCCTGATCGTGGCGGCGACAATCCTCCGTTCATTCTTCCTTTAATATACGGTATGGCTGAATATCCGATCAACAAGGGTATCGGCCGTTCGGTTGAGTTCAAGGGACTAAAGGCACAATACCTGTTCATCTTCGTGGGCGGGCTTCTGGCCCTCTTTGTCCTGTTCGTCATCCTCTATATGGTCGGAACCGACCAGTGGATATGTATCGGCATCGGTGTGACAGGCGCCTCCGTCCTTGTATGGCAGACCTTCGCGCTGAATGCCCGGTACGGCGAACACGGGCTGATGAAACTGGGTGCCGCAAGAAGCCATCCCCGTTATCTGACCAACCGTCGGCGCATTGCCCGACTGCTTAAACAAAAAAGAAAGGAAGAGAAAATATGAGAAACGTATCAAGAATAACTACACTGGAAAACAAGTTCCCCCTGCTTGCAGTGGAACACGGCTGCATCGTATCAAAGGATGCCGACCTGACGGTCGCCTACGAAGTCGAACTGCCGGAGCTTTACACGGTCACGGGTGCGGAGTACGAGGCGATACACGGGTGCTGGTGCAAGGCCATCAAGGTGCTGCCGGACTTCTCCATCGTCCACAAGCAGGACTGGTTCATCCGTGAGACGTACAGACCGGAACTGCAAAAGGAGGACATGAGCTTCCTCTCGCGCAGCTTCGAGCGTCATTTCAACGAGCGACCCTATCTGCGCCACACCTGCTACCTGTACCTGACGAAAACGACCAGGGAACGCAACCGGATGCAGAGCAACTTCAGCACGCTGTGCAGGGGGCACATCATCCCGAAGGAACTGGACAGGGAAACATCGGAAAAGTTTCTGGAGGCAACAGAACAGTTCGCCCGTATCATGAACGACAGCGGCTTTGTCCGACTGCGCCGGCTCGGTACGGATGAGATAGTCGGCACAGACGACAGGAAGGGACTGTTGGAACGCTATTTTTCGCTGATGTCTGAAAACGACGTCGCCCTGCAGGACATCGACCTTTCGGCAAAGGGGATGCGTATCGGTGACAATTACCTGTGCCTGCACACGCTTTCCGACACGGAGGACCTGCCCGGCAAGGTGGCTACCGACAGCCGCTATGAGCGTCTTTCCACCGACCGCTCGGACTGCCGTCTTTCGTTTGCCAGTCCCGTGGGACTGCTGCTTCCCTGCAACCATGTCTATAACCAGTATGTGATACTGGACAACAGCGAGGAGAACCTGCGTAAGTTCGAGAAGTCCGCCCGCAACATGCAATCCCTGTCCCGCTATTCAAGGAGCAACAGCATCAACCGTGAATGGATAGACCAGTACCTGAACGAAGCCCATTCCTACGGGCTGACCTCGGTACGCGCACATTTCAATGTCATGGCGTGGAGCGATGATGCGGAGGAACTCCGGCACATCAAAAATGACGTGGGCAGCCAGCTGGCAAGCATGGAGTGTATGCCCCGGCACAACACCGTTGACTGTCCGACCCTATTCTGGGCGGCCATACCCGGCAATGCCGCCGATTTCCCTGCCGAAGAGAGCTTCTACACCTTCACCGAACAGGCGGTATGCTTCTTTACGGAAGAGACCAACTACCGCAGCTCGCTTTCGCCTTTCGGCATAAAGATGGTGGACCGTCTGACGGGAAAGCCGCTGCACATCGACATTTCCGACCTTCCGATGAAACGCGGCATCACGACCAACCGCAACAAGTTCGTGCTGGGACCGAGCGGCAGCGGCAAGTCGTTCTTCATGAACCATCTTGTCCGGCAGTATTATGAACAGGGAACGCACGTTGTCCTTGTGGATACCGGAAACTCGTATCAGGGATTGTGCGAAATGATCCGGCGCAAGACACACGGCGAAGACGGCGTGTATTATACCTACACGGAAGAAAAGCCCATTTCGTTCAATCCGTTCTATACGGACGACTATGTGTTTGACGTGGAGAAGAAGGACAGCATCAAGACCCTGCTGCTGACCATCTGGAAATCGGAGGACGACAAGGTATCAAAGACCGAAAGCGGAGAGCTGGGCAGCGCCGTGAACGCCTACATAGAGCGTATCAAGGCAGACCGGAGCATCGTCCCCTCGTTCAACACCTTTTACGAATACATGCGCGATGACTACCGCCGTGAACTGGCCGGACGTGAAATCAAGGTAGAGAAGTCCGACTTCAACATTGACAACATGCTGACCACCATGAGGCAATACTACAGGGGCGGACGCTATGACTTCCTGCTGAACTCGGAGGAAAACATCGACCTGCTGAACAAGCGGTTCATCGTGTTCGAGATTGATTCCATAAAGGAAAACCGCGAACTGTTTCCGGTGGTGACCATTATCATCATGGAGGCGTTCATCAACAAGATGCGCCGCCTGAAGGGAGTGAGAAAACAGCTGATTGTGGAAGAAGCCTGGAAAGCACTCTCGTCGGCGAACATGGCGGAATATCTCCGCTACATGTACAAGACGGTGAGAAAGTATTTCGGCGAGGCGATTGTCGTCACGCAGGAAGTGGACGACATCATCTCATCGCCCGTAGTCAAGGAGAGCATCATCAACAATTCCGACTGCAAGATACTGCTTGACCAGAGGAAGTACATGAACAAGTTCGACCAGATACAGACCCTGCTCGGACTGACGGAAAAGGAGAAGTCGCAGATTCTTTCCATCAACATGGCGAACAACCCGTCGCGGCTCTACAAGGAGGTGTGGATAGGGCTTGGCGGTACGCAGTCGGCAGTCTATGCCACGGAAGTGAGTCCGGAGGAATATCTGGCTTATACGACGGAAGAATCGGAAAAGACGGAGGTTTACCGCCTGGCGGAAAAACTGGGCGGTGACATAGAGGGAGCCATCCGGCAGCTTGCGGAAAGAAGGCGAGAAGAACGGAAAGGCTGAAAAATGAAAAAGATTCATGAATAAAAAAACTGACAATATGGATATGGACAACGCATACATGAGAGCCGAACAGAAAAGGCAGGAAACGGAAAGACATGCCACCCGGCTCAAGGAGTTCCTCATATACGGTGCCGACATACCGGAAGACATCCAGAAACAGTACGGCTTTTCGGAAGACTACCGGCTGTATAAGGAACTTGAGGAAATGGACGGCAGGCAGTACAGCGAGAAAAGACAGAAAGGGGAAGTCCCGGATGCCGGAAAAGTCGGCGGAAGACTTACCCGTGCAGTGGAAAAGGCATACGAAAGCATCTGCGGCAGTCCTTCGAGAGTGTATATCGAAGGACTTTACAAGGAACTTCTGCTGCTCGGAGGCATGACCGTAAGGAAAGATTATGACGACCCGGTACATTACAACCCCGGCTTCTTTGACAAATACGGAATCGACCGCAAGGCTCCCCGCGAAACCATTCTCAGGCAGGTGGAACAGGCATACAGGGAACTGGACAGCCGCTTTTCGAGAATGACGGGCAGAAGGTCGGATGCGGACGAACTGTTCGGCAAGCCGAAGGAGAAACAGGCGGTACAGCCAAGGAAGGAAAATCCGGACCGCCCTGCACCGGGTATCCGCCCTTGCAGGCCGAAAGGCAGGAGAATGGGCTTCTGAACCGGAGCAAATAACAAAGAAAACAACAGTAACATCAAAAAAAAGAAAAAGTATGGACATTCAGATTACAAAATCCCAGCTCAGACTGCTTTGCGGCGGTCTGATAGGACTTGCATCACTGGTGATGCAGGCATGTGACATGGAACAGGACAAGGACGTGCGCGAAAGCATCTGCGGTAACTGGGAAAGCGTGGAAAGCAAACCCGACCTGCTCATCTACAAGGAAGGAAATGCGTACAAGGTGACCGTATTCAAACGCAGCGGCATAAGCCGCAAGCTGAAGCCGGAAACCTATCTGCTGCAGATGGAAGACAACGGAAACCTGTTTATGAATACCGGATTCCGCATAGATGTGGCGTACAATGAGGAAACGGACATCCTGACCTTCTCGCCGAACGGGGACTATATAAGGGCCACTCCCGCAGCAGACAACGCGGAAGACAGACAATGACAACCGATAATGACCACTAAATCCAAAGAAAGAAAATGAGAATAAAAATTCTGACAATCTTCTGCCTGTGCCTGCTTTACGCAGGCAGGGCAAGCGCACAATGGGCGGTCATAGACCCGTCCAACATTGCGCAAAGCATCATAAACACCTCGAAGAATGTGGCGCATACCTCGACCACCGCAACGAATATGGTCAAGAACTTTCAGGAGACCGTCAAAATCTACGAGCAGGGAAAGAAGTATTATGACGCGCTGAAATCGGTGAACAATCTTGTAAAAGACGCCAGAAAGGTGCAGCAGACCATCCTGATGGTGGGCGACATCACGGACATCTATGTGAACAGTTTCCAGAAGATGATGCGTGACGAGAACTTCACCGTGGAGGAACTCGGAGCCATCGCGTTCGGATATACCAAGCTGCTTGAAGAAAGCAATGACGTGCTGACGGAACTGAAGAACGTGGTGAACATCACCACACTCTCGATGACGGACAAGGAACGCATGGACGTGGTGGAACGCTGCTACTCGAAAATGAGAAGATACCGGAACCTTGTCGGCTATTATACCAACAAGAACATTTCGGTAAGCTATCTGCGTGCGAAAAAGAAAAACGACCTTGACCGCGTGCTGGGTCTTTACGGAAATGCAAACGAAAGATACTGGTAGCCTATGGACTTTGAAAACCTTCATCAGATACTCCGCTCGCTTTACGAGGAGATGATGCCCCTGTGCGAGGACATGGCCGGTGTCGCGAAAGGGATTGCCGGTCTGGGTGCGCTGTTCTATGTCGCCTACCGTGTGTGGCAGTCACTTGCCAGGGCGGAACCGATAGAGGTGTTCCCCATGCTGCGCCCCTTTGCGATAGGATTCTGCATCATGCTTTTCCCGTCGCTTGTTCTGGGAACGCTCAACGGGGTCATGTCGCCCATCGTTCAGGGAACGGCAAAGATACTGGAGGCGGAAACGCTGGACATGAACGAATACCGCAAGCAGAAAGACGAGCTTGAACATGAGGCGATGATGCGCAACCCGGAAACCGCCTATCTTGTCAGCAACGAGGAATTTGACAGGCAGCTGGACGAACTGGGCTGGTCGCCGGAGGACGTGGTGACCATGACGGGAATGTATATCGAACGGGGCATGTACAACATGAAAAAGTCCGTGCGTGACTTCTTCCGCGAGATACTCGAACTGATGTTCCAGGCTGCCGGTCTTGTCATAGACACCATACGCACGTTCTTTCTCGTGGTGCTGGCGATACTCGGTCCGATAGCCTTCGCCATATCGGTATGGGACGGTTTCCAGAGCACGCTGACGCAGTGGATCTGCCGCTATATACAGGTTTACCTGTGGCTTCCCGTATCGGACATGTTCAGTACGGTGCTGGCAAAGATACAGGTACTGATGCTGCAAAGCGACATCGAACGTATGCAGGCGGACCCGAACTTCTCGCTTGATTCGAGCGACGGCGTGTATATCGTATTCATGATAATCGGGATTATCGGATACTTTACCATTCCGACCGTATCGGGCTGGATCATTCAGGCCGGAGGCATGGGCAACTACGGACGCAACGTCAATCAGGTAGCCGGAAAATCCGCCGGATTCACAGGCAGTGTTGCCGGTGCCACCGCCGGAAACGTGACGGGACGTGTGGGCAAGCTGCTGAAATAAACCAACAGAACAACTAAAAACAGATAAAGTAATATGGAATTCAAGTCATTGAAGAATATTGAAACATCATTCAGGCAGATACGCCTGTTCGGTATCGTCTTCCTGTCACTGTGTACCGTGATAACGGTGTGGAGCGTATGGAGTTCCTACCGCTTTGCGGAGAAGCAGAGGGAAAAGATTTATGTGCTGGACAACGGCAAGAGCCTGATGCTGGCTCTCTCGCAGGACCTTTCACAGAACCGTCCTGCGGAAGCCCGCGAGCATGTACGTCGCTTTCACGAACTGTTCTTTACCCTGTCACCGGAGAAGAGCGCCATCGAGCACAATGTGAGACGTGCCCTGCTGCTGGCAGACCGCAGCGTGTATAACTATTACTCGGACTTTGCGGAAAAGGGCTACTACAACCGCATCATTGCCGGCAATATCACGCAGGTGCTGAAAGTGGACAGCGTGGTGTGCGATTTCGAGCATTATCCCTACCGTGCGACCACCTATGCCACCCAGCAGATAATCCGTCAGAGCAACGTCACGGAGCGCAGCCTCGTGACGACCTGCCGCCTGCTGAACGCCTCGCGGTCTGACGACAATCCCAACGGATTCACGATAGAGGGGTTCACCATCATAGAGAACAAGGACCTGCAAACCGTCAAAAGATAATGGAATGAAAGAAAAAGCAATGAAACCGCTGCGGATGGCACATGAGAAAATCCGCGGTACAAGAGAGCGGATAGTTTCCGGACTGAAGGACTATCTGGACGGACTTCCGCAGAAGACAAGGAAAAGAATCGTACTGGTTATGCTGGCCGTATTTGCCACGCTTGCCCTTTACACGTTCGGAAAGTCGCTGTACGATATAGGACGTGATGACGGACGGAAACTGAATATCGGACACGCCGGACAGCTCCCCGTAAAGGGAGAATGCGGCGGCAAGATTCATCACAATTTTATAAAACAGTATAAGGATGGAAAATAAGGAAACAAGAAAAGAGAACGGGGACAGCCCCGAAAAGAAGAACAGGGAACGTACACCACTGACGGAGGCGCAAAGGCTGAAACGTCAGAAGATGATAGTCCTGCCTGCAATGGTTCTGGTCTTCATCGGTGCCATGTGGCTGATATTCGCTCCCTCTTCCGACAAGGAGGAACAGCCGGGTGCGACGGGCTACAACACGGAGATACCGGATGCGGACAAGGACAACAGGAAGATTATCGGTGACAAGGTCAAAGCCTACGAGCAGGGAGAAATGGAGGAACGCAGGGCAAGCCGCAACCATGCCATGCAGGAACTCGGCAGCATGTTCGACCGGGAAGTTTCCGTGACCGGGGACAATCCGGACTTCGACCTTGCCAGTCCCGGTGGCGGAAGTGATACGGATACGGCATCATCGCCGGCTTCGCAGACAATCAGGTCATCGGCCACCGCCTACCGTGACCTGAACGCCACGCTCGGCAACTTCTATGAGCAGCCTTCGGGAAACAGTGCTGAAATGGAGGAGCTGATGGAGCGCATATCCTCGCTGGAAACGGAACTTGAAAGGGAGAAGGAAAAAGGTTCCTCGATGGACGAGCAGGTGGTGCTTATGGAAAAGTCGTATGAACTGGCATCCAAATATATGGGTGGTCAGAACGGACAACAGACAGCACAGGCATCGCCGGTACGGAAGGCGGAAGAGCATACGGCAATACCGGTCAAGCAGGTTACCAGACAGGTGGTTTCCTCCCTTGCACAGCCTATGAGCAATGCGGAATTTGCCGCCATGTATGCACAGGAGCGCAACATGGGTTTCCACACGGCAGTGGGAAGCCGTACGGTATCGGACAAGAACACCATATCGGCATGTGTCTATGGGGCACAGAGCGTGACGGACGGGCAGGCTGTCCGGCTGCGGCTTCTGGAGCCGATGGCGGTTGCGGAGAAAATCATCCCACGCAATGCCGTCCTTGTCGGAGCGGCAAGGATTCAGGGTGAACGTCTCGGCATAGCAGTCACTTCGCTGGAACATGAGGGGACGATCATTCCGGTTGAGCTTTCCGTTTACGACACGGACGGACAGGAAGGAATCTTCATCCCGAACTCGATGGAAATGAACGCAGTCCGTGAGGTAGCCGCCAACATGGGCGGATCGCTCGGCAGCAGCATCAACATCTCCACCGATGCGAAGGCACAGCTCGCCTCCGATCTGGGCAAGGGGCTGATACAGGGCACAAGCCAGTATATAGCCAAGAAGATGCGTACCGTCAAGGTACATCTGAAAGCCGGATACAAGGTCATGCTGTATCAGGACAGAAATTAACAACAAAAAATTATCAATTTATTATTACCACTAAATCCAAAGTAAAATGAAAAAAGTAATTATGATGTTCGCCCTGTTTATGGGCATCGTATCTGCCCAAGCGCAGGAAAACAAGACCGCCGAAGAAAACGGAAGTGACAGACCGGCTCAGGAAGTGAAGCAGGAAGAGGTTCAGGAACTCTCTCTGAGCAAAGAAATCTATCCGCAGAAAGAGGCGGACGGCGACCTGTATCACGGTCTGACCCGCAAGCTGACCTTTGACCGCATGATACCGCCGCACGGACTGGAAGTGACCTACAACAAAACCGTGCATATAATCTTTCCGTCAGAGGTGCGCTACGTGGACCTGGGCTCACCGAACCTTATTGCCGGAAAAGCGGACGGGGCTGAGAATGTGATAAGAGTGAAAGCTACGGTAAGAAATTTCCAGAACGAGACGAACATGAGCGTCATCACGGAGGACGGCGGCTTTTACACCTTCAACGTCAAATATGCGGAAGAGCCGCTGCTCCTCAATGTGGAGATGTGCGACTTCATCCACGACGGTGAAGCGGTGAACCGTCCGAACAACGCGATGGAGATTTACCTGAAGGAACTGGGGAATGAAAGTCCGATGCTGGTGCGTCTTATCATGAAGTCCATCCACAGACAGAACAAGCGTGAGGTGAAGCATATCGGCTGCAAGCGTTTCGGTATCCAGTATATCCTCAAAGGCATCTATACGCATAACGGACTTCTGTATTTCCATACGGAAATCAAGAACCAGAGCAACGTCCCGTTTGACGTGGACTATATCACATGGAAAATCGTGGACAAGAAGGTGGCAAAGCGTACAGCCGTGCAGGAACAGGTCATTCTTCCGCTCCGTGCGCAGAACTATGTGACCTGCGTGCCGGGAAAGAAAAAGGAACGTACCGTGTTCACGATGTCCAAGTTCACCATTCCGGACGACAAATGCCTCGTGGTGGAACTGCATGAGAAGAACGGAGGACGTCACCAGTCCTTTACCGTAGAGAACGAGGATCTGGTACGAGCCACAACGATTAACGAACTTCAGGTACGATGAACATGAGAAAGTACATGATAGCACTGGTAGCGTCGCTTGCCCTGTTCACGGGGCGGGCGAACGCCCAGCGATGCCTGCCGGGAATGCAGGGCATCGAAGTGAAGGCGGCAATGACGGACGGTTTCAGGATGGGCGGCAATGACGGAGGGCACAGTTTCGGGGCGCTTCTTTCGACCTATACGAAAAACGGCAACAAATGGTCGCTGGGCGGTGAATACCTGTTGAAAAACAGTCCGTACAATGATGTGAAGATACCGGTGGCACAGTTTACCGCCGAAGGCGGCTACCACTTCAAGGTGCTTTCCGATGCCCGCAAAATCGTGTTTCTCTATGCCGGCGTTTCCGCTCTTGCCGGATATGAAACGGTGAACTGGGGCGACAAGGTGCTGTATGACGGGGCGAGGCTCCACGACAGTGACGCCTTTGTTTATGGCGGTGCGGTGACGCTCGACATGGAGGTGTATGTGGCTGACCGTCTGGCTCTGCTTGCCAGCCTGCGCGAGCGTTGTCTTTGGGGAGGTGACACGAGAAAGCTCCACACGCAGTTTGGAATAGGTATCAAGTTCATCATAAATTAGGACGGGTATGGATATAGCTGAAATGAGGCAGATACCGATTGCGGACTTTCTCCGAAGGCTGGGACATGAACCGACAAGAAGAAGCGGAAACGAATTGTGGTATTCGGCACCTTACAGGAGCGAAAGGACACCGTCCTTCCGTGTGAATGTGGAAAAGAATGTCTGGTACGATTTCGGGCTGGGCATAGGCGGTGACATCTTCAATCTTGCCGGAGAGTTTATCCACAGCCGTGATTTTCTCGCACAGGCAAGGTTCATATCGGAAAGTGCCGGTGTGCCTATGGTGCAGCCGGATGCTTCCACCTTCAGGAAAAAGACTCCCGAACCGTCCTTTGAGGACGTGGAGGTCTTGCCCCTGCGGTATCAGGCTTTGAAGAAATATCTGGTGGAACGTGGCATATCTCCCGATACAGCGTCCTTTTACTGCTGCCAGTTGAACTACTACGTCCACAAGAAGAAATATTTCGCCGTCGGCTTCTCCAATGTGTCCGGCGGTTATGAACTCCGGAACCGGCTTTTCAAAGGGTGCATACCGCCCAAAGACATATCCCTGATAAAGCGGAAGGACGGGCAGGCTGAAAGTTGCAGCCTTTATGAGGGCTTCATGGACTTCCTGTCCGCCGTGACGCTCGGCATGGCGGAGGACGGCGACAGCCTTGTCCTGAACTCGGTCGCCAATGTGGACAGGAGTTTCCGTTATCTGGACGGTTACGAAAGGATACGGTGCTACCTCGACAACGATGAAGCCGGACACCGGGCGGTGGAAAAACTGCGGATGCGGTACGGTGAGAAAGTGTCGGACTGCCGTGGGTTATACAAAGGCTGCAAGGACCTGAACGAGTATTTGCAGCAACGGATAAACAAACAGAATAACAACAAACTTAAAATAAGATAAGATGATGAAGATTATGAACAATAACAGCAACAGAGGCAAATCAATTTTCAAGGCAGTGGCAGTCTGCATGGCTGTCCTGGCTGCGGGACTTTTTGCGTCCTGCGATGACGATATGGACATACAGCAGAGCTACCCGTTTACGGTGGAAACCATGCCTGTCCCTCACGATGTGGCAAAGGGGCAGACCGTGGAAATCCGCTGTGAGATGAAGAAGGAGGGCAATTTTGCCAATACACTCTATACGATACGTTACTTCCAGTATGAAGGTAAAGGGACACTGAAGATGGACAACGGTACGGTATTCCTGCCGAACGACCGTTACCTGCTGGAGAACGAGAAGTTCCGTCTGTACTACACCTCGCAATGCGATGAAACACAGAATTTCATAGTGGTCGTGGAGGATAACTTCGGCAACTCCCATGAAATGGAGTTTGATTTCAACAACTCCAACACTTCAGAAACGGAAAGCGACAGTGTGCCAGCCGTCAGTCCGTCCACTTCCAAACAAATCCGTGAATGAGGTACAGGATGTTGTTAGCGCTCTGTTTCCTTTCGTTGGGCTGCACTTTGTCGGCACAGGAACCTGAAAGGGAAACAGTCAAGGAAGCAAGGATTTTCAGGTTGCCGGAATTTGAGAGGGCATTTTTGTGTGTACGCTATTTTGAGGGCTGGCACTCGGAAAAGAACCATCCTTATGTCGGCTGGGGGCATTGCCTCCAGCCGGGCGAGAAATACTCGGCACGCACCATGACAAGACAGCAGGCTGACGAGCTGCTGCGGAAAGACCTTCGGAAGTTCTGCGCCATGTTCCGGCATCTGGGAAAGGATTCGCTGCTCCTGGGTACATTAGCTTATAATGTGGGACCGTTCCGGCTCTTGGGCAGCGGAAAGATACCCAAAAGCAAGCTGATCCGAAAACTGGAAGCCGGTGACAGGGACATCTATAAGGAGTATATATCCTACTGCCACTACAAGGGACGGAAAATCCGCTCGATAGAGCGGCGACGGAAGATGGAATTTCTGCTGCTGTTCAAGAAGTAGCGGTAAGGGAGGACTTCACCCAAATGGCGGGGTTCTCCCTTGTCATTTTCAGGAAAGGTTTTGCTTTGCTCCGGGAAAAGACCTAATTTTGTATCACTTTTTTTGAAACAGAAAAAAACAATCATGGAAAATTATAGGGCAAAAGCAGCGGATGCCTTTCTGACAGGGCGTCCGTATGGCATACGTCTTGACTTCAAACACAAGGGCTTCGCTCTTTTCAACTACAACATGAACGAGCTCGGCAACCATCTTCCCGGCAGACTGGAAACGCTTCCGCTGGAGGATTTTGACGTGGAGGATATTCCGCTGTGCGGGGAACGGATTGTCCGAAAGGAAAACATAACGGACATCTTTTTCTACGACGAGAAGAGCAACCCGTATTCGGACAACCGTGTTGATATGAAGAAACTGAAAGCATACAACAAATATATTTATCCGCTTTCACTTATTCTGAATAGAAATCTGTAAGATGGGAACAAAAAAGACTTCCGTCAGTGGAAGTCTTTGGAACAGCGGTTTCTTTGCTACTTTCTTTGTCCGCCTTCTGCTCACCGAAAGAAAGTAGGGCGGCTCTCGCCGCCTTTGCCTAAAGTCGGGTGTAAAGTCCCGTTACATCCGTGAAAATCTGCTGGAGCATATCAAAGTACACTCCCTCGTATTTGGCTATCTTCTTGACTTTGATGTCCGCATACTTAGTCAGTGTCTGACGATAGAAATACATGGTGTATGTATCCGTATCCTCGTCCAAGATGATTTTCAGTCTGTTGGCTGACGTCTTGTTCCTTGCAAGGCTCATTTGTAGTCCGTTGCCCAAATTGATATAGTTACGGCTTCCCGTCATGACGGTAAATCCATGACCGCCCAACTGCTGTAAGATTGTATTCGCTATCATCTGTATATGAATTTAAGTTATTGTCAATGGGTGGCTTTTGCCACCCGATTTTTTTTATACGTTCATGCTCTGCCTTATATGTTCCAATGTCCGCTCAGCAATGGGTCGTGTTTCCTCCGTCCAAAGGTCATAGTCATGTACGGATATTCCCACACTCTGCAAGTCACGGATATAGCCGGATACATAATCTCTCGTAGGGAGGTAAACGAACTGCATCCATGCGTCCCTGCTGTCTGTCAGTATAAAATAGTATTTCATGCTCTTTCTTTTTTATGGGTTGTCTGTTTCGGGTGTGGGCGGTATTGTGTACCGCCACACCTTTAGTATTCTTTCATTTCGGCAATGGGGGTATATTTTCTGAGCCATTCCACCACATGCACCATGTTGTATTCGGAAGTGATGACTGCCGTATGTTCGCTTATCGGGGTCATTCTTGTACTTTCGTAGCTCTCTATCCACTCCTTTAGTGTTGCCACATCACAAGTATCGGTACACATCATATCCAAAATTCCGATAGGGTCGCTGAATGTCACAATCAAAGTATCATAGTATGCTGTCATAATCTGTCCTCCTTTCCTTTTATCCATTTGTCACGCAGGTGTCTGCACTCCTCCAATGTCGGTCTCACGCAGGAGAAAAGTTCTCCGTCCGTGTGTCGGTAATCATATTGGAAAAGGGTTGTTCTTTTCCGTCTGATAGTCGTTTGGTACTTTTCGTACTTCTCAGTACCTGCCGTCTGGCAGGTACTCACTCCGTTGATGGTCATTCTTGTTGTCATGGTAGTCATTTATTAAAATTCAACAATCAGTAGTCGGTTCTCCATTACCTTTTCGGGGTCGGTTATCATCCTTTGGGCTACCCAAAGGTGATGCGCTCCGAAGCCGTAGGCGAACAGCCTTCCGAAGTTCTCGTTTTCTGAAAGTTTCGCCATTGAATTGCGGATTTCCGTTTCGCTGAAACTCAAGGACAAGGTGTTTATCAGACTGACAAAGATGTCGGTTACTTTCTCGTCCCATAATATCAGTATGTTTTCTATCTTTATTTCCATATCATGTATATTTTGAAGTCTATAAATCAAGCACTCATCCGCTTGCGGATAAGTTCGGCATTGCTCTCTACAAGGCTGATGATGCGGTCGTGGTATTCGGTATTGGAATTGCATACACCTCTGCTCTGTACCACCTTGAATGTTGTCAGTGAAACCTCCACCGTTTCAATGCGTTTGCCGTCAATGGTTGCGGATAGGATAAGAGAGTCTGTCCTCTTGTGATAGCTTCCCACACAATGGTGCATCAGTTTTCCTTCAAGTTGCATTTCTGCCACACTCTCAATGACCTTTACAAGAATAAGGTTGTCGGTAAACACAAGTCCGAAGAACTTGCCTTTGGACTTCAGATAATTCTTTTCTTCCTTGACCAACTGCTCCCTGCGTTGCTCCGCTCTTTCCCTTTCAATCTGTTCTTTACGTTTTCTGACAAGTCGGTCATGTACCTTTTTCAAGTCTGTCGGACAAACATATTTTGGGCAGTGGGTGTCTTTCCCGAAATGTCGGAGCAGTCTTACAAGGTCACAC
>ULUB01061529.1_pt1 | contig 47287 bp, 44 predicted proteins | sample 1958111 | NCBI WGS metagenome assembly ULUB01 (sample SAMEA4835749, study PRJEB28245) | human gut metagenome | biome: gut microbiome; material: fecal sample | place: Denmark | collected 2008
TTTTGAGATTTTTCAATCTCATCTTCACCACTTTTTCGCGGCGAACTTTATAATAGCACTGCCTTTTCCATTTGTCAACACGCTTTTCCCTATTTTTTCATAATTCTTTTTCTTTTTTTGTCAGCTTGTAGGAAGTGTGTTTTACAGACACTATATGCTGTGGTTATTCTCTGTTCCAATCCCTTCTTTATGTCTTTCTTCTATATATGATGCCAGGGTCTAAAGGTCTAAACCCACGCGAGCTCGCTCATAGGTGGGCGAAAGACCTTGAGACCCGCCCCGATATAAGCATAAAAGCGGGATGATAATCCCACGATATGCGAATATTAGGGAGAAGTCCAAAATGCGATCGTGCTTGCAAAATTCACTTTTGACACTCATATCTTCTTACTATAAATAAATGCGACCATTTTCCGGATATACCCGGCGAAAAAGCATAGCAGGGATCATATAAATCATATACACATACCCGTATTTCGAATATATCACATCTCTGCCATATCACGTACATCAGAAAATAGGCAGCATATCCTGGATCATACGCAAAATACCGACCAGCAGAAGTCCATAGGCAGCGCCCACCACGAAACCAAGCAGTTTATTCAATCCTTTTATAATAGGAAGCCCTGTCAGGATCCGTAGGGAAAGGATGATTGTTTTTAGTACCAGAAACAAAACAATATATAAAACAACGCAGAGCAGCACTCTGATGATCACAACCTGATGGTCGACCAGCAGGGTCGGGACAAGCTGTGCAAACGCCCATGTATTGAGCAGGTAAACGAGCAGAAGAGACAGAATGCCCGCACATAATCTGCCCAGGGTAACGACAAAGCCTCTTCTGCCACCCTTAAGTGCTGCAGCCACTATGATCACAATTCCTATGATATCAAACAATTCCATTATCTTAATTTTATCAGCTGAATGCTGTCTTCCAATACAACAAGCAGTTTTGTATCGGAAGAAGTCGGTACGATTGCCCGGATCGTTCCACCCAGCTCTCCTTCGTATTTTTTCACGCCGTTCAATCCGTATATAACCAGCTGATTCTGGTTATATACAAGAATCCTGTCATTCTCGACGATCAGATCCGTATATTCAAAATCGATCGTTTCCGTCATTTTTTTCCGTCCGTTCATATCATATACCCGGATGCTGTAACCGCCATCCTGTTCTGTATTGCGGAAAACAAGCGCAAAATTGGTTCCGTTATAAAACACAGACTGCACCTCATCATCCAGCTCTATTTCCGTCTGAAGTGTCGGCTTCTGTTTTCCTTTCAAGATCAGGACACGCTTATCTCCCACTGCAAGGGCATTATCTTCATTTGGATAAAACAGAAGCGGAAACAGTTCTCCTGCATAATCATAGCCACTGACCAGATTGTCCGTTTCGTTCTGACCGACATCGCCAAAATTGTAAAACGCCAGACTGGTGTTAATCTTGCCGCCCTCTGCCTTCAGATAGGATACACCCACCTTGATATTATCCGGTGAAATAGAAAACGCCAATGGATAGCCGCTCTTCTGCATGGATGTTTTGATCTCTGAGATCACATCACCTGTCGCCGAAAACATTCTGAGGTAGATCGTAGCATCATCCTGCAGTGCAGCGACCGCAATACCGGAGGAAGATACGTCCAGATCCAGAATCGGCAGATTGGTCTCCACCGTTGTTGCATTTCCGCTTGGTCCGATCAGATACAGAACACTGCCCTTATAATCTGCAACCGCCACATACCCGCCTCTGGATACAACAATCGGTTCCTGCATTTCATAGGTCTGGTTCCAGAGCTGTTTGCCATCCTTATCATAGGCAGAAATACCATCCTTGCTGTATGTCAGTAGATTATCCTGATATTTCCGGAATACACCGTCCGATGTGCCTACCTTGTCGATCGTTTTGATCATTTCAAATTTAGTATATACCTGATTTGCCAGATAAATTTTGACAGCAGCAGCTATTGCTGCCACAAGCACGATCACCAGAAGTACTCTATAGACGATTGTCAGCTTATGATGAAAGATTTTATCTTTATAATCTGTCTTACTCTTTCTGATCTGTTTCATTCCATTCTCCTTTGTACAGCCCGTCTCAGTACCGTCTGTTATACGGTAATAATATATGATGCCAGGGTCAAAAGGTCTAAAACCACATGAGCTTGCTCATAAGTGGTTGAAAGACCTTGGGTCCCGCCCCGATATGAGCATAAAAGTGGGATGTTAATCCCACGATATGCGAATATTGGGCAGGATTGTGGGAGTGCAGAGCACGAAACAATCCGTAGACATCATAGCCAGGGCTTTTGACCCCGATATCAATATATTATAGCATACTTTTTACGGAAGAACTATTTTTTGTCCATAGTAGATGCTATCTTTGTTTTCGATCTGATTTCTTTCACAAACTTCCCCCATTTTGGAAAGACTGCCATAGTACTGCATACAGATCTTTGCCAACGTGTCTCCCTGCTTGATCATATAAACCGTCTCCTGCGATGCGTTTGTCTGTGATGTACTTGCCTGCTCTGCTGTTTCATCCACAGTCTGAGAAGCATCTGTACCGCTGTTTTCTGTCGCATCTGTGTCTGTTGCAGCCATATCCGTTGCAGTCGATATCTCTGCAGCCGGCTTGTCCGATGTTTCCGCAGTTGCGTCCGAATCCGCCATCTGTCCATCACCCGCTTGTCCGTTATCCGTCTGGTTTTCTGCTGTCATGTTTTCATCAGCTGTCTGCTCTGCTGATGCCTGCCCGTCCGTTGTCTGCTCTGCCATCGCCGGATCTGCCTGCTCTGCTGCGCTCACATCTACTGCCGCATCTGTCCCGGCGGTCTGCACAGCTCCCATTGTATCTGCCGCCTGTGGCAGTTCCTGTACACCAGCTGCCATTTCCGCCGTCTGGTCTGCTGCCTGCGCATCCGCTGCCACTTCCGTTGCATCATCCATCTTCCCGGAAATCTGGTACAGCACGCGTTCCATGCTCTGCATCTTTTCATAATTATTCAGCATCGTAATACCGATCACCAGTATCGCCATAACAAGAAGCAGACTGACGCAGGTTGCAAATGCAGAGCTTCTCTTTTTGTGTAGATCCTGTTTCTTTTCCTGACACACTTCCCGGAACTGCCGCGCCGCATGGTCTGCATTCATTTCCTCCGGATGACGTTCTCTTGTCCGCAGGGAAACCATGTAGTTTTGCATGCATTCATTTCTTTCATAATATATGTAATAACCGCTGAGCATGTTCCGTTTTCCCTTTTCATGCAGATATAGTGCCTCTGTCTTGTCACTTGTTATGTACTCAAAGTACAGCTTCTGATCCGGTCTGAAAAACTGCCGCTGTGTCCGCATGATCTGTTCTTCCAGATCCTCCGTGGAATCCTCTCTGGTGATCGCCCAACCCATAACTGTCAGCTCCGGGAAAAATTTTCCCGCCATTTCATTGACCTTTTTCCACGATTCTTCATCAATGATCGTTTTTTCCATGAAGAAGTCATGCTGCGCTTCCACCGCCCCATTGACAAACCAGTAAAGCTCGTCCTCTATCATTTCCTTGTGTCCGTACAGAATCATGACGCGCATATTCTCATCCGGAGTTAAGATCTGCCTCAGGTACGTGATCACATAATCCTCCAGATATATTTTCTGGTTTCCGCTAATCTGTCCGATCTGTCTGATATTTTTTGGCAGCATGCCTTCTTTTCCTTGTTCCGCCATTTCTTTTTTCCTCCTTATACCATTCTAAACAGGCAGCATTTTGCATATCCTGTATGATCATCCTGTTTTAGAATAGCATTTGAAGTTGGCAGATTTTAGCAAAAAAAGCCGCCTTTTTTCCTGTTTCATCCGACATTACCGCGCAAAAAAAGAGACGAGCTCTTTTATCTCGTCTCTTTCTCTCATATTCCGGCATTATTTTTTCGGAAATCCGTTCTTATTTCAGCCTTTTCTGCGATATTTATTCGTCTGTTTTTTCTGTTGCGTCCTGCTCTGTCACAGCATCTGCATGCTCTGATTCTTCCGCAGGCGCCGACTTTTCCTCTATTTTCTCTGTATCACTGCCCACAATTTCTTCCGCCTGCACTTCTTCCTGCGTATCACGCATCGGATCGTAATAATCCTTTTTGATCAGACGAACCAGTGCTTTAAGTGCAATATAAAATCCAATCACTGCAAACAGTACTGCAAATACAATACTGATCACACGCATTTTGGTATCAGTCGGCAGCGGAATGACAAGCGAGTATGCCAGATATATCAGATAACCGCCGATACACAGACGCAGCGTCAATATGCCCGCTGTTGTTTTTCCAGACATCTTTTTTCCTTCTTTCATGCCACTATACAGTCAGCCATTGCAGCTTTGTATAGCTCTGGCTAGTTAACAAATTTGTAGATCGTTGTAGATGTAAACGGCTTTTCAGGTGTGACAACCGGTTTGATAAAGCCTTCCTGTCTTGCACAGTTCGGGAAGAACTGTGTTTCCAGGCAGATACCGCCACGACATGGATACAGCGCATCTCCCTTTCCAAGCTCAGGAACCATGTTATTCCCTGTATAAAGCTGTACGCCCGGCAGATCTGTATAAACTTCCATGCTTCTTAATGCTTTTTCATCTACCACTTCTGCGATCTTCTGTACCTTTCCTGCTTCATAGTCATCGATCACAAAGTTATGGTCGTAGCCTTTTACAAGCGCAAGCTGTGCATTCTCCGCATCAATATCCTGAGAGATCTGCTTCATGGTTGTAAAATCAAACGGTGTTCCTTTTACGGATGCGATCTCGCCCGTCGGAATGGCACCATGGCGGATCTTGGTATAATGAGAAGCCTTCAGCCATACTTTTACATCTTCCACGGTTGTTTCGCTGTCATTTCCCTTCAGATTAAAATAAGAATGATTTGTCATATTGACAAGTGTATCCTTGTCCGTAGATGCAAAATAGTGGATCTCCAGTGCATTGTCTTCTGTAAGCTTGTACGTCACGGCAAATTTACGGTTTCCCGGAAATCCCAGCAGACCGTCCTTGCAGGAAACAGAGAATGTCACTGCATTTTCCGTCTCCTTCTTTTCCGCCTGCCACATCGTCTTATGCAGTCCCGCATTTCCATCACTGTGCAGATTATTGTCGTTGTCATTGATGATCAGATTGTATATAGTGCCGTCCAGTTCAAATTGTCCTTTTGCTGTACGATTTGCAACCGGTCCGATCGTAGAGCCGAAGCAGCTTCCGTTTACAAAGTAATCTTTTGCTCTGTCATAACCGAGTACAACATCCTTTACTTCTCCGTTTTTGTCCGGTACAAACAGATTTACAAGGATCGCGCCGAAATTCATGACATCAGCCTGCATCCCATTCTTATTTTTCAGACTATACAGTACGATGTCTTCTCCTGCGATCGTTCTGCCAAATTTTCTTTCTTCTATCATGCTTTTCCTCCCATTACAGATATCACTCCCTCTGTTATTTCTCCGACAGAGAGCATATCTTTTTCTACTTTTCATTACACATTACTTTCCTCTGCAGGTATCGACAGCAACAATTTTCCGCTGTCCCGGACATCTGCTGATACCGGTTACAGTTCCGTACGACCTTCCAGTGCACGCAAAAGTGTTACCTCATCAATGTATTCCAGGTCGCCGCCGACCGGAACACCACTGGCGATCCTTGTTACCTTAATGCCGGTAGGCTTGATCAGCTTGCTGATATACATCGCCGTTGTTTCGCCTTCCAGACTGGAATTGGTCGCAATGATGACTTCCTTCACTTCGTCCGTCTGCAATCTGGTGATCAATTCCTTCAGCCTGATATCCGAAGGTCCGATCCCGAGCATCGGTGAGATCGCACCATGCAGCACATGGTAAACACCATCAAACTTACCGGTTTTTTCATAAGCCGCCAGATCACGCGTATTCTCCACTACCATGATCGTGCTGTGATCCCGTTTAGGGTTGCTGCAGATCGGGCAGATCTCCTGATCTGTCAGTGTACAGCAGATCTTGCAGTAGCAGACATTATTTCTGGCATCTACAACCGTCTTTGCAAAACGCTCTACCTGCTCCTTTGGCATATTGACCATATGAAAAGCAAGTCTCTGCGCCGATTTATTGCCAATACCGGGCAGTGAAGCAAATTGTTCAATTAACTGATTGATATAACCGCTGTACAGATCCATTAGAACGGAAGTCCTCCGAGATTCAGACCACCTGTCATGGATGACATTGCTGCAGTACTTGCTTCATCTGCTTTTCCCAGTGCTTCGTTTGTGGCTGCCATGATCAGATCTTCCAGCATTTCCACATCATCCGGGTCTACTGCATCTTTATCCAGTTTTACCTTAGTCACTACTTTCTTGCCGGACACTGTTACTTCTACAGCTCCGCCGCCTGCTGTTGCGGAAAATTCCTTCTCCTCCAGTGCCTTCTGGTTTTCCTCCATCTGACGCTGCATTCTCTGCGCCTGCTTCATCAGATTGTTCATGTTACCAGGCATTCCTCCGCCCGGAAAACCACCTCTTTTTGCCATATTTCATTTCCTCCTGTTTTATTCTTCTTCTATTTCCATATGAACGATCTGGCTCAGATCAATATAAGAACGTTCAAATGACTGTTCCTTTGCAAGCGGTCTGACCTCGACCTGAATCTCTTTCCCGATCACCTGTCCGATCAGATCCTGCAGGCTGTCTTTATTTTCCGGATGTTTGATAAAATAATCGGACTGCAGTCCGTCCGGTAATACAATAAGAAGTCTGTTCTCACCGCCCAGACTCAGCTTGCTGCCTGAAAGATATGTCCGCATAGGCTGTCCTGTCTTCTGGACGATCTCGCCCCAGCGCCCGACAACCTGCTGTATATCTTCCGGAACCGCCTTTGGGAGCTGCGGTCTTTCCTGCAGCTCTTCTGCCGGTGCATCTTGCACAGCTACTGCCACCGTACTCTGCGGCGCAGCAAAATTTCCTGTTTCCAGTTTATGCTCCAGATCACGGATTCTTTCTAATAAAGCATCGTTTTTTGTCTCCATGGACGGTCTGCAGATCTTGATAAGCGTCATTTCGATCATGATCCGTTTGCCGACCGCATATCGAAGCTGCCCTGACAGCTCCGAAAAAATACGGATATACCGCATCAGTGCATTTTCACTGACAAGCTCTGCCTCTTCCTGCATCAGAGAAAGATTATCCGTGGAAACATCCACCACATCTTCAATATTCTCCGAGGTTTTGAGCAGTAAGAGATTGCGCAGATACCAGATAAAATCCGTTACGAACTGTGTGAGCTCCCTGCCCTGCAATATGATCTCTTCCAGAAGAGAAAGAGAGCCCTGCACATTTTTATCCGCAAGCCGGCGCAGCATTTTGCCAAATACCTGTGTATCAACCGCACCCAGTACATCCAGTACCATATCATAGGTCAGTATTTCGCCATAGTGAAATGCGATACACTGATCCAGCAGGCTTAGTGCATCACGCATGGAACCGTCTGCTGCCTTTGCCACATAACGGAGTGCCTTATCCTCGACCTCTACCTTTTCCTGCTGCATCAGATCCTGCAGTCTCTGTGTGATCGTATCGATCGTGATGCGCTTAAAATCATAACGCTGGCAGCGGGATAAAATCGTGATCGGGATTTTATGTGCTTCTGTCGTTGCCAGAATGAAGATCACGTAAGACGGCGGTTCTTCCAGTGTCTTTAACAGTGCATTAAATGCACCGATGGAGAGCATATGCACCTCATCGATGATATACACCTTATACTTTCCTTCCGCTGGAGAAAAAGAAACCTCATCCACGATCTCTCTGATATTATCCACGCCGTTGTTGGACGCTGCATCGATCTCGATCACATTCATGCTCGCGCCGGCTGTGATCGCCCTGCACATCCTGCAGGTTCCGCATGGATTACCATCCTGCGGATTCTCGCAGTTTACGGCTTTTGCAAGGATTTTTGCAACCGTTGTTTTACCGGTACCGCGCGTTCCGCAGAACAGATAGGCATGTCCGACCCTGTCCGCTTTTATTTGATTTTGCAATGTTGTTACAATATGCTCCTGCCCTTTGACATCCGCAAAATTGTCCGGACGGAACTTTCTGTATAGTGCCTGATATGACATGATCAGTCTCCGAAGCAGATGCCAAGCATTTTAGCTTCCTGCACAATAGAAGCATCCGGTGATACCATTTTCAACTTGCCTGCTACTTCTTCCAGCGGTACTTTAATGATCTCACGGTTTTTGATCCCTACCATAAAGCCATATTCGCCGTTTAAAATGAGCTTGCCTGCCTCTGAACCGAGACGGGAAGCAAATACACGGTCATACGGACACGGGCTTCCGCCTCTCTGGGTATGTCCCGGAACCGTAACACGTACATCATAGCCGCCTTTTTCCCGGATCTGCTGTGCAAGTTCATAAGATACAGAAGGGAATGGATAGTTTTTCATTTTTTCTTTGTATTCTTTCTTAGAAAGCTTTGCATCTTCCTTTGAAATAGCGCCTTCTGCCACAGCAAGTATCGTAAAACGGCTTCCGTTCTGTATTCTTTCATCGATCTTATTGATAATGCTGTCAATGCTGTATGGGATTTCCGGGATCAGGATAATGTCCGCACCACTTGCCATACCTGCATTTAATGTCAGCCAGCCAACTTTGTGTCCCATAACTTCCACGATAAATACTCTGCCATGGGAAGCTGCTGTTGTATGGATACAGTCAATGGCTTCCGTTGCAATATTAACCGCACTCTGAAAACCGAATGTCATATCTGTTCCCCAGAGGTCATTATCGATCGTCTTTGGCAGTGTCACAATATTGAGTCCTTCTTCTCTTAACAGGTTTGCTGTTTTATGCGTTCCGTTTCCGCCAAGGATCACCAGACAGTCAAGCTGCAGCTTATAGTAATTCTGCTTCATTGCTTCTACCTTGTCCAGTCCGTTCTCATCCGGTTCGCGCATCAGCTTGAAAGGAGTACGGCTGCTGCCAAGGATCGTTCCGCCCTTTGTTAAAATACCGGAGAAATCATGCCCGGTCAGCATACGGAAATTTCCATAGATCAGACCTTTGTAACCATCCAAAAAGCCGTAGATCTCTACATCACTCTCCGCATTCAGTATACTTTTTACCACACCACGCATGGCAGCATTTAATGCCTGACAGTCGCCACCGCTTGTCAACATACCAATTCTTTTCATTACGTGATTTCCTCCCATTTCGGATCAAAGATTTATGAAGCAGTCTGCTATGCCCATATGAGAATATTATAGCTCATTTTGTATTTTATCTCAACGGCTAATTGTAAGTTGATAGACATATAAAACAGACATATAAAAGCACCGGAAATGATATTGCCGGAATCACGTTTGACTACCCTGCGATTTGCCAGGACATATTTTGCACGAGCTCCGGCCACCAAAACGCGTGGTGGCCTCTCCGCTCGGCAAATGTCAGGCAAATCTCAGTCGTCGGCACTATCGATTCCATCAATATCATTTCCGGTGCTTGTATAGTAAATGCATCTGTTGCGCACTTCGCGCGGCATCTGCAGGTCATCAGGGCTCCTTTTTAAAGCAGACGGATGTGATCCACTTCTCCTGTTTCCTGAAAAATTGCCCAGTTTGCGATATTGACCGCATGATCTCCGATCTTCTCCAGATATTTTGCAAACATCATCACATCGATGCAGTCATCAGGATCTTTTGCTTCTGACCTGAGATGTGCGATCACATCGTTTTTGACCTGATTGAACAGATCATCGACTGTATCATCTCCTGCCACAACATGCTGTGCGCTTTCTGCGTTGCGGTCTACAAATGCATTGATCGCTTCTGTCAACTGCTTGCCCGTTTCCTCGATCATCTGCGGAATATGAGCGGAAAACTCCTGCAGATCCTTAAAATGCATCCGCTTTACCAGCTCTGCAATATCACTGCACTGATCTCCGATCCTGCTGATATCCGTTACTACCTTCAACGATGCACTGACCTGACGCAGATCCCTGGCAATCGGCTGCTGCTTCGTGATAAGGTTCAGACAGCTTCCTTCAATCCTTCTCTGCAGGGTATGTGTGCTCTGGTCACTTGCAATGATCTCTTCGATCACGCTTTCCTTCTGCTGCTGCAGCGCTGAAAACAATCTGGCATATGTAGCACGCACGCCCATTCCCATTTCTTCAATGCTTTCCTGCAATTGTTTTAATTCTTCTTCATATAATCTTCTTGGTGACATTTCCTTCTCCTTTTCTGCTCTCCATCAACCGAATCTACCGGTAATGTAATCCTCTGTCTTCTTCTGGGACGGATGCTTGAAGATTGTATCCGTTGTATCAAACTCGATCAGCTCACCAAGCAGGAAGAATGCTGTATAGTCAGACACACGTGCTGCCTGCTGCATATTATGGGTTACAACTACAACTGTATATTTCTTTTTCAGATCCTCCATCAGATCCTCTACCTTTAAGGTAGAGATCGGATCAAGCGCCGAAGTTGGTTCATCCATCAGAAGGATTTCGGGTTCTACCGCAAGTGCTCTTGCGATACAGAGTCTCTGCTGTTGTCCGCCGGATAATCCAAGTGCGGATTTTTTCAATCTGTCTTTCACTTCTTCAAAAATGGCAGCATCTCTCAGCGAACGCTCCACAATATCATCGAGCTTTGCTTTTGCTGTAATACCATGGATACGCGGACCATATGCAATATTATCGTATATGCTCATCGGAAATGGATTCGGCTGCTGGAATACCATGCCTACTTTTTTCCTGAGCAGGGTTGTATCAACCTTTGGGCTGTAAATATCTTCTCCGTCAATTGTTACCGTTCCATCAATCTTTACACAGTCTACCAGATCATTCATACGATTTAAGCACTTCAGGAATGTAGACTTTCCGCATCCACTGGGACCGATAAATGCAGTGACTGCATTTTGCGCAATATTCATATTGATATCTTTGAGTGCATGATTCTCACCATAATGCAGGTTCAGATGCTGTACAACGATTTTGGAAGGGTTTGTTTCCTTTTTCATTCTTTGTCTCTCTTTCTATCTATGTAATGCTGTTATGCTGTTATTTTTTGTCTACCTGCAGCTTCTTTGCCATTCCTCTGGCCAGCATATTGATCAAAAATACGATCACAAGAAGTACAAGCGCAATGCCAAATGCTACATCATACTGGGCTTTTGCCATTGACAGATACAGCTGGATCGTAAGCGTTCCACCTGATTCCATGATCTTTTTCAGGTAACCTATCGCCGTTTTCGGAAGTACAAAGCCACTGCCGGCTGTAAACAAAAGCGCTGCAGACTCACCGACAATACGTCCGATCGCCAGAAGCACCCCCGTTAAAATACCGGGCATTGCAGACGGAAGGAGGATCGTACGGATCATATACCATTTTGTGGCGCCCATACCAAGTGCTCCACTCCTGTAGCTTTCAGGAACGCTCCTGAGCGCTTCCTGTGTATTTCTCGTGATCAGTGGCAGGATCATGATCGTCAGGGTGAGCGCGCCTGTCAGAATCGAATAACCAAATCCGCAGGCTGTTCCAAAGAACACCATACCAAACAGACCGAATATGATCGACGGAATTCCGGAAAGCGTTTCTGTCGTAAATTCGATCAGACGTACAAGTTTTCCGCCCTTTGCATATTCATTCAGATAAATCGCAGATCCGATCCCGATCGGTGTTGCGATCAATAAGGTCAGAACAACAATGTAAAGTGTATTTACAATGTTTCCCGCAATGCCTGTTGTCTGCCTGATCGCGCTTGTAACGGTTGTCAGGAAAGTCAGATTCACATTTCTGACACCACGGATCACAACATATCCGATGATACATACCAGCACAAGTACAGAGAAAAGTGCTGACAGATAGATCAGAAAAAGAAGGATGTGATCTTTTAATTTATGGGTCTTATGCATAATACTGCCGGTCATTTATTTTTCCTCCTTCTCTTTTAAAATACCTGTCAGTACCAGGTTAATGATCATAATGAATACAAAGAGGACAAGACCGATCGTAAACAGCACCTGTCTGTGCAGTCCCGACGCATATCCCATCTCGCTGACGATCGCTGTTGTCAGGAATCTGACAGAATTAAACGGAAGCGGCGCATTGACACTGCTGCCTGAAACGAGGGTGATCGCCATAGCTTCTCCGATCGCTCTTCCCACGCCTAGAACAATGGCAGAAATAATACCGGATTTCGCTGCAGGTATCACCACCTTGAATATTGTTTCGATCTTGGATGCGCCCAGTGCAAGAGAAGCACTTCTTAAGTGATCCGGTACTGCATGGAGTGCTGATTCACTGATATTGATCACTGTTGGCAGGATCATGATCGCCAGAACCAGGATCGCAGACAGCATATTGGAACCGCCTGTATACTGATGCGTGGAAGATCCTGCAAATACGGCTTTTTCCAGTTTATACATCAGCGGATTTAAGATCAGTATTCCCAAAAGTCCGTAGATAACGGACGGAATACCTGCCAAAAGGGTAACTGCAGGTCTTACAATATCCGCCAGCTTCTTTGGTGCAACTTCAGCCAGAAATACTGCTGTCAGAAGCGCAACCGGAACACCTAACAGAATTGCTGCAAATGTACCGACAATAGAGGTCAGGATCACATATAAAATACCAAAATGCGGTTCCGCTGCCGCAGGTGCCCATTTTGTATTGAATAAGATTTCCCTGATCCCTACTTTGAAAAGTGCCGGTGATCCGTTTATTATCATATAAGCAGTAATGGCGAAGACCGCCATTACTGCTACCAGTGCACATACCACAAAGATGATGTGTGCGATGATTTCCACTATAGATTTATTTTTATGATTTGCAAAGATTGATGTATGCATATATTTAGTCCACCATGATAAGTCCTACGCTCTGGATCAACTGTTTTCCTTCATCAGATTTTAAGTAGTCAAACAGTGCCTGTACAGGCTCGCTCTGTGCACTTACTTCACCCATTGTTGCCATAACGAATGGTCTTGAAAGGATATAGCTGCCTGCTTTGATGTTTTCTTCTGTCGGCTCAACACCGTTCAGTTTTGCCGCGATAATCGTGTCATCTACTGCATCAAGAGAAGCATATCCGATCGCACCCGGTGTAGAAGCTACTTTTGCGATAACAGCTCCTGTGGAATCCAGCTCATTTGCATACTGGCATGCATCTTCCAGACCAAGTAATTCTTCAAAAGCACCTCTTGTACCGGAACCTGCTTCACGACCTACTACGACGATCGGTTCATCTGATCCGCCGAGATCTTTCCAGTTTGTTACTTCACCTTTGTAGATCTGCACGAGCTGATCCTGTGTCAGATCTGTTACTGTGTTTGCTGGATCAAGTACAACTGCAATACCGTCGATCGCTACGATGTTCTCTACACAGCCAGCTGCCTTTTCTTCATCCTTTAAGCTTCTGGATGAGTTACCAATATCTACGCTGCCACCTTCCAGAGATTCAATACCTGCTGAAGATCCTGTAAATTCTGCTGTTACGCTGACACCCGGATATTTTTCCATAAAAGCTTCTGCAACCGCATTAGCAAGCTTTTCCATAGATGTGGATCCTGCCATTGCAATGCTTCCTGAAAGATCTGCGTTTGTATCTGTTGTTGCTGCGTCTGCAGCTTCATCTGTTGCTTCATCTGTTGCTGCGTCTGCACTTGCGTCCGTTGCTGTTGCATCTGCAGTCGTATCTGCTGCATTGCTGCCACATCCTGTTAATAAGCCTGCTGCAACAGTTGCAGCCATAAGTACTGTCATAAGTTTGTTCTTTTTCATTTTCTTTCTCCTCCACTATGAGTCTCTTATTTTTCGTGCGGCTTTCTTCCGTACGATACAATAAAAAAGAGGTATTCGCATGTTTTCTCTTCCTTATTACAGGAACGAGTGTAACACCGGATACCTCTTACATAAAATCATGTTTCCGTAAGAAATTTGTAAGTTTCATGTAAAATGATCTATTGTCTGTTTTCTCACATTGCTTCTATTTTTTTGCGGAGTGCCAGCATCTTTTTATCGATCCTTGCGATCTCCTGTGCATAGGAAAGCAGTTCCCTGCGCACCTGCTCCGTCTCCTGGGACGTGCTCTTTTCCTGCTTATAGCAGAGCTGGTGATCAAGCTTTGCCCAGTAATTCATTGCCACAGTCCTGATCTGTATTTCTGCCCGTACTGTTTCGTTTTCCTCTCCGTACGGATATGGCATATCGACGATCAGATGCACACTCTGATAACCGCTCGCCTTTGGTTTTTTGATATAATCCTTTGTTTTGATGATCGTAAGCTGCGGATGCTCTATCAGATACTCTGCCACCTGATACACTTCATCCCGGAAAGAACAAACGATCCGGACACCTGCCAGATCGTTCAACCTTTGCACTGCCTGTTCATATGAAATTTCATACCCCTTCCGTTCCAGCTTTTCCGCTGCACTTGCCGCCGTTTTGATCCGCTCCGACACGGAATCGATCACCTTATGCTTCGCGCCTTTCCGCTGCTCATATTGTCGGATCAGGCTTTCCACCGTAGCGATCGCATACGATTGCTTCCTTATGTATTCCGGCTCTGCGAATGCTTTTGTCAGTTCTGCAAGCCCCTCCCTGTTTTGTTTCGCATTTTTGCTTTTACCCATACTTCTCTGCTTATTCCTTTCTCATATACCATATCACGAAAATAAGCCCTGCCACGATCGCCACGACCGATGCTGCTGTCTCCGGGCTCACTAATAATTCTATGCCCCCATATAAGAAAGTATTCCATATAAAATAAGCAAAGCAGAACACGAGGATCATCCCCCAGATCCAGATGATCTTGATCAGCGGATCTTTCCCGTTCTGCCTTGCCTGTTTTAACCATTCCTGCATCCTTCCCATATCTGCTTACCTCCGTCTGATATCTATCTCTTTCCATACAACTCTGTTTACATGATTATCATCCGATAAGTAGTGTTTTCCTTCTATCACACATGGGAAAAATTATTGTAAAATGAATGTAAATTATTTCTCTTCCCGCTCTTCGAGCTTTTCTTTGATCTTCTCCTTTACTTCCGCCTTAAACTCCGGCCATGTCTCATTCCTGAATTCCGCAAAAGCCAGCTTGTATTTGCCGGAAGTTGCGCCCGGATTACGACGCAGAAGCTGCAGCTTATCCTTTGTAAGATAAGATCTGTCTTTTCCTTTCCGCATAATCTCTTCGATTCTTTCCCGGATCTCTTCTCTCTGCACAAGAGCCTGTTCCTTTTTCAGCTGTTTCTCATCTGCAATTCTCGCTCTGATCTCTTCTTTCTGCTGCTGCGCCTGTTCGATCCGCTGCTGTGCTTCATCCGCGATCACAGCCTCGACAACCTCAAGCCGCTTCTGCAAAAGCTTCAGTTCTTTCTTTGCAGCTTCTACCTTAACAAGGACGTCACGCAGTTCGATAGCTGTCTTGAAGCTGAGTGCAAAGTCTGCTGCTGCCAGCATCATGACCACATGCACGATCGGCGAAAGCACTGCCTCCGGAATGGATAATACAAATTTTTCAAACGGCTTATGTACCCAATAAACCATGGCAATGCTGAAAAATCCCCATGCCAGAGAGGAAGTCAGACAGATATGCCCCTGAAAGTTGAATTTCTGATTCGAATAATCCCAGTAACGCACCTTAAACAGGGCTTCCATTAAAACACCTGTAACGTATTCCAAAATCGTGGCGGCGATCATGCCTGCAAAATAAACCGCAACCGGATGCGCCTTAAACGGAAGGGATACAAACAGGATCAATACCGCTCCGCTTCCGTAAATAGGAAGCAACGGTCCATGCATAAAACCTCTGTTTACCCATTTTTTCTTCTTTACAGATACAAAAGAAGATTCCCAGCACCATCCGATAAAGCAATAAATAATAAAAAATGCCAGCCATTGTGTCAGATTATACGTATACATCTCTTCTTCTCCCTTTCTTTCGTTTTCAACAGGAAATCCGCATATTTCAGATCCGAACCAGCCACCTGCCATATTGCATCCGATGACTTGCGTGATCTATTGTGTCATTTCCTCAAAACTACACTAACAATCTTGCACGCATCTGCCGGATCACATCCTCTGCCGCCGAGAGCATCTGCTCTTCATCCTTCTGCACCACACCTGTCGGTGACAGGCGGTAGAAGAAAGTCGGTGTTCCCTTTACCGCAAAGGTCAGCTTTCCGCCATAATTGGCAAGCACCACTTCTATATTTTCCACACGGATCTTTGCGCCCGGATCCATCAGGAACGTAATGCCGTCTTCCTTTCCCCGGATCTCCGTGATATACAAATCATGCGCATACATACGGATCAGCGATACACGTAACAGGTTTTCCACGCTTTTCGGGATCTGTCCAAATCGATCCATCAGCTCGCCGCGCATATCCTCCGCTTCGTCCCTGCTCTCGATCGCAGCGATCCGCTTATAAATATCCAGCTTCTGGTATTCGTTGACAATATAGCTCTCCGGAATGAAAGCATCCACATCCAGATCGATCGTCGTGACAAAATCAATGACCTGTTTCTGCCCTTTCATTGATTTTACCGCTTCGTTTAACATCTTACAATACAGATCGTATCCGACCGCTTCCATATGCCCATGCTGTACTCTGCCCAGAAGGTTTCCCGCGCCACGGATCTCCAGATCCTTCATGGCGATCTTGAATCCACTGCCAAGCTCCGTAAATTCCTTGATCGCCTGCAGACGTTTCTCCGCCACTTCTTTGAGCACTTTATCCCGCTTATACATCAAAAATGCATACGCTGTCCGGTTTGATCTGCCGACACGGCCTCTTAACTGGTAAAGCTGGGAAAGCCCCATGTTATCCGAATCATGAATGATCATCGTATTGACATTGGGGATATCCAGTCCCGTTTCAATGATCGTTGTGGAAACAAGCACATCGATCTCACCGCTGACAAAATCATACATGATCCGCTCCAGCTCGCTTTCCTTCATCTGTCCATGTGCAAATGCCACATTTGCCTCCGGTACCAGATTCTGGAGAAAGGCCGCCATTTCCGCGATCGTGTTGACACGGTTATATACATAGTAGACCTGCCCACCTCTGGCAAGCTCACGCCCGATCGCTTCCCGCACCATTTCTTCATTATATTCCATGACAAACGTCTGGATCGGCATACGGTCATTCGGTGCTTCTTCCAGAACACTCATATCCCGGATTCCCACAAGGCTCATGTGGAGCGTACGCGGAATCGGGGTTGCTGTCAGCGTCAGAACATCTACATTTTCCTTGAGCTGCTTGATCTTTTCCTTGTGGGTAACACCAAAACGCTGTTCCTCATCAATGATCAGAAGCCCCAGATCCTTAAACGCCACGTCCTTTGACAAAACGCGGTGTGTTCCGATCACAATATCCACCAGTCCCTTTTTCAGGCCTTCGATCGTCTTTTTCTGCTGCGCAGCCGTCCGGAAACGCGACATCATTTCAATCGTGACCGGGAAATCCTTCATACGCTGCACAAAATTATCGTAATGCTGTTTCGCAAGAATGGTCGTCGGAACAAGAAATACAACCTGCTTTCCTTCCTGTACTGCCTTAAATGCCGCGCGGATCGCCACCTCTGTTTTGCCATATCCGACATCCCCGCAGATCAGGCGATCCATGATACGGCCGCTCTCCATATCCGCCTTTGTCGCATCAATCGCCAGAAGCTGATCCTGCGTTTCCTCATACGGAAACATTTCTTCAAACTCGCGCTGCCATACAGTGTCTTTTCCGTATTGATAGCCTTTTCCGTGTTCTCTTGCCGCATATAGTTTTACCAGATCCTTGGCAACCTCATTGACTGCACCCTTTACCTTGGATTTTGTTTTTGTCCATTCCTGTGTACCCAGCTTATTCAGCTTTGGTGCTTTGCTTTCCGCGGAAGCATATTTCATGACCGCGTCAAAGCCCGTTGCAAGCACATAAAGAGTTCCACCGTCGCGGTATTCGATCTTCATATAGTCCTTCATGACCTTGTCTACGCATACCTTTTCAATTCCGCGGTAAATGCCCAGGCCATGTGTTTCATGCACGACATAATCGCCCACCTTCAGCTCTGTGAAGTCATGGATCTTCTGTCCTTCATAACGCTTCTTTTTCCGTTTCTTGGCATGTTTGCCGAAAATATCACTTTCTGTGATCACGGCAAGACGGATCGATGGATATTCAAAACCCTTGCTGATCTGCCCATGCATGACCATGATCTCCCCATTTTGGAGCACACGCTCCGTATCTTCGCTGTAAAAAACAGTCAGCTCATTGGCACAGATATCCTCTGCCAGTCGTTTTGCTCTTGTCCGCGAAGGAGACAACAGGATCACACGATACCTGTTTTTATGGTAACGCCTCAAGTTTTCCAAAAGGATTTCAAAACTGTTCTGGAACGAATTGACCGCTCTGGCATCTGCATAATACCGCTCCTCCACCTTTAAAAACGGAAGATTGCTGTCCAGAACAGACAAAAGCAAGAGTCTCTGCCCGGTCAGCATTGCCCAGACCTGATCGGCAGTATACAGAAGTGCCGCCTGCCCCGGCAGTGCATAGCCCTTCTCCAGACGATGCTCCATGCTTTCCCGAAATTCCAGCTCGACCGCATTCAGATGTTCTTTCCCGTGCAGCGGTTCATCCAGAGTAACGAGCAGTTCGTCCTTCGGAAACAAAGAAAGGAAGCTGACAAGCTGCGGGCAGAAATATTTCATATAGCTGTCCAGATTTGCCATCACGCCAAATTCTTCCATCTGCTCTCTGAGCTGCTCGGTCTGCACCTTCACGCGGTGTGCCTCTTCCAGCTTGTTTTCCTTTTTCAATGCCTCCGCTGCCTGTTTTGCCTCCGCTTCGATCGCTTTCAGGCCATCCAGCTTCTGCTGCTTTGTCAGGATCATTTCCGTCGCCGGATAGATCGTCACTGTCCTCAGTGCTTCCACCGAACGCTGGCTGAGTACATCAAACCGACGGATCGACTCTACCTCATCACCCCAGAGCTCAATACGATACGGATTTTCTTCTGTCAGATCATAAATATCGATAATACCGCCGCGAATGGAAAACTGCCCCGGTTCTTCTACCTGATAAGTCTTCTCATAGCCCATCTTTACGAGCTTCATCGCGACTGCCTCTTCCTCTACAATGCTTTCCGCAGAGATCGTGATGCAGTTTTCCTCCAACATCTGCAGTGGCAGACAGGGCGCAAGAAGCGCATCCACTGTCGTCACGATCGTCAGGGGCTCCTTCTCCAGGATCCGTCGATAACAGCAGATCCGCTCCTTTGTCATCTCCTGTCCGCGGATATCCGCCTGAAAGAAAATGTAATCCTTGGCAGGAAACAATATAGTATTTTTATCAAAAAAGGAATAATCCTCATATAATTCCTTTGCTTTGACATCACTGAAGGTCAGGACAAGTTTATAAGGATAGTCCTCGCCCTGCCCGCAAAGCATCTGTGCCTTCTGTGCGTCCGCGCAGCCTGAGATCAGAATGGTCTTTTGCGCCGCCAGCTTTCTTTTCGCATCCTCATAAAAGGATAATTCCTTCAAATATTCTGTAAACGCTTTCACTTTATTACCCTCAAATGCAAGTTATCCCTGCTTTTTACCGTTAAAATGGTTCATTGCGGCATCTGCCGAATCATTCATCATCATCACGACCGCGTCCGCTGCATCCGCAAATGCCTGCTGCATGACTTCCTGATCTTTTTTGTCAAAATGTCCCAGCACGTAAGCAGCCAGATCATAGCCCTGCGGCTTCTCTCCGACACCGACCTTGATCCGCATAAAGGTATCATGTCCCAGATGCGCAATGATATTCTTGATTCCGTTATGTCCGCCTGCGCTTCCTTTCTTACGGATCCGCAGTTGTCCGGGTGGCAGAGAAATATCATCATAGATCACGATCAGCTCCTGTGTTTCATCTGCTTTATAGTAATCTATGAGTTCCCGCACGCTTTCACCACTTAAATTCATGTAAGTCTGTGGCTTTGCGAGGATCACTTTCTGCCCTTCTATATAGCCTTTTCCGATCAGCGCCTTGTGTTTCTTTTCCGCAACGGAGATCCGGTATTTTTCTGCAATGGCATCTATAGTGTCAAAACCGACGTTATGTCTGGTGTGCATGTATTCTTTTGTAGGGTTTCCGAGTCCGACTATGATATACATATGGATGTCCTTTCTTCCATAAATGAACCGAAATTTATTTCCGGTGGATAGATTGATTCGTAAATCATAGTGTACTTGATTTTGAGGGGAAATTCAATAGGAGGGGGTGCATGGAAGGGAAATGTGCTTTGAATTCGATGTATATATAGAAACGCAGGAACATAAATACTTCCTTGCTCAAGTAATCAGAAGCTAAGATGTTCTAAGTGTTTTTCTTACATCATCTGCTTCTGCCGCAACCGATGCATATTCGCCATCCAGGCTCAAATGCATCTTGCCCGTACATCCCTGTACGGGCATTGCTATGATATTGATAAAACACTAAGAACATCTAAGCCTCTGATTGATTCGCAAGTCTGTATTTATATTCCTGCCGCTTGATCTTATATATTTATATTGAATAGTTCAACATGCATTACTGCTCTACCGGAGGCGCAAGATAACAACTAACTCCTACTATACTACCATCTTCCAGTTTCTTTCTTAAATAAAAATCCTTATCTTCTGAGATCTTAGAATAGTCTGCTAAATATACAACATATCCATTTCTTGGCTCAAAACTGCTTCCCAAATCGTGATCATATCCATATCCAACAGAAGACTCAAAATTAAACAATATTTTGTCTTCTGCCTTCAACTGATAATGCTGTCCTTCCTGCATATTGATCAGGTAGCCTTCCTGCTGGTTGTAGATCACAATAGCCGGTTTTTCTGAGCCTAAGCTGCCCATATAATCATCAATCGACGTAAAATCAGTAACATAGGTCACTTCGCCCGGATCAGATGCTGTATCGGTAGCTTCTGCCGTGGTATCGGACTCTGCCTCTTCCGCTTCGTCGGATGAATCGGTTGTGTCCGTATCTGTTGTTTCGGATGAAGAATTCTCTTCAGCCAATGCTTCTGCATTTGCGTCGCTTTGTTCCTCTGCTGCTTCGTTTTCTGCTGCCTCTGATTCAGTCGCAGCTTCCGCATCGGTTGTCTCTTCCACTGCTGTGTCTGAACTGCTTTCTGGTTTGGCATTTCCACAGCCCACAAGTAAGCAGGCTGAAAGGCTTACCACTGCAGCAGACTTAATGATCTTGGTTATCTCCCTCTTTTTCATTTTGTTCCTCCTGTTTTCTGTTATTTGTTATTACCTTTGTATAGGTAATATAGGTTAAGATTATTCTCTTTTTTCCATATTGTCAACTATGCATAGGTAATTTGAATTGTTTCCCTGTTATGATGTTCTTAACCGTACAAAGGTAATATAGAAAACAGCAGGTAGAAAATGACATACTCTGACATTCTGGCTCTGCGTATTAAGCAGCTGTGTAAAAAGCGTGGCATTACAATTAATCATCTTGCAGCACTCGCCGGTTTAAAGCAGTCTACAGTGGATAATATCATACGTGGAACAAGTAAGAATCCTAAAATTTATACATTGCATAAGATAGCAACCGCATTCGGTATGACGCTCTGTGAGTTTCTGGATTATCCGGAACTGAACGAATATGATCTGGATGAGGATGAGAATGAAGATTAAAAAGCCCAAGGTTTGTGTAAAACCTTGGGCTCTTTGCTTCTTTTATTCCATTTCCGGTTCTGAAAGCGACTTCTCATATGCCTCAAGAATAACTTTCTGCATATGATCTCTTGTCTCGGAGTTGATCGGATGGGCAATGTCACGATATTCGCCATCGGATGCCTTCTTGCTCGGCATCGCGATAAACATTCCCTTTTCACCTTCTATTACTTTAATATCATGTACAACAAACACATTATCCAGCGTAATGGAAACAACTGCCTTCATCTTTCCTTCTTTCGCGATCTTGCGTACACGAACGTCTGTAATGTTCATCTTAAATTCCCCCTTTATCGAATTTTAGTATAAACTACATGACATAGCGGTCGTTTTTCTCTATGACAATCTTAATATCATCTTCCCCTTTGTGGTAAGAGTTTGCATGAATTGTATCATGACTTTCCACGATACAATTCTCAATATAAGTATTGTCACCGATATAAACATCATTCAGGATAATGGAATTCTTAATGGTACAATTGCTTCCAATAAATACTTTCTTAAAGATGACAGAATTCTCTACCGTTCCATTGATAATACTTCCGCTGGAGATCAGGCTATTCTTGATCTTTGCACCCACATTGTATTTTGCCGGAGGAAGATCATCTACCTTGGAGTAGATATCCGGATACTGACGGAAGAAATAATCTCTGATATCAGGCTTTAAGAAATCCATATTGGCGTTGAAATAATCATCAACCGTTGCAATGTTCTTCCAGTAATCCTGAATCTTATAACCGTAGATTCTCTTCAAGTTCTTGTAACGGATCAGAATGTCCTTTACAAAATCATACTGTCCTTCTTCAGCGGCCTTCTCGATCAGCTCAATAAGCTGACGGCGGCGGATCACATAAATACCACAGGAGATCGTATTGGAATTGGCTACGATCGGCTTTTCTTCAAACTCTTCGATACGGCTTTCTTCATTCATCTTTAAGATACCGTAACGGTCTACATTTTCACCTGCAGGCATATCTTTGCATACCACCGTGATATCCGCTTTTTTTGCAATATGGTATTCCAGCACCTTGTTATAATCCATTTTGTATACACAGTCACCGGAAGCAATCACAACATACGGCTCATGACTTTCCTTCAGGAAATCCAGATTCTGATAGATTGCATCTGCTGTTCCTCGATACCAGGAGCTGTTCTCACTTGTAACGGTAGGAGTGAAGACAGAGAGACCTCCCTGTTTTCTACCGAAATCCCACCATTTGGATGAGCTCAGATGCTCATTCAGGCTCTTTGCGTTATACTGCGTAAATACTGCCACGCGCTGGATACGTGAATTTGTCATATTGCTCAGGGCAAAATCAATACTGCGGTAACTGCCTGCTACAGGCATTGCAGCGATCGCACGTTTCTGCGACAGTTCTTTCATTCTGTGATTGTTTCCACCTGCTAAGATAATTCCTATTGCTCTCATGACCTGTCACCTGCCTTAATCAAAGTTTTACCGCTTCCAAGATAGTAATCTGCATAGTCTTCCACTGTTGTGATACCGGATACAACAGAGTTCTTTCCTACTGTTACCTTGGAAGGAATCACGGATTTTTCTCCTATTGTGACAAGTCCATGATTATAAATATGCGGATCGGTTTCGTTGTCTGCTTCTTCACCGACACCGAGCTTGACATAATCGCCGATCTCAACATTTTCCGCAACAATCGCTTTATTCAGCTCACAGCCTTTGCCAATCTGTGTTTCATTCATAATGATAGAATCCCGTACAACCGTATCTGCACCGATCGTTACGCCACAGCCGATCACGGAATTGTAAACTTTACCGTAAATCTGAGAGCCTTCACCGATGATACATTTCTCGATCTCACTGTCAGAGGAAATGTACTGTGGCGGAAGGATGTCGCTCTTTGTGTAGATCTTCCAGTATTCTTCATACAGGTTGAACTCCGGAACGATATCGATCAGCTCCATATTTGCTTCCCAGTAAGAATTCAGTGTTCCTACATCTTTCCAATAGCCATTGAACTCATATGCATAGCATGGAGCACCATTGGAATGGCAATACGGAATGACATGTTTACCAAAGTCAAGTGCAGGCTGGGACGCATTTGCAATCAATGCTTCCTTTAAAGTCTTCCAGTTAAATATGTAAATACCCATACTTGCCAGATTACTTCGCGGGTTTGCCGGTTTCTCTTCAAATTCGCTGATCTTACGGTCTTCGTCTGTGATCAGGATACCAAATCTCTTGGCTTCCTCAAGCGGTACAGGCATTGCAGCCAATGTAACTTCTGCACCTTTTGCCTTATGATAATCCAGCATTACTTCATAATCCATTTTATAAATATGATCTCCGGAAAGGATCAATACGTAATCCGGATTATAGCTGTCCATATACTCAATATTCTGATAGATGGCATTTGCCGTTCCTGTGTACCATTCCGTATCTGTGCTCTTCTCATATGGCGGGAGTACGAAAACCCCGCCGATATTACGATCCAGATCCCACGGAATACCAATGCCAATGTGTGTATTCAACCGAAGCGGTTGATACTGTGTTAAAACGCCTACTGTATCAACTCCCGAATTAATGCAGTTACTAAGTGGAAAGTCAATGATTCTGTATTTTCCCCCGAACGCTACTGCTGGTTTTGCAACCTTCGCAGTTAATACACCAAGTCTGCTGCCCTGACCTCCAGCTAAAAGCATGGCGATCATCTCTTTTTTGATCATACTGTCACCCCTTACTTGTGTAATATCGATTTTTTACACAATATTTTCCGAAATCTATCATTTCAGTTTCATCGATATTCTGATTATAGCATATAATATTGATAAAGTGAATGTTTTTTACAAATAAAATCCCTCTTTTTCCAGTTTATTTCGTGCATAAAGTCAAATATTTCTCCTATATTCGTCTATTTTTTGTGCAAAATATCTTTTTATTATTTCCCAGAATATTACAGCAATTATTTTTTTGTAAAATTTGTCTAAAATACATCTGTATTTTTCCATTCTCTCTCTTGTGCAGATGATATTCTTTAGAGTATAATGGTTTTGATCCAATCAAACATATTTTAATAGGAAGTGTCATTATGTATCAAATCGATTTTAATAAACCAATCAATATCCATTTTATCGGGATCGGCGGCATCAGCATGAGCGGTCTTGCTGAGATCCTATTGGACCGCGGTTTTGGCATCAGCGGTTCCGACGCGAAGGAAAGTGATCTGACAAAGCATCTGATCCAAAAGGGCGCTGTCGTACAGTATGGGCAGCGCGCCTCCAATATCACGGATGATATCCGGCTCGTTGTCTATACGGCGGCGATCCATCCGGATAATCCTGAGCTTATGGAAGCGGAGAAAAAAAATATTCCCTGTATGACCAGAGCAGTCCTGCTCGGCGAGATCATGCAGAATTATCAGACACCGATCGCCATCAGCGGAACGCACGGCAAAACAACAACTACCTCCATGTTATCCGAAATCCTGCTGGCAATGGATACAGATCCTACTTTATCGATCGGTGGTATTTTGAAAGATATCGGCGGTAATATCAGAATCGGAAGCTCTGAACTTTTTGTCGCGGAAGCATGCGAGTACACGAACAGCTTTTTAAGCTTTTTCCCGAAGATCAGCGCAATTTTAAATATTGACGCCGATCATCTGGATTTTTTCAAGGATCTGCAGGATATCCGCAATTCTTTCCGTAAATTTGCGTGTCTGCTCCCCGCTGACGGAACACTTGTTATCAACGGTGAGATTGAGAATGTTTCCGAGATCACCCATGATCTTCCCTGCCATGTGATCACATACGGTTTTTCAGAAGATTTTGATGTTTATGCGACCGATATTACCTTTGATGCCATGGCGCGCGGCTCCTACCGCATCCATTTAAAGAAAGACGGCAGCGAGACTGTTTTCCCGGTTTCTCTCGGTGTAACGGGTCGTCACAATATTTCCAATTCCATGGCAGCGATCGCGATCGCTTATCTGCTGCTAGGCGGTAATCCGGAAGCCATCTGTGAGGCTTTAAAAAGCTTCAGTGGTACCGACAGACGGTTCCAGTATAAGGGCAAGCTTCTTGAGACAACTATAATAGATGATTATGCACATCATCCGACAGAAATAACCGCGACTTTAAAAACAGCGCAGAATTATCCGCACAAAAAGCTCTGGTGTGTCTTCCAGCCGCATACTTACACGCGTACCAAAGCACTTCTGCCGGAATTTGCAAAAGCACTTTCCCTCGCAGATCATGTTGTACTGGCCGATATTTACGCAGCAAGGGAAACAGATACACTCGGCATCAGCTCCCGTACGCTGCAGGCTGAGATTGAAAAGCTGGGAACACCATGCGAGTATTTCCCGTCTTTTGATCAGATTGAAAATTTTTTATTAGAAAATTGTGAGCCGGATGATCTGTTGATAACTATGGGAGCCGGAGATGTCTATAAAATCGGCGAAAACCTGCTCGGCAAATAACTTATCCACATTATCCACATTTTTTGGTGTGTAAATCACAGAAAAAGATGTGGATAATTTTGTTTACATAACCCGTGTCCAGCCTTCCATGCTGATCCTGTCAAAAAGCGACAATCTATCACACCTTTTCCCGGTTTACAAAGCAATGAAACAGACAGCTTATCCACTTTATCCACATTGTCCACATTTCCCGCAAACCCAGCATTTACAAGGCTTTGCAGAAAAATGGCTATTTCATTTTAAAAATGTCTGTGCTATAATTTCATTTGCTATTAAAACAAGGTCAGGTGAATGAAATGAGTCGTCTTACGATATACAGAGATGATTATAGTGATGCTACGATCGTATCCAATCAGTTTATTGATGAATATATGGAAAATGCCAATGATGCGCAGATCAAGGTCTACCTTTATCTGCTGCGCATGATGCATGCCAATCTGCCTACGAGCATCTCCGATATCGCAGACAAATTTAACCATACGGAAAAGGATGTTGTCCGTGCGCTCTCCTATTGGGAAAAGAAGAATCTGGTGCGGATTGAATATGATGAAAACGGCGAGATCCTTGCCCTGCATATGCAGTCCGGCACTTCTTCTACGCCCACTGCTCCGGCCGGTCCAAAGGAAGCCCCTGCAGAAGCCTCACAGCATAAGACTGCGAAGAAAGCTCCTGCGCCGGAGGTACAGCCGGCAAAAAGCAAGCCCTCCTACAGCCTGGACGAGGTTACATCCTTTCAACAGGAAGAGGAAGCTTCCCAGATTATTTTTATTGCAGAGCAATATCTGGGGCGTGTTCTGACAGTTCCCGATATCAAAACAATCATCTTCTTATATAAAGGGCTGCATTTTTCGACCGACCTGATCGATTATCTGATCGAATACTGTGTCGGCAAAGGGCATCGAGAAATGCGTTATATCGAAAAGGTTGCGATCAACTGGTCCGAGGAAAAAATTACAACTGTCCAACAGGCCAAACAGCAATCCTACAAATATAATAAGATCGTCTATACAGTCATGAATGCACTTGGGCGGACAGGTGCACCGACAGAAAAGGAAGCGGATTTTGTAAACCGCTGGGAAAAGGAATATGGTTTCACGCACGATATGATCCTTGCGGCCTGTGAAAAGGCAGCACTTGCCGTTGATAAAAACCGCATAGAATATACAGACGGCATTTTAAAAAGCTGGCTGAAACAAAATATACATAATCTTGCAGAGGCGGAAGCTGCCAACAAGGCTTTCTCTCAGAAAAAAAAGACAACTGCCGCAAAGACAAGCAGTTTCCATGATTTTAAGCAGCGCAAATATGACTACGATGCTTTAGAAAAGGAGCTTCTCAGTAATTAATGATCACAAATTCCCAGTTCAAGGCAATTACCGCCGACTACGAAAAAATACAGAATAAAAACCGTCATATCCTCCTGCAGCGCAAAGAAGAGATTTATGCCCGGATTCCTGCCTATCAGGAGCTGGAACAGCAGATCTCCGGTCTGTGTATCATGCAGGGGCGCAAACTCCTCAGTGGTGACAAGCAGGCTCTCGATGATATGAAAAAACAGCTCCATGCACTTTCCGCACAGAAACAGCAGATGCTTAAGGAGCATGGTTATCCGGCTGATTATCTGGAGCCGGTGTATGACTGCCCGGACTGTCAGGATACAGGATATCTGCCCGATCACAGCAAATGTCACTGCATGAAGCAGAAAATAGCACATTATCTTTATGAGCAGTCAGGTCTTGAGAATTTATTGGAAACCGAAAATTTTTCTCATCTTTCCACCGATTATTATCAGGGCGAAGATCTGGCGCGATTCAAGAAAACCGTACTAAATGCCAGAAAATTTGTATCAGATTTCAGTTCCCACTACCACAATCTGCTTTTTTATGGTACAGTAGGTACCGGGAAATCATTTTTATCCTGTTGTATTGCAAAAGAATTACTGGATGCAGGCTATTGTGTTCTCTATTTCAGTGCCTGTTCATTATTTGATAGAATTTCCGAATACACCTTCGGTTCTAAAGACCGGGAAAATCTCGCCCAGCTCTATCAGGATCTGTACGCATGTGATCTTCTGATCATCGACGATCTGGGGACGGAGCTTTCCAACGGATTTGTTGCATCCGAGCTTTTCACTATTTTAAATGAAAGGCACCTGCGCAAAAGATCTACGATCATTTCCAGCAACATTTCACTGGAAGAACTCAGTGAGCATTATTCGGAAAGACTGTTTTCACGCATTACCAGTAATTATGAACTTTTTAAATTTACCGGTTCCGATATCCGGATTCAGAAAAAATTATCAGGCAGAAAGTGAGGATTTTTCATCGTGGCAAAACGTGAAGAAATGAGAAACTTGGAAACCATCCCCGTCGGCTCGCTCGGGATCATTGCCTTAAAGGGCTGCCAGGAGCTTGGCGAGAAGGTCGATCAGTATCTGGTTGACTGGCGTACAGAAAGAGAAAATGAGCACAAGGACAGCCTTGCATTCAAGGGGTATCAGCGAAGCTCTTACCTGCTGCAGGCAAAAGTACCGCGTTTTGGATCCGGTGAGGCAAAAGGTGTTATTTTAGAATCTGTTCGTGGCAACGACCTGTATCTGCTTGTAGATGTTGCCAACTACAGCCTGACTTACTCTCTCTGCGGGCATGAAAATCATATGTCTCCGGATGACCATTATCAGGATTTAAAGAGAATTATCGCTGCTGTCGGTGGAAAGGCACGTCGTATTACGGTTATCATGCCATTTTTGTACGAAAGCAGACAGCATAAGAGAACAGCACGCGAATCACTTGACTGTGCACTGGCTCTGCAGGAGCTTACCAGCATGGGTGTTGACAATATCATTACTTTCGACGCGCATGATCCCCGTGTACAGAACGCGATCCCATTAAGCGGCTTTGAAACCGTTTCCCCAACTTACCAGTTTATCAAGGGCTTACTGAAGCATGTAAAGGATCTTACGATCGATTCCGATCATATGATGGTCATCAGCCCGGATGAAGGTGGTATGGGACGTGCTATTTACATGGCAAATGTACTTGGGCTCGATATGGGTATGTTCTATAAGAGACGTGATTATACACAGATCGTAGACGGCCGTAATCCGATCGTTGCGCATGAATTTTTAGGAAGCAGCGTGGAAGGCAAAGATGTGATCGTGATAGACGACATGATCAGTTCCGGTGAAAGTGTTCTGGAAGTTGCAGCAGAACTGAAAGCACGCAAAGCAAAACGTGTATTCATCTGTGCCACCTTTGGTCTTTTCACAAACGGACTTTCCAAATTCGATATTGCTTATGAAGACGGTCTGATCGCCGGTGTCCTGACAACAAACCTTATATACCAGACGCCTGAACTTCTGCAGCGTCCGTACTACATCAACTGCGATATGAGCAAATACATTGCTTACATCATTGATACGTTAAATCACGATGCTTCCATCAGTGATCTGCTCAATCCGAGTGATCGTATCCAGGCTGCGATCACGAAGTATAAGGCGCATGAATATTAGAATTGAAACTAATTGATTATGCAATAAATAATATGGAATACTAACTAAAAAAACAGCTCCGTAGTATATTTTGATGCACGCTGCGCATGCTTTTCTACTAAGGCACATGCTGGCATTCATATGGCACGCGGATATTCGACATCCCTGTCTCAGATCCGCTGCCACGACGTCCATGTCGTGGCACCATATTCATCACCAGCATTTAGCCAAGTAGAAATACGCATTTGCAGCTATCGCATCCTAATATACTACGGAGCTGTTTTGGTTTTTCGTTATGAACATTCACATCTATTAACATTAAACATTGATAATCTGCTATTTAATATGTGATCTATTGGTGATTTCTAACTTATTCTATATATCTTCAGTAGTTTCTGCCGCTTCCGGTTTTACGACTGTGGATGGAACGACAGCTGCGCCTTCTGCTTCGTGCGGCTCTGCGACGTTCTTTGCTGCGTCGGAAGGATCCTTCTTTTTGTTTTCAATCTCTGTTTTCAGTTCTTCGATCTTTGCAAGTGCCTTTGTGATCGTCTGCATCTGCTCGCCGTAGATGCTGTCCACATCGTCTTTATGTGCCAGATAATAGGCTTCTCCGATCTCCTGATATGCTTTCTTTACAATACCCTCCTGCTTGCCAACCTGCAGGGAAAGTCCCGGAATCTCTGCGTAATTTTTTGCTTTCTTTGTGGCATCACTTTCCTTGATCGTCTGGAAAGTCTCTCCTGCCTTTGCGCTCAGCTTATTCAAAAAATCCATGTTTCTACCTCCTGTAAAATACCTTTTCCTTTTTATTACATCATATACTTCCGATACTTCTTTTTCAATAAAGGAACTATTAAATTTACATGATTTCCACAGTTCCTGCACAGACTAAATCAGACTATCTCAAAGGAGCGGATTTTATGCAGGAAATAATTTATATTATTGTATTGTCTTTCGGATCGATCATTACTCTTTTTATTCTGACCAAGCTCATGGGCTACCGGCAGATGTCGGAAATGAGCATGTTTGATTATATCAACGGCATTACGATCGGATCGATCGCCGCAGAAATGGCAACATCATTGGAGCAAAGCTTCTGGCAGCCTTTTACCGCCATGGTCGTCTATGGCATTTGCGGTATTCTGCTGTCCCATGCCACCAGTAAAAGTATAATGCTCAGGCGCCTCATTACCGGGAAACCCATTGCCCTGTATTCCCACGGGCAGATCTTTGAAAAGAACCTGAGAAAAGCAAGGCTGGATCTGTCAGAGCTTCTGACGCTTGCCAGGCTGAGCGGCTATTTTGATCTGTCCGCTTTAGAAGTCATTATGATGGAGCCAAGCGGTAAACTCAGCTTTCTGCCCAAATCCTCGAGCAGACCTGTCACGCCGGGAGATCTTGCCCTCGCGCCGGAACAGACGTTGTTATCTGCCGTTCTTATCATGGATGGAAAGCTTCTGCCACACAATCTGAAACACAGCGGCAAAGACGAAATATGGCTCACACGCCGGATCCACAATCAAGGATTCCACGATTACAAAGACATCCTTCTCGCTTTGTGCGATAATCAGGGAAAATTAACCATTTACGGTTATCAGAAAACAGACAGACAGGATGCTGATATCCTGATCTGAAAAGATTCCATAAAAGGGGAAATCCGTTAGCCGAGGGGATTGGCTAACGGATTATGAGGGGATAATCTGAGAAGTAAAACTTCTCATATTTATAATAAACATTTCTGTCTATTATCTAATTGTTAGGTTGCATCAGGAATATCACTTCCCTTGCATCATTTATTATATATCAAAAGTCTCATTTTGTACAGTCTTTTTTTGAGAAAATCTTTAAATTTTTTAAGTCTTTTTCAAGCTCTATTTTGCCATATTTACGGTGATTTTTCCAAAATGCAACTGATTTAGTAGCTTTTTGACCAATACGACATGATATTTTGGCAATATTTCACTTTGGAAGTATGCACCGTTTCCGGAGATCAGTTTCCAAGGTTCTCCTTCATAACCCTGCAGATCAACTTTTTGCACATAATCCTCTGCATACTTGGCAGCAAGTGCCTTCCGCAGCTCAATTTTCTGCACAAGCGCCTGCGTCAGACCTGTCTTTTCGATCTGCGCTTTCGTCATTTCGTCCAGCAGCTTTGCAGCCTGCTCCGTTGCTGCATCCTTCTCCTCTACAGTCAGTTCATACCCATCCTTCTCTGCCATATCTGCATAAATGATCTCGGCAAGACATGTATTAACCGCTGTATCCTTTGCCATATTTTTTAAAAATCTGCTCTTTTTCCCTGCTGAAAAATGTACATTCCAGTAGCTTTGCGGATTCGCGGAATCATAGGCTTTTGCCTGTTGATTTACATAATCCTCCACTTCATAGATATAATATCCAAACTCACGAAGCGTTACATGCACTTCATCTACTGAAAATACCGTCTCATCCAGGTGTGCTCCATAGTCAAATATCTTTCTATGTCTGCCCCAGACCGAAAGTACAGCCAGAACAAGGAGCAGTCCAAACAAAAGCAGGAATGCCAAAAGCAGCTTTTTATCTTTTTTCTTCATGTCACTTATCCGTTCTGTACACGGTTCATATATTTATCCCAGCAAAGCTCAGAGCTGTCAAATGCGATCTGTAACCAGTAGGATGTCTCCTCGTCTGCATCAATCCCGACCAGATATAAAAAACGGTTTGTTGTATTATAAGTATCTTCTACCTTCACAACATCAAACAGATAATAGCCCTTACTTCCCTTTAGAAGCGCTGCAAGCTCCTCCTCGGAAAGCGGTTCATCCGGCTTTTCTTCCCGCAATACATCATTGGCATCATAATACTTATATCCTTCCCTTACAGCTTTTTGGACTTCGGCATTTTTCAGTTCCATCTGCGTTGTTCCCGCATAGCTGTCCGTATAATTACCATTCTGGGAATTATCGGCTTTTACGATCACAGCCTCCAGTTCAAACCGGAGGGCATCTCCTGTCCATTCTGCTTTTTGAATCTGCGCATCTCTGAAACTGAAATGCTCCAACTCATTCACTGCCTTAAATTTCATCTTTACTTTCCTGCTCTTCCTCAGCTTCGCGCGCTTTTCTTCTTGCTTCGATCTGCTCTTTCCGACGGATTTCCATAAGCTCTTCCCGCTCTTTTCTCTTCTCCCAGGAAATCTTTGCTTCCCGGACGATCTTCTCCATCAGTTCTTCTTCCGACAAGGCAGGCTCTTCCGATTTTTCATTCTCCGGAAGATTTTCCGGCTGTATAGGATCCGCAATCTTTTCTTTTTCATCCGAAAGTGCATCTATCACAATCTGTGCCCGATCTACGCCTTCTTTTTCCGCACGCTTTGCCGCTGCTTTTGCATATTGTCTGTCGATCACATTTTCAAACGCGCCTTTGACAAATGCTTTCCACTTATGATATTCCCTTTTTACGGTTATTACAAGCCATATAGCAAGTGAAATTACAGGAAACGCAAGTAACAGTGTCCGCAATATAAGAAGAAATGCTGCCTTCATTTCAATGCTGCGCACAGCATTCTCCCAATATGGATATGCAACTGCATTCCCTCTCATCATCAGCTTTGGAAGATTCCAGATCTTCTTATATAATTGCAGATTGGAGAAACGATCTGTATTATCAACATACTCTTTATCAGAAAAACTAACTGACGAATCAGAAAGTGTTGTCTCTTCATCCTCGCCAAACGCTGTCTTTAATGCAGTTAATGCAAATCCCTTTACAGGATTCGGCAGAACTGCCTCATAAGCTGTTATACCGGTTCCTTCAAAAAGCGTCTGGAAGGTATCATAGTCCATAAATAAGTAGGACTGATCTCCTCTTGCATACTTTTCATATTTATTATCCGATGGTTTATAAACACCTGCAATCACAAACTGTCTGCCTTCGATGGTTACTGTTTTTCCGGCTATATCATATGCGCCAAACAATTTCCATGCTGTATTCTCATCCAGCACAACCCTGTCCTTTGAAATATCATTTTCAGAGAAAACGTTTCCCGAGATCATGTTAAGCGGATGAAACTGAAAGAAATCGCCACCGACACCTATGATCTGCACACTATCCACTGAAGCACTTCCTATATCTGTCAGCTTACCGATGGAGCTGTCATGCATGGCTGCATAAGCATCGATCCAAAGCCTTCCGGAAACAGCTTCTTCCGTAATAGAAGCATCTGTCAGCTTTGACTGCAGTGTGCTTCGTACCTCCGAGATCATAGCCTTTGTGATCTGACTGTCACTTTGCATAAACGCACTGACCTGATGGTATCTGATATCATTTGCCGCCCATCGCTCTGCCTCCTGCTGGGAATACTGCTTTCCAACCAGTATATTCCCCGCAATTGTCAAAACAACTGCCAGCAGCAGACAAAACAGGAGACATACCAAAAATCTGATATGATCTCTGCACCAGATTAATACTTTCATATCCGGTTCCTCCTATTGATCTGCCAGACGTACCTTCATACCGGCCTCTAATGGTTTTGTAGAGTTTGTTACGACATATTCATATCCGAATAACCCTCCGCTGACAGCAGAATTCGTATCATCACTTGCCAGAACCTCTACATCTGCTCTGGATAATACATAACGGTTACCGAGCGGACTGCTCTTTACATTGACAACCAGTACAAATTTTCCGTTATTATCTTCACGGATTGCACTGTTTGGTACTGTTACATCATATTGTGAACTCTTTTCACCAACAGAAAGACTTAATGACTGTCCGACAGTTACATCCTCTCCCGTGATCTTGAATGTCAGTATTTTATTTTTATCGGGATTATCTATATCAGCCTTGATAGAATCCAGCGTTGCTTTCATATCTGTTCCCCAGACATTTTGAATCTCTGCTTCCTGTCCCGCCTTGACAAGCTTTGCCTGCTCTTTTGTCACGGAAATGCTGACACTGTATCCGTTTCCTGTTACTGCAATAGATGCAAGTGCACTGTCCGGTGTTACCGTATCACCTGCGATACAGTTGACAGATTTTACAACACCTGCATTTTTCGCCTTGATCTCTGTTTCCTGTCCGCCGTTTTTCAGCTTTTCGACCACTTCTCTCTGGTCATCTACCTTTTTCTTGGAAGCCTTCAGATCAAGTGCTGCCTGTCCCTGTGTTACCTTGTCATCCGTCTGCTTGTTTGCAAGCGTCAGGATCAAAGTATCCAGTGCTTTCTGTTTTTCACGCACTGCTGCATTTGCATCATCCACAGATGGAATTCCTTCCAGATCAGAAGTGATCTGTGCCAGCGTGGCATTTGCCTCTGCCAGTGCTTTCTTTTTCTCTTTTAATTTCTTATTATATTTGCTCACACTGTTTCCGGATACGGAGGAATCGATCTGCGCCTGAATATAGTCAACATCAGCCTGCAGATCATTGACCTTTTTCTGTGCTGCTGCCTGCTGTTCTACTAAAGATGCTCTGGCTGCTGCCTTAGTCTGGTTGGCAACAGCATCACTGAGCTCTTCCCTTGCGGATTTGATCTCCAGATTGTCAAGTGCATAATTCGGAGCTGCGGCAAGAAGTGCCTTGCTGTAATCAAGTTCCAGACTATCCAGCGTATCCTGCGCTTCCTTGAGCGCGGTCTCATCCGTTGTACCTGTTCCGTCCAGCTCAAACAACACCTGATCTGCCGAAACCTCATCACCCACCTTGATCTTGACACTGCCGACCACATGATTTTCCGTCACTTTGACATCATAATCTTCTGCTGTCTCTACTGTTCCCGTTCCTCTGACCTTTGCTGTTACACTTCCGTTCTGTGCATACGTCGCAGAAACCTCAGGCAGGGAATAATTCATGATCGTATTGGAGAAAAACGTCAAAAGCAGCATGATCACCAGAAAGACGATCGCAATATTTTTAATTCTATCTTTTTTGTTGGTCTGTTTTTTTTCGTTCACTTTCTTATCCTTTCTATCCCTTGACTCCACCGGAGTAGGAAATTCCTTCGATGAGGTATTCTTCCCCATACAGATAGATCAGTATGGTTGGTACCATATAAATAACCGCAACCGCAAACGCCAGTCCGACTTCTCCCTTATTGATCTCTGACAGGAAAATCGACAATGGGTATTTATCACTGTCAGACAGCAGGATAAGCGGCTGTTCAACCATATTCCAGTAATCAATGAATACCAGGATCGCCGTACTCGCGATCGCGCTTTTGCAAAGCGGGATGCAGACTTTTGTGAAAATCTGCCACTCTGAAGCACCATCCAGCTCAGCAGCCTCGATCAGCGATTTCGGAATACGTCTCATATACTTTGTCAGCAGAAACACACTGAATGTCGAGAAAATACCCGGCAGTATGATCGCCGCTCTGGTATTTAAGATCCCCAGCCATTTACTGACGAGAAAGTTCGGTACAAGACTGACCTGATATGGCATCAGCATCAGTATAATATATAAAAAGAAGATAATTTCCTTTTTTCGTCCCCGGAACCGCGAAAAGCTATACGCCGCTCCCAATGCGATAAAGATCTGAAACGCAACGATCGGTACAACCAAAATGACCGAATTCCAGAATTTCAGCAAATAATCCGGGCTCTGTAAAAGCACGGTATAATACTGCTTAAAAGTAACCATATCCGGAATAAACTTCAGGTTTGCAGCCTCCGACGTATAAGAAGACTTCGTCTGCTGCTGATTCCCATAATAATTATTATTGGAATCATCGGTGTAGCTGTCAAATACCGCACCATAATTAGCAGAGATCTCACTCTCCTGCATAAATGAGTTTGCGACCGTCAGGACGATCGGCATTAAAAATGAGGTTGCAAAGAAAAATGCTATGACAAACAATACAACCTTTGTGCATTTCTGCTTCCGTCTGCTTTTCATCCTTCCACATCCTTTCCAAAGTGATTTTCGACCACAAAGAGAAGGCCTATGATAACAACCATGACAGAACACATGATGATCGCCGCTGCAGACAGCTTCTGATAATCAAGCGCCTTAAAGGTGTTGTTCATGAAATGCTGCAGCATATACAGTGTATCATACGGATAATCACCTGTCAGCAAGTACACTTCCCTGAATACCTTGAAGGAGTTGATCAGCGACATGATCGCCACAAACAGGATTGTCGGGGAAAGATATCTGATCTTTATATAAATAAATTTCTGCCATGCGCTCGCGCCGTCTAGGTCAGCTACTTCCATATATTCCCGTGGTATATCATTGAGTGCTGCCAGAAACAGGATCATATTGTAGCCCAGATTCTTCCATAAGAACAGAAGCAGTACAATAACCTGCGAGAAAGATGACTTAAACCAGTCAATCTTACCTGCTCCCAGATGAACCAGAAACTGATTGATCGCACCATTATAATGAAAAAACACCTGCCAGATCAGGACGATCGAAGCCGTCGGTACCATAAGCGGTGTTAAGAAGAAGGTTCGGAATGTACTTCTCAGTGGGATATTCTGCTCCAGAATGATCGCCATACCCAGCGACAGCAGTACCGCCAGAGGTACTGCCGTCAGGCTGAATACAGCCGTATTTTTTGCTGCCTGTAAAAAGGCAGAATTATGAAACAGATTCACAAAATTCCGAAGGAATACAAACCTTGGATCGATCGGACTGTCTACCATGGAATAATAGAAAATCACGCCAAACGGTACAACAAAGAAAACACTGACTCCGATCAGGGAGGGGAGTAAAAATCCGAGTTCCCATTTCCTTTCCTTCCATTTTTTATGTTTCTTCTTCATGTTTTACCTTTCTATCTGTTTTCATTCACGTAGTTGGAAACACGATTCTGTACAATGTCTGCCACTTCCTTTGCAGACTTCTGTCCACTGAAGTAAGCACCTGTTTCATCAGAGATGATTGTCATCACATCATCATTGTATACATACAGATGATCTACGGATGCTATAACCTCACGAAGCTTGTTGACCTGATCCTCAGAAAGCGGTCCGATCTCAACATCAAGATCATCATAACCCCAGGAAGACTGGTATGGCTCTATCTCATTGCCATATTCATCTGTATATTTTTCTGTTGCGGAATATCTCTTAATCTGATATTCCAGTGCATCCTTGCGAAGCGGGAATCCGCTGTAATAATTATTAGCTCCCTTACAGATATAATCTTTTGTCAGGAAAGTCTTTAAAAATGCCCACGCGCCATCCACATTTTTGGATTTTGCATAAATACCAAGATCCATATTCATGCTTGCAGATGCACCTGCTGATTTATCAGAAGGATATCCGATAAAACTGATATCATCTTCAAACATTGCATTGTAAAGCTCGATCTCCTCCATACCCAGACTGTAAATATCAGCCAGAATTACTTTGCCGCTGCGGATCTGCGTCGGAAGGCTTTCGTAATCTTCGTCCCAGTTAATATCCTCATCCTTCGGATACGTATTTGCATACTCTAACAGTTTGACAAATTCATCGCTGTTAAAGCTGCATTTTCCTGTATTCCAATCAATATAATCCTCATAATTTGCTGTACAGATCATGTTGAGCACACTTGTATTGGATCTCATGTAAAATGCCTTTGCATCATTGCCCTTTGACTGTTCCAGATCGATCAGATCCTGTACGGTAAACTTATCTCTGCCACCGATATCAGAAGTTTTGCCAATCAGCACATTAACGCCAAAGGTAGGAGAAATATGATACAGCTTTCCGTCTGTTTCCATAACCTGTAATACATTCTCAATAAAATCATCCTTCTTGATATCTGAATCTTTATCCATCAGCGTATACAGATCCAGCAGCATGCCCTTGGAAATGTATTTTTCAGCAGAAATGCCGGAAAGATCGATGATATCCGGTATATCACCTGCCAGAAGATCATTGTTCATCTGTGTAGCTGCATCATCATAGGTCGAATAATCCTTTACCGTGATCTGGTATTTATCCTGACTCTTATTGAACTTCACCGCAGCTGATTTGATCGCATCATCCACATAAAGACCTGCATAAGTGATCGTTACCTTATCTGCCACTTCACTCGGATCTACCTTTGTAAAAATATATAAACCGTTATCTGCACCATCTTCTGAACTGTAGTCAGAATAATTCGTAATAAACTGACCACCCTTAAGCGCTCTGGTATCTCCTACATAGCTTGTATTGATGTTACTGCTGATCCAGTTTAAGATCTCTTTTGACTGCTTTGACTGCATATCATATCCATACAGGCTGCTGCCATCATTGTAATAGAAGCTGTAATCAGCACCGTCTATCAGTGTACTGTTGGATGAGCCATATCCCGAAACAGCTATATCATAGCTTTCGCCCATTGCTTTCTTTGCCAGATCTACCGTCTGGACTTTCATTCCGTCCTGTCCGTTCATCGCAACAACGATCTGTCCGTCGCCTGTTCTTGCCATTGCCATCATCCAGCTGTTATTAGCGGTATCCGCCTTGATCTGGGCGATCTTATTGCCATCCTTATCCAGTACGTAAACAGACTGGTCTCCCATCAGGTAAATATTACCGTCTTTGTCCAGTCTCATAGCCTGTACATAATCATTTTCATCCAGAATACCGTTCAGATTCACTTCGCCTGTCTGGCTTCCGCCTGCATCCAGAATCTTGATCAGATATGTAGACTGCTCGCTCTTCTCATCATATCCGCTGTACAGCATGTATAACATGCCGTCTTCCGTTGCTGCAAAGTAGTTCAGCCAGTTATTATCATTCTTTTCCACATCCATCTGGATCTCCTGCAGGTCAGATCCGTCTGCCTTACAGGTGTAGAAGTACTGATTGGTTGTACCATAATAATCGTCCGGTACATCATCTGTCGCATCCGTTGTATCACCGGTCTCCGCATCTGCACCATCTGTTGCCTCTGCGTCATCTGCTGCCTCTGCGTCATCAACCGGCTTTTCTTCTCCTTCTTCAGAAATGGCATTTGTTCCGTCTGTGCTGTCAGACTGCTCATCACCGTCCACTACAGCATCTTCTGTTGCCGCAACCGCAGCATCTCCGTCAGCTGTTTCTTCCTGATCTTTTGCCTCAAATGCCTCTTCTTCCGCTTCAGCATCCTCCGTATTGCCCGGACCCGGAACCCACTCTGTTGTATAGACATAAATCTTATCACCTGCTACGGTAAAGCTGCTGATATCACCCTTCATATCGTCTGTACAGCTTAATTTCTCTGATTTATAAACCAGATCTTTCATATCTTTGTTGTCCTTGCCAGACTTTCCGCCACATCCGGTTAACAGCATTGATATGGCAAGCACACCTGCAAGTCCTTTTGCAATTATTCCTTTTCTTTTCATACTCAGACTTTCCTTTCCCAGTTTTCTAAGTTTGATTATATGCTATAACTCCCCATCTTTCCACAAAAGTATTCTTAAGATTTGCGAAATATTGTGACTGTATACGGCGACCAGCCGTTCATGAGCAAAATGGAGTCTCGTTTGCAAAAGAACTTCTGTATACAAACGCTAAAATGATCACATATAAAGGGCCAAGCAGAATTCCCGCAACCCCAAATACTTTGACACCGGCATAGATTCCAAGCAGCGTCAAAATCGGCGACACTCCCATTTTATGGCTGATCAGCTTCGGCTCCAGATACTCTCTTGCAAATACAGCCGCAGCATAAGTAAGCAGCAATATAGTACCGGAAAACAGATTCCGCTTTAAAAACTGCCAGACTGCCATTGGCAGGATCACGATCCCCGTTCCGATAAAGGGAAGCACATCCAAAAAAGCCGTCAGCACGGCAAGCCCCGGTGCATTTGACAGCCCTGCGATTCCAAATCCCAGCAGGCATAAAAGTGCGATCACCGTCATGATCTTTCCCTGTGCCAACAGACTCACGCGCAGATAACGCATGATTTCATCTATCACCTGCCATAGTCTGCTTTTCTTATCTTCCTGTTCTCTCCATTTTTTCTGTTTTTCCCAGTCCTTTGCATATAATAAGGCAGCAATCACTGTCACCAGAAAAAAAGCCCCTGCCTGTATCGCCCCTGTAAAATACTGATAGGAATTTCTGTAAGCCATGGCAGACAGTTTATTACAGACTGTCACACTGCCCTGCTGCAGCTTCTGCCAGAGCATGCCTTTTTCAAGGCGTATTCCTTTCTCAATATAACCGCAGCAGTCCCTGACTGTACACAGAAACGTTTCCTGATATTCATTCCGCCTCTCCCAGAACAGCATCCCATAGGCGAGCATTTTTCTGCCAAACAACCAGAAAAACAGAAGCAGAAATAATACAGTCAGAAGGAGCAGAACGGCCGTCCAGAGCTGTCCGCCGATTCCTGTCCTTCGTTTCAGATAAAAAACCGGTTTTTCATAAACTGCCATCAGAACCGCCGCCACCAAAAACGGAGCCACCAGTCCGATCAAATACTTAAACAGGACAAACAACAGGACCGCTGCTGTGGCAAATTTAATTTGTTTTCGATATGTTTCCCATATTTTATGCATAAAAAAACACCCACCTGCTCTGCTTACTTCCAGATTAGTATGGGCATTTTTTCTTAATTCATAGTTGTTAATAAATGGCTGATCGCCGGATTTTGCGTTTTTGCCTGAAATTCCATTTGTTTCCCGGTTTTGGGATGCGTAAACGTAAGCGCATAGGCAAAAAGAGAAACATTTTTGATCCCAAGCTCCTCAGAGCGCTCCATAGACGTCTGCGTTCCGTACTTCTGATCTCCTAATATCGGAAATCCCGCATGCGCAAGCTGCGCCCTGATCTGATGGAATCTGCCGGTTTCTATTCTGACATCCAGCAGTGCTATGTCATCTTTCCCCGTCATAACACGGTAATGCAGCTTTGCCTGTTTTCCTTTACCGGATGCCTGCGCCACAATCTCTGCTTTCTGTGTCTGCGGATTCTTCCATAAATAATCTGCCAGGATTCCCTCTTTCGGAAGCTCTTCCGCTCCCCGGTATACAAGTGCATAATACTGCTTGTTCAGCGTTCCTGCCTGCAGCTGCTTACTCAGCCCTGCTGCCGCCTGCTTTGTCTTTGCCAGCACAAGAAGCCCTTCTACCGGCTGATCCAGCCTGTGTACCACATAAACAGGAGCACCCTTTAAATGCCTCGTCACGGAAGATACCAGATCCGGGCTTGTTACCCGCGCTGACTGTGTCGCCAGTCCGGCCGGCTTATACACAACCAGCAGCTCCTTATCTTCATATTGTATATTCATATCTGTTATTGCCTGCATCATACCTTAAACCTGTAGCCAACACCCCAAATAACATATCGCTCCTGCGATATGGGCGCGCGTAGCTGCGCATCCAATGAAACTATTTGGGGCACTTATATTTATACTTTAAATCTGTAGCCGACTCCCCAAATAACATATCGCTCCTGCGATATGGGCGCGCGTAGCTGCGCATCTCATGAAACTATTTGGGGTGGGCTTATATTTATACTTTAAATCTATAGCCAACGCCCCAAATAGTTTCAATGTACTGTGGCTTTGAAGTGTCGTATTCGATCTTTTCACGAATCTTCTTAATATGCACCGTAACAGTGGCAATATCTCCGACTGAATCCATATCCCAGATCTCGCGGAACAGCTCGTCTTTGGTAAAAACATGGTTTGGATTCTCTGCCAAAAATGTTAAAAGATCAAATTCCTTGGTCGTAAACACTTTCTCTTCTCCGTCCACATAAACTCGCCTTGCTGTTTTATCGATCTTGATACCACGGATCTCCACAATGTCATTCTGCTTCTGGTTTGATCCGATCAATCTCTCATACCGGGACAAATGTGCTTTCACACGCGCAACCAGCTCACTCGGACTGAACGGCTTTGTCATATAATCATCTGCACCCAGTCCCAGACCTCTGATCTTATCAATATCATCCTTCTTCGCCGATACCATGATGATCGGGATATTTTTCTGGTTTCTGATCTGTTTACAGATTTCATAACCGTCAATGCCCGGAAGCATCAGATCAAGGATGATCAGGTCAAATTCTTCGGAAAGTGCTGTTTTTAAGGCTTTTTCACCATCATTTTCAATCGTTACGTCAAAATCACTGATCTCCAGATAATCCTTTTCCAGTTCAGCGATCGCTTCTTCATCTTCAATAATTAAAATCTTATTCATCATGTTCTACCTCTTTGTACTTTCTGATCACAAAATGCATACAGGTTTCCTCTCCTTCCCTGCTGGTTGCCCAGATGTAACCGCCGTGATCTTCTATGATCTTTTTCACGATGGAAAGACCGATACCGCTTCCGCCTTTTGTCGAATTCCGGGAAGAATCCGTGCGGTAAAAGCGTTCAAAAATATGTCCCAGATCCTTCGCCGCAATCCCTTTTCCGTTATCTTCAATCTCCACACGGATGGCATCCACTTCATCCAGAATACGGATCTCAATCTTCCCCTGCTCCTTATCCAGATATTTCACACTGTTTCCTATAATATTGCTGATCACCCGGCGGAGCTGCTCCGGATCTGCAATGATCTGCGTTTCAGGAGATACCAGATTGTAGAAATTCAGTTCAATATTTTTAGACTCCAGATCCAGTCCGACCTCTTCCACACAGTCCTGAAAAAATTCCGCCACGTTCATTCTTCTGAAATTATATGGAATTCTGTTGCAATCAATTCCCGCATAGAACGTCAGCTCATTGATCAGGCGGTTCAGCTCGTTTGATTTATTATAGATCGTACGGATATATTTATCCATCTTCTCCGGTGTATCCGCCACACCATCCATAATGCCTTCCACATATCCGGTAATGGAAGTGATCGGTGTTTTCAGATCATGCGTGATGTTGCTGATCAGTTCCTTATTTTTCTTTTCATTTTCTATGGATTCTTCTGTGGATTCCTTCAACCGCAGCCGCATCTCTTCATAATTATGAAACAGTTCTCCGACTTCTCCCGTATATTGCACACCCAACTGATATTCCAGATTGCCTTCTGCAATGTTTTTCATGGCAATACTGAGTTCATCGATCGGTCTGACAAACCATTTGTGCAGCAGTCCCTTGAACATATAAACGGAAAAAAACATGATCAGGACAATTGCCATAAACATATCAAAAAAGAAGGTCCGGCTGATCTTCTGCTCAGCAAAAATGAGTGCAGCCTGTGATCCCATACGGTGTGTCATATACAAACGGATCAGGCAAAAAGATAACAGCGTCAAAACAAGCGGAATCAGTACCATCGCCGTACACGCCACAATGAGTTTTGTACGAAGCGATACATTTTTCATCTTATCTCTCATAGCTTTTCTCCCGCAAAATTCTACTTTATGTTTATAGTATAGCCTGTTCATTTTCAGTCGTCTATGCAGTTTCGAGTAATATTATCCTTTTTAGAAAATTTTTATGAAAACCTGTTGACATTTTCCCGTTTTCTGTTATTATGATATCAGTAATCATTACTGTTTCTAATAACAGAAAGGAGTGAACAGATGGCAGGAATAAAATACAGCAGACAGCGGGAAGCAATCCTACAGTTTTTAATGACCCGTAAAGACCATCCCACTGCAGATGCCGTATATGCCAATATCCGGAAAGAATTTCCCAATATCAGTCTTGGCACTGTATATCGGAATCTGACACTTCTTTCCGATCGTGGGCAGCTCCTCCGATTACATTTAGGAGACGGTGTCGATCACTTCGATGCTGATACCTCACCGCATTATCATTTTGTATGTGAGCGCTGTCAGGCAGTTCTGGATCTTGAAATGCCGGATATTGATTCTATCGATAAGCTGGCAGGCGCAAATTTTGCAGGAAAGATCAAAGGACATTGTACCCATTTTTACGGTCTTTGCCCTGCCTGCGTCAAAGCAGAATAAAAGGTAACTTCTGTGATGAAAATCACAGTTTCACGTTTGAAATATTTCAAACAGCATAAAATAAAATGAAAAAAATGAAAAAGAAAAGGAGAAATGAAGTATGAAGTATGTATGTCAGGTATGTGGTTATGTTTATGAAGGAGACAATCCTCCGGCAGAATGTCCGGTATGTCATGTAGGTCCGGACAAATTCAAGGCAGTTGAAGGCGAAATGACACTTGCAGCTGAACATGAATATGGTGTTTACGGTCAGACAGTAAAGAACAACCCTGAAATCTCAGATGAAGATAAGAAGTATATTTTCGAGCAGTTAAAAGCAAACTTTGAAGGAGAATGCTCTGAAGTTGGTATGTACCTTTGCATGGCAAGAATCGCTCACCGCGAAGGCTATCCGGAAATCGGTCTTTACTGGGAAAAGGCTGCTTACGAAGAAGCAGAACATGCAGCTAAATTTGCTGAAATGCTCGGCGAAGATCTGGAGCCAAACATGAAGGCTACAACAAAGGACAACCTCAAGTGGCGTGTTGACTGCGAATTCGGTGCAACAGCCGGAAAAGTAGATCTTGCAAAATGCGCTAAGAAAAACAATCTGGACGCAATCCACGATACAGTGCATGAAATGGCAAGAGACGAGGCAAGACACGGCAAAGCACTCAAAGGATTACTGGATAGATACTTTGGTTAAGCTGTAAGCCATGCAAATCAGTAAAAATAACGCCCTGCAAGTTTACTTGTAAGGGCGTTTATTTTTGCTGATTTATACGGCGCCAGCCGTCCATTCATAGAATGCGCAGCATTCTATGAATGGCATGGCGAAAACCATTTATGCACTTCCAGCTGTTTTTTATTTTAGACTTATTGGGCGACAGCCCTTCATGAATAGCCCGTAGGGCTATGAATGGCTCGGCGCAGCATTCTATGAATGACCCGGCTGTTTATCATTGTCCTTTTATTGTCCTTTTTTACTCTCCTATTCTACCTCACATCCCCACATTTTATAAAAGATTTAATACTCGTCCAGTTTTTGCTCAAAAAATGCATATCCCTGCAATGCATTGTATAAACCATAACGCATTAAAGTCTCCTGATGTTCTTCAATGAAGAAGGCCCGCGTCCAACTCATGCAGTCTTCTGTCAATGCATTCATTGGCGTTTTATCCGTAAGGAAATAGAATACATCTCCGCCACTTATACCATACACATCACTCGGAATATATTTTACTCCATTTTCTATCCATTCTTCTGTTTCTTCAATATTTAATTCTGTAAGTATCATTCGATAAGTGTAATCATTCACCTGCTCAATATCATCAAATTTTCCTGTAAATGTCGCTATATATGTAACACCATTATAATTTTCCCCAATATCTCCGCTGTCGCTATCCACATACTGCCCCTCAAAGATACCATCCGGGTGTAATGTCATCTCTGTTCCCCATGCTCCTGCACCACTGGAAAATACCATATCCACAGGGGCGCTGATCGGCAGCAGAATCTTTTTTTCATCCGGCTCTTCACTTACTGTTTCTTCCACTGCCGTCTCTTCACTTACAGGTTCTTCACTTGCTGCCGGTTCTTCGCTTACCGGTTCTTCGCTTACCGATTCTTCGCTTACCGGCTCATCACTTATCGTTTCATCATCAGACAGGTCTGTTTCTTTTTCCTTGTCCTTTGCTGTAAAGTCTTCTGCCTTTTCCCGCACATACGCCACTGCCTCATCGACTGTGTCCGAAACATCCGGCAGGCTGTTTGCACAGCCGCTCAGGCATATCATGCAAGCAGCCATACAGGCCGTCCATAGCATTTTTTTCTTCATTTCCATCCCCCTGTGTATCATACTCTCTGTACTTATTGATCTGCTATCGGATCTGTCAGCTTACGCTCCCATTAACCGGGAGTTTTTTATTTCGTCTTTACTTTTCTAGGGGTTGTATAGTTACTATATTGCCTCTTTCCACTGCCTGTCGTACAGGTACGGACTTTATAATAATAGGTCTTTTTTCTCTTTACTTTCTTATCGATATAAGAGGTTGCATATCTGTTCTTTACAGTTGCTCTCTTTTTGTAACCGCTATTTTTTTTCGTTGAACGATAGACAACATAATATACGTCTTGTGAAGTGTTCTGCCATCTGATCAGAACTTTTTTTCTGCCGGCATTTTTTGCACTTACCTTCTTTGGTTTTGCAGGTTTAATCTTGAAACGAATTTCTTTTGTGCCATAATAAGCCCCTTTACCGGTTATTGTCACTGTTGCAGTTCCAATATACAGATTATTGGAGTATTCCACTTCGTAGTCTGTATCCTGCTGTAACACTTTTCCCTGATAAGTCACTTTTACCTGTGGCATGATATAATTTCCGGTATATGTTTTATCTGCAATTTTACTTACAGAGGCTCCATTCAGCGGTATCTGCGCATTCAATGACAGCGTATAATTTCCAGTCGCTGCATTACCATTGCCCTTGAATCTGCAGCCTGTTACACACATATAATACTGACCTGCAGACAGCTCTGTATCATAAATATCCTTACAATATCTCACTGACTCATTCCAATAGTTATCATCTGTATACCATACCAGCTTACCGTTTACATCATATATTTCCACTGTATAGTATGCCATATACGAATCCACTTTCAGTGTAACACCCGTATCAGCAGCTAAATTGTAAACATAGATATCCTTGGAATCATTGCATGCGATCTGTCCATTGATGGTCTGCCCCAAATAAATTCTGTTAGCTGTTGTAAAATCATTATTCGGTTCTGCAAAGGTTTCATTGGCACTTTGAAATCCGATTTTAAAAGAATAATT
>ULUB01065597.1_pt1 | contig 47041 bp, 38 predicted proteins | sample 1958111 | NCBI WGS metagenome assembly ULUB01 (sample SAMEA4835749, study PRJEB28245) | human gut metagenome | biome: gut microbiome; material: fecal sample | place: Denmark | collected 2008
AGGCAAGGGATATTATTTTGTCTTTTTCAGGCGACTGCTTGAACTCTACGGCAAACAGGTCAACATTGAGCTGGTTGACCGCAAATAACAAAAAAAGCCCTGTTTGAACGGAGGGCTTTTTTGTTTGTGTTGTTGCGGTAGTGGCGTTGTTTTTGCCGCTGTCGGACATTCCCGGTATGATAATAGGTTTTAAGCCGATTGAAAATGTTGTGAGCAGAAATATATCATAAGTGTTCACGATGATGGTACATCGAAATTTTATTTCTTTTGCCATTATGAGTGCACATCAAGGTTCCTTCTACACTGATAATGGCCAAAGAATTAAATTATTTAATTGTTTGCCTTATAGTAAAGAAGGCCGGAGGGTGAGAAATTTTTTTCTCACCCTTTTCTTTAATCTTTGTCTATTTTATAAAAAATTCTTGCAAAATATTTTTTTTATGTCTACGATAAAAGGCAGTGAGAATCCTCTGTTGACTTTTTGTAAGGATATACCATGACGGCATCACAGAACAAAACTTCCCTTTCCCAACTGATTGATAAAACAAAAGATGTTGACAATTGCAGAGATAAAGAGGTAATCCCCGGCATTTTCTGGATGAGCGAAGACAACGGCGCCAATATGCTGATAGACAGCCGCGGCGACGGAGACCGGGTTATTGTTCACCTCAAACCGGAGTTTGAGATAGAAAAAGTCGAAGAAATCCAATCCGGTAAATCTTATCGCATCAGCGGTTCCCTCAACGGCCAAAGCAGCCAGTTCAGTATGGTGTACGGCAAAAATCATCTTTTGTACGCCGTCGGCAACGGTGTCGAAACCGATGCCCGGGGCCATGCCCGCAGCCCGTTCAGAGCCAATTCCGGCAATTACTTCCTGAAAATGCAAAACGTTCGTTAAACCTCAAACGATTTTGTTTTCTGTAACAAAAATGTAGCAACTTTTTTTGTCAATAAAAGTTGCTTTTTTTCTAATTTATGGTATGATTAAATCAACTTGGAATTAAAAGGATACTCTCAATGGCTGATGCAACGCAATTATACCAGTTTGGTTTTGATGTTAACGATTATATCCGTGACCAGTATGCCGCCCAGTATACCGAAGACGATTTGCTGGCGCACTACAAACCTCACGAGAACCCGTCTCCAGACAATTTGAACCCGGCGGATGTTTATATGCGCGTTAAAGACGATCCCAGATTAAAAGAAGAGTTTATGTTTCTTTATGCGTTTAACGAAGATACCAAAAGCTGCGGTATGTATAAGGAGATTCGCCGTAAAGGGGAAGAAACCAATGTAACCGATTTTCGTATGGGCAAAGACAACAAGCTGCGTCTGGCCATAAAAAATCTGGGCGGAACCAAACTGAACTTTACCATTGAAGACGGCCGCACAATCGTTTTTGCGCCGGATCACCAGCTGACGGCCGACCAGGTTAAGGAATTGGCCCGTTTCTTTTATATGCACGGCATCGGAGATGATTGCCTTCAGGATTTCCGCCTGCCGGAAAACGTCGATAACATCAATGTGGCGCCCGATCCCGAACATCCCGAAAACACGACCTTTACCAAAATGTTTGATCAGGCACTGAAGGACGTCAATCAGGAATACGGCACGGATGATTTGCAGCAGGCCAACGAAGCTCCCGCACCGGCGCCGAACAAGCCGATGACCCTCAGTTATCGTCGCGCCGAAGACAAGATTAAAGCCCGTATGGGAATTATGGGCTTCAAAGAAGATTTGGTTAAAATGCGTCGTTGCGCCGATGGAAGTATGATTATTTCGGCCTATACCACGGAAGACGATTTGACCGATGACAGCAAAACCAAAAACGGCAAGGTTCTGCACAAAAAGGCCTTTGCCATCAAGTTTAACATCGTTAACGGTGTTCCCGAAGTTGCCGCTTATATGCCTCCCGGAAAAGGCATTGAGCCCAAGCATGCCCAATGTATGCTGGAAGCGCTCAAGTCTCAGGGATGTACCCATTATCGTATTCCCGGCGGTGCTGTTGATATGTCGGGTGCCGGTATGGATGCTTTCTGGAAGGCTTCGGCCAAAACCATGATGGTGCCGGAAGTCGATCCCGAACACTTTTTCACGCTGTCTCCCGATAATATTGATTCAATGCTGAAACAGCTGAAAGAAGAAAACAAACAGGACTTGGCTGCCGAGACCCAATGGAAGGAAAATTTGGTCGAGCAGCTTCATCGTCAGGAAGATATGGAAGTTTATAAAAAACAAAACGGAAAATATCCCAACGATGCCCAGCTGGCGCAGTTTGTGGCGCAAAACGGCCACGTTCCCGCTTCCAACTCCAAATTGCAGGATAAAATCAAACAGCTTGAAGGCGATATCCGTTATTCTAAATTTACGGACTTCACCAACGGTACGTTTAACCGGACAATCAATAAAAATGTACAGGGTATGTTCCGTGATGCCGATGGCAAAAATCACAACACCGGTAAAAAATGGGATACCGTCGATTGTTTGGCCGCCGCCAGAGCTTATGCCGATTTGATTAACGATTATGCTAACCCCAATCTTGGCTATGACAGACTGCTTCCGGACAATGAAGCAAAATTGATGGAAATTTTTGAGCGCAGCCGCTTAAACTATAAAAAGAGTGTTGCCATCGAAATTCAGGAAAACATTGCAAACGGCCTGCGTGACAACGAAGCGGTAACCAAGGTGGCCGAAAACTGCCGCCGCAGCGTTGAGGTTTCCATTTCTGACGTTCAGGTTAATTACTCGGATTTCAAGGTCTGGGATAAATTGCCTTACCGCAGCGGTACTTATAATGAGCTGGATTACTTCCAGCCCCGTTATAAGGAAGACGGCTCGGTGGAAATCTATTCGGTGGGCAACAAAAAAGGCCAGCCTGTCGCGGATCCGACCCGCTATCGCGAACCGATTGGCATTCGCCAACGCGATATGCTGATGCAGCAGCGTATGCAGTCGTACCGCGCATAAGGAAGTTGACAATAAAAAACGCCGCAGACCGCGGCGTTTTTTATTGACTGTGAAACCCTTTTAACAGGGCTTGATGTTCCAAATGTCGTCGGCATACTCCATAACCGCACGGTCAGAAGTGAATTTGCCGATGCGTGCGACGTTGAGAATGGCTTTGTGTGCCCAGGTGTCCTTTTTGAGGAAGTCTTTTTCAATGATTTCCATTTTCTTGTCAAAGGCTTCCAAATCAGCCAGCACAAAATAGTAGTCGCGGTTGAGCAGCTCTTCGAAAATCGGCTTAAACAGCAGTACGTAGTCTTTTTCGCAGAACATATTGGAATTGACTGCATTTAAGATACGTTTGATATAATTGTTGTTCTCGTAGATTTCTCGCGGATTGTAGGTTGAGCGCTTGGCCTCGATTTCCTTTTCGGTCAGGCCGAACAGATAGAAGTTCTCGTCGCCGACTTCTTCTCTTATTTCAATATTGGCACCGTCCAGGGTACCTACAGTCAGAGCGCCGTTGAGAGCAAATTTCATATTGCCGGTGCCGCTGGCCTCAAATCCCGCGGTTGAAGACTGGACGCTGACGTCGGCAGCCGGAATCAGAACCTCGGCCAGAGATACTTTGTAGTCAGGAATGAAGACGACTTTTAACATATCGTTGACCGTCGGGTCGTTGTTGACCACGTCGGCAACGTTGTTGATCAGTTTGATGATTAATTTGGCAAAACTGTAAGACGGGGCTGCCTTTCCTGCAAAAATATAGGTTTTGGGCGTTGCCGGCTTGACGTTGTCTTTGATGATGTCAAGATAATCGCCGATAACCTGTAAAATCGTCATCAGCTGGCGTTTGTACTCGTGAATGCGTTTGGCATGGACAATGAACATACTCTTGGGATTGACCATAACGCCGGTGCTTTTGAATATGACCTTGGCCAGACGCTCTTTATTGGCTGTTTTGATGTCCATAAATTCTTTCATGAATTTTTTATCGTCGGCAAAGTCTTCAAGTTTGCGCAGTTCGGTCAGCTCGGTTACCCAGCCGTCGTCGATTTTGGAAGTAATCAGGTCTGATAAAGCCGTGTTGGCGTGCAGCAGCCAACGGCGCGGCGTGATTCCGTTGGTAACGTTGCGGAATTTTTCAGGCCATAATTCGTAAAATTCGGGAACCAGACGGGTCTTGATGAGTTCGGAGTGGATTTGCGCCACGCCGTTAACCGAGAAAGAGCCGACAATGGACAGATTCGCCATTCTGATAATTTGGTTTTCGCCTTCGCCGGAAACGATTGAGACTTTGCTCAGTTTGGCGCCGTCGTCCCCGAACTTGGAACGTGCAAAATCCATAAAACGGCGGTTGATTTCATAAATAATCTGCAAATGGCGCGGCAGGATTTTACCGATGATTCTCGTCGGCCAGGTTTCCAGCGCTTCCGGCAGCAGGGTATGGTTGGTATAGGCAAAGACGCGGGTCGTGATGTCCCATGCGGTGTCCCATTCTTGTCCGTGAATGTCAACCAGCAGACGCATCAGCTCCGCAATTGCGATGGCCGGGTGGGTGTCGTTCAGCTGAATGCAGACTTTGTCCGGCAGGTGGCTGAAGTCGTTGCTCTTTTCCAGAAAACGGCGGACAATGTCCTGAATGGCACAGGAAACAAAGAAATATTGCTGAATGAAACGGAGCTCTTTGCCTGAGTCGACAGCGTCTGAAGGATACAGAACTTTTGAGATGGTTTCGGTTTCGATGGAGTTTTTAACCGCCTCAATGTAACCGCCTTCGTTAAAAATGTTAATGTCCAGCTCGTTGTCGGTTTTGGCCGAAAACAGACGCAGATAGTTGACTGACTTTCCCTCATAGCCCACAATCGGGAAGTCAAAGGGTACGCCGTAGATGTTTTTGGTGTTCATCCAGATAAAATTTTTCTGGCCGTTGCCGCTGTCCAGGGTTTCAACCTCGCCGAAAATGGGAATTTTAACCGTACGATCCGGACGAGCAAACTGCCATGGAGAGTCTTCACCCTCCCAGTTGTCGGCCAGCTCTATCTGATAGCCGTTTTCAAACTTTTGCTTAAACAGGCCGTATTCATAGTTGATGCCGTAGCCAAAGCCCGGAATGCCGAGCGAGGCCATTGAATCCAGGTAGCAGGCAGCCAGTCGGCCGAGGCCGCCGTTGCCCAGCGCCGGATCATATTCGGTGTCAAAGATTTCTGCCATCGAAATGTCGGGAAATCCGTCGATTTTAACCTCTTTTAAAATGTCAAAAAGGCCGAGGTTGTGCAAGTTGTTTTCCAACGACCGTCCGATAAGGTATTCGATTGAGAGGTAAAAGATTCTTTTGGAATTGCATTTGTTGTAACGGGCAATCGTTTCGTACATCTTGTCCATTGCGAATTCGCGCACCGCAAGGGAAATTGCCTTCAGGGCTTCGTCTTTGGTAATCTCGCAGGTACGTTTGCCGATAAAATACTTAATGTAATGCTCAATGGAGAGTTTAAGTCTGGCACGGTCTATTTCGCTTATGATTGCAGAATTTTTTTTCACCTCAATATACTCCTTTAGGATAAAAGATACTTATTTATCCTCAAACCTAAATATAATTGTTTGAAATATAGTTAATAATATAATTCTTTTTTTGCCGATTCATCGCCCGGAGTTATAAGTTTTTTAAGAAATTTCCTTGTAAATTAAGTGTTATGTAATATAATCACGGCAAATTTAATGCTAAATCTTTGAGGTGAAATTTATGAAGAAGACTTTTATGGCCGGCTTAATGGTTGCGACGGCGTTAACCTGTGCCGCCCCGGCTGATGCCCAGAATATTTTTGAAGCTCTGAGCGAGACTTACAATACCAATCCGACCTTGCAGGCCCAGCGTGCTTATCTGCGCAGCATTGATGAAAACGTGGCTATTGCCAAGTCCGGTTATCGCCCCAACATCGCCCTGACCGGAAGCTATAACGATGCCAACCGCAACAGCGATATTATCGCCAATGACGGCGCTTCCAAGCAGACGGTTTTGGCGGCTACGATTTCTCAGCCGCTTTTCAACGGTTTTTCGACTGTGAATTCCGTAAAGTCTGCCGACAGTTATGTCCGTTCCGAACAGAATAATCTGTATAACGTTGAACAGAGCGTTTTCCTCAGTGCCTCAACCGCATATCTCGACGTTTTGCGCGATACCGCGATTGTTGACCTCCAAAAGAACAATGAAAAGCTCTTGAAAAAGAGGTTGGAAGAAACGCAGCAGCGTTTCAACGTCGGCGAAGTCACCCGCACGGACGTTTCTCAGGCGGAGGCCCGCTATTCTCAGGCTAAGTCGGATCGCATTGCTTCTGAAGGAACGTTAGAGGCATCCCGGGCAACGTACATTCAGCTGATTGGTTCCAAACCCGAAAAATTGGAGGAACCGGCTCAGATTAAGGATTTTCTGCCCAAAACCTATGATGACGCTTTAAATATTGCGCTCAACAACAATTACGGCATTCAGCAGGCCAAACATCTGTTGGATTCCAAGGGCTATGACGTTTATGCCAACACCGGCGCCCTGCTGCCGCAGGTCAGTTTGGACGGTACGGCGTCCAAAACCAAACTGGACGGCGACAACTACACCGGCAAACCGGAAACCGACAACTATGAGTGGGGCGTAAACCTGACTGTGCCTCTGTATAATTCCGGCGAAAGCCGTGCCAAAATCCGCCAGAGCAAATACCTCAAATGGCAGGCTCAGGAAGCCGTGTTGGAGGCGGAACGCAGCGTTAAGGCTACGGTTTCCAGCGCATGGGAATATATGATTGCCAATGAATCCAAAATTAAGGCCATTCAGGATCAGGTCAAGGCTAACGAAATAGCCCTCGACGGCGTCCAGAAAGAAGAAGCTCTGGGCAACCGTACCATCTTGGACGTATTGGATGCTTATCAGGAATTGTTGAACTCTAAGGTTAATGAAGTTACCGCCCGCCGCGACTACTATGTATCGGGTATGAACCTGCTGCTCTCCATGGGCAAGCTGACCGCCCGCGACCTCAAATTGGGCGTTGACCTCTATAATCCCAAAAAGTTCTACAAGGAAACCCGGGATAAGTGGCTTTCTCTCAACTAAAAGGTTTTTTACAGCAAAAATTATCGAAACTCTTGCTTATGCAATATTTTTGTGTAAAATAACTCTCAAACAAACTATTTGGGAATGTAAAAATGGCAGAAGACAAAGAACAAGATCTTTCCATGGAAGATATTTTATCTTCGATTAAAAATATTTTGTCTGAGGACGAGCAGGGCAAAGAAGTGCCTGCCGCAACACCTCAGCCCGAACCGGTTGCGGAAGCGGCCGCGGTTTCTCCGGAGCCGGAAGAGGAAATTCTGGAATTGTCTCCTGCAATGCGCATTACCGATGACAATGCCGATACCGGCATAAATCTTGATGCCGAATTAGATGGTCTGCCGTCGGACGGCAGCGTTTTCCCGCTGCAGGAAGATTCTGAAAATACGGAAACTCCAGAGGTGCCGGAACTCCCTGTTGTTGAAACTGCGAATGAGCCGGAATCTTTTGCTGCGGAAGAGGTCATCTCTTCCGACGAGCCGGAAATGCAGGAGGAAGGCGAACCGTTAAGCCCCTCGCTTGAGAGCGCGGAATTGGAAAGTGTAGAAGAAGTGTACGATGACAACTCTGATCCTTTTTATGAGGAGCCGGAGGTTGAACATCATCCGCAGGCGTTTATGGATGCCTCGGAAGTTGCTGAACCGGAACCGGCGTTTGAAACGTCCCCTTCGGAAGAGCCTGTTGCCGCAGAGGTCGAGACTTTGCCTGAACCGGTAGCCGAGGAACAGGAAATCGTTTCCGTGCCTGTAATTGAAGAACCTACAGCAGCCGAGCCTGCCGCTGAATCCAAAGGCGGGAGCGCGGTGGATGTTTCCGCGTCCATTATCAGCAATTTTGCCAAAATGTTTACGCGCGAGCATAAAAAAGAAGACGTGCCCGAAGTGCCGGAGGAAAGCGATGCCGAACCGGTAACGGCTCTCGGCAACGGCGGCAAAACCATTGAAGGTGTTGTTGCCGATGTAATTCGCGGTATTATCGGAAAAGAAGTTTCGGAAAACTGGCGTCGCGGTGCCGATTATGATGCCTATGCCCGGGAAGAGATTTGCCGCCAGACCAACCAGTGGCTGAACGCCAATCTTCCGGCTATCGTTGAACGTACCGTTAAACAAGAAATTGAACGAGTGATGGCAAAGGTCGGCAGCGAGCAATAGTTTATTGTGCCGTCCTCTAAAAAATTATGCCCCCAAGTTTACCTTGAGGGCTTTTTGCAGTCTTAGATGTTAATACAAAAATGGAATTTTTTACAATGCTGGAAAAAAACTATAATCCTAAAGATTTTGAAGAGAAAATTTATTCTGACTGGGAACGGGATAATGATTTCAAACCCGATATGCGGAGCGACAAGGATGCTTTTTGCGTCGTTATTCCGCCGCCTAACGTTACCGGTGTCCTCCATATGGGACATGCTCTTGACGATACCTTGCAGGATATTTTGATTCGTTATAACCGTATGCAGGGAAAAAAGGTTCTCTGGCAGCCGGGGATGGACCATGCCGGTATTGCAACCCAGATGGTGGTTGAGCGCAATCTGGCCAAAGAAGGCATTACCCGTCACGACCTTGGCCGGGAGAAGTTTATCGAGACCGTCTGGAAATGGAAAGAGCAGTCCGGCGGAACCATTTGCAAACAGCTGCGCCGCCTGGGTGCCTCCTGCGATTGGAGCCGCGAGCGTTTTACCATGGACGAGGGCTTGAGCCGTGCGGTTCGCAAAATCTTCGTTAATCTATACAAAGACGGTTTGATTTATAAGGCCAAAAAGCTGGTTAACTGGGATTCCAAATTTATGACAGCCGTTTCTGACCTTGAGGTAGTTCAAAAGGAAACCGTCGGCAAAATGTATTATTACAAATATCCGATTGAAAACGAACCCGGCCAGTTTATCCATATTGCCACCACCCGTCCGGAAACCATGTTTGGCGATACGGCTGTTGCAGTCAGCAAGGAAAACGAAAAATTAAAATATCTGATTGGCAAAAATGCCGTTCTGCCGATTGTTAACCGTCCGATTCCCATTGTCGGCGACGAACATGCCGACCCGGAAAAAGGTACCGGTGCCGTTAAGATTACGCCGGCGCATGACTTTAACGATTTTGAGGTCGGCAAACGTCATAACCTGCCGTTGATAAACATCTTGAATGAAGATGCAACCCTTAATGAAAATACGCCTTTCCCGGGAATGGACACTCAAACGGCTCGCGCTAAAACCATTGAAAAGCTGGAAGAACTCGGCCTGATGGAAAAAATAGAGGACCATCCGATGGTTATTCCTTACGGTGACCGTTCCAATGTTGTTATTGAACCGATGCTGACTGACCAATGGTTTGTCGATGCGCCGACTTTGGCGCGCGAAGCCATCCGGGCGGTAGAGCAGGGCGAAATGGAGTTTGTCCCGAAATCCTACGAGAAGACTTATTTTGAATGGATGCGCAATATTCAGCCGTGGTGTATTTCCCGTCAGCTTTGGTGGGGTCACCAGATGCCGATTTGGTATGGACCCGATGGCGAAATTTTCTGTGAAGAAAACGTTGACGAGGCTCAGGCGGCTGCCGACAAGCATTACGGACGGCATGTCGAGCTTACGCGGGAGACCGATGTGTTGGATACATGGTTCTCTTCCGGTTTGTGGGCATTCTCTACCTTGGGCTGGCCTGATAAAACCGAGTTTTTGGATACGTTTTATCCGACATCGGTTCTCGTAACCGGATTTGACATCATCTTCTTCTGGGTTGCCCGGATGATGATGATGAGTATGTATATGATGAAGAAAGTTCCTTTCAAAAAATGCTACATCCATGGCCTGGTTCGCGATGAACAGGGGCGCAAAATGTCCAAATCTAAAGGCAACACGGTGGATCCCATGGAGACCATTGAAAAATACGGTGCCGACGCATTGCGTTTCTTTATGGCTGCAATGGAAACCCAGGGACGCGACATTAACATGAGCGAAAACCGAATTGCCGGTTATCGTAATTTTGCTACCAAACTTTGGAATGCGGCTCGTTTTGGCGAAATGAACGAGGCTGCAATGCCGCAGGGTTTTGAGCCGTCTTCGGTTAAGCACGCGGTTAACAAATGGATTATTGCCAAGGCGCAGGAAGCTACCCGTGAAGTAACCGAAAATCTGAACAGTTATCGTTTTTCGGATGCTGCCAATGCGGTTTACCAGTTTGTCTGGGGTTCATTCTGCGATTGGTATATCGAAATGATTAAGCCGATTCTTTACGGTGAGAACGAGGCTGAAAAAGCGGAAACCCGTGCAGCCTTTGCCTGGGTACGTGACCGTATTTTAGTCATCTTGCATCCGTTTATGCCCTTTATCACCACGGAACTGTGGAACAATACGGCTCAGCGGGACGTTAAGTTGATTCATGCCCCGTGGCCTCAGGCGGAAAAAATTGATACTGCCGCTATGGAAGATATTGACTGGGCTATTGAACTGATTGGTGCTGTTCGTTCGCTGCGTGCTGAAATGAACCTGCCGGCCGGAGCCAAGCTGACGGTCTTCCTGAAGGACGCTAACGACGCCTCGTGCGCACATCTTAAGTCTTTCAACAATATTATTTGTTCTTTGGCTCGTTTGGAGAAGCTCGAATGTTTTGCTCCGGAGGCCGAAGTCAGCAAAGATATGGTTCAGGCCGTATTTCGCGAGGCGGTTATCTTGTTGCCGTTAAAGGGCGTTGTCGATTTTGCCGCCGAAAAAGAGCGTCTGCAAAAAGAAATCGCTGCCTTGGATAAAAATCTTGAAGGTTATGCCCGTAAGCTGGGTAATCCGAGCTTTGTTGAGCGTGCACCGGCTGCGGTGGTGGAAGAAGAAAAACGCCGTCAGTCCGAAGCACTGGAAAACAAGGCCAAGTTGCAGGAGGCTCTGCAGCGGATTGCCAACTTCTGAGGCAAACAATAAAAAAACTCCTCTGAATTTGTTTCAGAGGAGTTTTTTTTGAAGAAGTTTACAAAACCTCGCCGTTTTCGTTGACCAGTATCGGAAAGCCGTCTTCATCCGTTGTTTTAAAAATCAGAGGTTCTTCCTGATAAATATAAATGTAATCTTTGGAAGAAAATATGATTTCACCGCTGCAATCAGCCGCATGCTTAAGCCCGTTCACATGGAAGATAAAGCCGTCGTTGTGGATGCTGACGTTGCAAATGCCCTGAATGATGAATTTTTTATTTTTGGCGTCAAACAGAGCCTCTTCAGGTTGTCCGTGCAGAGAAACTTTGTATATGTCTTGCGACCAGGTCGGTATGATACCGGCATATTTCAAATCCAACAGCAGATTTCCTGAAACGTCAAACAGACCATAGTCTTGTCCCGCTTTTACCCGAAAATATCTTGCCGGTTCCAAATCTTCTTCGGCAGGATGGGAAAAACGGAAATAAAGACGGGTACTGTCTTCTATTTCATCATAAGCGCAAGGGATAATTTCATTGCCGTGAAAATCGTAAATTCCGCATTTGTTGCCTTGCCAGATCTCAACATAATCGGCGCCGATTGGCCAAGGCTTCTTTCTTTCCTCAATATCAGATATTTTGATTTCAAATTTATCCAGGCATTTGTTGAGGATTGTGCCGAATTTGCTGTGATACAGACAATATTGCCGAATGTTGTCTTTCGTAAGAGCAATAATGTAGCCTTCGTTAAGCTCAATAACCTCATAACGGTCAAAGAGAAAAGGGACGATGTCTGTTTTGTCTCTTCTGATTACGCCGTATTTCTCGCTTAGCCGTTTCTTGACGATATACAGTTTGTAATCGGGGGCGGCAACACATTCTGCAAAGGTACTTTTCAGGGGCATTCCCTGTCTTTTGATTAGCTTTTCCATCTTGTCGGATTTTTAGAATTAATAATATTGCAGTCATGAACTCTCCTTTATTTGGAGAGTTCATGATAAATTTTTCGTAAACTGAATGCCTGTGTCTCAAATCCGTCCATAAAAATGTATTTATAAATTATCTTAAATACATTCACCCAGACGTTGAGCCCCAGCAAATTGATAAACAAACTCGGCATAACCGAAAGCTTGAGCATTTTAAAGTTTTTCTTTGTATTTCCTTTTTCCAGTTCCAGCATAATATTGTGATATTCCATAATATTAGCCAGGGCAAAAAGAAAAACCAAACAGCTGTGGGTGAAAATCATGCTTGTGGGCTGCTGAAGTATCAGCATATCAACCATAAATTCTCCCAAAACAATAAAAATGGCAACAAAATAAATGGCTCCGGCTAAAGATTTGCTGTTTACGTTAACAATTAAACGGAATTTCCAGCGTATGCCGATATAGGCGGTAACCAAATATATGCAGAGTGCAATGCCTGCTCCGTAAAGCAGTTTTGTCGTTCCGTGTTCCGCTGCGGCCCAGAAAAAGAAAACCGAGGCGCTGGCGCAAACGATGGAATAAAAAGCCGCCATCCCGTACTTGGGAACGATGCGGCAGCGGTAATTAACGGCCAATATCGGAAGCGTTGCCGTTACGATTGCAGCAAAAGCTGCCATTGCTTTGAGGGATTCGCCGTAAGAGGGAGCAAGCAGTGTATAAACAAATATTGCCAAAGTCAGAGACAATAAATTTCCGCCGATAACCCCGAAGGTGATTTCCGTCATGAGTTTGAGTTTTTGCTGAAGTGTTAAAATAGTGACACATTCAGTTTTCCGGATATCCGGTGTTTTAAGTTTCATTTGTTCCATAATGATTAATATTAATAATTGTTGTTCGTTGCCGGACAATATAATACCAAATCTCCGCCTGCGCAAGAAGTTTTTGTCTAATAAAACTTCCCTTTTGTTCAAAAACTTGCTATACTGTCAAAAAACAGGAAGTGTAAAATGGAATTTGATAGTCAAAAAATATTGCATTATAACCAGCTGTTCAGCCGTTGGAAAAATGAGCTGTTTCCTCGTCGGGAATATGCTTATGAGAATGAATGCTGTTATGCTTTCGCGCATAAACTGGCGGCAAAGGCTAAAGAAAACGGCTTCACCCCGCTTAAGGCCTGGTGCCTGGAAAGCTCGTCCCGAACCTATCCTGAAGATACCCCGCTCAATTTTATTCGTGAGCCGAAAGGCAAATCGACGGTCAGCGTGATGCGTCCGACAGATGATCCGCTGACGTTTAAGGAATGCGGCTGGAGCAATTACCATGTGGCATTGGTGCTTGATGTTCCGGTTTACAAAGACAGTCCCAAAACCGAAAAACTGGTGTTTGATCCCATTGTCTTTGACGGGGTTGTAACCTTAAAGCAGTGGCAGACTCAGTTTAATGCCCGTGACTATCAGGTTGAACTCAGCGGCTGTGATGTCGAGGGAAAGGACCGAACAATATTAAATGGCGGCAGCGGCTATTGGCGGGCGCCTAATCCCGGAAGTCTGGATGTCCATGCAAACCGCCAGCTGGAAAACGTAAACTGTTCCGGCCGCGAGCAGAAAAACATTCGCTCGCAATTAGTGCTGCAAGCTCAGCGCAGCAGCCGGAGTTTGAATGTTGCAAAGGCTTTTTCCGGAAGAACGGCCTGATAAATTCTTTTATTGCAGATAATGAAAAAAGCTGTTCTTGTGAAAGAACAGCTTTAGTTTAATGTTTTTTATTGTTCAAAATCTCCGTCTTTGTCTGAAACAATCAGCTTGTAAATGATTTTGTCCAAATCAAAAAATATCAACGTTCCCAAAAAATTAACATACATATTGGCGATTGTGGTAAAGTAAAAATTGCCGAATGATGCTTCCGGAATTCCTTTTTCCAAGGTTAGCTTCATCCTCTGAACCTCAATCAGGGTAAGTACCGCAAATAAAATAACGAATAAAGGCCTGGCAATTATGCCTATAACGTTTGTCTTCAAGACTAACGGCAGAAAAATTGCCGCCATGCCGATAATCAGCAAAATGCTCATATACCTGTTTCGGTATCGGGCAATGTCTTTTTTTAGGTTTAATCCCAGAAGAAAGGAAAATGTCAGGATTAAAAGAGAACTTCCCGTTAAGTACAATCCTTGCTTTAGCCCGATTGAATAAAAGATAAGCTGCATCGGCATCGCCATCAAAAGAACCATTATCGGCAGCATCTTGTCAAAATGCCGCTCTTTGTTTCTTCTGGTTAAAAAGTAATATAATACCATTATGTAAAAAACTGTCATATAAAGGTTTTGTCCGGCATTGGTCATTACCGGCTTGTCCGGTACACTGTTTTCTTCGTAAATAACTTCGTTTACAAAGGGCAGTTCGGCCAAGGCAACGGCGATTGCGGTTGAAAGCAGACAGGCGGCGAGCGTACTAAGGTAAATCCACCAGTAAATTTTTCTTCGTTCTGTTTTGTTTAATAATAGCTGTTCCATAAATGTATAAAAATTAATAGTTTGTAATTTGTCCAATGATGTAACATTTAAATAAATTTGATTCAAGCATAAAAAAAAAGCGGCTCATTGCTGAACCGCCTTTATTAATTGCCTGTCTGAATTATTTTTTCAGAATGGATTTACCGGCATAAACGGCCATATCACCCAATTCTTCCTCAATTCGGATGAGCTGGTTGTATTTTGCCATACGGTCGGTACGAGACATTGAACCGGTTTTAATCTGTCCGCAGTTGGTAGCTACGGCGATGTCGGCAATAGTTGCGTCTTCGGTTTCGCCGGAACGGTGAGACAAAACAGCGGTGTATTTATTACGCTGAGCCAAATCAACGGCTTTCATCGTTTCAGACAAAGTACCGATTTGGTTAACTTTAACCAGGATAGAGTTGGCAACGCCTTTTTCAATACCCATAGCCAGACGTTTCGGGTTGGTAACGAACAAATCGTCGCCAACCAGCTGAATTCTGTCGCCCAAAGCGTCGGTCAGCATTTTCCAGCCTTCCCAGTCGTCTTCGGCCATACCGTCTTCAATGGAGAAAATCGGGAATTTGTCGCACAGGCCTTTGTAGAACTCAACCATCTGAGCATTGGTATAAGACTTGCCTTCGCCCTTCATTTCATATTTGCCGTTTTCATAGAACTCGGAAGAAGCGGCGTCCATAGCCAGAACCACGTCTTCACCCGGTTTGTAACCGGCAGCTTTAATTGCGTCTACAATGAAAGTCAGAGCTTCTTCGGCAGATTTCAGATTCGGAGCAAAACCGCCTTCGTCGCCGACGTTGGTGTTGTGGCCGGCAGCTTTAAGGTTCTTTTGCAGCGTATGGAAGATTTCTGCACCCATACGGATGGCTTCGCGTACGGAAGGAGCGGAAACCGGCATAATCATAAATTCCTGAATGTCAATCGGATTGTCGGCATGTTTACCGCCGTTGACGATGTTCATCATCGGAACCGGAAGAGTGCGGGCCATTGTGCCGCCGAGATAACGATACAGGGGCAGACCGGCTTCTTCAGCCTGAGCTTTGGCAACGGCCAAAGATACGGCCAACATAGCGTTTGCACCCAGCTTGCCTTTGTTTTCGGTGCCGTCGAGATCAATCATGGTTTGGTCGATTTCGATTTGGTCTTCAGCTTCCAAACCGGCCAGAGCGTCATAAATTTTGTCATTGACGTTTTCAACTGCTTTCAGAACGCCTTTACCGCCGAAACGGTTTTTGTCGCCGTCACGCAGTTCAACAGCCTCGTGAACGCCGGTAGAAGCGCCGGACGGAACGGCAGCGCGGCCGAAAGCGCCGCTTTGCAGAACAACGTCGGCTTCAACGGTCGGGTTGCCGCGGGAGTCGATAATTTCTCTGGCGTGGATATCAACAATAGCACTCATTTTTTTCTCCTTAAATGTTTTATAAAATAGTGTTGCTCTTAAAATCGTGCAAAATTGTCTTAATGTCAAGCTAAACTGCGATAAATCTTTCAAATCTTAACAGTTTTTATTAGCCTCTGCCGAAATATTAATTGTTGGACAAAAAAACAATTCCGTGATAATCTTAAAACATATGAATTTTTGCAAGGCACCCGTTATGAACGTTTCCGAACTTAAAGCTTATTTTTCTGAAGATTTTATTGAAGAAACCCGCCTGTTGTCGCTGTTGCCCGAGCAAGAGCAGCAGGTTCAGGATTATTTGCAGGGCATAGCGCAGCGCCTGATTGGAGACGAATGGGATTTCGAAGCTTTTCCGGTTTATTTTGCCGTCTCGGACAATGCCGGAGCCAATGCCGCCTTCTGCCCCAATCCCCGTTATGAGATGAAAGACGGTGAGTACGTAAAAGATAAACGGGGCGATAAAATACCGTTGAAAACCGTTCCGATGATATTTGTGACCAAGGGGCTGTTTGAATACGTAAAAAATGAAGATGAGCTGGCTTTTATTCTGGGTCACGAACTTGGACATCTTCGCCAGCAGGCCTTGCGTGGAAGCCATAGCAACACCAAAATAGAAGAAGTTTCTTCCGACTACGGTTCTTTGGATATGCTGGCGCGGGCCGGTTACAGCCTTGCTTCTGCCCGAGACGTTGCCGCGCGTATTTTCGACAGCGACGTTGATGATAATTTAAAAAAGATTTTGCAGCAGGCTCTGGATGCCCATCCCAATAATCAAAGCCGCCTTAACTTTATTGACGTGTCGATTGTTGAAAAAATCAAAAAACTCCGCAAACAAAATATTGATGCCCGTCTGGTTCAGCCGACGGAAATTGCACCGGAAATTGAGGAGATTTATCGGCAAAACCGCCATATTTCTTTTGTTGAGCGCTTTTTGTCCGACCGCGGCTATGCCGGATTAAACTGGAACGAACGTCTCCGTGTTTTGGACGATTGCGTCCGCGCATCGGAGCGTTATTACCGGGGAGCCAATGACTGGAGCCCGGCATACCATATCAGTTCTCCCCGTTTTCGGGACATCAACCGCGAGTTTGCCGTTATTGTCAGCCAAATGCGCGAGCAGCTTCCCCGCCGGCTTATGAGGCAGAGCGATTTTGAGCTGTGCACCAATAGTCCTCTTTATCTCAATGAAGAACAACGCGTCCGCCGGAAACGGCTGCTTGCCGAAATGAATATGGATGATTGGGATACGAGCCGGGTAAAACAAAGGCTTTCTCTTTATCCTAACAAGATTGTTCCCGATGAAGAGTTTGAGCAGACAGAAAAAGAAAACGAAGCGCTCCGCCGTCGCGAAATTGCCGAACTTGAGGCCGGAACACAACCTAATTTGCGTTTGTTTGAGCATACTTATATGAATTACATAAAGGCGGAGTCTGATGACCGCACACGGCTTTATGGCAGTGTTGTCCGTCCGGCGCTGTTCAACCTGGAACAAATTCCTCTTAACGACAATTGGCGCGTTTCGTCTTTAATCCGGGGTTATGCCGCAGAATATTTGGAAAAAGGGACATATGACGCCGGAAGAGAACTGGCTTATTTCAATTATTGCGGTTGTAATCATGACAGCGATTTTTTGCAGTGGGATAACGAGTTAAATAAACTTCCTAATCTTGAGACTGATGTTTTATATCGTAATTTTCATGATGTTTTTGGCGGGCTTCCCCTGCCGGAACTGTCTGGAAGCGCCGCGGACGTTAATAAAAAAGTGCCCGCAAAATGGCAGGATAACGCTTCCCTCAGTTTGGAATACATCTTGGGAATTAAGTGCGAGTCCAGAATTTCCGAACAGGAATGGGTGCTTTCCTACTATAATCCGCTTCATCTTGAAGACGCTGACAACAAAAGTTTTTACATCGTCAATGCCGAAGGCGTAATAACCGCTTATTACCCCCGCGAGCAATATCGGCAAATGATGGATGACATTCGGCGCCGGGCGGAAGACGACGTTTACGGCAAAGTAGCGGCTCAGGTGCGCGCCGACAAAAAGATGCTTGACGATTTTATTGCCAATCCGGACATCAGCCGCTACGGCATTGCTGATTTGGAACGTATGAAAGCCATGACGGCATACGACTATGCCGACTATCCAAACGATGATGCCCGTCAGGCAGCTTTGAGAGGCGTTTATTATTCGGAAGAGGTAACCTACGGAAAACGCGACGTGCTGGAATACGGGCGTTATTCTGATTTGTTTTTCGAAGTGCAGGACAACAGCCCCTTTTATGCGGCAAAGAACATCTATAAAGACAAGGACCGGTTTCGCCAATATCTTACGCCGCAGGAGTGGGAATGGTTGAACACCTATGACCATCGCCGGGATATGATTGTCTTTAAAGCTCTTGTCGATAAGCTGAAAGATTTGGGCCGCCGCGAAAAAGAGGCATCTGATGCCGAGTATCCTTCCCGGATTAATTTGTCGCTGGATTCCTCTTTCAGATATGATTATGACATGATGAAATGGGCACAGATTACAAGTAATTATTCTTTGGCGCAAATTAACGAAATTACCCGTACGGTTCTTGACGGTTTTAACCTTAACCTCAATTTGGAGTATGAACACGCCAAAAACTGGTGGAACAAGCGCCTGCCGGTTCTTAATGATTATCAGCTTTATTATCAGGAGATGTTCAACCTCTACCGGTATATTGAAATGCACGGCGGCACGGAAAAAGTCGATTATAAGGATTACCGCCCGTTGTTTATGGAACGCCTTTATCCGCGGATGGAAATAACGCCTTTTGACATTCATCGTCCGCAGGATATGATTGCCCAGATGAACCGTTCCGACCCTTATGGTAAAAACCGTCCCGAAACAATTGTGTTTGACAACCGCGATTTGCTGCTTCGTTTTGAGACGTTGCAGGGCTTGTTGAGTTCTCCCGAAACCGATTATGCCTTGGAGCATATGGTTCCGTTGTTGGCCAGACTGCATTTTGTTCCGGTTGTGGCGGCAAAAATCAAGCCCGCCTTGACGAAAGAAAACAATTGGCCGGCTGATTTGATTCAAAGCGCGGCGCTGGCAGAACAACTCAGGACAAACAATTTGATAAGCGACCCTGCCGCCGTGGCAGAAATGTTTGTCAGGTTGGTTTCCCGCGAAAAAAATCCGCAGGTGCTCAGGCAGGCGTTAATAACGTTGAGTCCGCTGTTCAACAGCAGCCTGATTTCGCCGGAACGCCAGAATGAATTGAAAGACGGCCTGATTAAGGCTGCTGCGCCGTTGTGGCGGCAGGACTTGTCTGCCCGCATCGCTTCCTTTTCGGCTTTGGTTAATCAAAATGTTTTTTCTGCCGATATGGTTATGCAGAATAAATTGTTGGAAAGTTTCATTCCCGTTATTGAGGCCGTGCCTGATGCGCACCTCCGTTCGGAATATTATATGCATTTTTTGCGCAAAAAAAATCGCATTGACGATCCGGATTACCGCCGCCGTTACCAACAGCTGTGGACGGAAAGCGTTTTTAAAAGCATCGGAGCGCAATACGATGACAATTCAGACGGTTATGCCCGTAAAATTATGCCTTATATTGCCGCCGTCAAAAACGTATCCGTCACCAAAACCTCCTGGGGTGAAGAAAAACGAACGGAAGACGTGGCTATGGTCGACCGGGTGGAGATTCTGAAAAGGCTGGCAGACCGCATTGTATCGCAGCAGGCTTTGTCCCGGCACATCAAGCCCGAGCCGTCCGGCATTGATGCCATGGAGGCCGGAAACCTCACCGAAGGCCATGTTGCCGGTGTCGCTTTTGAATTGGTAAAAAAGTTTATGCAGAGCGATGCCCGCCGCTCGGCTGCGGTGATTAATTTTCTGTTGTCTGACGGCAGCCGTCGCGAATGTGAGGATTTTCACAGGCAGCTGGTCGATTATGCCCAAAAACACCTGTCTTCCGAAAAAGCTGTTGTCGATAAGGTGAAAAAAGATGCTAATCCCGAAAAATTGTCGTTGCTCTATCGTGAATTTTGGGGATATCCGCTGGAAGCCCGCGCCGTTCTGGTTAACGAACTGCTGCATACGCAAACCTCAAGGGCTGACGGTGAAAAATGGGAAAATGTTTTCAATATCGTGGCAGACCGCGTTTTTCCCAATGCCGGAAACGAAATGAGCGGCATTGGCAAGGCGTTTCTGCACAGTTACATCAAATCCCGCGCCGATGAAGAACGCACGCTCTATCTTTCGGCAATGATGGTTGCTGCCAACGGCAACTCTGCCGCCGCGGATCCAGAAAAGAGCATTGCCCGCGGCATTCGCCTGTTTCTCGAAAATTCGGGTCCCGCCGCCATCAAGCTCGGCCAGGCGATGGCCTCCTACCCGGATGTGCCAAAATTCATCCGCGACGAAATGCAGGAACTTAAATCCAACGCCGCCCGACCCTCGCGCTGGGAGGTTTACGAATGGCTGGACTTTTACAAACGTGAACGTCCTGAAGAAAAACTCGAATACGGCAAAGAGGTTTGGCTCGGGCGCATCCTTGGTTCGGCGTCTTATTTTGTAACCTTGGAAAAAGGACGTTTTGACGGAGACAAAATTCCCGCCGCAACCGACAAGGTGATAAAAATTCTGCGTGCCGGAGCCGGGTTGGATTCTTCCAATGAGTTTGCGGTCTTTGAAAAAATGCTTTATGACCTTGGTGCCAAAGGGGTTATGAAAAACGGTCTCGACACGTTTTTGCGCCTGGTTCGTCAGGCCAAGGATTCCGTCGAGGTCGAAACCAATACCGACATTGGCTATCAACAGCTGCAAATGGCTCAGAAAATTTACCCGCAGGCGGTTAGGGTTAACGGCCGCTCTTTCCGTATTCACGTTGCGGATTGGTCTGCGCGCGGCAAAAACTGGGCGGAGCTGGAGCGTGCACAAGGGCTTGATTTGGATCAGATTAAAGATGCGGCCTACCGTAAAGATTTTTCCAAAGCTTATTTTACGGTGGAAATGCTCAATATGCTTTCCGGCGGCCGTTTTGACCATGATCGCCACGGCAAACAGTTGAAAATCGATATCGAAACGGACACTATCGGATTGTTTGATACCGGCGCAATGGCTGTTGTCGACCCGGCACCCAAAGACAAGGAGCTGCTGGGCAGAATTCTCAGTCGTACCGCGCAAGACATATTGTCCGATGCAAAAGGGGCCTCTTTTGCCAAAGTAGGCGAGACGCTTTCCGCTAAAATTGAGGAGGCGTACCGCAGCGGCGAGACTCAAACCTCGTATCTGACGGAATTTCAGCGGGGGCTGCTGGCGCTGAATGATTTTTACAAGGATTTCGGTGCGGAAGACTTTATCGAATGTTTCAATTCAGCGCTCAATAATCCCGACCTCCCGTTGGATAAACAGATTATGAACGGATTTATAAAAGAAAGCGTAGGGTCGATAGGCCTGTTCAGCGCGCGGCAGAATTTGTTGTCTCATCAGGACAAGGAGCAGGTGGGACGATTGCTGTTTAATGTTTATGCGGGGAGCTTAAACGGCAACGGCACCAGCATCAAAGACGTCGTGTTAAACGAAATTGCCGCAAGCGAAAAAGGCGGAAACGATATTCCGGTCTTGAAGGTTATTAAGGCGGCCTTGAGCGAAACAAGCGAAAAACGCAGCTTGGGCTTAAGCCTGCCGCCGCAGTTCATACCTTCTTTGGATGAAGTGATAGGGACGCAGAACATTGATATTGCCATTGTTAAGGGAATGATGAAAGAAGCGGTATACGCCCTTAACCTGCAAGAGCAAAAGGATGCTTATTCGGCAGAAGAGCGGCAGAATTTTGGGCGGACCCTGTACCGGACTTTCCGCATTATGCTGGAAGATAAAAAATGTCATCGCCGGCAGGATATTGCGGCTGCTTACCGCCGGGCCGTAAAAGAAACCCCGGCTTCCGCCTATGCAAACAAGGTGCTGGCCGTCATCAATCTGGCGGAAGAACGCGGCAATGCGGAGCAAAACGGCGAGAGCCGCGCCCTGATAAAAGAGATGCTGCTCTCCGGACATATGGATAAAGAAGTGGCCAACGGCATTGCTCTGGCATTGCGGGAACAAAATCCGGATTCAAACGTTCGCCGCTTTGTTGCTCAGGGAATCAAGCTTTTCCTGACGCAGGAAAAAACGCAGCCCGGCCTGTTGAAAAAAGCCCTGGTCCGTATGTTTGTCAAAAAACAGCCGGTTCGCCTTGAAGAGCAGATCCCCGCGCTGGCAGAAAATCAGGAGATAAACCGCAAGTTTGTTCAGGCGTTGCAAGGTTATGTTAAGACCGCCGCCGAAAAAATAAATCCGGCAAAGGCCAAACCGCAAATAAATCTTGTAACTTCTGCAAATCTTGGTAAAATTGCCGTAAAATAAATTCAAGGGAGACTGACGGATGTTTTCGGAAAAATGGCACAAACGGTTTATGGAAGTTGCGGAATTGGTCGCTTCCTGGTCTAAAGATCCTTCTACTAAAACCGGAGCCATCGTTGTCGGTCCGGATCGCGAAATTCGCGCCACCGGATACAACGGATTGGTTCGCGGCGTTAATGACGATGTGCCGGAACGTCTGGAACGGCCGACCAAGTACGATTTTTTTGAACACGCCGAGCGCAATGCCATTTATAATGCCTGCCTGACCGGAACGTCGCTTAAGGGCTGTGTTATGTATGCAACCCACGCTCCTTGCACCGACTGCTGCCGGGCCATTATTCAGTCGGGAATCAAGATGGTGGTCACTCATGAGGTTGTTGTGGATAAAAATACGCCGCAAAACACCTGGCGTGACAAACTGGGCTATTCCGAACAGATGTTTAGAGAAGCCGGCGTGGAAATTATGTATTTGCCGCACTCTCAAAAATAGCCGGAATGCTCCCTTTAAATCCTAATTTAGAAATCCTATATAAGCATTAAGATTATTTAAATCATTTACTGCTAATAACAAAAGTATGGCAGAAACACTTGTTTTAGCGGTTAAGATGCAGGAGATTAAGATGAAGATTCTTATTGCGGACGACCATGCATTGTTTCGTGACGGTTTGAGTATGCATCTCGAACAAATAGCCCCCGACGCCGTAATCTCTCAGGCAGGCAATTTTTCTCAAGCTTTAAAAATCCTCGATGCAGAGCCGAAAATAGATTTGATAATTATCGATTTGGATATGCCGGATATGAAATGGGAAGAAGGTTTGTCCCAGCTGAAAAGCAAGGCTCCCGACAGCCGTTTTGTCGTTATCTCTGCTTCTGAAGATTCCCGGAATATCAAAAAAGCTCTCGAGCTCGGCATCAGCGGCTATTTGCCCAAACGTGCGGAAACCAAAATGCTGACTTCGGCCCTCAAATTGATATTAGACGGCGGAACATATTTGCCTCCGTCCATTTTGGAACATGCCAATTCCGGTTTGTTCGGCGACCAGTCTCGTGACGGCAAAGGAAAAGGCAAAACCTTAACACCCCGGCAGTCGGAGGTTTTGAGCTATGTTGCGGAAGGAATGTCCAACAAACAGATTGCCTATAAAATGGGCGTTTCCGAAGCGACCGTAAAACTGCACATTAATGCGCTGTTGCGTGCGGTCGGTGCCACCAATCGTACCCAGGCCGTTATTATAGCCCAAAAAATGGGACTGATTTAAGAATAAGAAGCAAAAAACCCCGGTATAAAAGGCCGGGGTTTTGCTTGAGGGTTTGCACCTTGGGCTGAGATGAGAAACCTCTTGCAAAAAAGTAAAAATCCTTTAATCTGACTCCTGCGGTTCAGAGGTGAACCGTGGTGTCTACAAACATCTCATCATTATCCACCCTGTGGTGGAGTGCGTGGAATAAGCTGCTTTAGCAGACGAAGAAGCGTGACTGTAATGATGCAGTTTGTAGCTCCACCTCCTTGTTTTTTTCAAGGAGGTTTTTGTTTTTAACTGACAAAAAGGAGCTAAAAGAATGATAATCGATAACATTGACCCCAAAACCGTTCGCGGCAGCGTCGGCCTGATGCTGCGGGAAGAACGCTTGGCGCGTGGCATGAGCTTTGAACAAACCGCCGACAGCGCCAGAATCCCCGCCCGTTATTTGCACCGGCTGGAAAGAGGCAAGGGGTATTATTTTGTATTCTTCAAGCGTCTGCTGGCGCTCTACAACAAACAGGTCAACATCGAGCTGGTTGACCGCCGGTAACAAAAAAAGCCCTGTTTGAACGAAGGGCTTTTTTTATATTCTCTTGAAGGTTAAATTCCGTTATAAGGAACAACGCGGGCTTGTTTGCCGTACAGCACCAGACATTTTTGTCCCGGCGTCAGCAATACGTCGGTTCCCTGGGTAACCGTGATTAATCCGCCGGTATCCAGCTGTACGACATACTCGTAACCGCCCTGGCGGGACAGAGCTCCCTGTGCCGCATCACCGGCCATACCGCCGACAACGGCTCCGCCGATAGCTCCCAAAATATGAGCGGCGTCGCTTCCGCCAATCATTGAACCGGCAACACCGCCGGCTGCGCCGCCGATGAGGGTTCCGGCTCCGTTGTCGCTCTGAACCTGAACTTGGCGTACGCTGACAATTGTTCCTTTGACCGCGCGGTTAACCTGTCCTGTTCCGGCGGTGGCATATTCGTTGGCGCCGATTCTCGAGGTACAGGCGTTAACCAGTAATGCCAAAGGCAAAACCAGCAGTATTGCAAACTTCTTCATCACAAATCTCCTTTAAGTTTCTACTAATTTAAGATTTAATACGCATATTAATAAATGTCAATCTGGACAAGTCTGTATTCTTGTAATATATTCATTCCGCGATTACTGGCAGTAATCTGATGATTTTATGTATTTTAAGGATATAAAAATGTTACAAAGAACTAAAATTGTAAAAGTTTTGGCCTCTGAGCGTCCGCTTGACGAGGTATTGGTAAAAGGCTGGGTCAGAACCCGCCGCGATGCAAAAGATTTTTCATTCATTGAACTCAATGACGGTTCCTGCTTAAAAAATATTCAAATTATTGCCAATAATAATCTCAACAATTATGAGGAAGTCAAAAAACTGACGACCGGATCTTCCGTGGCGGTCCGCGGTGCTTTGGTTGAATCCAAAGGCGGCAACCAGAAATATGAGGTCGTTGCCGAAGAAATCAAAATTTACGGCTTTGCGCCCGATGATTTTCCCCTGCAAAAGAAAAAGCATACTGACGAATATCTGCGCAGCATTGCTCATTTGCGCCCGCGTACCAACAAATATGGCGCGGCTTTTCGGATTCGCTCCAATTTGTCTTACGCTGTTCACAAATTTTTTCAGGAACGCGGATTTCGTTATGTTCATACGCCCTTGATTACCGGTTCCGACTGTGAAGGTGCCGGCGAAATGTTCCGGGTAACCACGCTGGATATGAACAATATTCCCAAAACGCCGGACGGAAAAGTCGATTATTCTCAGGATTTCTTCGGAAAAGAGGCACATCTGACGGTTTCCGGCCAGCTCAACGGCGAGATGTATGCCATGGCGCTGGGCGACATTTATACTTTCGGTCCGACGTTTCGTGCCGAAAACTCCAACACCACCCGTCATGCCGCCGAATTTTGGATGATTGAACCGGAAATGGCTTTTGCCGACATTCACGACGATATGGATTTGGCCGAGGATATGGTTAAATATTGCATTAACTTCCTGCTGGAAAACAGCCATGAAGACCTTGAGCTGTTTGACAAGTTTGTTGAACCGGGATTGTTCGACAAGCTCCATAACATCGTAGAAAACGGTTTTGCCCGCATTACCTATGCCGAAGCAATCGACATTATGAAAAAATCCGGACAGAAGTTTGAGTATGAACCGGAGTTCGGTATTGATATGCAAACCGAACATGAGCGTTTTCTTGCCGAAAAGCATTTTAAACGGCCGGTCATCGTTCGCGATTACCCCAAGGAAATCAAAGCTTTTTATATGCGCCTGAATGATGACGGCAAAACGGTTGCCGCCATGGATGTTCTGGTTCCCGGCATCGGTGAGCTTATCGGCGGTTCCCAGCGTGAAGAGCGTATGGATGTTTTGCTCGGTCGTATTGAGGAAATGGGGATGAAGGAAGAAGATTACGAATGGTATCTTGATTCCCGCCGTTTCGGCACCGTACCGCATGCCGGTTTCGGTTTGGGATTCGAGCGTATGATGATGCTGGTCACCGGCATCGGCAACATTCGCGACGTTATTCCTTTTCCGAGAACGCCGAATTCGATTAATTTCTAATTTTCAGGGAGAAAACCATGCGGTATTTTGTTGTTCTGTGGGGATTGTGCTTTTTTGCCGGAATTGCCTCCGCTCAAAATACCGCAGCGGTTGTCCCGGATTCCGATTCTGCGCTCGAAACCTCAGCAGCGGCGACAACTGAAGCAAAAAAGCCGGTAGCGTTGCCTGACTGCAACGATGCCCGTCTGTTGGAGCTGACGCGTCGGCAGTTGGCCGCTTTTCAGGCTGCTGAAGGTGCCGGCAATCTATACGACCGCCGAGCTCAAAAGTTGGCGGTGAAAAATACCGCGGAGTTTGAAGAGCTTTCTGTGGCCGATTTTGTTCCGCGCGACAACTACCGTGTGGCCAACCGGATTATTTCTTACAAGATAAACCGCGGCCTGAGTAATGAAGATATGCGTTTGTGCCGCGGTAACAATCCGGTTTTGAAAAGTCAGCTTTACCTGTTGCTGTATCCTCAAAACGGCGGTATTTCAGCCGATATCATTAACTACGGTTCCTCATCGTCAGAAAATTCTCTGCTCCGTTTTACATACTGATTTATTTGTAACTTTTTACAAAAATATATTGCAACGGAATGTAAATAAGACTACTATCATTCTTTGCTGATGGTGTTGTTTTTTATAAAACGAAGACTATATCAGCATATGCTTTATTAGGTTGAAGAAAAGAGGTTGATTTATAATGAGTACAGGTTCTGAACTTGTTGTTAGAACGTCTAATTTGCCCGCTCTTGTCAGTGACAACAGTCTGGTTTCCTATATGGAACAGATTAAGAAGTTTCCGGTTTTGAGCGAGGCCGAAGAAGAAAAGCTTGTTGTCGATTTCCAAAGCCGCGGCGATATGAATGCCGCTCAGACTCTGGTAACCTCGCATTTACGCCTGGCCGCCAAAATCGCTTTCAACTACCGTCATTACGGATTGCCGATGGCGGATATTATTTCCGAGGCCAATATCGGGTTAATGCAGGCGGTTAAAAAATTCGACCTTTCCAAAAAAGTCCGTCTGGCCACTTATGCCATCTGGTGGATTAAGGCGGCTATCAATGATTACATTTTGCGTTCCTGGTCTCTGGTTAAAATCGGTACCCGGGCTGCGCAGAAAAAACTTTTTTATAACCTTAACCGCATCAAGGCCCGTTTGGGGATTTATGAAAACAAGGAACTCTCTCCTGACGAAGTCTCTGCCATTGCCCGCGAACTGGTTGTTGACGAGGCTGAAGTTAAGGAGATGAACGGCCGCCTGGGCGGAGACAAGTCGCTTAACGTTTCGGTCTCTGATGAGGATGAAGACGAAAAAATTGATTTTATCGTCGACAAGAGCCAAAATATTGAAGAAAACCTCGCTCGTCGGCAGGAAGCCGGCTTTAAGGCTAAGATTCTGCAGCAGTGTCTGAAGAGTCTGGATGAACGCGAACAGTATATTATCAAAAACCGGATGCTCCGGGAAGAGCCTGTTACTTTGGAAGAAATCGGGGCCAAATTCAACATCAGCCGCGAACGGGTGCGCCAAATAGAAAAAAAGGCCTTTGAAAAACTGCAAAACCTTGTTTTGCTTGCAATTAAAGCCAAAGCGTGATATAATATTCAGACAGACAGGGAGACTACTATGCGTACGGAAAGTTTACATAGCCGCTTGGGCGGAAAAGGGATTCTCTCCTCGGAGGAAAAAGCGTTGCTCGGTTTGGATATCGAGAGCTTTATCCACCGTATGGAACTTCGTATTCGTAAGGTTATCGAGCTGAAAAAGCGGGGAGCTGTTGCTGAAAAAGATGCTCACACGGTTCTGTTGCGAAAAGAAGAGAATTGCCATTCGTAATTTTTTATTTACTTTTCTTTGCTATAAAGGAAACCGGACATCGTTTGTGATGTTTCCGGTCTTTTTTTGGGTGCGAAGATGGATTCTGATTTAGAAAGCATAATGATAAAAACGGCGCGTAAGCTTGCCGCCGGAAAAATTGATTCGCCGCGGTTGGAAGCGCGTATGCTGATTGCGCACGTTTTGGGAATTGAGACGTCGGAAGTGCGTTTTTGTCGTGCTAATTTGGATTCTGTTCAGCAAAAACAGCTTAAAAAAATGCTGAAAGAGCGCCTCTCGCATAAGCCGTTGGATAAAATTTTCGGTACCCGCGGGTTTTACAAATATGATTTTGAGGTTTCCTCAGACGTTCTGTCGCCCCGGCCGGACACCGAGGTGCTGGTTGAGGCTGCGGTGGGCTATGCCGGAATTCATTGCGTTAAAAACGTGTTGGACTTGGGCGTCGGCTCGGGGTGCATCTTGCTCTCCATTCTCGCTGATTGTCCCGAACTGACCGGCGTTGGGGTGGATGTTTCGCGTCCGGCTCTTGAAATAGCACGGCGCAATGCCCATAATTTAAATGTTGCCGACAGAGTAAAGTTCGTTAACAAAAGCTGGGCTGAAGATAATTTTCATGTCAACTTGGGTATGACGTTTGATATGATTGTCTCCAATCCGCCGTATATTCCTTCGGCAGACATTCCCCGCTTAGACATTGAGGTTCGGAAATACGATCCTCTCAGGGCGTTGGACGGCGGTTCCGACGGATTGCGCGAATATCGCCGTTTGGCATCGGAGATTCCTCTGCTGCTGAATCCCGACGGTATTGTGTTTTTGGAAGTGGGCATCGAACAGGCTGAAGAAGTCGCCCGCATTTTCTGCGCGCAGGGGCTTAAACTTTTGCAGATAATAAAAGATTTAGGTGACGTTGAAAGATGTGTAATCTTAAAAAAATAAGTTGCTTTTAGTGAATTATTATGTAATATGACGGTTATCTCGGCGGCTTTGTTTACTTTTTTGTTTTGCGCCTTTTATTTCATCTAAAACAAAATTTTTTATTTTACATTTGAAATTTTAACACTTCAGACATCTCTGAAGAAAATATTTATGGTAATGTGTGTATGAAAAAAACTAATAATAAATATCGTAATAACAACAATAACTACAATCAGATTTATTCTTTGAATTATAAGTTCGACAGTATCAGTGCTGCCGGAAAAATCAGCGGTACAGCTCTGGATTTGATAAAAAGATATAATGAACTGGCCAAAGAAGCGCATGGCAACGGCGATTATGTCGAAGCTGAAGTCTTCCGTCAATATGCCGAACATTACCGTAAGATAGTCACCGAAATTAATGAACGTAAGAATATGCAGCGTCCGGTTGCTGCCGTAAAAGAAAACGAGGCGCCTGCAGAAGTTGAAAATGCCGTTCAGGCTCCGGCCGTCGCTGAGACTGCCTCGGCTCCTGCCGTTGTTGAGGCGTCACCGGTTGCGGAAGCGGCCGCTCCGGCAAAACGGGAATTTAAAATCATTGAAATCAGCCCGGCGGACGCCAAGTCGGAATTGATATCCGGCTCGGAAGAAGTTAAGGCGCCCAAGGTAACCCGCCCCCGCCGTACCGCAAAGTCGGTTGCAGCCGCCGCCGTACTTTAAGGGCCTTTGATATTATTTTGTTGAAGACTAATATCTGCAGAACGTGGAGACTTGTGAAGTGATTTTTTTAGTTATTGCTTTAGTAACGGCGATTGCCTGTTCTATTATTACCGTCAGAACTTTGGTCAGTTACAGCGACCTCAGACGCGGTACTAAAATTCTGATAGCCTTGTTTGTGGTTTTGGGGTGGTTTGCGCCGCTTATTATCGGTGGTTTGGGGCAGCTGAAATTTATAAGCGATACTGTCTTCGCCGTTATCTCTTTCTGCGGTTTTACGTTATTTGGTTTTGTTTTTCTGCTTTTGTTTATGCTCATTGTCCGCGACATCATATGGTACGCGTTGTATGGCATAACCAAAATTATCGGCTGCGGCAGCTGGACGTTTAATCCCAAAAACATCAGCGTGCTTGCCCGTGCCAATATGATTACGGTTTTGGCCACGTTTCTTCTTTGCATATACAGCATTTACGAAGGAGTGCGCTCTCCCGCCGTTAATACGCTGAATATTAAGACCCCTTTGGTTAATCGTGAACTTACCATTGTCCAGCTCAGTGACCTCCACATCAATCGGACGACCCCGATGAGCCGTGTTTACAATGTCATTAACAAGGTTAACGGGCTTAATCCCGACATTATCTTTCTGACCGGAGACATTATGGATGACCGTGTCGACAAAATTGACCGGCAGCTTAATGCCTTGGGAATGTTGAGTGCGCCTTACGGAATTTATTCGGTTATGGGAAACCACGAATACTACAGTGGTTTAACCGGCTGGGCTTATAAGTTTCGTCAGCTTGGTTTCAAAATGTTGGTTAACCGCGGATTAATGATTGGCAACACCAACGTCTTCGTCTCCGGAATTCCCGATGCTGGAACCTCCGTGGCTCACCCGACCTTCAGTATTAACTTTGAGCGTGCGCTCAAAGGCAGCAGCCGCGATAATTTCCGTGTCTTGCTGTCTCACAACCCCTCCCTGATTGACAACTTGACTTCGTTTAACTATGAACTGATGTTGTCCGGCCATACCCACGGCGGACAGATATTCCCGTTCCACTGGCTGGCCAAAAAGGCCAATACATATCTTTCGGGACATTATAAAGTCAATGGCATTGACCTCTATGTCTCTAACGGAGCCGGTACCTGGGGGCCGAGTATGCGTCTGCTGGCGCCGTCCGAGATAACCTTAATCAAGCTTCAACCGGAAAAATAGTTTACTCTGCTTGATTTTGTACCTCCCGGCTTCCTATATCTATTATTAGAAGAAAGAGAGGTATAAATTATGGATTTTGAAAAATTAACAGACCGTTCCAAAGAACTGATGCAGGACGTAATCAACCTGGCTGCGGCTAATCGCAACCAGTACATTACGCCGTTGCATTTGCTGAAAGTTCTTTTGGACGATAAAAACGACTTGATTGTCAATCTGATTCTCAAGGCCGGCGGAAGCATCACCCAAATACGCGACAAGGTTGAAACCGCGTTTGCAAAATTGCCCCAGGTAGCTGGTTCCGGCGTCCAAAGCCTGATGTCTCAGGATTTCACCATGGTGATGATGGAAGCCGAAAAGCTGGCAGATAAGTCCGGAGACAGGTTTGTTACCATTGAGCGGATTTTTCAGGCCCTGTCCATGACTTCCGGCAATGAAGCCTATGATATTTTAACAGCTTCCGGCGTAAATGCTGTTAAACTTAATCAGGTGATTAACGAATACCGCAAGGGCAGGATTGCCGACAGCGAAAGTGCCGAAGATAATTTTGAGGCTCTGAAAAAGTTTACCATAGACATTACCCAAAAAGCGAAGGAAGGCAAGCTTGATCCGGTTATCGGCCGGGAGCATGAAATTCGCCGCACCATTCAGGTCTTGTCACGCCGTACCAAAAACAATCCGGTTCTGATAGGTGAGCCGGGCGTCGGCAAAACGGCCATTGTTGAGGGGTTGGCGATGCGCATCGTTAATGACGACGTGCCGGAAAGCCTGCGCCGCAAGCGTCTGTTGGCTCTGGACTTGGGCGCATTGATTGCCGGTGCAAAGTTCCGCGGTGAGTTTGAAGAGCGCCTGAAAGCAGTACTGAAAGATGTTGAATCCTCCGACGGCAGCATTATTCTTTTTATTGATGAAATGCATACCTTGGTCGGTGCCGGTGCCAGCGAGGGCTCCATGGATGCGTCTAACCTTTTGAAACCGGCTTTGGCGCGCGGTGAATTGCATTGCCTCGGGGCGACGACGTTGAATGAGTATAAAAAGTATGTTGAAAAAGATGCCGCTTTGGCCCGCCGTTTTCAGGCCGTGTATGTCGGTGAACCGAATGTAGAAGAGACAATTTCCATTCTGCGCGGCATAAAGGAAAAGTTTGAACTTCATCACGGCGTAAAGATTTCGGATTCGGCCTTGATTGCCGCTGCCACTTTGTCCAACCGGTACATCAGCGACCGTTTTCTGCCGGACAAGGCAATTGACCTGATGGACGAAGCCGCCAGTTCTTTGCGTATGGCCATTGATTCCAAGCCGGAAGAATTGGATGAGTTGGATCGCCGCATATTACAGCTTAAAATCGAACGCGAAGCCCTGAAAAAAGAAACTGACGAAAAATCCAAGGAACGTCTGGAACTCATCGGTTACGAGATTTCTGGATTGGAAGCCAAGGCCAAATCTCTGGAAGAAAAATGGAAAGAAGAAAAACAGGGGCTGGCAGACTTCACCGATTTGAAAGATAAGTTGGATAAGGCCCGCGTAGAAGTGGAAATCGCCAAACGCGAAGGCCGGTTTGAACGTGCGGGAGAACTTCAGTACAGCATTATTCCCGGATTGGAAAGTAAGATTAAAGCAGCTGAAGAAAATGCCGAAAAGCACAAAAACAGTTTTTCCGAAACTGTAAATGAGGAGGACATCGCTGCGGTTGTTTCCAAATGGACCGGCATTCCCGTTGATAAAATGTTGGAAGGCGAACGTGAAAAACTTGTGCACATGGAGGAGTTTCTTTCCAAACGCGTTATCGGGCAGAAGGACGCCATTGTTGCCGTTTCTAACGCTGTCAGGCGTTCACGCGCCGGCATCGGCGATTCCCGCCAGCCGATAGGTTCGTTTTTGTTTTTGGGGCCGACCGGCGTCGGCAAAACCGAATTGAGCAAAGCTTTGGCAGAATTTTTGTTTAACGATGAGACTGCATTGCTGCGCGTTGATATGTCCGAATATATGGAGAAACATGCGGTTGCACGTTTAATCGGTTCTCCTCCGGGATATGTCGGATATGAGGAAGGCGGCTTTCTGACGGAATCCGTCCGCCGCCGGCCGTATCAGGTTATCTTGTTTGACGAGGTCGAAAAAGCGCATCCGGACGTCTTTAATATTTTGCTCCAGGTTTTGGACGACGGCCGTCTGACTGACGGCAAGGGGCGTACCGTAGACTTTAAAAACACCATTATCATTATGACTTCAAACCTAGGGTCTGAGATTTTGGCAACTGCGACCGGAGCAGATGACCCTAAAAAGGTCAGGGCTAAGGTAATGGATATTGTTAAGGCTTCTTTCCGTCCGGAATTTATCAACCGTATTGATGAAATTACCATGTTTCATCGTCTGGACAAGTCTAACATCAAAGACATTGCCCGGATACAGATTGACAATATTGAAAGGCGCCTGGCCGAGAGAAACATCCATCTCCACGTCAATGATGCCGCCTTTATCTGGATAGTCAACAATGGTTATGACCCGATTTATGGAGCAAGACCACTAAAAAGGTTGCTAAAAAATCAAATTGAGAATAAATTAGCATTAAAGATTCTCGACGGCGAAATTGGTGACAACGATACCGCAGATATCATTGTCAGCAACGGTGCCTTGGATATTGTGAAAAGTAAAAAGAAAAAGGAACAATGAAAAGCTTATTCTTGGAAGGGCTTAAAGTAGCCAAAACGTATGATGTTTGTACGCCGAAAGACTCTCTGGTTGTCTACAGCGTCAGTTTTCTGCCGAACAAAAAAAATCGTGACGATGCTTTTGCATATGTCAACGCCAACCGCGGCAAAATGATGATAGAGCATACCCCCTGCGGGGCTAAGCTGGTGGAAATGGGATTCGCCAGCTCGGATACCGGCTTGAATGATGACGATGTCGCCCTGATTTGGAAAGAAGCTTCCAAGCGTCTGATTGACGAGGCTGCCGGCAATATTACCGCATTTGTTGACAATGCCGATCCGCGCAGCGTTTTCTGCAGTATGGAATTGCCCGCTCTCTTGGGCAATTCGGCGGTTACGACGGTCAACGGCATTGACAAGTTTGAGTTTGCCAAAAATTTTAAGGCATCCAAAGAATAAGGCAATAAAAAATAAAAAGCTCCTCTAATCGGGGAGCTTTTTTTTAGGTTTTGCCATCATGACCACATAAGGCATAAGCGCAACTGAGAAAATGGATACCAACAATGTCGCCATTCGCCAGTTTAAATAGAAAAAATAGTTTTTATCCCAAATGGTAGAGATGCACATCAGTACCATAAAAATGTCCGTTGCCGCCTGAAACACCAGCCCGCAAACGATAGTTGCCAGCAAAAGCAGCCGCTGTCGTCTGGTTTCCAGTTTTAGTTTTTTGATTGCCAGCACTCCCAGAACATATAAGAATAACAGCTGAATTATCGCCAGACAAAGAGACAGGCATAAATAATTTGCCATATGTTCAAACAGGCTTTCCTCAAAGAACAGCAGATAAACCAGTCCCAGGAATATAAGTCCCGTCATTGTGTGCAGGACCAACCATAGCAGTTTATTGTTTTTCATAATCAATTTTTTTTGAGAGGGCAAACCAATGATGTACGATGCTCAGCGCCGCTAAAGAGAATAAACATCCGCCCAGGCAAAACATTGCCGTATAATGCAGATTCATTCAGCCATTCGCGTAAACAATACCACATAATGAATGTAAACATTATTCCAATCAGCTGAATGAATATGACAATACTTCTGATACCGGGAATACAGCAGAACAGATAAGCGGCGCTTCCGGCAAAATACGCTGCGGTAACCATAGATACCGTGTTTACGATTTGCGAAAAAAACTTTTTGCTAAACATAATGATTTTGTTTTTAGTTAATAATGGAAATAAATATAATCACGTTGGGGCGCACCATAGCAAAGGCGGTAAAGCTTGTCAATTCTTTCTTGCCGGAGGTTGTCATTTTGAAATAAATCAACGTTAAGAAGAGAAAGTGCTTGCATATGTAGTATAGGCAGAATACATTGTTAAATGTGGTATTATCGTTTCAACAATCAACGCGCGCAGATAATACTGTTTGAGGAACGATGTTCCGAAAATGACCTTGGGCGGAGGATGTTTCCCGGAGTTTGCTAAGGAGAAAGTCCTCCGTCTGCCGTAAAAAAAGCCGGCACTGTTTTGTCAGTGCCGGCTCTGGCAGAAATTTCTGTCTCGATTTTTTTGCAGTCGGAAACCGTTTATTTCAGTTCAAAAACATCCCCGGGTTTTAAAACGCCGCCCAGACCGTATTGCTGAACTTTTTCGGCCAGAGCGTCATAATCTTTCGGCAGATAATGGGAGACGAAAGTTTTGGCTTTGATATCGGCCGGTGCCTTGTTAAGCTCATCAATGCTGACAATGATGCCGCCTTTGCTCAAACTTACGTCGTGAATAATCATTTCCGCTTTGGCCGCGGCGGGAGTATCCAACAGCGAAATTGCACTGTCGCCGCTGTAATAAAGCTTTTCGTTAACCATTAGCGACAAACACCGCATTCCCTTGGCATGAGGAACTTCAAAGGTATCCAGACGAAGTTCGTCCGGCAAAGGGGCTGTTTTGGCCTCCCAGCCGTTGCCGGAATGCATAAACATAAACTTGTCGTCGGGAGCTCCGGCGACCGCAGTGGTTTGCCCCAAAACTTTATAACGGTAATCCAGCAGGTTGACCAGCGAACCGCAATGATCCTGATGCAAATGGCTGACAAGTACCGCCTTCAGCTTTTCGGCATGGCCTTTTTCAAGCAAAGCCTGATACACGCTGAAGCCGCAGTCCAACAGTATTCCTAGGCCGTCGTTATCCCACAGGATAAAGGAATTGTTGACGCCTTCTTTGGCAAAAGCCGCATTCGTACCCAAAACTTCCAGTTTCATAAACAGCTCCTTTTATTGTTCAACCGGCAGATAAATGGTAAACGTTGTTCCGTTGTAGTTGTTTGAATTGACCGTCAGATTGCCGTTGTGACGGATAATAATCTGTTTGGCGATGGAGAGGCCCAGACCGGTGCCCTTGATGTTCAGGTCTTTATGCTCCTGCATCCGATAAAACCGTTCGGTCAGACGAGCCAGATTTTCCGGTGAGATTTTCGGCCCTTTGTTGTTGATAGCGACGGCGACCGCTTTGCCCGCGGATGTCTTAAAGCTTTTCGACAGCGGAATCTTGTCGCAATTGGACACTTTCAGGGTGACGTCGGTTCCCGAAAGGCCGTATTTGACGGCGTTGTCGGTCAGGTTTTGTATAATTTGTTTGACTTGGGCGCGGTCCGCAGTGATTTCGGGAATGCCGTCTTCACTCTCGATTTTTATTTTCATGTCTCTTTCCTGAGCTTTCATCGACAGGGCTTCGCCGGCTTCTTCCACGATGTCGAGCACGTCAACTTTTTCTTCCGGTTTTTGGTCCTGTTTCATCTCTATTTTTGAAAGCGACAGCAGATTCTCGATAAGAGATGACATATATTCCGCCTGTTCGGACATAATCTTCAAAAAATTGTCGCGGGCGTCAGGATCGTCTTTGGCCGAGGTTTGCAGCGTTTCGATGAACCCTGAGATGATAGACAGCGGGGTTCTGAGTTCATGGCTGGCGTTCGCCACGAAATCCGACTGCATTTTTTCGATTTTCATCGACTTGGTCAGGTCATAAACCGAAATCACCGCTACCGCTTTGCCCTTGGACAGCCACGGCAGCTGTTTGATATGGGCATACAGTTTTTGGTTTACCGGCTTGTCTATGTAAAAAATCAGATTCTCCGATTTGCTTTCTTTGTTCAGAACTTTTGCCACCGCATTGATAAAGTTATTCGAGCGAAACAGTTTTTCAACGTTTTTGTCGGTGATGTTTTTGCCGAAGGTGTTGCGGGCAGAAAGATTCGCACCCAAAATGTTTCCAGCCCGGTCAATCATCATGATGGGGTCGGGCAGGGAATCGAGCACTGCGGTGTCGGAAATCGTCTGCGCTTCCAGCATGTCGGTTTTCTGAGCCCAAAAACGATGCATCGCATTAACGGCGTCCACAATTTCTTTGGCGTCTTTTTCCGAGAGCGTCATCTTGCTTTCGTCAAATTCTCCGCCGTTGGAAAGCGTTGTCACATAACGTTTGATTTGTTGAAGTTCGAACGTCAGCGGAAACAGCAGGACGATGTTAAACATAACCACGGCGCCGAGCGAGATGACCGCCAGCATCGGGTCAACCAGGCGGAATGCCGCCAGCGTGATGAAAACCAGTGCTGTCGGAAAGCTTAAAAACAGCACCCGTTCCACAAATTTGGAATTTTTTTCAATTCCCAGGGCATTTCTGGCACGCTCAAACATATTTCCCGTCCTATATCTTGCAATTAATCCTAGACTTAAGATGCAATCATATTATTATATAACAAGTTTAAAATCATTAAATTTTTGAGATAAAATGAACGAACTTAAAGAAAAATCAGCTGTGATGACGCCGATGATGGCGCAGTATCTCCAAATCAAAAAAGAACATCAGGACTATCTGCTTTTCTACCGGATGGGAGACTTTTACGAACTGTTCTTGGACGATGCCGTTATAGCGTCCAAGGCCTTGGATATTGCCCTGACCAAACGGGGCAAACTGGACAGTCAGGACATTCCGATGTGCGGTGTTCCCTTTCATGCTTACGAAAGCTATCTGGCCAAACTCATCCGTCAGGGATATAAAGTTGCCATCTGCGAGCAGGTCGAGGACCCCAAAGAAGCTAAAAAACGCGGTGCCAAATCCGTCGTCAAACGTGAAGTCATCCGCCTGGTAACCGCCGGAACCCTGACTGAAGAACCTTTGTTGGACGCCAAGAAAAACAACTTTTTGCTTACGCTGGCCAAAGTCAACGATACCTTAGGACTTTCTTGGCTGGACATTTCCACCGGCGATTTTTATTTGCAGGAGGTTTTGCTTAAGGCCAAGGATGAGGGCGTCGTTCTGGCCGGCATCCTGTCCCGCCTTAATCCGGTAGAAACCGTTATTTCCGACGCTTACCTCCAAAATCCGCAGATATTTAACGTCCTCAACGACTATCGCGACCAACTTTCGGTTCTTCCCCAGGCGCGTTTTAACAGCGAAAATGCAAAAAAACGCCTGGAAACGGTTTTCAAGGTTGAGGCTGTCGAGGCTTTTGGAAACTTCACCCGCGCAGAGATTACCGCTGCCGGCGTATTGCTTGACTATGTCGAAAATACCCAAAAAGGAAAAATCCCGCTGATTTCCAAACCGGTCAAGGTAACCGAAAGCCAGATTATGGAAATAGACGGCGCCACTCGGCGTTCGCTGGAACTGGTAGAAGCGTTGACCGGAGATAAAAATTCCTGTCTGCTTGGCGTCATTGACCGCACCGTGACCGGTGCCGGCGGCCGTCTGCTGGCCTCCCGCGTATCTAATCCCCTGAAGGATATTGAAGGTATCAACCGGCGTTTGGACAGTGTTGAATTTTTTACCCGTTTCAATCGTATCCGTCAGGAAGTCCGTGCAATTCTCAAGGCTTGTCCTGATATTGAAAGAGCCGTATCCCGGCTCAGCCTCGGACGCGGCGGCCCTCGTGACCTTGCCAATATTAAGACGGCGCTGGCGGTTGTGCCGCAGTTGAAAAATCTGGTGATGAGCTTCAATCAAAACACTGACGAACAGATTTTGAGTGAGTTTCCCGATTCTCTGAAAACGGTTTTGAATAATCTGGGCGAACACAGCAATCTGGTGTCAACGTTGGAACAGGCGCTGGCTGAGGATTTGCCTCTGCTGGCACGTGACGGCGGTTTTATCCGTGAAGGCTTTTATCCGCCGCTGGATGAAATAAAGCTGCTTAAAAACGACAGCCATAAGATGATTGTCGAGCTGCAAAACAAGTATGCCGAAGTCACCGGAATATCCAATCTTAAAATCAAATATAACAATGTCATCGGCTATTTTATTGAAGTGCAGAGCAAATTTGCGCCGGAGATGCTGGAGAACAAAGACTTTATCCATCGGCAGTCGGTGTTGAACGCCACACGTTTTACCACAGTGGAGCTGACCGAACTTGAAAACAAGATTCGCGGAGCCGCCGACAAGGCTTTGGCTATGGAGCTGGAGATGTTTGACAACCTGGTCAAAGATGTCCGTCTGGCGTCCGAGGATATTTCGCGCACCGCCAAAGCCATGGCCGAACTTGACGTTTCCTCCGCTTTGGCGGATCTTGCCGTGGAGAAAAACTATTGCCGGCCGCAGATTGACGACAGCCTTGTTTTTGATGTCAAGGAAGGGCGGCATCCGGTTGTTGAAAATGCGATATCCAAAGAAAACGCGGGGGCGTTCGTCGGCAACAACTGCCAACTGGACGACGCTCACGGCCGGTTGTGGCTTCTGACCGGTCCCAATATGGCCGGTAAATCGACGTTTCTCCGCCAAAACGCCATTATTGCCATTATGGCGCAAATGGGCTCTTTTGTTCCTTGTGCATCTGCCCATATCGGCGTAATAGACAAGATTTTTTCCCGTGTCGGCGCTTCGGACGATTTGGCGCGCGGCCGCTCCACCTTTATGGTTGAAATGGTTGAAACTGCAAGCATCTTAAATCAGGCTGACGAGCGTTCGTTTGTAATTTTGGATGAAATCGGCCGCGGCACCGCAACGTTTGACGGCTTGTCAATCGCCTGGGCGGTGGTAGAACACTTGCACGAACTAAACAAATGTCGGGCCTTGTTTGCCACCCATTATCACGAATTGACCGCGTTGACCTCAAAATTGCCTTTAATGACGCTCCATTGTATGAAAATAAAGGAGTTTAATGACGAAGTCATTTTCCTGCATGAGGTGATTGACGGTGCTGCCGATCGTTCTTACGGCATTCATGTCGCCAAGCTCGCAGGTTTGCCCAGAACGGTTGTCAAACGGGCGGAGCAGGTGCTCGAAACGCTCGAACGCGAGGGCAAAAGCCAATCGGTTTCGCAGCTTGCGGAAGAGTTGCCGCTTTTTGCCGCAGTCCGCAGCAAGGATGAGCCCGCTGCGCAACAGATTGTTCCGGCAATGGAAGCGCTGAAAGAACTTAACCCAGACAACCTCACCCCGCGTGAGGCTCTGGATAAGCTCTATGAACTTAAAAATCTGGCGGAAGAAAGTCTTAAAGATGCCGTTTGACGCTTCCCGCATCCGTCCTTTGGCCGTTGCCCTTGTCCGCCGTGCGGATGGGGCTGTTTTGGCCGTAAAGTGTTATGACAAGGTTAAACGGGAATATTTTTATCGGGCTTTGGGCGGCGGCATTGAGTTTGGCGAACGGGCCGAACAGGCGCTGAGACGCGAGTTTCGGGAGGAACTCGGCGTTGAGCTGGCAAAGGTGCGGAATCTTGGCGCGGTTGAGAATATTTTTACCTATAACGGAAAATCAGGCCACGAGATTGTTTTTGTTATGTCCGCCGAACTTGAGGATAAAAACATCTATGCGCAAGATGCCGTGCCTTTTGTTGAAAAAAACGCGCGTGCGCCCTATGCCGAATGGGTTGAGATTTCGCCGCAAACCCGCATTTATCCCGAGCAGATAAAAGATTTCATTTTTTAATTGATGATGGATAAGAGATAAATTAAGCTAAAACATAGTGTTAGTGAACGGTATAATGATACCGTTATTTATGTTGTTGAAAAATAATGAAATTTTATTGTTGACAATACATTTATTTCCTGTATATTCCAACACGAAATTATAACCTTCTTTTTAAAGAGAGATACTATGAACACAACATATGCAACAAAGCCCTCTGACATTGAGAGAAAATGGTATGTGGTTGACGCACAGGGTGTTGTTCTGGGTCGTCTGTCTGCTGAAATCGCAAAGATTCTTCGCGGCAAACATAAACCGAACTTCGTTCCCAACATCGACTGCGGCGACTATGTCGTTGTTATCAATGCTGATAAAGTTAAATTGACCGGCAAAAAACTGACCGATAAAAAATATTTCAAACATACCGGTTGGATTGGCGGCATCAAGGAAACCACGCCTGCTAAAATCTTGGCCGGTCGTTTCCCTGAAAGAGTTATCGTCAAAGCTGTTGAACGTATGATTTCCCGCAATCCGATGGGCCGTCAGCAGATGACCAAATTAAAAGTTTATGCCGGTGAAAATCACCCGCATACAGCTCAGAACCCCGAAGTTCTGGATATCGCATCCAAGAACCCGAAGAATAAAAGGAGCGCATAATAATGGCTGAAAAAATCGAATCATTAAAAGATATCAAAAGCGCATCTGTAAAAGCTGCTGCCTCTGCTTCTTCTTCTGAAGCTGTTGTTCGCAAGGCCAAGAAAGACAAATTCGGTCGTTCTTATGCTACAGGTAAAAGAAAAGACGCCGTTGCCCGCGTATGGATTAAGCCGGGTAAAGGCAACATCACCATTAATGAAAAGTCAATTGACCAGTACTTTGCTCGTCCGGTTTTGAAAATGATTATCAATCAGCCGTTCGAAGTAGCAAACCGCGTTAATGAATTTGACGTAATCTGCACTGTTAAAGGCGGTGGTTTGTCTGGTCAGGCTGGTGCTATCAAACACGGTATTTCCAAAGCTCTGAATGAGTTTGAACCGGAATTGCGTGCCGTTCTGAAAAAAGCCGGCTTCCTGACTCGTGATGACCGTGTTGTTGAACGTAAGAAATACGGTAGAGCAAAAGCTCGTCGTTCTTATCAGTTCTCCAAACGTTAATCATTGCATTTTCGTTCGAAGAAAAATCAAGGGCTGCGGTTGCAGCCCTTTTTTTATCTTTTTGTTCGTTTGCTTTTTTCTCAATTCAACGTATAATTTGTTAGTAACGGAGGTGTTTAATGGCGGCCATACATTTGATAGTCGGCTTTATGGGTTTTGGCAAAACCACCCTGGCCAAAAAATTGGAAAAAGAATTGCCCGCGGTTCGTTTTACCCACGATGAATTTATGCGCAGCCTCTATGGTCGCAATCTTCCCGAACCTGAGTTTCGCAGCGCCGCTCAAAAGGTGGATGATTTAATCTGGAGCCTGGCGGCGCAAGTCGTGGCTGCCGGTGTGGATGTTGTTCTCGATTACGGCTTTTGGTCAAAAGAAGACCGTCGCCAGGCCTATGAAAAAGCTTCCCGCCTCACCGGAGACATTGTCTTTCATCAGCTGAACTGCAACGAAAATACTGCCCGCAAACGTGTGCTGGAGCGCAGCCGGACAGATGAAAACGAACTTTTTATTGATGAAAATTGCTTTAACCTGCTGTTGCAGAACTATGAACCCATAACAGCCGATGAACATTATAATGTAATCAGCCGCCGGCAGTCTGAAATATAAAAAAGGTCTTTTCTTAAACCGCTTTCTGAACCAGATTGTCCGGAATAATCAGCTCTGCGTCGGTTGCGTTGATAACGTCTTCCAGCGAAAACAGCGGATTAATTTCTTTTAGGACCAATCCGTCTTTGGTAACTTCAATAACCGCGCGCTCGGTAACAATGAGGTCAACTTCGTTTGCCGCGGTTAAGGGCAGGGTGCAGCGTTTGACGATTCGGGGCTGCCCTTTGTTGGTGTGTTCCATGGCGATAATCACTCTTTTGGCGCCGACGACCAAATCCATAGCGCCGCCCATGCCGGGAACAAATACTCCCGGAACCATCCAGTTCGCCAGATTTCCCTGCTGGTCAACCTGTAAAGCGCCCAATACCGTAGCGTCAACATGGCCGCCGCGTATCATGGCAAAAGACAATTGGCTGTCAAAAAATGCCGCTCCGGTTTTAGTGGTTACCGCAATTCCGCCGGCATTGGTAATTTTAGGATTCTCTCCGGCAGCCAAATCGCGGTGTCCCACGCCGAGCAGTCCGTTTTCGGATTGAAAGACTACATGCAGATGCGGGGGCAAATGGTTGGCCACTTCCGTCGGCAGCCCGATTCCCAGGGTGATAACGTCACCTTCGCTGAATTCCTGAGCAACCCGGCGGGCAATAATTTCGCGGCATTCTTCTTTAGAAAGAGTCATCTCATACCTCTATGATGCAATATAATCAACAAAAATACCCGGAATAGTCACCTCGTTCGGGTTCAGCGGCTCATCGCTGATTCCTTCCGCTTCGACAATCACCGTCTCGGCGGCGGTAGCCATAACCGGGTTAAAGTTGCGGGTCGTGCCTTCCAAAAAGGCATTGCCGAATTTATCGATTTTGGTGGCGTAAATCAAAGCAAAATCTGCCCGCAGCGGTTTTTCAAACAAATATTTCCGTCCGTCGATTTCCATAATTTGTTTGCCTTGTTCAACGATAGTGCCCACGCCGGTCGGTGTCAAAAAACCGCCCAGCCCGGCGCCGCCGGAGCGGATTCTCTCCACCAGCGTTCCCATCGGCACCAGTTCAACCTCAAGCTCTCCGGCATTCATCTGTCTGCCGGTTTCCGGATTGGTTCCGATATGCGCCACAATGGCTTTTTTGATTTGCTTGTTGACAATCAGCTTTCCGCGGTCAAAATCCGGAGTTGACGTATCATTGGCAATCAGCGTCAGTCCGGAAGTGTTGTTTTTAACCAGTTCGTCAATCAGCTTGGCCGGCGTTCCGCAGCGCAGAAAACCACCAATCATCACCGACGAATTATTAGGAATAAGCTTACCCGCTTCCGCGGTTGATATAATTTTTTTAACCAATATTTTTATATCCCTGTTTATTTCTTGGCGCAATATAACCTAAATTTTCAAAAAAGTCATCAATTTATTTTTTTCGCAATTTTTCCGTATAACAGAGATTATATTTCATCCTTAAGTGTTTATTAACCAAAAATGTCTTGACTCCCCGAGAATGAGAGTTTAGGCTCATACCCAGATACAGGAAAACTGTGTTTAGTACCCAAGAGGTACGGGGCTTTCAACGGCTCTGTATAGCATACGGTGTTAGGATATAACATCGTCAAATTGTTATCTGTATTTGCACAGAAGCAATAAATATATCCCCGATTGTAGCAATATGGTCGGGGAGCTTTAAGTACATGTCCAGAAACTGTACTTGTACGGTTTTAAAAACTTAAAGAGTCATTTTATGCTATATGATTGTTGAACTCTCCGACCACCTCTTCAGGTGGTTTTTTTGTTTCCTAACGTTAAACAAATGAAGGAAGACTATCATATGAAGAATAAACTTTTAGTAACCACAGCTTTGGTCGGCTTGGCATTTGCCTCTTCCGCTATGGCTGCGGATGAGCTTAAGGAATACGAAGCAGGCTCAGTAATTTCAGCAGATGACACCGGCCATACCAAAGGAGATACCCGTATCTCATTTATGGGCGATGCTAAACTGGAAAAAGATGTAACATTCGGCAACTATGTTACATTACACAATAAAACAAATTTAACCGGTGATAAAAAATTGACGGTTACCGGTTATCTGACTCAAACGGAAGCTGGATCAGATGTTTCTGGCGTTGATCTTGAGATTCAAAAAGGTAAGGTCAATAATTCACAAGATTCTGAGGTTACCGAAGGCGAATTGGTTCTTGGCAATAATTTAACCGTCGGAAATGTAAATATGGCTGACGGAACTGGCATTTATCTGTACAAAACAGAAGAAGATTATGCCAAAAATGCCGACAAAACGTTGACAATTGCAGATGGTAAAGAAGTTACGTTTGCTGGTAACAACTATATCAAAGGCGCTAAAGATGCCGCATTAACTCTTGACGGTAAAGGTTCTGTTGCTAATCAGGGTGAGTTAACTGTCAGTAATGCTTTGACATCTTCCGTTGATATTAAAAATGCCGGAACAATTACACTTGATAAAGGTTATACCGGTAATGGAAATTATTTGGGTAATGACTTTGCAAGTAACAAAGATACAACAATCAACATCAAAGGCGATGTTTCTCTTGATAACAATGCCCGCATTGTTGCAGCAACGGCAAATGATTTAGGTAGTGTAAAGATTACAGATGCCGGAAACATCACCCTCCGCAATGGTTCAACAATTGATGCCGTAAATTTAAATATTTCCGGTAAATCCGCTGATGAGAAAGCGAATATTACAATTGGCGGAAACAATCCCTCTGCCGGTCGCGAGACGGACAAGAACGAGCAATGGCGCAATAATTCTTATATTTTGGGCTATGGTGACACCAGCATTGAAAATGCAAACATCAGTCTCGAAAACGGCGGTATGTTGATTCAAGGCGCCAAAGGCACCAACGAAGCTCCTGACACAGGTACAATGACCTTAAACAATAGTGAGGTTAAAGTTGCCGAAGGTGCTTTAATCAAGGCTACCAACGGTTCTGATGTTGCCTTAGAGAATGCTTCTGTAGATTTGAATGGCGGTATCATTGATGCTAAAATCAGCGTTGATACCAACTCAAAAATCAACGTAAACAATGCCGGTTCTACCATCAAGACCCTCGCCGGAGAAGGAACATTAAATATCAACGCTAATACGTCGGTGTCTGGCCTCTTTGGTTCAGCATCACAGATTGGTACTTTGGCAGTAAATGAGGGTTCAACCTTCATCCTCGACAGCTTAGATGCGGTTGCGGAAGATGAAGAAGAAGGTATCGCAGCCAGAGATGAAGTTAATCTGACAGCAACAACAATGGAAGTATTCGGTACCGCCATTGTTGCCGACAACAATGCTAATACGATTACCACGACCAACGTCAACAAGGGCGGTATTTTGGATGTTGGCTCTAATGAATTTGCTTCAACTGTAACCTTAAACGACGGAGCTACTCTGAACATCGGTTTTGCAAACGATGTTCCTGCCGAGGGTGAAGTTACAACTGTTAAGAATGGTTCTGTAAAAGAACTGAAAGGTTCTAAGACAGAAGGGGACAAAGCCGGTGTAAACTTTGTTTTCGCCGCTGATTTGGATACTGAAAAATTCCCGAATGAAGTCTCCATTGCTGATAGTATAGAAAACGGTAAGCAGATTGTTCTGAATAATAACCTGTTATTCGATTATGCTATTGGTGATGAAAAGGTTGATGGAATCACCTTAGATCAGTTAGACGGCCAAAAACTCACAGTAAGCAAGAAAGATTCCTCAGAAGTAGCCGCAGGGGTAGCAGCCAACGGAGCCGACGGTAACCAGGCCGGAACGATTGCAGCTTTCGTAGACGGTTTAAGCGGCAATGCCCAGGCAGACAACATTACCAATCAGATTTCAACACTGGTTCAAAGCGGTAATGTCAAGGGTGCAGCCCGGTTGGCGAAAGAAGTTGCGCCTGTAGCCGCTCCGGTAGCACAGTCTCAGGTAACCGAAACCACCAATCAGGTGTTTGGCGCGGTTGCTACCCGCCTTTCCGGCGGTTCCGTATCTTCGGCAGCCGAAGGCAAATCGTCTGGCGACAGTGTCTTTGAACGTGCCGCCATGTGGGTACAGGGCTTGTTTAACAAGAGCAAGTATGACGGCAGCAACGACTTCAAGACGGATTCTACCGGACTTGCCCTCGGTGCAGAAAAATACCTCAACAGCGACGTAAAAGTCGGTGCCGGTTATGCCTATACCAACAGCGATGTCAAACAGGGCGATAGAAAGATAGACGTAGACACCCATACGGCGTTTGTTTACGGCGAATACAAACCCTCAGACTGGTATGTGAACGGTATAGCGTCGTACAACTGGGGCGACTATGATGAGAAGAAATACGGGGGTCTTTCAGGCAAATACGATGTAAACAGCATCGCCTTGCAGGCCATGACCGGATATGACTTCCATATGAACGGCGCGGTTGTTACGCCGGAAGCCGGTTTGCGATACATCAACATCCACCAGGATTCGTATACGGATACGGCTGGTCAGCGAGTATCAGAAAACAGCTCGGATTACCTGACCGGTATCGTAGGAGCCAAAATCAAGAAAGATTATACGCTCTCTAACGGAATGAACATCCGTCCGGAAGCCCGTTTGGCAATGACCTATGACCTGGTAAACGACAACTCGAACGCGTCGGTTATGCTGGCTAACGGCTCAGCCTATCAGGTACGAGGCGAGGCCTTGGATCGTTTTGGCGTAGAAGCCGGAGTAGGTCTGACCGCCGAGGTTGATGACAATGTAGAGGTTTCGTTGGGTTACGAAGGTAAATTCCGTGACCACTACAAAGATCACACCGGATTGCTGAACGCCAAGTATAAGTTCTAAAACGCGGCGTCAGTCAAAAAAATTATTATTAAGTTTTTTCATGTAAGTCAAAAGTTCCGGGGGTTTAGGCTCCCGGTTCTTTTTTTGTTGCAAAACGTCTGATTTGCTTTAATATGTTTTTTGCGGTTCAGAGGTGAACCGTGGTGTCTCAAAAACATCTCATACAAGTCCACTGATTTTGGTGGAGTGGCTGACATAAGCGTATTCATACGACGAATAAGGCTGACTGATTGTATGCAGTTTTTGAGCTCCACCTCCTTGTTTTTTTCAAGGAGGTTTTTGTTTTT